>Ga0185299_10002499_pt1 | contig 28073 bp, 17 predicted proteins | sample PaiPotPPA55metaG_FD_128002 | JGI IMG/M metagenome (GOLD analysis project Ga0185299, IMG submission 128002) | Iron sulfur acid spring bacterial and archeal communities from Banff, Canada, to study Microbial Dark Matter (Phase II) - Paint Pots PPA... ...
AAGAGAGGTAAGGATCGAAAACGACCAGTGCCAGCCTCGCTGCATGAAAAAATAGAACCATCATTAGTGCTGAAGCCAAAGAGGCACGGATACCGGACCAACGCAGGTTACCCACGGCTCCTATCAAAAATGCAGCCCCTGCGACGCATAAGGGCAGCCGAAGATAGGCAAAGGAAGCGAACGTAAGATCCAGCATATGCCCGAGCGATAGGGTGTAAGCCGAAGGATGCTGGGATAACGCTGAGGAAATGTCTCCCGCAGTGGGCAGTTTGCGCACTGCAAAGGCAATGGCGATGGCCGTTACCGCAGCGATGGCGCTAACTCCTCCCAAAACGCGTGATCCTTGACGGATCCACTTGCCGTCCGCAGCCATAGCCGACCCGAGCAGAAGCGCCAAGGCCGGATAGCACGGCATTGAGTAATACTCTTGAGTGGTTGAAAAAGTGAAAAAGACGAGAATGAACCCCGTCCAGCAGAGCGCCAAGAGTCTGGACTGTCCCGCGCGGTCCACAGGTTTGAAAGAGAGTTGCTTGATCGCCGGCAGGTACACACTCCAGGGAAAGAGCCAAAGGAGGTGGAACACCCAAAAGTATAGCCGGGGAACCGTATTGTAGTCGCGCGGATATCGCAGGTTAAGAAACCGCAAGAGTTGTTCATTTACGAAATAGAACCACAGGAATCCGTGGTACAGACCAGGGCCGCTCTTAAGGGTCCAGGCAAAATAGGGGGGATTTCGCAAGGTGGCCAACACATGCCAAGGCGCGGCGACAAGCAGGACGATCAGGAGACCACTTATAGGACTCAGCCGTTGCCAGGTTCTCCGAGAAAACAGTTGTTTGGAAACGTAAAGATAGATCAAGGCCGCCGCGATCGGAAACACAACGCCAACAAGACTTTTGAGCAGAAGCCCTAGGCCCAGATTTGCCGCAAGAATGGCCGCCCAGAGTCGCGGCCGTTCTTCCTTTTCATCCAGGGCGCGCAAGAACGCCCACAGGGCAAGAGTTATTGTGAATGTAAGCATGACATCAGGGATCTGGATACGCGTGAAGAGAAATAATCCAACACACGTGGACATGCACAATCCCGCATAAAAACCCGCTCGTTTTCCAAAGCCCCACATACCGAAAAGAGACACCAGGAGAGCGAGCGCGACCGAGGCAAGCGCTACCGGAAGCCGAGCAACCCAATCCGCGACGCCGAAAGTCCTGTAGAAGAGTGCCATCAACCAATAAATCAAAGGGGCTTTTTCTAGGTAGAGAACCCCATCAAGGCGCGCCGTCACCCAATCGCCGCTCACTAGCATGGTCCTTGCGATTTGCGCCTGAACGGCATCAACATCATCCATAAGAGAAGGCGGTGAGAGCACGCAACCCAGATAGATCGCGGCTGCGAATAGGAAAACGAGAAAGAGCAAGAACCAAGGCCGATCGAAGAGATCCTTCATTGGTCAGTGGCAGCTAAATCTTGACTTGCCATCTTTTCATCCACAAGAACAGTATGAGCAGACCCCAGAGGTGATATCCAACATTAATTTCCCGTTGAAAGTGGCACTTCTTCAGTAGTTCGATGCCATCTCGACGGAAGAGTTGTCCGTACTCCGATAACCCGAAGTGCAAAGAATCTTCGAGCAACCCGCGAAGAGGCCCTCGAAGCCAATCGTGTGCGGGAATATCAAAGCCAATCTTTTTCCGTTTAAGGATGGCGGGAGGCAACTTATCTTTCATCAATTCCCGAAGGACAACCTTCTGCTTCGAACCTCGGATCTTAAGATTGGCCGGTAGGCCCGCCGCAAATTCGACGATCCGATGATCTAGGAAGGGCGGCCGGACTTCCACAGAATGAGCCATGCTCATACGGTCGCTCTTCGTCAGGATGTCGTCTGCAAGATAATATTTCTGATCTAGCCAAAGGAATGGGGCCAGATCGTCATCAACTGAGGGTAAATTTGCCAGCTGACCCAGAATCTGGTCCAGCGTCCTAGGCAGCCGCTCATATAGCAGCGCGCTCATATCCTTCTCTGCAGACGTTCCGTTCCAATAGACGTGGGCGCGCTCAGGCGACATCAGGGATCCTTCGAGTAGCCGCTTCATTTTGTACTCGAGTCCGATCTTTTCGTCAGAAACCGGCCAGTTTCGCGCTATGGAGAGGCCCGTTGATATCGCCGCGCGCGGAAGTCTTCGAAGGAGCCGAGCAATTCGGTTGGCACGATAGGTCAGATACCCGCCAAGGAGTTCATCCGCGCCTTCACCGCTCAGTGCTACTGTTGTCTTCTTCTTGGAAAGCTTTGATAAAAACCATACGGGCAACGCGCCGGCGTCCGCGCTCGGTTCATCGGAATAATAGGCAAACTCTTCAATTGCTCCTCTCAGATCAACGCCGGGATTCAAATCCAGTTCGTCGTGGTCCGTGCCATATTCTTGTACAACCCTTCGAATGTAGGACGATTCATCGAAGCTGCGTCCCTTAAACGAAATTGAAAACGATTTCAACCGGGAGGAATTTGCCGCCGCGGCGTAATGCAAAATCGAAGTAGAATCGATTCCACCGCTTAGCCAGACCCCTAGCGGTACATCGGAAAGCAGATGTTCTCGAATGGATTCCGCCAGAAGTGCGTCTAGTTGCTCCTTGGCATCTTCCAGCGATATTTCACGGATTTTCCCGTACGGCAATTGCCAGTAGCTTTTGGTGGTAGTCTCGCCGTCTCTCCACTCCATCCAAGTGCCCGGCGGAACTTTTCGAATGCCGTCGATGAGCGTCCAAGGACACGGAATGTAATTTAGCGAGAGGTAACAATCGAGTGCTTCACGACTCAGGTTTCGCTCGATTTCGGGATGGATAAGAATGGCTTTAAGTTCAGACCCAAAATATAAATCCTCGCCCTTCTGTGAAAAATATAGCGGTTTGATCCCCATTCGGTCGCGCGCCAGAACAACGCGTCTCTGACAGATATTCCACACTGCGAAGGCAAACATACCCCGGAGGCGTGCGAAACACTCTGTATCCCATTGCAAGAATGCTTTCAGGACGGTTTCCGTATCCGAGTGCGAAGTAAACTGGTGCCCCAATTTCTCGAGTTCTGCCCTCAATTCGAGATGATTATAGATTTCTCCATTGAAGACGATTCCACAGTCCCCGTCCTTCTCAAGAATTGGCTGATTTCCGAGTTCAAGATCGATGATTTTCAGACGGGTAGCACCAAAGGAAAACAGGTTTGACGAGAAAATACCCTGCTGATCAGGCCCTCGGTGGAAGAGAGTTGCCACCACGTCCCGAATCCTTTCTTGTGGCGCCTTCGAGTTTTTATGTGTAAATCCGGCTATCCCGCACAATTCGAGGCACCCTTCAAACAGTAGAGGTCTTCGAAGCTTCCAGCTTCTCAATAGAAATGCTTTACGACATCCTGCCGCAAACTAGGAACTCACAAGAACGATTCGCCCGCCTCATCGATGGATTCGAGACGCCTTACGGGATGGAGCCTGTAGCGCTCCCCGCTAAAATTCACCCATCAAACGCCGTAGGACGGCACGGCGGGGCAGTCTGGACCGCGTTCGCTCCGTAAGAAGCGCCGCGCCGGTGTAGCCACAAACAGGGGTCGCCGCAAGAATGGGCAGGCCCCCCACGTCAACCTGCCCACAGATGGATCGCCGTCAAGACCGCATGCATCCTCAGCCCATCCCTTTCGCGCCGTGTTTCGGCGCCGTCAATTTGAATGCTTCCGGTGCACCACTGGCACGAGCATCCGCTTCTTCACACGATACTCCAGGCCGCGCCACTTAATCTTGTCGGAGAAAAATCCCACGAACCAAACCACAGCGCTGATCGCGTCTCGCAACGGCACGAGCCAAAGTCTCGACGTGACCATCTTGTCTCCCAGGCCCCAGCTTCCGGCGGCCCAGACGACGCTCAAACGCAGAACCACATACGCCGCCAAATAGAACGCCGCGACGCCCATCCATCCCGCGGCTCCTGCCACCACCGCCGCCAGCACCGCCCATGGCAGACCGTGCGTTAGAATCATCCCGGCATATCCCGAGGGCCGCACATTTCGTAATCCAATAGACCAACGCAGCTCATGAGTCAAAAACTCTCTAAGATTCTCCTCGGGAAAAACCATCCACACTGGTTCTCGTATCAATTCCACGCGATATCCTTGGCGCGCGATGCGGTTTCCCAGCTCGAAATCGTCCGAGTGATAGTTCACCATCGCTTCCCAACCGCCGATTTCCGCCAGGTGCTTTTTGGTCGTCGCCATCGTCCAGCCAAACGCGAATTGCACGTTCCCTTCGAGTTTCCGAGCAACCAGCGCGCTGGGCGCCGAGTCCGTGCTCATCCCCAGCATATCCAAGTCTGCGGCAAGCGTGCCGCCCCCCGTGCAGCGATAAAATGACGTTACCCCTCCCACCGCGGGGTCCGCGAACGGCGCCGCCACTTCATGCAGGTAATCACGCTCAACGCGGACGTCGGTGTCCGTCATGACCAGCAAATCATACTTAGCTTCCTTCACCAGCCGGCAAAAACTGTTTATCTTGTTGTTTTCCCCGAGCCGCTCCACGGAAGTCACCAGGCGGATCTGCCGCCCCGGAAAGTCTCGCTGTAATCTCTCGATCACCGGAATGGCCGGATCATTCAGATCGGCCACCGCGAAGATCATCTCGTATTCTGGATAGTTCAGCCCGCAATAGCTCGCGAAGTTCTCGTACGCATCCCGGTCCACTCCTCGAACCGGCTTCAGGATGCTCGCCGGAGGCGCAAAAGTATCATTTCTCGCCGGAAGTTTCCGCACAGCCCGGAAGTAATCCACAACGCAGTACAGCGAAATAAGGTAGTACACCGTGGGCCCAGCCGCGAGGATCAGCACGATCAGACGCAGAGCCGGCAGCACGGTTTTTCCTTTGTTCGAGCTTCCACGAACATCTTCATGTCTGTTGCATATCGAGATGTTCCGCTTCGCGTCTTTCTCAGTGACTATAACCCGCATGATACACTCTCTTCTTACATGAGCAGAAATCCAATCTGAAAAGTGCCTAGGAACATGCAAGCCGATTCGACGGAACACCCACCAGAATTCCGCCCATTCTCCGGCACTTCGACAGCACAGAAGCGAAATTCGAGGCCTTGCGCGCCATATGCTCCGCCGCCCCGCCTACAGCAGTGACCAAAAGATGCTTCGCCCCCAAGTTTAGGTTTTGCTGATGCTCCTCGATATGACTTGCCGAACATCGAGTTGCTCGTCTCAGACGAGAAGTCGAGATTCATTGGTGCTCGCTCGGTCTCCTGATAGAGAAATATTTCTTTGATATGCTTATAGAAATAGCTTGCGATCTTGATACCTCTCGCCACCGTTTGGGGTTCTGTTAAAAGTTACTTATGGTCTAGAGCAAGACCTACGCCATACGGCTCAAGCTCGAACGTTTCGGCTGGCTTGTCTTCGAGCAGCGATTTCATTGTGCGAGGTAGCACAATCGTTTTTGGCTGTTGAGAAAAATTGATGAACACGAAAACCTGTTTGTTCGCTCCGATTCTGCGGCTGACTTCCACGCCATCGGGAACTGCCCCGAATACCGGCTTCACACCACTCTGTCTCACCATCTGTTCCGCGAGATTCGTGACCAGCGTCTCGTCGAGTACCGCACCAACGTACGTGATGGTACCTTTCTCCACAGCGTGCGTGACCACCGCCGGCTGCCCGTCGAGCCACCCATTGCTCGTTCCGTAGCGCAGCCAGACCTGTGTGTTCGCGTCCGTTGTCTTCAGCTGCTCCGCCCACAACGATCCCGCGCCGGTTCCGATCGTACCGTAAAGAGGTACATTCTTCTCCAGCGCATAGAATTGTTCGACCCGCGCGCCCAGCGCATCCGCGAGAAAACCCGGCTGCCGCTGTGGTAGTAACGCGTCGTACTCATCCTTCAGTCCGGCCCGAGGACCGAGCACAAGATGACCGCCGTTCTTCACGTAGTCCAGGAGATGCTTCGCCAGTGATTCAGGGATTAGATTCAAGTTTGGTGCGACCACTAATTTGTACTCGTCGAGCGGCGCATACGGGCTAACGACGTCCATCGATTGTGCGATCTTCCGCAGCGCCTTGTAGTACGTTTGCGATATAGCGTGGGTGTTGTACTGCCGGTTATGTTTTTGCCAATCGATGGCCCAACGGCTCTCGTAGTCATTTAGCAGTGCGACTTCGGAGACCACCCGCGTTCCGCGGAACGCGCTTTGTGTTCGGTCGAACTCCTTGGCAGTCTGTGTAACCTCCTCCAGCAGAGGAACTGCTGTGCCGTCCGCTCCTACCAAGGTGCCGTGCATCTCTTCCTGGCCGTTCGGCGCGCTGCGCCATTGCCAATAGCTCACGTCATCAGCGCCGTGCGCAATGGCGTGCCATGCCATCGCGCGTGTTTCGCCTTTATTTAGGTAGTTGTTGAGGTCGCTCCAATTCACCGCGCCTGGCTGCGTTTCGATGACCCAGAAGTTCTCCCTCTTTAAGCCTCGCATCCCATCGTGACTCATTCCATTCTTATCCGGATCCAGGTGCCCGGTACCCACATAGTCGTCCCACGAGGCAAACGTCAGGGGATTGGTAATCGTGTACTGATCCAGTCCGTCCCATCCGAGCCCCATGAAATTCCCGGTGATAAATTGTCGCGGGTTCGCGTACTTCCGAATCACGTCAAGTTGATTTTGCTGATAGGAATTCCAAGCCTGAGTGATGAAACGCTTCCACTCCAGCATTAGAGCCGGATTGTGGGGCACGGTCGGGATCGGGATCTCGCTCCAGTCGTCGTACGTCTGGCTCCAGTACGCCGTAGCCCAATGCCTGTTGAGCGCGTCCAGGTTCTTGTACTTGTCGTGAAGCCAATCCTGAAATTGCTTTTTCGAGTCGTCGTCGTAAGACATCAGAGCGTAGCCGTATTCGTTGTCAATCTGCCAGCCCACAACATTCTGATCGCTGCCGTAGCGCTTCGCCATTTCCTCCGCAATGACCCGGCAAAACTCCCGGTACTTCACAGACGTGGGCGAGCCGTGCGCGCGGTTGCCGGGGGCCACGCGCTGCCCATCTGGCTCAACACGGAGAGTCTCCGGGTACTTATGCGTGAGCCAAGCAGGTGGGCCGGCGGTTGGCGTGCCAAGTACGACAGCGATGTGATGTTTTTCAAGCAGGCGAATCGCGCGATCGAGCCACACGAACTCAAAATGCCCGTCGCTTGGCTCCATCGCGCTCCATGCGAATTCGGCGAGCCGCACAACGTTGAGGTGAGTTTCTTCCATCATCCGAACCTCAGTCTCCCATCGCGATTCGGGCCACTGCTCGGGGTACCAGTCCGTTCCCATTAGGATCGCGTTGTGTCCCGGAATTTGCGTGGGAATGTTCGGCTCGTCGGCCTTACGGTTCGCGTAAGCAAGCGATGAAAGAGCCAGAATCAAAACCAGCAAAGCCGGCAGCGCGGTTCGCTGTAGTCGCGGCAGAGTCACGCCACCCTCCAAGGGGCTCATTGTCGCAGAAAATTAACGCTATCCGGATGTTTTTCCGTGCGCCCACGAGTGGCACTTGGCGGACCTTGTGCTAAAGTCGATTCGCATTTCAGCATCTTGCTCGGGCTGGAAGTATGATTCCCGTGAGCGTGGCGAGCGCAAATCGATGAGGCCCTTCGAACTGCCGAAACCACCTGCGGATCAGACCGGTGCCGTGAAAGCGTGGTCCGCGCCGGTCTCAATTCCTACCTATCACCCTCTGCCACCCGACAAAAACCCGATGTTTCTTGAGAAGCGCGTCTATCAAGGCAGCAGTGGGCGGGTGTACCCGCTGCCGTTCACGGATCGGATTTCAACTGAAGCGCGGGAGCACTCATGGCAGGCGATTCATTTGGAAAACGAATTCATTCGCGTCATGGTCTTGCCGGAGATCGGCGGACGAATACACGTTGGCTTGGACAAGACGAATGGTTACGATTTTTTCTATCGCCAAAACGTCATCAAGCCTGCCCTCGTAGGGCTGGCAGGCCCGTGGATTTCAGGAGGCGTGGAGTTTAACTGGCCGCAGCACCATCGTCCGGCGACATTCATGCCAACGGATTTCCAGGTCGAACAACACCCGGATGGTTCGCAAACCGTCTGGTGCAGTGACCACGATCCGATGAACCGGATGAAGGGAATGCATGGCGTGTGCCTGCACCCGGGAAATGCGTATATCGAATTGAAGGTGCGGCTCTACAACCGCACTCCGTTTGTTCAGACGTTTTTGTGGTGGGCCAACGTTGGCATTCACGTTCACGAACTCTATCAATCCTTTTTCCCGGCGGATGTGCATTGGGTAGCCGACCATGCCAGACGCGCAATGAGCAAGTTTCCTTTGTGCGACGCGTATTACTACGGCGTGAGTTACGGCCGGCGCGGAATCCATGGCGTACCTGCAGAGGAACAGCCGCCAAACTTCGTTCCTCCCGGCACGTATCCGCCGAACGATCTGAGCTGGTACGCGAATATCCCAGTCCCAACCAGCTACATGGCAATGGGCTCGCGCGATGACTTTCACGGAGGCTACGACCACCGGCGCGCGGCGGGAGTGGTCTTGATCGCGGATCATCACATTGCTCCCGGCAAGAAGCAGTGGACCTGGGGCAATCACCCGTTCGGATACGCCTGGGACCGCAATTTGACGGACGCGGATGGGTCGTACATTGAACTGATGTCCGGAGTCTACACGGACAATCAACCAGACTTCTCCTTTCTGGCCCCCGGTGAAACAAAGACTTTTAGTCAGTATTGGTATCCGATTCGCGAGATCGGCCCGGCCCAAAAAGCGAACGTGGACGCGGCCCTTAGCCTCGTCGCATCGGCACGCAACGTACGCGTAGGTACTTGCGTGACGCAAGCATTTCCGGGCGCACGCGTTCGCCTAGAAGCGCACGGCAGCGTCGTCGCTGAGTGGGTTCGCGATCTCGCGCCAGATAAGCCTTTTGTCGAGAATGTCGAATTGCCTGTGGGCATCAACTTGGCAGATTTGACGGTCGCGATTGCGGACGGCGATAGACGGGAGCTACTTCGCTACGTGCCACCGTCTGTGGGGGAGCCTGACGCGCCACCGGCCGCCGTAGAACCTCCCCAGCCGCTGGAGGTCTTGAGCAACGACGAGCTTTTTGTAATCGGCCTTCACCTTGAGCAATACCGTCACGTCACGCGGTTCCCAGAAGCGTACTGGCGCGAGGCGCTGCGCCGGGATCCTGGCGACTGCCGCTGCAGTAATGCTATGGGACGATGGCACCTGCGTCGAGGCGAGTTTCAGGACGCCGAACGGCATTTCCACAATGCCATCAACCGGCTCACCAGCCGTAACGCGAACCCATACGACGGAGAGTCGTATTACAACCTCGGTCTCACACTGCGATATCTGGGACGCGATGAGGAGGCTTATTCCGCATTCTTCAAGTCCACGTGGAGCCAGCCATGGCACTCCGCTGCGTATTTGGCACTGGCGGAGTTGGATGTAAAGCGAAGTGATTGGAAGGTGGCGCTCGATCATCTCAGGGCCTCGTTGCGCATGAACACGGATCATCTCAACGCGCGCAATCTGACGGTCATTGTCTTGCGAAAGCTCGGCAGCAAGGAGGAAGCGGACGGACTGCTAAAGCAGGGAAACACACTCGACCCGATGGACTGCTGGGCCCGGCATCTGTCAAGCAATTTCGTGCCGCATGACAACCAGATGCTTCTTGATCTGGCGCTCGATTACGCGCGTGCTGGTCTCTATTCGGAAGCAGTTGAGATTCTGGGGCATGCGGACATGAGTGCTCACGACGGCTCGCTACCAATGATTTTCTACGCTTTAGGCTACTTTGACGAAATCTTGGGGGACACTACCAGAGCAAGAGCTGCGTATTCGGAAGCAGCGAGGGCCACGCCCGACTATTGCTTCCCGAACCGAATCGAAGAGTTGCTTATTCTGGAGACCGCGATTGTCATCAATCCTACAGATTCACGGGCTAAGTATTATCTGGGCAACTTCCTTTACGACCGGTGCAGACACCGGGAGGCGATCGAGCAGTGGCAACGATCCACCGAGCTGGATCCATCTTTCTCGGTGGTTTGGCGCAATCTTGGAATCGGCTATTTCAATGTGCTCGGCGATGCGGGCAAGGCTCGAGATGCGTTCGACAAAGCCATTCGGGTCAACCCGGAAGATGCACGGGTGTTTTACGAACGCGATCAACTGTGGAAGCGAATCGGAGAAGCTCCCCAGAACCGCCTGAATGAGTTTGATAAATTTGCCACATTAATTTCCAGGCGGGATGACCTTTCGGTGGAATTGGCCAGCTTATACAACCAAACTGGTCAGCACGAGAAGGCACGTGCACTGCTTGAGTCGCGCAAGTTCCAGCCTTTGGAAGGTGGCGAAGGCCTGGTGCTCAACCAGTACGTTAGGACCCACCTGGCGTTGGGACGGCGCGAACTCGCTGCTGGAAACGCAATCGAAGCACGGCGATTCCTTGAGGCCGCGCTGCGTTGCCCAGAAAATCTCGGCGAGGCCACGCACCCTCTCGCCAATCAGAGCGACATCTTCTATCTGCTCGGAGTAGCCGCCGACGCTGGGGGTGATCGGGTATCAGCAGGGAAATATTGGGAGCGCGCCGCGAGGCACAAGGGCGATTTTCAAGAAATGAGCGTGAAGTCGTTTTCTGAAATGACCTACTATAGCGCGCTCGCTCTCAATCGGCTGGGAAGAACGGCCGAAGCGGCAAAACTTCTCCATGATCTGCTGCAGTACGCTAACGCGCTTTCCGAACGGCCAGTTAGAATCGATTACTTCGCCACGTCACTTCCAGCGATCTTGCTGTTTGAGGACGATCTGCAAATGAGAAACACGGAGACAGCGACAATTCTGCAAGCCCAGGCTCACTCAGGGCTTGGAGAGGTGGGCCTAGCGCACGAGATGCTTGGTCGAGTGCTGCAACTCGACCGCAACAATGCACTGGCCGCGGACCTCTTGAAGGAGCTCAAAACCACTCCTGCTGCCGGCCAGGATCGAGGTGATCTATAGACTTTGCTGCAAACCCCACAACCGCAGGCACGATAGGGCGTTACAACGCCGGTTACATCTGGGGAATCTCCTCCGTCGCCGCTTTGGGTGGACTGCTGTTTGGCTACGACTGGGTGGTGATCGGAGGCGCTAAACCATTCTACGAAAGCTATTTTCAGCTGAACTCTGCGGCGCAGGTTGGTTGGGCCAACAGTTGTGCCCTAATCGGATGTCTTGTCGGCTCGATTGTTTCAGGCTGGACGAGTGACCGTTTTGGCCGCAAAAAGCTGCTTCTCCTTTCCGCTGTGCTCTTTGCACTGTCTTCCGTCCTAACAGGCTGGGCAAACGGTTTCACTACATTCGTAGTTTTCCGCATGATTGGGGGCGTCGCGATCGGCATCGCCTCGAACGTGTCGCCAATGTACATCGCGGAGGTCAGTCCGGCGGCTTGGCGCGGAAGGCTCGTAACGGTTAACCAGCTGACGATCGTCGTCGGCATTCTGGGGGCGCAAATCGTCAATTGGCTGATCGCGGACAGAGTTTCCGAAGGCGCAACCGCGGCCTTGATCCGCATGTCCTGGAATGGGCAACGCGGATGGCGCTGGATGTTCACAGCGGTTGTCGTTCCCGCCGTAGTGTTCTTTCTTGGCACTCTATTTATTCCGGAGAGCCCGCGTTGGCTGGCCAAATCGGGATTCATCGATCAGGCCCGCCATGTACTCGCGCGCATCGGCGGACAGTCGTACGGAAACGAAACCCTCAAAGAGATTCAAAACGGGTTAGCAATGGAACTACAAGCCAGCACGCCATGGAACGAACTGGTTTCTCCGAGCGTTTTGAAGATTCTGGTCATTGGAGTAGTTCTCGCTGCGCTCCAGCAATGGAGCGGAATCAATATCATCTTCAACTACGCAGAAGAGATCTATCGCAGCGCTGGCTATGGGGTGAGCGGCACTCTGTTCAACATCGTGATCACCGGAACGATTAATCTTGTGTTTACGATAGGCGCCTTGGTTCTAGTGGATCGGTTTGGACGTCGCGCTTTGATGCTGTTCGGCTGTGCGGGAATCGCTTTGTTCCACACGGTGCTCGGGGTGACCTATCGAGTCGGCACCAAAGGCCTTCTGATCTTGCTGATCACCCTTTGTACCATTGCCTGCTACGCACTTTCGCTCGCGCCGGTAACCTGGGTGCTGATCTCAGAAATCTTTCCCAACCGCATCCGTGGGCTGGGCGTCTCGATCTCGGTGTCGGCTCTCTGGCTGGCTTCTTTTCTTTTGACTTTCACGTTTCCCATTCTGAACCACGGGCTGGGCACAGCCGGAACTTTCTGGATCTACGGAGCTATTTGTATGGCGGGTTTTCTCTTTGTACTTGCGCGGGTACCGGAAACTAAAGGGAAGACACTGGAGGAGATTGAGGGTGGCCTGATGCGTACGTAGCTGTAGCCCCTGTGCCAGTGTTACCCATGTGTTCGGTACGATGTGTTACCTACGTCTCAGGCCGCTCAGTGAAAAGTTTCAATTCGTCAGTCGCGGCCCGGGCCGGGTGGGCAGGGCTGCTGGGAAACACGCGCGACTTACGCATTTATCGGACGAATCCAGGTCTATCGGTTCCTCCCGACATCGGTCTGCGTAGCAAGGTCATCGAAATGAACGCCCCAACCCATGACCCCGAAGCTGCAAAACCGACATACATCCAGTTCTTCGTGTAACTGATGACGGCAAACGCGGACAGAAGTACCACACGCTGCTCCAAGTAGCCGCGAGTACTCGTCGTTGAGAGGACACCGCTGCATTGAACAAGACGTAGCACTGCGTCGGTCGCGGCAGTAGATAAGAACACGCCGAGCGCCAACCAGGGATCAATGTGCATTTCTGCACCTCCGTAAAAAGCGATTCGTGAGGCAGCTAAACTTCTCAAAAACCTCGGGATCGGCTGGCAGAGTTTCCCAGGACCATAGTTTGGATAGAACTGACGCCGACTCTGCGTATTATCCATGTGATATGGTGCACCTGGAGATTGCATCGTTTAGAAAGGAACCGCGATGTCTGCAAAGGTGGACCTCTACGACAACGCTTACGGTAACTATGATGCAAAGGTCTATCGGGATATTCGCGTCGAGACTTACGGGGAAGATCTCGGGCAGACGAGTTGGGTAACAACGGAAGAGTCCAGAGAAATACCCACGACGCTGGGTCTCACACCCAGTTCGTACGCACTCGAAATCGGTTGCGGCTCAGGGCGATATGCTTTGCAGGTTGCTGGAATAGTAGGTTGTCGCATCCTAGGCCTCGACATAAACGACCCTGGTATCCACACGGCGAATCAGCTTGCGGCGGCTCGAAACATGTCTGCTCAAGTGCGCTTCGAGAATTGCGATGCCTCGAAGAAGCTACCTTTTGGCGACTCAACGTTCGACGCAGCCTTCTCGAATGACGTTCTGTGTCATCTTCCCGGACGGCCCGCCGTCCTCGGTGAACTATTCCGTGTGCTTAAACGGGGTGGACGCATCCTGTTCAGCGACGCGCTCATCATCGGCGGAACGATTTCGCATCAGGAAATTGCGACTCGCAGCTCAATCGGCTACTACCTCTTCAGTCCGCCTGGGGAGAATGAGCGAATACTCAAGCAGGTAGGCTTTTTGCTGGTGAGCGTCGCTGACACCACCGAAAACGCGGCTTTGGTAGCGAAGCGCTGGCGTGACGCGCGACAAAAGAGAAAAGAGGCGCTGACGGCCATCGAACGCGAAGTAAATTTCGAAGGATTACAACAATTTCTTTCCAGTGTGCACGCCCTCACCAGCGAACGGCGGCTGCTGCGACACGTCTACGTGGCAGAAAAACCGGGCGAAAGGGTGACATCCATCTGATAAAACTTGAAGGTATTCTCCTCGCCTGGTCGTTCCGCAGCCACAGCACGGTAGCGCTCCAGGACATCGGTGACGAATGCGAGTCTCTCGCCCGCAGGCAGGAATTTCGTCCACTCGACGAAGGTTACCGAGCCGAACGCGAGGAATGCATCGTGAGACTTGAAATCCCAGGCTTTGTCCTCGGTGTGAATGCGGCGGACGTGCAGGCCGTTGCTCTCGGCTAGTGCTCCATATTGCTCAGGCGTCAGGTGAAGATAGGGATCGTGAAAGTCCTTGAAGTAACGAGCCCAATTTGCGGATAGTCGCGTTTCCTCAATCACATTTTCAAGACTCTTGCGCTTACTGGCGGGGACCAGGCGCAGTTGTGCCAGACCATTTGGCTTCATCGTGGCACGGATCGAGCGTAGCGCGTTGTCTTGGTCCGGTATCCAATGGAGCGCATTGAAAGAGACCACAAGATCGAATTCTTCTCGAAACGGCAGATGACGGACGTCACCGCTCTCGAATCGAAGATTGGGCAAGACGGTCGGGCCAAAATAGGCCGTCGCGAAGGCGATCATATCCGCGGAGAAATCCACGCCAACTACAGTTCCCTCCCGAACACGCGCTGCAATCTCCGCCGTGACTTTGCCGTTACCGCATCCCAAATCCAGCACGCTCTCGGTCCCTTTGAGATCGAGCAGCGAGAGCACTTCGGCGGCCATTGCCTCCTGAAGGCCCGCGATCCTGGCGTATCCTGGCGCGTTCCATTCCGTCATTTCGCCTGCAGTCTTCGGTTACGCCGATGCTCTCAAACCGTCATGGGTACGGTATAACCGACCGCCACACCTTGAGAATGCAGCATTGATGAGGACAGTATAGGGCCTCTCGAGCCAAACAATATTTGCTTGGAGCGCATCCGGATCATCATGAGCCTGCGTATTATCACTTGATCTGGTCCAAGGGGTCCCGGTGGGCCAGCAGCACAGGGAGTCTGCCCTATCAATTTGCCGCCTGTGGGCGATTTCCCCTTAATATGCTTTGGCGGCTTCAAATCTTCGAGAAAGCTAAGTCCAATTTATGTTCGGTATCGACGTCCGACTGACGTCCGATTTCGAGGCACGGTCGCTTCTGGATTACGGTGAGCAGAACCCAAAGGCAGGCAACGAAGTCGAATGAAACTCTGTGTCAGAGGCGTGCCAACTATCTCCCGCCTGCAAAGTGTCTGGCATCATGTCATTGCTGCCGCTGCATGGTTTTTCTCTCTCGCTGGCGTCCTATCATTCCCCAGCGTCATCCGCGCACAGGCCGTGAACCTTGAAGGACGCATCACTGACCCGCAAACCCACCCGATAGGAAATGCGACGGTGAGGCTTCTCACCGATGAAGGGAGACTGGTTCAGCAAATCACGACTGGAAACGATGGGATGTTCGTCTTTAGCGGAATTCCGGCGGGCAAATTCCGTCTAGAGCTGCGCGTCGCCGGCTTTGAGGACGTGAGCCAGCCCCTCATTGTCCGTGCCGGAGAGTCTCTAACTTCCGACATACAGCTGAAAATCGCGGCGACGAATGAAGAAGTCAGAGTGTCGAGTGATGTGCTGGAACCGGACGTGGCGAGGCCCGATCCTGCACAACGCCTCATCATTCGAGAGGAAACACTCGATGCCAATCCCGGGCGACCCGGAGCACCGGTCTCCATTCCAGGATTGCCCATCGAGACCGCATCCGGCGGAATCAAAGCGCCGCAATATTTCGCGCCGGGCGTTGCCGGAGACCACGGCGAACCCATCGCCTCGTACATCCAAGTCGGGAGCTATCTGGTTTCCAACAATTTGTCTGCCAACGCCCATGGCAACGGCTACGCCGACCCGAACATTCTTGTTCCCGAAGTCATCGGTAGCGTTCAAGTGGACGGGGGCGCATTCAATGTGCGCGAAGGCAACCATTCGCAGAATCTTTCGGCAACGTACGGACTGCGCACTAAGTTTGATCCCTTCGTTACCCTTACCGGAGACTATCGAGATCTGGACCTCGTCACCGGATTCAGTCCGAACGCCCATTCCTGGTTTCTGGCACAAGCTTCCTATGGCAACGGCTTTCTCGGTCGGCTCGAACATCGCAAACAGTTCAAGGGGAACGGCTTCCGCGAGTTCGTTTTCGGTAGCCACAAACTTACACTCTTTGGCATCGCTTATTACGGGTTTTCGTATGTGCCCGGCCTCGTGCCCCTGGGCGTTTCTGTTCCTGGCGACGCCATTGATCCCCGGCAGAAGGATCAAACCCATACTGCTGAGATTGTACTGAATGACGTTTGGCAACTGAGCAGTTCGCAGCAACTGCAGCTCTCAGGTTTCTTTCGCACCTACAATCTTTCGCTTTTTTCCAATTTTGGAGACGGCCTCATACGCCAAAGCGAGTTCCGCACGGTCACCGGCAGCAACGCGACCTACATCAAAAAGTTTGGCGATTTCTTATCACTGCTCGCCGGACTCGATTACCAGCGCGATGCTCCGCGGCGCGACAATTTGGATCACTACGATTTCTTCGACCCGGCCGAACCAAACGTCTACGGTCCATTTCAGAAAGTGTCGGCCAACAACATCACCACCGGAGATCTCTCACCGTATATTGCCGCGCAAGGCACGCTGGATCGATATTTGCATTTTTATCTCGGGTGGCGACGTGACGAAATTGATTTCAGCAACGACGACCTTCTTGTTCCAGCGCACTCCTTTCAGAACTGGGTCGGCGTGAACAATCCCAAGGCCACCGTGTCCTTCCTGCCAAACGAGCACTCCTGGTTGCCCAGCGTGTCGTTGAGCGGCGGGGAAGCCTTCTTCACGAACGATCCCAGAATTGGCACCGGGACGGTTCAAGGCACGCTGATCAGCCGTTCACACTCCTATCAACTCGTCGCTAGCAAGACCCTCGCCGGAACGGATTTCCGTATTACGCTGGGTCACACTACTACCGAAGCCTCCTTGGCGAAAATTGATCCGGATACCGGATTACAGTTTGACGAGGGCTCAGGCCGGCTGCGTTACTTGACATTTGCGGCGCGCCACTACTTCGGCTTTGGCTTGCTGCAAGCCTCCGTGTCAAAAGCGGACGCTCGCGACTTATCCGACGGCACGCCAACGCCAGAAGCTCCCCGCCTCATTGTAGATGGGCTGGCAACGCTGGACCATCTTCCATTCCATTTGCGCGTGCGCGGCGAGTTCGAATATGTGGGAGCAAAGCCGCTCGGCGAACTCATTTCTGCTGTGCCAGGCTCGGATGCGATCGGTGTTCCAAACACAGAAGTTCGCGGCGCGCTGCTACGTACCTTCAAACAGGGCCGAATGGACTTTGGCGTGAACTTCTTGATAGCCAAAGGCTATACAGGCCAAACCACCGAACAACTCGAGCCCAGTCCGCTGACGAGCATCGTAGGCGTGCGGTTGCACTCTTATGTCAGTGCCTCCTACACCTATCGCTTTAGCACCCACCAGGTGAATTAAGCGGAGAGGAATGGCCACGCCGCGAAGCTGCGTCCGCTTGGAATCACAACTTTTAGATCTCCCCGGTAACCTGCCATTCCCGGAAACTATGTAAATAAAAGATAAATGTTAGCGCGGCGCACATCCGAATCGCCGCTTCCTCGCGTACTACCACACGAACTCCAACCAATGGGTTCCGGTGGACCTGCAGCGCGCACAGTCTGCCTCATCAACTTGCTATCCGTCTGCGGGATTTACTCCGGGGTGTGGGCGGGTAGCAACAAACTAAGGAGATTGCCGATGAAATGGTTACGAAGTTGCCTCGCCGCGCTCGTGGCGGTGGGGATCGCTGTGCCACCCGGCCTATTCGCTTCCAGCCACCGGGAGGCCCCCATAACCGCGCTAGACCACAAAGCGGATATCACCGACCTCTACGCCTTTGTGAGCTACAGCGCCAATCAGCAACCAAAAACAACTCCCTCCAAGGTCACCCTGATTCTCAACGTTGACCCTCTCTTGGAGCCCGCGAACGGCCCCAATTGGTTTCCGTTCGATCCCGACATCCTCTACGAGATCCACGTGGATAACAATCACGACGCTCTCGCGGATATCACCTTTCAAATCCGTTTCCAAACCCAATTCCAGATTCCGAGCATACCGGTCGGGCTGGCGGGCATTGGCGACAACGGCGCGAATCAGCCGGGAACCTCGAATCTCGTCGTACCCCCGCAGATTCGCGACTTCAACAATCCTGGCCTGAATCTCCGACAAACTTACACCGTAACCATGATTCACCACATCAAGGGCGACGGCGACGATGACGCGTATGATGTACGGGCGACGCAACTGACCAATTCCGATGGCTCGCCATTCTTTGCCGTGCCCACCAACAACGGTCCACGAACGATGGATTACGACATGCTGTTTAATGCTGGCACATATCACCTGCAAAACGGCATATCGGTTTTCGCCGGCACCGTGGACGATCCATTCTTCATCGACCTCGGCGCTACGTTCGACACCGTAAATTACCGCACTCTTAGCAGCGGCATCCCTGGCGTCCTCACCGACGCGGAAGATGCGGCGAACCAGAACTTTGCGAGTGATACGGTCTCGGGCTATGCCGTCAATACGATCGCCCTTGAGGTACCGATCGAGATGCTGACGAGCACCGGAAAAGTTGAACCGGCGACCTCGCCCGCAGCGACGATTGGCATCTGGGGCACCACTTCCAGACCGCGCGTCACCGTTCGCAATTCTCCGAACCCAGCAAACAATTTCGGCCCCTACCGCCAGGTGCAGAGAATGGGCAACTCGCTCATCAACGAACTGGTGATCGGTATCGGCTCGAAAGACCGTTGGAGCATGGACAAGCCGGTGAACGACAAACAGTTCGCCAACTTCGATCTGGATCCAGCAATCGCGCACATCGTCGAAGCGCTGTATGGCGGAGCCTTGAAAATTCCGCCAGCACCGCGAAACGACCTGTTACCGCTGGTTACCTATGCTGCGCCAATCGCGGCACCGGGAACTCCCGCAGGGCCGATCGCAGACTTGCTGCGTCTCAACACCGGCGTTCCGGCAACACCGCCCGATAGCGCAAGCCGTCTCGGTTTGATCGGAGGCGATCCCGCCGGCTATCCGAACGGGCGGCGTTTGTTTGACGACGCCGTAGACATCACCCTGCGCGTAGCGGTCGGCGGTGTCTTGGTTCCCGGCTTCAACGTCTTCCCCAACAATCGCCTCGGCGACGGAGTGAACGTGAACGACGTGCCTTTCCGGACGCAATTCCCATTCCTCGCGGATTCGCCGAGCGGCCGTAATCGCCGCCATATCGATCCAGGAGAGCCCGGAGGCGGGCCCGTGTCGTAAATGCCTAACCCGCAGCCGCGCAGCGAAATCCGCGCGGCTGCGGACTTCGTTCGAAGCGAAAGGGGAAAAGAAAATGAAGAATCTGGGTCTGGCAGTTCTCTCGCTCTTTCTGGTACCCGCGATCTACGCACAGGCGCCGCTCAAATCCGCCACTCCCGCCGAGCAGAAAATCGCGTGGGCCGAGGCCGCCATCAAAGCGCATCCGGATCGCAGCCAACCCTACAACGAGCTCGCAGTAGGGTACGTCAACCGCGTGCGTGAGACTGCCGACCCGAGCTACTACGATCAGGCAGAGACGGCGGTTCACAGATCTCTGGAGCTATCACCCGGCAACCTCGAAGGGCAAAAAGCGCGAGTCATGATCTTGCTCGGTCGCGGCGACTTCGCCGGTGCGCTCGATCTTGCCAAAGCCCTGAACAAAAAGACTCCAGATGACGTCTTGCTCTACGGCTTTATCGCCGATGCAGCGATCGAACTCGGCGAGTACGCCGATGCCGAGCAAGCCGTTCAGTGGATGCTGGATCTACGGCCAGGAAACGTGCCGGCGCTCCTGCGCGGAGCTTCTCTGCGTCGCCTATATGGCGACACCGAAGGTGCGATGCTCTTTTTCTCCCAGGCCTATCAGCAAATGCCTCCAACTCAAACCGAAGACTTGGCCTGGACATTGACCCAGATGGCGAACTTGCAACTATCAGTCGGCCACATTGACGAGTCCGAAAGCCTACTTCGCTCCGCGCTTCAAAAATTCCCCCGCTATTACCAGGCCCAGGAAAGCTTGGCCCGCGTTCAAACAGCGCGGCACCACCATTTGGAAGCCGTGGAACTGCTCCGTCAACGCAACCTCAGCTTTCCAACCAGTGCTAGCCGTTATGCCCTGGCGGAAGCTCTCGAACGCGCGGGTCAGACTTCCGAAGCAAAGTCCGCGTACCAGGAGTTTGAAACCAGTGCGCGGCACACCATAGACTCAGCCGACAACGCCAACGAGGATCTCATCCTCTACTACCTCGCGCACGGAAATAACGCCGCCGAAGCGCTACGCATCGCTCGCATCGAAATCGCCAAGCGTCACGACGTGAACACCTTGGACGCCTACGCTTGGGCGCTCTATTCCAGTGCCCATTACGAAGAGGCCCAAAAGCAGATCGCCAAAGCTCTCGCCGTGGGCGTCCGAGACGCAGCGATGCTCTATCACGCTGGAGCGATCGCCGAGAGTTTGAAAGATAGCTCCGCCGCCGTCCGCTTCTTGAAAGCGTCACTCGAACTCAATCCGTCATCCGATACGGCCGGCGCTGCGCGCGAAGCTCTCGAGAAGCTCGCGCCGACTTCGGCCGAAGCCCGCAACTCAAAGTAAACCTACAACGCAGCGAGGACATCGTGCTTCGAAAGATTCTATTTCTGATGTTTATGCTGATTTATCTGGTGCAACCCGGGCGGCTGCAAGCCCAGCAGAGCTCCACGAACGATCTGATCAAGACTCTGCAGTCCCGCGTCAGAAGGTACCCGGAAGACTACGCCGGATATGCCGGACTGGGCGCGGCGTATTTGCAGAAGGGTCGAGAAACCGGTGATGCCGCTGACTTCGAGCTAGCCGAAGGGGCGCTCGAAAAATCGCTTGATCTACTCTCGAACGACCCCGCGGCGGCCTTCGCGATGACTCAAATGGCCGTAGTCTGCATGGCCGAACACCGCTTTGACGATGCACTGGCCTGGGCGATGAAAGCTCTGGCTCTCGGTTCGGGTGATCCATCACCGTGGGCCATCGCGGGTGACGCACTCGCGGACATGGGCGACTACGTGGGCGCCTCGCAAGCTTATTCGAAACTAGACACCCTGTATGGCTCCGAGGACGAGAAACTAGCTTTCTCCTACCAGCGGGACACTCGCACGTCGTTCCTTCGATTCATCGCTGGCGACACGGCGAGCGCCATAGATCTCATGCGTAGCGCGGTACAAAAGGCGGTCGAGATGCGCATGCCCGTCGAGAATATCGCGTGGAGCGAATACCAGCTTGGCGAAGAACTCTTCCAGACAGGGGAAATGGCGCTCGCGGAAAAGGCTTATCTCGCAGCGCTCGAGGAATATCCCGGCTACTACCGCGGGCTTGCAGGACTGGCCAAGGTTCGCGCCGCGCAAGCCAGATACACGGATGCAGTTGATCTTTTCAAGAAAGCCATCGCGGCGGTGCCCTACCCGGAATATGCAGCCGCGCTGGGCGATGTTTATCAGAAACTTGGCAACGCACAAGAAGCCAAAAAGCAATACGAGTTAGTGGAGTTCATCGGTTATTTAAGTCAAATCAACCAGCAAATTCACAATCGAGATTTGGCGCTCTTCTATGCCGATCACAACCTGAAACCCAACGAGTCCCTGGAACTCGCCCGCAAGGAGTTGGAAGTCCGCCGCGACATTTATAGCTGGGACGTGCTCGCGTGGTCTCTATACAAGAACGGCAAGTTTCAGGAAGCTGCTGACGCGATCTTTCACGCTCTTAGCCAAGGAACAAAAGACGCACAATTGTTCTTTCACGCCGGAATGATCTACGAAAGCCTAGGCGACTCCGCGAAGGCAAAAAACTACTTGCGACAAGCGCTCGCAACCAATCCTCACTTCAACATTCTCAATGCCGAAAAGGCCGTCGAGACACTGTCCCAGCTGACACAGAACGAAATCGCTGTCAGCCAGCAAGAGGCTTCGAATGTTCGCTAGAACGCGAGTTGTTCGTTGCTTTCTAGCCGTGGCCGCCACGCTCGCCCTATTGCCCGCTCCCTCGAGTGCCCATCCCATGGGCAATTTCAGCATTAGCCGTTACGCAGGAATAACCATCGAAGGCCGCTTCGTGGAAGTGCGCTATTTCATCGATATGGCCGAGATCCCCACGTTCCAGGAGATGCAGCAGAACGGTATGGTCGCTCAGTCGGATGATTCGCGCGTCCAATCCTATCTATCGAGCCAAGCCGAGGCGTTCAGAAAGAATTTGCTTGTCACTCTGAACGGCCAGCCACTATCGCTGGAAACCACTTCGCAGGACATACTTTTCTCTCCGGGCGCGGGCAATCTTCCAACGATGAAATTCGGACTCGTATATCGAGCACAAGTATCCGAAACATGCGCTGTCATGGCCTGCGAGCTCGTGTATCGCGACACGAACTTTCCTGGCCGCCTGGGCTGGAAAGAGGTCGTCGCCTCATCGAGCCATGGAGTCAAAATTCAAAATAGTTCGGTCTCTTCGCATGACCGCAGCAATCAGCTTTCGAACTATCCCACCGATTTAATTAACAGCCCGCCTCAGGATGTGGACGCGAAGATCATCTATTCGGTCGAGAAGTCATTCGACCGGCCTTCGCCGGCGATTGCGCAAGCGAGTCCCGGAATCGCGCCCCCGGCGGCAACTGCTCCGGCCGCATCTCAATCGCGCCCCTCGAAAAAGGGTGGAGTGGCAACTCCAAGATGATCTCTGCGCAAGCGATATCACTGCCAGACGCGAACTCCCAGCCTGCTCAACTCAAACCCAACCAGCAGAGCACGCCACGAAACTCCTTTACCGAATTGATGGCGATAAAGCAGATCAACTTTGCGATCGCATTGCTTGCCGCAGCGATTGCCGCGGGCCTTGGCGCTCTTCATGCGCTCGAGCCCGGTCACGGCAAGACGATTGTGGCGGCATACCTGGTTGGTTCAAAAGGGACCGCGCGGCATGCCTTGCTTCTGGGAATGATCGTAACAATCTCCCATACGGCCGGAGTTTATTTACTCGGAGCGATAACCCTCTACGCTCAGAAATATGTTCTGCCCGACCGCATTTACCCTTTCCTTGGTGTTCTCTCCGGCAGCCTTATCGCGGGAATGGGTTGCTACCTGTTTCTGCAGCGCTACCTGGGCGGGGAGTTTGCACACACTCATGGCGACGAAATCTCGGCGGCGGGAGAGGCTCGAAAGAGCGCACCGGAATGCCAGCCTAGGAAAATTTCCTCCCGGCAACTGCTGGTCCTCGGGATCACTGGCGGAATCGTGCCGTGTCCCGCTGCTCTGGTTGTGTTACTGAGCGCTGTCGCCCTGCATCGCACCGGCTTCGGCCTGTTTCTAATCGTTGCCTTTAGTATCGGGCTGGCTGCGGTGCTTATCGCCATGGGCCTGGCTGCTGTCTACGCCGGCCACATGGTCTCCCGCCTGCCGCTGGAAGGTCCACTTATTCAGCGATGGCTACCAATGGGCTCGGCCGCAATGATCATCTTGCTGGGCTTTGGCATTGCCATGCGCGGTTTGATATCGGCGGGTATCGTGTCAATTCGAATGTGGTCCTGATTTTCGATTGCGGAGCCTCTGAATGCCGGCGGCTTCGCTGAAGCGAATCAGTAAGGAGGCGTGATGTTCTCATTTGCTGCCATTCTCATTCTAAGTTTCTTCCTGGGTATGCGTCATGCCACCGACCCTGATCATGTGGTCGCCATAACCACCATCGTCGCCAAGCAGCGTGGAATTGGAAAAGCCGCACTCATTGGCGCGCTCTGGGGTCTTGGTCATACGTTCACCATTTTTGTCGTTGGCACCATGATCATCCTCTTCCAAGTCACCATTCCCCCGCGTCTCGGCCTTTCCATGGAATTCGCGGTGGCCGCGATGCTGATTCTGCTAGGCCTCCTCAATCTGACGGGAACCCTCCGCTGGCTGCAAGAGAGATTCATCCCCGGCGCACAAGTTTCCGGCGCCGGGATTATTGGCGGTGACTGTGACGAGGCCAAAGCCAAAGCCCAGCCTGTCCGGTCGCCAGTCACATCACAGGCTGATAGCCAAAAACTTTCCCAGGATCGCGTGTCTCACGGAATCGGGCTGTACAACGTCATGCGGCCACTCGTTATCGGCGTCGTGCATGGCCTCGCAGGTTCAGCGGCCGTCGCCCTTTTGGTCATGACCACCATTCGCGATTCTTGGCGAGCCATCGCTTATCTGCTCCTCTTTGGTGTGGGCACCATTGCCGGGATGATGCTAATCACCGCGGTAATCGCCCTGCCCTTTGCGTTCACCATTAAGAAATTTGCAGGGTGGAACCGCGGTATCTCTGTCGCCTCGGGTCTGCTAAGTCTTGCTTTTGGCTTGTTTCTTTCCTACCAGATCGGCTTCGTTGACGGCCTCTTCACCCTTCACCCGCACTGGATCCCGCGGTAACGACACTCGCTGAGTTGACGATAGTTCAGTTCCTTGATGAAGTGCGATGGTGCTCGTCACGCCTGATGCGACTCGGCCCTGCTTACTGCGGGCACTGTGTTTGTACTGCGTTCTGCATGTCGGGGTCGAGGAGCGCTCCGTGCCAGTGGGCGGAGCAGACTTGCGCGGCAGTGAGGCCGCTCGTTCCCCGCAGGTCCGCGCCGGAGAGGGTTGCGCCATGGAAATCGGCGTCGCGCAGCACGGCACCCGTTAGCACCGCCCCCTGCATGTCCGCGGACTTAAGATCCGCGTCCAGCAGGATCGTGCCTTTGAGCTGGGCTCCATTCAAGTTGGCTTGCGTCAGTTTCGCGGAGGAGAGATCGGCCTGTTGGAGATTGGCGAACGAGAGTACGCTCTGTTCCAGTTTGGTGTCGCGCAAGTCCGCAAGAGATAGGTCCGCCCGCAGCATTTGCGCGTAGCGAAGATTGACGGCGTAAAGTGAAGCCCCCGCGAGCTTCGCGTTCGAGAGCCGGGCGTTTTCGAGAACACTGTAGGAAAGATCGGCGGCGCGGAGGTCCGCGCCCACAAGGTTTGCGCCGGAGCCGTTCGCGGAAACCAACAAAGCGTGGCTGATTTTCGCGCGGTCCAGAATCGCGTCGCGCAGGTTGGCTTCGCGAAGATTGCCGCCCCGCAGGTCCGCTTCCGAGAGATAGGCACCTTCGAGGTTCGCGCGCCAGAGCTTGGCGTTGACCAGATAGGCGCGGTAGGCGCGGGAGAATCGCAGATTGATCTGGTTGAGGTGCGCACCCTCCACTTCGGCCAGGCCCTGCTCGCTCCAGTCTCCGTTCGGTGGCGGCCCAGAGAGCGCGGCCTCCGTCAAATCGGCGTATGGGCGATAGCCGATGGATTGGAGCACATTCGCGGCCCAGCGCCGAATGTCGGCGATGGAATGCTGCGGAGCGATGTCGCGGTCGGAGGGCAGGCCTCGATTGATGCCGAGAGAGAAGAGAAGGATCACGCAACCAGTGGCGAGGGCGGCGCGCAGCGTCATAAACGCGAGGCGCAGAAGATTCTTGGTTTTGTGGTGGCGCAATTCGCCGGGGCGCAGGAATTTGGAAACGATGGAAGGCAGACAAGTGGCGGCGCCAACAGAAAGGGTCAGCAAAACGGATTGCAGCAGGGTGCCGCGGAAATCCTGGCGAACAAGATAGCGCAGCCAGAACAGGAAGAGCGTCGCGGGGACAACCCAGTAGGCCAGAATTGTCGAGAGCATGGTCTCTAGTACGGCGAACGGCGAGCGGCCATCACGCATCCACCGGAAATGACGGCGGACGACCCCCATCAAATACCAGGGACCATCTTTTTCCAGCGTTTGGCCGTCGACGAACACGGCGGGAAGTTCCGCCATGCCTCCCCATAGACGCAACAACAAGAAATGGAATCGTACATACGCGATGAACAGGAGCAGCGGCCCACCCAGGTAAAAGCCTGTCATGGGAAGGACATTGCCGAGCCGGGAGACCGGGATCGCTGACGAATTCAGGATGAGTCGCAGATCCGACGTGGTGGCCACCAGCAGACAGCAAGTGCCGCTGAGGGACAGCATCAGAAAATAGAACCATCGCGCGATTTTTGTGGCGTCTTCGATGGCCCGGGAGCTGTCGAAAGCGGCCACAGTCTCCGGGAGGATGGCGTCAAACAGATTCGCGCCGCCCAAGCGACCGACCCACACGCCTTCCGCGCCATAAAGGTTGGCGCCCATAAGGTTAGCGCCGCGGAGTTCCGCCCCCAGCAAATTGGTGTCCCGCATGTCGGCCTGGATCAGGCTTGCGCCACGCAGGTTGGCCATCGAAAGGTCCGCGCCAGATAGGTTCACTCGCTGGAGCGACGCGCCTTGCAGATTGACTCCGGTCAGATCGGCTTTGGATAGATTTACGCCGCACAGATCAGCTTTCGTGCCCGTCTCGCCGGCTGACTCCACCCAGATGCGGTGTTGGTCCAGTACTTCGGCGAGTTCCAGCATCGAAATGGAGGCGAGGCTAGCCTCGTTGGTTATTTCCGGCTGCGGGTGCTCGCGCAGCCCCAGATCGCTCGGCGAATCCGTTGCGGTGTTCGTGGGCTCGCCAACTTGGACGTCCGCTGGACCTTGCACATCAATGGCTTTGTGGCCTTCCGTGGCGCGCTCTGCATCCAAAGCGGCCTGCAGCTCCGCAATCGATTCCGTTTGAATTTCCAATCCCATTCCTTGCACTCCTGTCGATCAACGCCTCGAGTTCAGCGCGAACCCCAAAATCGTTTAGAGGACGGACTTCATCCCGTGTGGCGGATTTTGCCGCCACCAAAGTTATCCAGGCGGGGGGTGGGGATCCCGGGCACCGATCATCCTCGCCTATTAGAGTGGAGGAAGTCGCCTGCTCCGAAGTACAGGCGGCTTAGAGGTAACATCGGCACTGAAAATCCGGCTCTCGAGCTGCTTTCGCAACTTGAGACGCAGCAACCGGTAGTCTTTTGGCAGCGTTCCCCGTAGTACAAGTCGCAATAGTCAAGCTAGCTCGAGTAGGATTCTGAAGTCGGCAAGGATTGCAAGGAGTAGGGAATGAGCACGGCCGTTGTCGTCGACGTCCAGGTTGACACCAGGAAGCGCGAGCCAGTCGCTGGCACGCTTCACACCGTCGTTCTCCTGGTGATTCTGCTGGGGGCAGCGGGGCTGATGTATTTTTCAGCGGGCACCATGCGCAGCGTCCAACAGCCGAACCGCCTGGGATTCTACGCCACAACAATGTTATGGGAATGGTTCCTGACCGCCTATGTATTGTTTGGTGTGCGCCGCCACGGAACCCCGCTCACCGAGGTAATGGGCGCCGCCTGGAAGGGCCCGAGAGATTTCTTTCGCGACTTAGCAATTGCGCTGGCGTTCTGGATCATAGCGTTAATCGTGCTCGCGGCGACCGCGAAGTTGCTGCATTTCGGAGGTTCGCAGCAAAATCTAAGATTTCTTGCCCCGGAAGGCGTCGCGCAGGTGGCCGGATGGATCGCGTTGTCGGTGACTGCGGGAATTTGTGAAGAGACCATTTTTCGTGGCTACCTGCAAAAACAGTTCGTCGCTTGGATTGGCAGCGCACCCGCCGGTACAGTTCTTTCCGGTGTGATCTTCGGCGTGTGCCACATCTACCAGGGAGTGAAAGCCGTCGTCGTGATTACGGTGTACGGCGTATTGTTCGGCATTCTGGCGCAATGGAGAAAAAGCATGCGTCCGGGAATGGTGACGCACGCGCTCCACGACACGGTCAGCGGGTTAGCTGTGAAGTTACTGCCGAAGTGAATCGCATGATTGGCGGGACTTCTATGCAGGGCCACGCTTCAGCTCGTCCCACGATCCGATCGGAAACTCGCTAACCGTGAGTCCGTGCGGCCTGCCGCAAGGCATGCGGGGAAATAAAGCAGCCGGAGCGCTCCGCTGAGGGGCCGAGGCACTCCGGCTCATCCTGCCCGCCTCCGCAGTGAGCGAGCAAGAAACTCGTAATAAATCTAACAATGCAAAACTGGCAAGACCGTTTCTACTGCTTCCGGTCTTCGTCACTACGCAAAAACTCGTAGCGCTCGATCGCGGCGACGACGCCAATGGCGCCCTCGTCGCGCGCTTCGGTCCGTTGCACGCGGCCAAGGCAGCGCACGCGTACAGGACCTGCAAGCGTAATCTCGTTTGGCAAGGTCAAGAGGA
>Ga0185299_10002500_pt1 | contig 28068 bp, 28 predicted proteins | sample PaiPotPPA55metaG_FD_128002 | JGI IMG/M metagenome (GOLD analysis project Ga0185299, IMG submission 128002) | Iron sulfur acid spring bacterial and archeal communities from Banff, Canada, to study Microbial Dark Matter (Phase II) - Paint Pots PPA... ...
GTTTCAAAACGATGTGCATTATGTTTCTGGTTCGCCCGGCACCGGGAAAAGCCATCTGGCCCAGGCCATCGGGCAAGCGGTCATCGACCAGGGCTATCGGGTGATCTACCGTGAGGCGCACATCCTGCTCGAGGAAATCGCCGAAGCGGCCCTCGATGGAAAACGCAAAGAGCACATGGAAGTTCTGGCTACCGTGCCCCTGCTGATCATCGATGACTTGGGGATGCGTAAGCTAGGGCCCACCGCGGCAGAAGAGCTGTGGAGATCGTCATGCGCCGTTACGAACGCGCGAGCACATTGGTGACCTCAAATCGCCCGGTCGAGGACTGGGGAAAGCTACTCGGCGACAGCGCGGCCGTCACCGCCATGCTGGACCGCCTCCTCCACCACGGCCATATCCTCAAATGTGGGCCGAGGAGTTGGAGAACCAAAATAGGCTTGCCTGATCAGGAGAAAGCGGGATAAAAAGGACCACGTCCCGGGCCTTCTCACATGGCCGGTTTTGAAGTGACCCCGCATGGCCGGTTTTGCACTGCCCCCCGAGGGTCATCGAGGCGAATATCGCCGATGCCGTGAAAAACGATAGCTTTCATCAGTCGTCCTCGTGAAAACGTAGGAGACCTTGACGGCTGGAGAAATTGTATCGGGTGAACCTGGTAGCGGGAGCGGAAGACTTTGTGACGGTCTCTTCAACGGTGGACTGGATAAGAGTCGCGGAAATATTCGATTGAATTGATGGCAAGTCCGCCGCTGTTAGTTTTTGCCAGTTATGAATACTGTGAGAGGTTGAGGACCGGTTCGGAGATATTTCCATTTGGATCGAAGGGATCCATGATCTCAATGCCTCCGATTCTCGTGACTGCGCTGACGTACTGATGATATTCATTGAGATCTCTGAAGACATGGGTCAAATGGTTCAAACCTGCAACCACCACTCGGCCTCGAAACCCGTACGCTCCCAGGTTCAGCAAGGCTGAGGAATAGTGACTGAACACAACCTCCGCCGAACATCGGCGCCCCCAAACTTCGACGGGAAGAGCCTCAGAATTTGCAATGGGCTCTAGCCCACATCGTGATTCGAGGACCGACGTCCATTGGCGAGAATCAAAATGATGAGCCTTGTAGAAAAATCTGCGTACTCCCTGTCTCTCTAAAACGTCGCGCGATGCCAGGACTAAACGCGCGTGACCCTCGATTCCCAACTTTTCGTACAGCGGCTGAGAAAGATACAGAGCTGACGAAGGCGGCAAGAACAGCGCTCCGAAGCGGTCGCCGTAAATCTCGTCTAACAAACTCGGATCGATCCTGAGTTTTTCCACACCAGACGGTGTAGGAATCAGTTCTGGGTGAAGGCAGAACACGCGTTCACATAGCTCGTTCCGGTAGTCCGCGTTCGCGTCGCTCACGAATATTGTGTCTAAGCCATGCCCAGTCAGATATAACGACCTCGCCCAACAACGAAATGTTCGTTTCCAGGTAAGTCGTCCTCCAGAATAAAGGACTGCGCCTTCGTCCAAAATTGAAAATGAAAATTCGACACCCAGATTTTTGCACTTTCGACGCAAAGCCGCTACCACTACATTGTTCATGAGCCAGAAAAGGTCACTCACGACCAAATGAATTTGATCGTAATTTGAAAGATTAATATGGCTCTCGAATATCTCGAGATTACTTCGGATGTTGGTAATGGCGTTGCCAAATGTCCTTTTGCTGCTGGTCAACTCGGTAACACCGTCCCACATGCCGGGCATGAGCAATAGCGGTGAAATTGGCGGTTCACAAAATAACTGAAATTCGCCGTGCCCGAGGACATTACTGTGTCGGACTAAGTGTGCGTGGACAAATTGTAGCGGCGAACTACAAAGAAAAAGGTGGATTGTTTTTGTCATCTTGATCGGAGTTGTTTCCTAGAAAACAGCTCGCAGTTGGTGCAATTAAGGCTACCATACGGCCGCTGTAGTCTTAAAGGTGTGGGATTTGAAGAAGTCATAAGTGATAACCGCATCACCTATGCACAGCAAAGCCGGCCTTATAAGATTGTCGTTTCAAACCGCGGAGGCGGCTTGCCGGCGAAGTCGCTGTAGTTTTTGTAAATAATCCAAAAATTCGTGCATTCCTTCACCGGTCTTTGCGGATAGTTTTAGGACCCGCATGCCCGGCCGGACGGCCTGGATGTTGCGCTCGAGGACTCGCTCGTTAAAATCCACAGCAGCTGCGAGATCCATCTTGGTGATCACAGCGACATCCGCGCTATTGAAAATTGTCGGATATTTTAAAGGCTTATCTTCTCCCTCGGTAACCGATAGAAGCACCAGCCGCAAATCTTCTCCCAGATCATAAGAAGAGGGGCAAACGAGGTTCCCCACATTTTCGATAAAGAGAAAACCCAACTTGCCTACATCCCATCCGTCTAGCGCTTTCTGAATCATGCTCGCTTCCAGATGACAAAGCGTGCCGGTGGTAATTTGTTTGACCGGAGCGCCGCTGCGAGCCAGCCTCTGCGCATCGTTTTCTGTAGCCAGATCGCCCACCAGCGCGGCAACTGGATAATGCGGTCGAAGCAGCGTCAACGTTTTTTCGAGGAATGTGGTCTTGCCCGAACCCGGGCTGGAAACCAGACTCACAGCCAATAGTCCTTCGCTGCGGAAACGTTCGCGCAGAGCCCGGGCGATCACATCGTTTTGCTTTAAAACATTTTTTCTGACTTCCACCATGCGAGGTTCGGGGCTCATTCTCGGATCTCCAACGCAAACACTTCCAGCTCTTTTCCGCGTGTGACCTCAGCGCTCGGCGTACCGCATTCGGCGCAAGAAAAATACTGAATGGAATGGACGGGGCGCTGCGCCCGGCAATTGAAGCAATAAATCTCGACCGGAATTTCCTCGATAATTAATCGCGACCCTTCCAGCGGCGTGGTTTCGCAGGCCATTTCATACGAGGAAAGCAGCGCGTCCTTCACTACACCAGACAAGAGTCCCAGCCGCAAATGTACGGCTTGAATTTGTACGTTGCCACGCAGTTCCGCTTCTTCCTGGGCCATCTCTACGATGCTCATGGCTATTGATAGTTCATGCATTTTTCACAGTCCCGGCTACGAAATCGAATTCACCTGCGGCCATCATACAGCGCGCTCCGCACACTTCGAATCCTCTTCCCCTAAAAAGCCGAACACTTTCGGGGTGCCAAACGCCGCCAGAGTGGCTTGCCCCAAACTTATTCCCCCGTCATTCGCAGGGACCGCATGATTCGTCCATATCGTTAAAGAGTCGCGCTGCAGCAAACTTTTCAAGTCGCTCAGGAGCATTTCATTTTGAAACACGCCGCCCGATAACACTATTGTGTCTGCATCGTAGGTCGAGCACAGCTGCGTCACAGCGTCTCGAACTCCTAAAGCAATTCCGCGATGGAAGGCGCGCGCAATCTCAAAGACTTCGCGTCTGCGAACGCGATCCCGAACTACGGCGGTCAGCAATGGGCGAAAATCCAATTCGCCACGCAAGTAGGGAAACGGATAACCCTCGGTCTCAGGCAATTTCCGCGCAAGGCTCTCGAGCCACATGGCCGCTTGCCCTTCAAAAGTCGTCTCGCGAGTGAAGCCCGCCAAAGCAGCCGCCGTATCAAAAAGCCGCCCCATCGATGTTGTGGCGAAGGTGCGCATATTTTTGCGCACCAAGCACATCGCATCGCGATAACGATCGCCAAATGAGAACGGTTTAGCCATGACGTCTGGCAGGTCATCCAATTGCTCGAGGAAACCCGCGGCTGCCTGGACCGGATAAGACGAGGCCGCGTCCCCGCCAGGCAGAGCCGCAGTGCGCAAGTGTGCGACGCGTTCGAATCCCGCGCGCACGCTGCCGGCAAAAATCTCGCCGCCCCAGATGCTGTGGTCGTCTCCGTAGCCGGTTCCATCAAAGCTCACGCCGATGACCCGTTCGTCCCATGCGCCACGTTCGGCAATCACGGAAGCAATGTGCGCACGATGATGTTGCACAGCGTGTTTTTCGGCGGCTTGAAGTTCCAGGGCATGCAAGGTCGATACATATTGCGGGTGCGCATCATGCACGACCAATAATTTATCCAGCTGAATTTCGTACATCGCGAGTAGATCACGGACCGTAGCCTGAAACGCGCGAAAAGCCTGGTAATGATCGAGGTCGCCGATGTGCTGGCTTACAAACGCCTGCCCTTCCACGACCAGCGTGATGGTGTTCTTTAAATCCGCCCCTACTGCCAGGACAGGGCGATCCGACGGGAGAGTGGCAACCGCGCCGGGCGCGTATCCGCGCGCACGGCGAAGAATTGCGGGACCACAGATACCCGCGCGAACGACGGAATCGTCTACGCGACGCGCAATGGGGCGTTCGCCAATCAAGAATCCGTCCGCGATGCCAGAAAGTTGCTCTATCGCTTGATCGTCTTCATAGGCAATCGGCTCGCTCGAGCGATTCGCGCTGGTCATAACCAGAATTTCTGGTGCGCCCGCTTCGAATAGCAGATGGTGCAGCGGAGTGTAAGGCAGCATCACGCCGAGCTCATCATTGTCCGGAGCAACTCCAGATAACTCAACTTTCGCAGGAGCAAGCACGATTGGCCGTGCAACAGACGTCAACAATTGATCCGCTTCGGGTGTCAGTTCCACCAAACTGCGAGCAATCGCAAGATTTGCGGCCATCAATGCAAACGGTTTTTCCTTGCGATACTTCCGCATTCGCAGCGCCGCGACAGATTTGGCATTCCTCGCATCGCAGACCAGGTGGTAACCACCCAGCCCTTTTACCGCCAAAATGTCGCCGGCCTTAAGACGTTGCACGGCCGTGCGAACAACCTCAGAATCTTCGCGCACAATTTCGTTGCCGGACTGAAAATAATAATGCGGTCCGCAATTCGGGCAGGCCACCGGTTGCGCATGAAAGCGTCTATTTGCCGGGTCGGCGTACTCCGTAGCGCAGTAGCCGTCGAGCGGCCATTTGGACATCGTGGTATTGCAGCGGTCATACGGCAAGCTTTCGATCACCGTGTAGCGCGGCCCGCAATTGGTGCAATTTATATAAGGATAGTGATAGCGTCGGTTCTGCGGCTCGAAAACTTCGCGCAGGCAATCCTCGCAGACCGGCAAATCGGGCGATACACGCACCGTCGGTTTGCGCTGCCGCTGGCTGGTCAGAATCAGAAAGTTGGTACACCCAGCAGGCTCGGTCGGCATCACTCGTAGCGTCACAATGGAAGCAGCGGGCGGCGGCTGGGCTTTCAACTCTTCAATAAATAATCGCAGGGTCGTTTCTTCGCCTTCGAGGTGAATCTCAACGCCTTCTTCCTCGTTCAACACCCAACCCGTGAGACCATTCGAGCGCGCCAAGCGGTAGACGAATGGACGGAAACCCACGCCTTGCACCACGCCGCGTATCTTGATGGAATAGGCATTCGGCATAACGTCACTTTGCGGCTACGATGCAGCCTCTGCCTTGCCATCCCACGCGGATGACCTTTCCATCCTCCACAAGAATCGGCACGGTGTACGGCGCGGGAGCCATCGCTTGCATGCGAGCCCGGGCCTCTTGGTCGGATTCCACATCAAATTCCGTAAAATCCTTCCCCGACCATTCGAGCCATTCGCGCATTCCGCTGGTGTACGGGCAACTCGCCGTGCCGTAGAGCTCCAGGTTAGGCATTTGCGAATCCATCCATCGCATCGCGAAGCGTGTGATAAATCGACGCCTGAACTTCTTGTATGCGCGGAATATAATCTGAGCGAACGATCAACGGAAAATCCGCCAGACCACGGCGAACAATTTCTCCGCCGTCATAGCCTATCAGGGCGACCGTGAGCATTCCGCGCTTGCGGGCTTCTTCCAGCGCCATAACAATGTTTCGGGAGCCGCCACTGGTGGAAATTGCCACCGCCACATCATTCACTCGCGCATGAGCAATGAGTTGCCGCAAAAAAATCAGTTCGGTTCCCACATCGTTGGCTATGGCGGAGATGTTCGCAGGCTCCATCGAGAGGGACACCGCGGGTACCGGCCGATATCCCGAGGGCGGCATCACACAATCCAGCGCCCAGTCATTGGCATCCGTCGCGGAACCTCCATTGCCGAAAATGATCAGCTTGCCTCCGCGTTGGATTCGCTCCGTCATCGCGATGGCCGCGTTGCCTATAGTTTCTGATTCTTCCTGCGCCACGCGCTCGCGCAGATGCGCGTCATCGCCGGCTTTCATCTGAATGGACGCGGCAACTTCCGCGACCGCGTCAACGGTTTGCTGCTTGTCCTTGCCGAGGAAGGGATACAAAAATCCGGCGTCACCCACCTCATGACCCATTTCATGATGCTCGAAGAAAACATGCACGCTCTCCCACAGCGTGTGGTACAGAATCTCGATCATTTCTTGATGTATGAAGGGATCCTGTTTGCCGGGTGCAACGGCATAGGACCCTCGTGGACCAGGCAGTGCAAACGTCATGGCACGGCGTTTCTCCGCAGTGTCCAGTGCCGCCCATACTTCGGGATCGCCTTCAGGCGGACCAAAACCCATGACGATATCGTCCGGTTGGAGGAGTACTTCTAGCCATGGCCCGAAAAGCAGCGAAAGATCCAGCGCGGGGAGTGCGCGCTTTCCGACGATGACGGGGTGCACAAACTCCACGGAAACGTGTTGCGCGTCGGTGGCGTAAGGTCCGCGCCCAAATGCGAGTAAACGGCCTCCGCGAAGGAATCGCTCCGACATTTCACGGCAGGCTTCGGCGAGCCGATGCGCCTCTTGCGCGAAAAACTTTTCAAAGATTACATTGCGCGCCAGCAGCTTTTGCTCGATTTGCGTTCCCAGCTCACAACGAGTGGCCATAAATTTTCCTAGCAAATGCGCGGTAGTGGATCGCCGACGAGCATATCCACCAGCCGCATGCCGCCATAAAGCGTGGTGACGAGAACGGCGCTGGCAGGTTGTTCTCGAACTTCACCAATTATTTCTGCTTCGTTTCCACCGGGTGCCTCGCGCAGTGCCTGCAGCGCGACATCCGAGAGCTCAGCTGAAACAATCGCCAGAAACTGGCCCTCATTGGCAATGTGCAATGGATCCAGTCCCAGAAGTTCGCAGGCTCCGCGGACCGTATCGCGCAGAGGAATTTTTTCTTCGAACAAAACTATTCCGTGGCCACAATCCCTGGCCAGTTCGTTCAATGAAGTAGCCACGCCACCGCGCGTCGGGTCGCGCATCCAGCGCACTCCGGCGCCCGCCGCGCGCACCAGGGCCTGAACCAGCGGGAGCACTGAGCGCGTGTCCGACCGCAGCTCTGCTTCCAGATCGAGTTCGCCTCTTGCAAGCAGAATGGTTATGCCGTGATCTCCAATAGGTCCGGAGAGCAGAACCTTATCTCCCGGCTGCACGGAGCTCGGCGAGATGGCAACTCCTGGAATCAACCGGCCAATTCCTGTTGTGGTGATATACATGTTGTCGGCCTTGCCGTGCTCGACGACCTTGGTGTCACCCCCGGCGATCACCACGTCGGCCTGCTGCGCGGCTTTTCCCATCGCGCGAACTTCCGCCTCAAGGATCTCCGTTGGCAATCCGGCTTCAAGCACAAAAGTGACAACGATCGCTTCGGCTTTCGCACCCGACACAGCGAGGTCATTCACCGTGCCGTTAATCGCCAACTCTCCGATGGAACCACCGGGAAAACTTAGCGGTTTGACCACAAAACTATCCGTGGTCATAGCGATTCGCGTGCCATTAATTTGGATGTGCGCCGCATCGCCCAACGGACCTGAGCTAGAGCCAAAGAGCAGTGGGGCAAACAATCCTTCCACCAATCTACGGCTTGCTTTGCCACCGGCACCGTGCGCCATTTCGATCTGCGGTTCGCGGAACCTGATCTTGCCGGCAAAGTTTTCCATTGTCTCTCACTCACTCAAACAACGCTGGCAAGATTTGCATTCGAAATAGTGACTGGCTTGCGATGCTGGTAATTGTAAAACGCGGCGCAAGAACCTTCCGACGACACCATCAATGCTCCGACGGGGCTTTCCGGCGTGCATTCCTCCGCGAATAATTTGCACTGCGCAGGTTTAAGAACGCCCTTCAACACTTCACCGCATTGAGCAGCCTTGGGATCGGTGATGCGGATCCCTGGAACATTGAATCGACGCTCGGCATCCCACTGCGCGTATGAATCTCTTATGCGAAGCGCTGATTGGGAAATGAATCCAAGGCCACGCCACTCGAAATACGGCCGCAGTTGAAACACTTCGTTCATGGCTTTCAACGCCGCGCGGTTCCCTTCCCACGGAACCACGCGCTTGTATTGATTCTCAACTTTGGCTTCGCCATTTTTCAATTGTCGCAGCAGCATGACGATAGATTGCAGCAGATCCAGCGGCTCAAATCCGCACACCACTATGGGCTTGCCTTCGTCGCTAGCAATCCATTCATAAGGCCGGCAGCCAATCACGGTGGAACAATGGCCGGGCCCGATGAAACCGTCAAGACGCATATCCGGCGAATCCAGAATCGCGCGAATCGCAGGAATGATCGTCACGTGATTGCAGAACACAGAAAAATTCTGCAATCCCTCGGCCTTGGCTCGCTGCAACGTCAAGGCGGTGGATGGCGCCGTTGTTTCAAATCCAATGGCAAAAAACATCACATGCTTGTCGGGATTCTTCTTGGCGAGCTTGATGGCGTCCGTCGGCGAATAAACGATGCGCACATCCGCACCGCGCGCTTTATGTTCCAGAGGACTGCCATGCGCGCCGGGCACGCGCATCATGTCGCCGAAAGCGGCGAAGACTACATTTGGCTGAGCCGCGATAGACAGGCCATCGTCAATGCGTCCCATGGGCAACACGCACACGGGACAACCGGGCCCGTGAATCAGATCGATGTTTTCGGGCAGCACGTCTTTTAACCCAAATCGATAAATTGCATGGGTATGCCCGCCGCAAACTTCCATTAATCGGTAATGCCGCTGCGGGTCGGTGAGCCGGCGGATTTCTTCCGCTGTCTTCATGATCAATTCTGGATTCCGGAATTCATCTACGAATTTCATGTTAGCTCCCCAGAGCTAGGTGATTCGTTTCTCTTCCACGTCCTCCAGGCCGTAGCCACGAACCTCTGCGATGGCCGCTTCGCTTTCTCCCAACATCTGTAGGGTATGCATTTGGTCGAGAGCTTCTTCTTCACTGATTTTGCTCATGGCGAAGCCCACATGAATCAGCACCCAATCGCCGGTCTTAGGCTTATCCTCTTGCAGCAATCCCAAATCCACTTTTCGGCGCACTCCCATCACATCCACTAACGCGGAGTGCGTAGCGTCGGAAGTAATCTCCATTATTTTCCCCGGTATTGCCAGGCACATTCTGCATCCTCCCGTCGCTTCCAATTTTTCGTCCCGATGATCCATGCTAAATCCTGCTGGGCTCAAGAATCTTTTTTCGCGATGATGTCGAACGACAGTTTTAGTTCGTCCTTCACCTTGAGAGCTCCGCCCGCAACAGAAACAAGCCTGATCTTGAAATCCGATTGCTTGATCGAAAATTCGCCATAGGCGCGAAGCTTGTCGTCCGCGGGCGCCACGTTCGCTGAAAGAATCTGCGACCTGGTAACGCCATGGAGAAATAAATCGCCCTCAATCTTCACGACGTATAGCCATTCGCCGAGTTTCATTCCCGAAACTTGCCTGCTCTCAAACGCGATCTCCGGAAATCGTTTTACCTCCAGTACCTGGTCATTCATAGTACGAATAATTTCGCGGAGGTCTTTCTCGCTGACATCGTTCTGCACTTCGAACGAACCGGCCTGAATGGTCATCCCCACAGAACTTTTAGTTAGATCGTCGGGCGCAAAGTTCACTTCGCCGGAGAAATCCCGGATGGCTATCACCGGATTATGGCCCAATCCCGACAATAGGCCCGCGGCAAAAGCACGCACCGTAAAGCGGCTCGACGCTGGATCGATCGTGTAATGCATGGCCGAAGTCTCCGGCGACATTTTTACCCCGATTGCTGAACTCATAGCTGTCCTACTCGATGGAAAACCGGTCACATCGCGCGCAATTTGAAATACCGCTCCACGTCCGGAATAAGATTGCTGATCACATTTTTGAGCGGACTCCGTTCCACATACCGCCGCACTGCTGGATTGGACAGAACGATTCCAGCGCCGATCACGAGAAGCGCTATGCCGCCCAGCATAATCAGAGTGTCTCGTTCATTCCCTTCGTTCGACGGCCGGGCTTCGTGGAACGAGGCATTTCTAGTGCTCAGTTTCATCGTCATGAATTGTCCTTTCTGAGATTTTGTTTTTCTTAGCGTTCATGGGCCTCTGACGGCCACTCGCCATTCAGAATTCTCGTCACCAATGATTCCGTCAACGTTACCGCGCGATCAACGGCATTTTCCACAAGTTCGCTAAGACCCATTTGTCCTTCTTCGGGTCCCAGCGTGGCTGGCTCGCAGCCCACCAGGAGAATCCGCTGGAGCGGCGCTCCCATGGACTTGGCCATGCACAAAACATTCATGGGATTCATGGCGTGGGCATCGACGGCGATTTGCGAAGTATCCGGCGAATTGAGGGAACTTAAATCCGGTTCGACAACATACAAGGTGCCTGGAGCGGCGCCACGTGGGCACGCATCGATGAGAATGGTAGCTTGCGGTCCATCCGTCAGCGCGTAGGCGAGGTCCAGTCCACGGATACCGAAATCGACAACGCGCACGCCTTCCGGGAAAGTGCGCTGCGACAGACGCTGTGCGACTTTTACACCAAAACCATCGTCGCCCAGAAAAATGTTGCCGATGCCGGCTATGAGTATCGCCGGAGCTGAAGTGCTCGGTGAGGCAATAGGTTCGTTCGGGTCGATGGGCTCCACTTCTTCCGAAAAAAAGAAAAAACGATGTCCTGGCTGGCGCATCATTCCAATGTCACGCCCCGGATCATCGTCGGCAACAACACAGATATGAAACTTGCCTTCGTAATCTTGTTCTATAGATTCAATAACCGCGGTCTTGCCGGCCAGTGCCATGTCGAAAATGTCTGCGCGCTTGCCAGGGCGCAGCCGAACGCGATCGCCGACCTTCACGTCGACTTCCCTGATCCGCAAAGTTTCTAGCGGACTTTTAGCCTCAAGCAGATTCCACTCCCATTCGTTCATTGCTGGTCCTTTAACGTCGGACGCATCCCGCGCAACACCCCGTGAAGCTTCATGAATTGTTCTTCCGGTAGGGCCTCGGTTCGTTCCAGGATTTGCCGGGCGCGTTCGTCGCCATGGCGCATCTCGCGTTTTTCATCTTCGGTCAACGTCAGAATTCGTAAAGCCAGGATCTCGTCGATCTCGGTCCCATCGAACAAATCGCCGGGGCTTTCAGGAGCAATCTGAGGATAGTCGTACAAGATGATCGGCGACGACAGCATGGCGTCACGTTGGCCTTCCTCGCCTACGAGAACAGGACAGGTTCCAACGTTTTTGCACTGCGCAGCGAATTGCTTTAATTCTTCAGGAGTATCCAAAAGCGAAACGAACTCGCCACGCTCAACACCGAGGATGCTGTGCGCGGAGAGCAAAGAACGCATCAAGGCGGAATCGCGGCGGACTGTGTTGGGATCAGCGACACTGCCCTCATTCGAAACTTCAAGCGTAATTTTGTAGAGATCATTGTTAAAACGTGAGGCGCTCAGGGTGATTCGCCCCAGGACGGGTTCCTGCGTTCGCACGATCACGCGAGCGAGTCGGCCGTCCGCGTCGTTGATGGACTCTGTTGCTTCGCTTGACGGTAAGTCGATCAGGCGGCTTACCGACGCGTTCACCAATTGATCGAGGTGGGACGCCTGCACGATCACCTCGCGCTCTGCGGCTTCCTGCCACGCTTGCGGTTGCTGCTGTTCAGATTGTGAATTTTGCCCGGCGTGCAACCGCGGTTCGTAGCGTTCCTCGGGATTAGACACCGGCGTTTGCGCCTCATGCATGACTCTTGAGATGGCCTGAAGGAAGCGGACTTTTACCGTGATTCCAGTTTCGGCGCTTCCCTTCACCAAGCATTCCGTTCGTGTGAACCAGGGCTCGGTTCCGTGCTGCGCCTCGCTGTAGTTCCTCGGATACACAACGCCAAAATTCCAGCGCTGGCGATTTTTGACCGACGACGGCCGGTAGGGGTACAGCATGTAGCCTTCATACAGAACGGCGTTCGCGATCTCTTCAATTAATTTCGCGTTCACGATCGCACCGGTTCATCGGCGTTTTGAAATATGCGCTCGATAACTTCCTCCCAGGTAGGAATACCGTTGCGCACTTTGTAATCGTACAGCCGCTCAAAGGCGTCCCGCCGAAGGCACAACCACGCGGTGTTGGGATAATATTCGTCGATCATTTGCTTCCAAACCTTCAGTGGCAATCTAAACTTGGCCTCTTTTTCCCATGAAATGGGCGCAACCTGGAGTTCGTCTTGTTCACCACGATAAAAAACCGTGCCGCTGAAAAGAAAATTTAGGGGCAGGTCGCCCTCGCTCAGGCCGTGAAAATATTTTGTGCTGGCCACGTTAAAATCAAAGGTGCATGGCACCGGAATTTCCACGGTCGTCTCCCCCTGAAACCCCGGGACATTCACGGCAACATGGGTCCACAGCATCGTTTTTAGCGTCTGGCCCCAACGCGCAGGTTCGCCAAACAGATCGCTCAAGCGCGCTTGCTCTTCGGCGGTATAGTGCCGGCGCGTGACTTCTATGTGAATCTGCGCGCGCAGGGCCATCGAATGGATGACCTCTTCACGATTCGTATTGGTCACCCGCAACTTAAACGACAGCGTAGGTGCGGCCGCATAAGGAACCGGGGCAACACTTTCGATACGAAAATCCAAATCAGGCATGGTGCTCACCGTTCACTGCGCCCGCTTTGATTTTCAATTCCTTGAAGAAGTTGCCCACTTCCCGCCAAACTTCAGTGCCGCCAGACAACCCACGCCAGTGCATACGAATTAAGCCGACAAGCTTGTAGCACTCATCGATGGGAACGACGTAATACTCCGGCTTCACTCCACGCGCCGCCCCAACGCGATTCACGAGCAGCGCTTCAACGTCGGAACGCAGTTCGTTCAGAATCATGTTTTCCTGTAACACGTCGTCCCAGGTGTCCAATGACAACAGCGATTCCGTAGGGCCCGCGGGACTCGGATAGTACGCCATGACTTTTCCGTGTGGAGTGCTATAGAAGAGGAAGGCCATCTCAATGGGAATCATCAAGCTGTCCCATTGCGCGTCCGTCAGACGGAAATCACCGAGGAAGCGTACATCCCGAGGAACGCGTATGAATTTGAGATTCTGATTTCCGCTAAATAAGATCGCGCAGGCTTCGCAGGCACAAATTAATTTTCGGCTGGCGGTTTCCAGTAGGTGAGCATGTTCGCTCGCGAGTTCGTGACTGCACATTTCACAAGTTTCTACATTATCGATTCGCTTCCGCGCAAATTGACGGAGTGTCGCGAAGGCTGATGTCTTTGGCAGTAGGTTTGAAGAAGCCACAATTACTCAAAAAACTCCGTTTCTAGGCCCAGGGACGTTAGGCGCTCTCCGGAATAGCGATTTGGGCAGTTGCTGCCAAACTCGCAAGTGGCACAAATCCTGCAGTCGAAGTTTTTTCGACGAAGCCCTCCATAATTATTCCTGAAATATCGGGCGCCGCTTCATAGATGGCTTGCTCCACGGCCTGCTTCAATGCCGAAGCCGAAGACCCGCAGCCTTCACTTTTGCCCTCCATACGCAACGTGACCATTCCCGCATCGTCCAGGCCCACAAAACTTACGGTGCCGGCGTGCAAGCGCATAGATGGGCGCATCTTTTCTAGTGCTTCCAGCACTCGCGTTTTAATGTCGACGGGATGCAGGCCATAAAGCAGCAGCACACTTTTCACGACTCCATCACGGGCGAAGGTGTCGATGATGGATTTCCCTGATTCACCACTCTGGCCAACAACTTCCAACATGCGTTCCAGGCAGGCGCCATGCAAGGTCATCAGGGCCTGCACCAGATCCTTGGCATTCGCACGCAGAACCGGGTCCTTCGCGTCCTCTAAGGCCCGGACCATCTTGTCGATCGACTCGATCTGACTCTCAACTTCTTTTTGTTTCGGCATTCAGCCCTCTCCGATAGCGGAACTCTTCGAACGGAAGCGGTGAGCCCGGGAAGGGGAAGCATTTCCGAACTCACCGCTTGGCGACAACGCTGACTTTGCATCCTTTTTTCTAAGGCTGCAGACCAAACATCGGCGAATGGTGGGTCTCCAGCGTTTTTCCATCGCCGAGATACATGTGCACGCCACAAGGCAGGCACGGATCGAAACTGCGCACCGTTCTCATGATGTCGATACCCTTGAATTTATCGGGACCGTTATCCTCAAAGATCGGCGTGTTCTGCACGGCATCTTCATAGGGTCCGGGCGTGCCATAGATATCACGCGGGTTGGCGTTCCACGGCGTCGGTGGATACGGATGGTAGTTGGCAATTTTGCCGTCGCGAATGACCACGTGATGCGACAGGACTCCGCGCACCGCTTCGTGGAAGCCACATCCGATGGCGTCTTGCGGTACTTTGAAGTCCGACCAGGTTCTCGTGCTGCCTTTGTGCACCTCGGCCAACGCCTGTTCAGCGAAATACAAAGCGGCGCAGGCGGCGTAAACCTGGAAGTAAGTGCGCGCGCGATCGCGCTCGATGCAGTTACTCCACTTGGGAATCTTCCATTCGAATTCGACTTCGGGGAGCGACATGGTCTTTGGCAAATACATTTTCACGCTGTTCCCCGTCGCTTTGATGTAACCAATGTCAACGAGGCCGGCTAGCGCCGTTGCCCACAGGCGCGCGATGGGTCCGCCACCGGTGTCGAGCGCTAGATGGTCGCCGGTGCGTTTATCAAGCCACCGCGGTGACATGACCCACGTGTATTTGTCTTTGAAGTCGCGCTTTTGCGGCCGCGGAATGGTGGTCTGGTTCCACGGATGATTTTTATCCACGGGGTTTCCGAGTGGATCGGTCTTTACGAAGGTCTCGGAGCTCTTCCAATCGTCGTAGTACGAACTGCCCAGCAAGATGCGGATGTTCAGATTTATGTCCACCAAGTCAGTCGTGACCAATTTTCCGTCGACGACGATGCCCGGCGTTACGTACATCTTGCGGCCCCAATGCGTCATGTTCTTGTACTGGTAGTCGCATTCATGCGGATTATTAAACGAACCCCAGCAGGCCAGCAAAATACGACGCTTGCCGACTTCTTCATAACCAGGAAGCGCGTCATAGAAGAAATTAAACAGGTCGTCATGCAGCGGCACGACCTTCTTCATGAATTCCACATACTTCATCAAGCGCACGATGTAATCGGTGAACAGTTGCACTGTTGCCACCGTGCCTACTCCGCCGGGATAAAGAGTCGAGGGATGAACGTGCCGCCCTTCCATCAAGCAGAACATCTCTCGCGTCATGCGGCTCATCTGTAGCGCTTCCCGATAAAATGCGCCGGTGAACGGGTTCAGTGCCCGCATGATATCGGCGATGGTGCGGAAGCCATGCAAGTTCGAACCGGAAGCGAGCTTCGTTTCCGCCTTGGCAAGAACGGCGGGGTTTGTTTCTTTTACCATTTGCTCGCAGAAGTCCACACCGACCAGGTTGTCTTGAAATATGTTGTGGTCGAACATGTATTCGGCGGCTTCGCCGAGATTGACGATCCATTCCGCTATATTCGGTGGACGCACGCCGAAGGCCATGTTCTGCGCGTAGGTAGCGCAGGTGGCATGGTTGTCCCCGCAAATCCCACAAATACGACTGGTGATGAAGTGGGCGTCGCGTGGATCCTTGCCCTTCATGAAAATGCTATAGCCACGAAAAATTGACGACGTGCTGTAGCATTCCGCCACGCGCCGATTATCAAAGTCGATCTTGGTGAAAATTCCGAGGCTTCCCACAATCCTGGTAATTGGGTCCCAATTCATGTCCACCAATTTGCCGGATCTGCTGGACGAATCTCGTAGCGGAGTGGTGATGGTGCTCATGTTTGGTGTACTCCTTTTCCTTTAATAATTTCTCTAATAAATTCTTAATAATTTCTCGGGCTATAGCCAGTGGTCAGCTCTGGACGCGGATGCCGCCACTTCGGTTCTTTATTCACGGTGTCATTGGTAAAGTGACGGAGCGCGCGAATGGCCTTGCCGTAAACACTGATCGTCGTAGAGGACACTCTGGCACCAGGCGGTTCATCCATAAACGGCATGAACTTGTCCGGGAAGCCCGGCATGGTGCACCCGATGCAAATTCCGCCGACGTTCGGGCACCCGCCGATACCCGCCATCCAACCACGCTTGGGCACATTGCAATTGACGACCGGGCCCCAACAGCCCAACTTCACGATGCACTTGAGCGAACCGTACTCCGTCGCGAAATCGCCTTGCTCGTAATAGCCGGCCCGGTCGCATCCCTCATGCACGGTCTGCCCGAATAGCCACATGGGCCGCAACTGCTCGTCCAGGGGAATCATGGGCGCCAAGCCGGCAACCTGATAGAGCAGGTACAGCAGCGTCTCCATGAAATTGTCAGGCTGCACGGGACACCCGGGCACGTTGACGATCGGAAGCCCCGCTACCGACTTCCAATCCCAGCCGAGGTAGTCAGCCAAGCCCATGGCACCAGTCGGATTCCCCGCCATCGCGTGAATACCGCCGTACGTCGCGCAAGTGCCGCAGGCCACAACCGCGAGCGCTTTCGGCGCCAATCTGTCGATCCATTCATTTGTGGTGATAGGTTGGCCAGTCTTTGAATCTGTTCCCATCGCGGCCCAATACCCGTCCGACTTAATGCTTTCATTGGGAATGGAGCCCTCGACGACCAACACGAAGGGATTAAGCCGGCCAGCCTCCGCTTCGTACCAAAACTTCATGAAATCATCGCCTACTTCGTAAGCCAGCACCGGATTGTGCAGATGGACCTTCGGAAGGCCAGGGATGGCACCCAAGAGCACATCTTCAATGCTGGGTTGCGTGGCGGCGGTGATTGAGACGGAGTCGCCGTCACAGCCAAGACCTGCGGTCATCCAGACGATGTGGATGTCAGAGACTGGCGATTTTTTTTGAGTTACGCGACCGTACGGAACTGCATCTGCGGCCATGTTGGCTTTCTCCTTTTCTTGGTGGGGTTCGATGAAACGAGTGGTGGGCGCGCAAGCATGAGAGACAAAATGTATTCGCCGCATCCCGATAGTCAAGTAGGCAGCGGCTAATTTGCGCTTAGGGGATTTTGCTCTTCGGCGGGTCAGGGATTCCCTGATGCACTTAAGGCACTCTGTTTGTTAGTGATAACAGAGGCATCATGACTGGCGGTATTTAGTTGAGAAATTTATTTGATACTTGGTAGAAATAATTTCTCAGGTGATCGTTAGGAAGGATAAAAAATGCTTCCGCGGCCGTCCCTTTAGTCCGCGGCCCCAAACGTACTTTTTTCGCTCAGCGTCGATTCAATCGCGCGCTGAACTAATTCCCTCGCGTTGCGCAGCGACAGCTTTTCTTTTATATGCGCTTGGTACGATTCCACAGTTTTGACGCTGACATGCAATTGATCCGCGATTTGCCGCGTGCCGTGACCCGCTCCGATTAGCCGGTACACTTCCAGCTCGCGGTCGCTCAGCGTCATAAGCGGATCGTTTTTCGATGACCCTGCTCCGTGTACGAATTGCTCCAACATCTTGTTGGTCAATCTCTCGCTGAGGTAAACCTTGCCTTCTAGAATTCGTCGTATGGCCACTAGTACGCGTTCTGTGGCCTCCTGCTTCATGATGTAGCCATTAGCGCCGGCACGCAGAGATCGCTCGGCATAGGTGGATTCTTCGTGCATCGACAGAATCAGGATCGGGAGGATTGGTTCTTTCAGCCTGATGGTTTTCAGCAGTTCGAGTCCGTCAGGCCCATCCAGCGAAATATCAATGACCATCAGGTCCGGTTGCGCGCTTGCCATGCGCTGTAACGCTGACGGCGCATCCTCCGCTTCACCGCAAACAACCAGGTCCGGTTCGCGGTTAATAAGTAGGCCCAGACCTTGGCGCACGATGGGATGATCGTCCACCAGAAAGATCTTGGCCTTCCCGGATTGCATGGCGGATTGGAACCTGTTTGGCAAGGGCATTTCCGACCTTCAATTACGCGCGCGTCAATTACGCAACGTCGGCAAAGGAAATGTGCAACAAACCATGACTCCACCGTCGACCCTGTTGCGTACGTCTAGTGAACCGCCGACCATTCTGGCTCGATAATTCATAATGTTCAATCCCATGCCGGTTCCGAGCGGAAATTCCGGCAAGCCGAGGCCATTGTCGCGAATCGATAGCGTGCCCTCACCGTCGCTCGCTGACAACTTTATGAGTAACTGCCGGGCCTTCCCATGTTTCACGGCGTTGGTCACCGCTTCGCGGGCGATATGATACAGGTGAGTCGCGACACTTACATCATTTATTAAAACAGGTGAGTCACATTCAAAGCGACAAGTTAATCGGAATAAATCTTCCGTTTCCTCGGCGCAGTGTTTCAGCGCTGCCATCAGCCCCTGCGCTTCCGACACCACCGGTAAAAGGCCGCGCGCCAATTCTTTGGTCTTTCGAATGGCGTCATTCACCAGGAACACGATCTTTGCGGCGTCGGCCGATTCCGGGACCGATTCTTCGCACAACTTTTCTTCCAGCACCTTGCTCAGAAACGCTATGCCCGTCAAATGTTGGCCTAGGCCATCGTGCAAGTCCTGACCGATGCGTCGCTGCTCTCGCGCGCTGACTTCCAGAATAGTTTTCTCCAGGCGCTTGCGCTCGGTCACATCGATGCCAGTGGCAATCGTGTGTGAGACTCCCCGGCCGCGAAATAACACAGTGGTCGACCAGGAAATTAATCGCGGCACACCATCTCTCGTCAGCCAGTGGCTCTCATATTCTTTCGGAGGATGGCCCGACCTGGATTGCTCCAGCAGCGCCTTGAAGTCCTCAATCTCTTCAGCGGCGAGGAACAATTCCCAGATATGTTTGCCTTGTACATCGGCAAAAGAATAGCCAGTGGTCTGCTCACACGCTCTGTTGAAGCGAACAATTCTGCCCTCAGGATCGAGAACGACGATCAACGCTCCCACGGTGTCGAGAATCGCCGATAACACGTTCCGTTCTTGCTGCAGTTCGGTTTCTGCTTTTTTCAGTTCCGTAATATCTACGCCGACCCCGTGAATGAACCACGGTTGACCATCCTCGCGGCGTATCATTTTCGCTTCGCAATGGAACCACCGCACCCGCCCGTCCCGGGACAACACGCGGTAGGCAGACTTTAGCGGCTGTCCCGACAAAAACATCTCCGCGGCTTCCGTGCTCCAACGCTGTTTGTCATCGGGATGAATCTGTTGATACCAGCGCATGGGATCTTCCAGCCATTCTCTTTGCGAAAACCCCAGCGCCGCTTCGATTTGCGGGCTCACGTAGGCTTCGCCGATGCCTTTATCGAGATACGCCATGAACACAACCGCAGGAATCTGCTCCACAAGTGCGCGGTAGCGCTCCTCGACGTTCATGGCTCGCGAAACAGGTTGAGGATCACTTTTCGTTGCTTCACGCTGGTCGAGCAAAGCGGCGCGTCCTTGGAAAAAAACGTCCGCTAAACCCTTCAAGGTTTGTTCCGCCTCAAGAAGCACGGCGTCACTGTCCAAAAACTTGTAGGGGGCCGCCGAAGCGTTCCAATTATCTTGGGACTGGGATTCTTGATTCATAATCGACTCTGAGACGCGTGATCATCGAAGTCTGGTATTCGCGGCGACGAATTCGTCTTCACGCCCTATGACGTAAGCCTCGCCAAGTGGGTTCCTTATTCATAGATGCTTGCGTAAAGCGGCGGAGTGCGTGAATTGCTTTACCATACGTGGCTACAGCGTTAGAAGAGAGAAGCGAGCCGGGAGGTTGGTCCATAAACGGCATAAATTTATCGGGGAATCCGGGCATGGTGCATCCAATGCAGATCCCTCCTACGTTTGGGCAACCTCCGATGCCACCCATCCATCCGCGCTTGCCAACATTGCATTGCACGACAGGGCCCCAGCATCCCAACTTCACGATGCATTGGATGCCGCCATAACTATCCGCAAATTCCGCCTGCTCGTAATAGCCGCCGCGGTCGCATCCTTCGTGCACCGTCTGACCAAACAGCCAGGTAGGCCGCAGCGCCTCGTCCAGCGGGATCATCGGCGCTCTGCCAGCGGCCATGTTCAACAAATAAAGCAGCGTCTCCATGAAATTGTCAGGCTGCACCGGACATCCGGGCACACACACAATAGGAATGCCCGCCTGCGATTTCCATTGCCAGCCAAGATAATCGGGCAGTCCCATGCAACCGGTTGGATTTCCTTCCATGGCGTGGATGCCGCCGTATGCCGCGCATGTTCCCGCCGCCAATACGGCCCAGGCTTTTGGCGCCAGTCGGTCAATCCAGTCGCACGTCAAAATCGGCTGGCCGCTCTTTGGATCTGTTCCGAAAGACGCCCAGTATCCTTCCTTCTTGTTGGTCTCGTCAGGAATAGAGCCTTCTATCACCAAAATGAAAGGAGTGAGTTTACCTGCCGCTGCGGAATAAAAGTGCTCCATGAATTCCGCGCCATTGTCGTAGGTGAGAAAAGGATTGTGCAGCCGAACTTTTGGGATCCACGGAATCCCACCAAGGAGAATTTCTTCGATGCTAGGCTGCGTTGCGGCGGTCATGGCAATGGTGTCGCCGTCGCAACCAAGACCTGCGGTAATCCAGAGAATATCTATTTCGGGGATGGCTAGAGGCGGCCGGCGGCTGCTGTCGTGGCTGAACGCGGATTCCTGCATTGTGACTCCGCCGCATAATAATACTGAACCGCTGGCGAGGCACCAACAAATTAGGATTTCCTTCGGCGTATCTTAAGTTCCGCTGCCGAGGAATCTCTGGCGGACGAATTCACGTGATTGTCAGCAAACACGCCTTACAATCCAGCGGCAAACATCCTGGGTGGTTTAAGTTCACATCCGGCTAATTCTTATGTAACGCGCCACATCCGGCGCGCTTACGACTGCAATGTACAACGCCAGAGCACCTAGCGCCAAAATTGCAACTTGTCTCATGTCTCCCCCTTCATCACGCGAAATAAATAGCGATATTCAATAATTTTGCAGAAGCGCGAGCTTGATGTTTCTTAGCGTAAGGGTCAATCCCCGGTTTGCTGTAGGAAGTTGCGCCACTAGTTCGTCTATTACGGACTTAGGAAGCAGCCCGAGCTTGCCGGCGATGATGTCCCGAATGAAGTTAACTTCCTCCTGTTTGTAAGGAGTGCCATCATTACGGAAAATCTCATGAAACCACATCGGTGGTTCGTGATCGGCGTAGGGATGCTGCCAGGAATCCCAAGGTAGGTACGTTTGCGTTTTCCCTGCGACTAGCCCCCAGTTGATGGCAGCCACGTGATATTTCTTTGCTATGGGGAGTGAACCCTGGAATGTGCTCCCGTTGCCACGGGCCATGTACTCGGTGCAAAGAATAGGGCGATGATAGGACTGCAGCCAAACAATGCGTTTTTCGAATTCCTCCGGTTTATCGTAGCTGTGAAACGAAATTACGTCTGACATCTCAATTTGAATTTTCTCCATGGGATCCAATTTTTCAGGCGAAGACCATGCTCCTTTCCAGAGACCGCTGGTCAACGGTTGAATAGGATGCGCGTCACGCGCCCAATCAAATACTTTTGGCAAGAGTGTCAAAATCAATGCAACTTTATTTTTTGGCTCCAAATTTTCGTAGCTGCCTTGGTTCGTACCGTCCGGTTCATTCCAAATGTCCCAACCGAGGACGCGCCCATCGCCAGCGAAAGCTCCGACTACGCCCTTCACGTATGCTTCGAGGCGCGGATATTGCGCAGGATTTTGCAAGGCTTTGGCGCCGGGGCTTTGTACCCAACCGGAATTATGAATCCCAGAACGCGGTTCGTGTTGTTTTCCAAGTCGCGGATCGGGATCCCAACAAGAATCGAATAAAACGAAAAGCGGCTTGATATGGTGCTTATTCGCAATTTGCAGAAAAGTGTCAATCCGTGTCGTGAAACCGCGGGCATCTTGTTGCCAAAGCAGATCGTGCAGAAAAACGCGCATGGTGCTGAGACCAATGGATTCGGCCCACCCGAGCTCAAGATCAATCCGCTTTGGGTCAAACGTACCCGCCTGCCACATCTCAAGTTCGTTGATAGCGGTAGCGGGCGTGTAGTTGCTGTCAACTAGCCAGGGCTGCCTGGCATACCAATCGTTGGCGGTTTTTTCAGTCCAGCGCGCGTGCGGCTCAGCTCGAACACCGATGCCGAGAGCAAGTATCCACACCAAAGCAAACCAGATTCTTCTTGATCGCCGGGCCACCATTTCTGTTACTCCCTTAACAGGATGCTCAAAATTCGAACGACGAAAGGAATTGTGCATTCGGCTGCCTCCTATGAGCGTTCAGTGCTGTTTCCATCTATCCCGGTTCCGCGATTGCCACGCCTTCGGATGCTTCCGACACATAGATATCTGGCCGCTGGCCGGTTGCAGCCCGATAGCCTTGAGCAGCACGCTCACGAAATTGATCCGAATCGGCGGCATTTACCAGATTGATCTTGCATCCGCCAAACCCACCGCCGTTCATGCGCGCTCCAAGCACGCCGGGCTGCCGCATCGCGAGGTCCACCATAATGTCGAGTTCGGGGCAACTGACTTCACAGTCGTCACGGAGACTCCGGTGTGGATCGGCCATCAACTGCCGCAGGGCCGCGACTTCGCCAGACTGAAGAGCAGCGGCGGCCGCTCGTGTGCGCGCGTTTTCAGTCACCACGTGGCGGCAGCGTTTGTAGATGAGATCGTTTAGAAGGCCACGATTGTTTTCGAGGTCTGCCAGTGACACGTCTCGCAAAGCGCGAATTTCAGGTAGAACCTTGGACAATTGACGAACCCCTTCTTCACATTCCTGACGACGCACGTTGTATTCGCTGCTCCCGATGTTGTGCTTGACCATGGTATTGCAGATTACCAAGCGCACTTTAGGTGGAAGAGGCAGCAACTTAGAATCGAGCGAACGGCAGTCGAGGAGCATCGCGTTGCCTGCACGGCCGTGGCAGGCAACAAACTGATCCATGATTCCGCACCGTGCGCCGGCAAATTCGTTTTCCGCGTGCTGGCAAAGAACCGCTAATTCTTTTAACGTAATGGCATGTTGCGCTAGGTGCATCAGGGCAAAACCCGCGGCGACTTCCAGCGCCGCGGAGGAACTAAGGCCCGCGCCGAGCGGCACTTCACCCAAAATATATATATTGGCGCCGCGTAAACGGTTGCCGGCTTGCTCCAAAGCCCATGCAACACCGAGAGGATAATCCGCCCATTTCCCGCTTGCGTGAGGTTTAAGATAGTCGAGCTCCGCTTCCACGAACTCATCAAAATTTTCGGAATATAGCGCGAGCTTGCGGTCATCGCGGGGAGCAATGGCGACCCAACAGGAGAATCCAATCGCTGCAGGAAGCACGAATCCTTCGTTGTAATCGGTGTGCTCTCCAATCAGGTTTACCCGGCCTGGAGCTCGGTACACCTTGGGCGTGGAGTGAAATCTCGAATTGAATTTCGCGAGAAGTTCACGAACCTGATCCATGATAATTCCTCGCGCGCCGCCTTTAGCGTAAACCGCCACCTAATCGAGCGTTTGGCTTAACAGTTGGCTCCAGTTCTGAATGGCGCTTCATCAGCAGCGTCTGCGAAAGGGCAACTGTCGTTAGCACGCGGACGATTGTCTCGGAAGCGCGTCCTTCGCCATAAGGATTGACCATGCCGGACAACGACTCGCGAAATTCGGGCGTCCTTGCACGATCGATGGCCTGCAGAATCGAATTGTGATTGGCGGCTGCGTCTAATACATTCCGTGGTCGCTCCCGTCCCTGCTGTCGCAACCCTACATTTACTGTGGGTAGCGAAAAGGAGGCGCTTTCCATGATTCCGCTGCTCGAATTTCCAACCAACAGTTCGACCTGACGCAAAAGGCTCAAGTAATTTACCGTGCCGAGATTGGTGAAGACTTTCCCTTTTCCCCGGTTGGCCACGAATGACTTTGTCCGCTCTATTAATTTCCTGCTTCCGGCGTCGGCGTTCGGGTAGCAGAACAGGATTTGTTCCCTCAGATTGCCAAGTGCCGTGAACAGAGCTTCCACTTCTTGAAGGGTATCGCGAGCAATGGTCACTGGATGATAAGCAACGAGAATGGTGGGCGACTGGAGATTAACTTCCAGGCGTTTTTCGATTTCGTCGCGGCTCAACAATGCTTGCCGGCGAAGATGATCCAGTGAGGGAGTGCCGGCGCGGTGTACGCGCCACTGTTCTTCTCCCATAGCGATCACTCGCTCACGCGCGGCAGGCGTGGAAGTAAAATGGATATGGCTTAATTTGGTCAGGGCGTTGCGCACTGCGTCGTCGATGGCGCCTTCGCTAATTTCTCCACCCTCGATGTGCGCGACCGGAATGCGCAGCGCCAGTGCGACCGTCGCGGGGGCCAACATTTCGTAACGGTCGGCGATCAACAAAAGTAAGTCTGGCCGCGTTTTGCCCAATACATCCGCGAGACCTAGCGTGGCGACGCCGATGGTTTTAGCCATTCCTATATCGCTGTCAGAACTGAGCAGGCAGTCGATTCGGGAGTCGACCTCGAATCCATCTTTCTCAATTTCCTGAACAGTGTTTCCGAATTCCGGCGATAGATGAGATCCCAAGGCAATAATTTTCAGATCTACATTTTCGTTTTCCGATAAATCTCGCAGCGGCCAATATAAATGGCTGTAGTCGGCCCGCGACGTGGTGATCACCGCAATAGTTCGCTTCATGAAGTTAAGTGGACAGGCACAAGAGGGGACGGCAATGCTACTTCCAGGCGCCAAGTAATCGCCGAACCAGCACGAGCTGCCCGAGGTGGTAAGCATTATGGTCGGCTGCCAGCAGGGCTTGTCGCAAAATGGTCTGCCCCTCACCGTGAGGGATCTTCGCGAACAAGTCCGTCGAATCATCGGCAAGAAGTTTAGTGAAACGTTTCAGGTCACTGCGAAATGCCTGAACACTCTTATCCCAGGCCTGGTCGTCAGGCGGCGCAGCAATCTTCGGCCAATAGCCTTCCGGCCATTTGGGCGATTTATGTTTTGGATTGATCGCAAATTCCAAGATGTCCCATGAAGCAATGCGCAAGTGCTCAAGCAGTTGCCAAGGAGAATGCTTGGCGCCCTTGGGAGTTTTTCCTTGCAGCGCCGCAGGGATATCAGCTACAGCATCGTCGAATGTAGTGTGGGCGTCGCCACCCTCGAGCATCTTGATCAAATGTTTTCTTAATAATTTATCGGTGTCCATAGGCGTGAAAATGATCGTTGCTTTTTTCTTTTGCGTCAATTGTATATGTATCGCGACAGCCCTGGCACAACCATGGGCAATTACGTTACCTAAAATCGGGACGTCTTGTGCGGTTATGTGACTTCCATAGGCAGACCGACGTAGTTTTCCGCGAGTGTTTGCGCGGCGGCCCGCGATGTTGTCACGTAATCCAGTTCCGCAAGTTGACGCCGTTCGTCGAATGGATTTGTTGACGAATGCCGATGCAGCATCGACGTCATCCACCACGAGAAGCGCTGTACTTTCCAGACTCTGCGCAAACAGATTTCGGAATACCGCTCGAGCAGTTCCATTTTGCCGGAACCGTAAAATTCGGTAAGACCCCTGACGAGCACTCGAACATCAGCAATGGCGAGGTTCAGCCCCTTAGCCCCGGTGGGCGGAACAATATGCGCGGAATCTCCGGCCAAAAATAATCTGCCGAACTGCATGGGTTCAGCTACGAAACTACGCATTCCCGTTACACTTTTTTGTAGAATCGGTCCTTCTGTCAATCTCCAAGGTTTCGATAATTCGAAGCGGCGTTGAAGTTCGGCCCAGATTCGCTCATCCGGCCACTCGCTCAAATCCTCATTGGGAGAGCACTGCAGGTAAAGGCGGGTGATTTCCGGAGAGCGCATGCTGTGCAGCGCGAAGCCTCTTTCATGGTAGGCATAGATCAGTTCCTCGGAAGACGGGGGAGCTTGCGCGAGAATTCCCAGCCAACCGAAAGGATAAATTTGTTCATACGCGGTGATCACGCCCTCGGGAATGGACGGCCGGCAAACGCCGTGGAAGCCGTCACAGCCGGCAATAAAGTCACAAACCAATTCATGCGCCGTTCCCTCATTTTCAAAATGCATGGAAGGCGTCGGCCCCTCGACGGCATCGACGCGCACATCGGCGGCCTCGAATATGATTTGCCCCCCAGAGGACAAGCGCGCCGCTACCAGATCCTTGATGACTTCGTGTTGGGCATAGATGACCACACCTTTGCCCCCGGTAAGTTCGCGAAAATCTATGCGATGCCCGGCCCCGTTAAATCTAAGCTCAATTCCCCCATGGAAAAGCGCTTGGCTTTGGAGTCTTTCACCGACACCTGTGTCGACCATCAAATCGACAGTTCCCTGCTCCAACACGCCGGCGCGGATGCGTTCTTCGATGCGTTTGCGGCTTGACGCTTCCAAAACCACGGACTCGATGCCGCGAAGATGCAGCAGATGAGAGAGCATCAACCCAGCCGGCCCAGCTCCTACAATTCCGACTTGTGTGTGTGTTTTCATCAAGTTAGGAGCTTCTGATCGGGTTCGCCTTTTCAATGCCACCGGTTGGGGTCAGCATTCCACCGGGCCCAAAGGTTTTAAATTGGCAACAATCAGGGGTAACACCTTTTAAAGTATTCCATGCTCAAAGTATCATGTTCATAAGCCGACCCGTCTTACTCCTCGGAGACGTCAACTGGCGCAGCGAATAGATGCCCGAGAATACTGCTCAATCCGCGAGTACTGCTCAGCCTAAACGGAAATTCAATTTATCCAATAAGTTGAAGATCGTAGATCTTCTTCGTCCCCATTGGACGGCGCTCACGTTAGCGTTTACCGCTGTTCTCGGGGAGACGCTGACCGACGTGCTGGAGCCTTGGCCAGTCAAGATCGTAGTCGACAACTTACTGCAACATAAGCGCTTGCCGAACTGGATCGGTCGGCCGGTTGTAGCCCTATTCGGGGACAATCAGATCGCCATTCTGAATTTTGCGCTCGGGGCTGTCGCGGCCATAGCCATCGTAGGGGCTCTCAGTTCATACACCGAAAAATATCTTACGACCAGCGTGAGCCAGTGGGTAACCCACGATCTGCGCCGGACGTTGTATGGCCACATCCAAAGACTATCCCTCGCCGAGTATGACGAGACACGCACCGGCGACCTGATCTCCCGCGTAACCAGCGACATCAATGCCGTCCAGGATTTCGTAAACACTGCGTTGTTGGGCATGATCGTCAACGTTCTTACGCTGGTGGGCATGATTGGGGTGATGTTTTACATCAACTGGCGATTCACGCTGATAGCCCTGTCCGTTTCACCCATCCTTTTTGCCTTTGTGTACGTATTTACCCGTCGAATCAAGAAATTCTCCCGCGCGGTTCGAAAGAAAGAGAGCGACCTTACGTCTGTGGTGCAGGAGGTGTTGACCTCTATCCGCGTGGTGAAAGCCTTCGCCCGCGAAGACTACGAACAGGAACGATTCGAAGCCTACAGCCTGGAAAATGTGGAGACCGCGCTGAAAGCACGAAGCCTGAAGGCGAAGCTGGCGCCCATGGTGGAGGTCATCGTAGCTATCGGTACCTGCTTAGTCCTGTGGTATGGAGCGCGTCTTGTATTGAGCGGAAGTCTCAGCGCGGGCGTACTCATCGTTTTCTTGCTTTACCTGGGCAAGATGTACAAACCCATGCGCGACCTGTCCAAGATGACAGACACGGTTTCAAAAGCGGCCGTGGGCTTCGAACGAATTCAAGAGGTCCTCGAAATCGAAAGTAAAGTTCGAGATTTGCCGAGGGCGAAAAAAACTCCCAAGTTCAAGGGCAAAATTGAATTCGAACACGTCAGCTTTAGCTATGACAGCGGCAACCTGGTATTGAAAGATATTGATTTTACGATTCAACCCG
>Ga0185299_10002501_pt1 | contig 28052 bp, 22 predicted proteins | sample PaiPotPPA55metaG_FD_128002 | JGI IMG/M metagenome (GOLD analysis project Ga0185299, IMG submission 128002) | Iron sulfur acid spring bacterial and archeal communities from Banff, Canada, to study Microbial Dark Matter (Phase II) - Paint Pots PPA... ...
GCCCCCTCGGGGGCTCTTGCTATGGGGTCGCCCGGTGCCCTAACGGGGCACGCCGGTAAATAGAGGGAAATGACCCTCTCGCGACAACGGGGAGGGAGAGGAATGGCCCTCTCCCTTACCCACTAACGACGCATCCCTTGTATGCATCCTGGCGCGTGGGTAGAATTCGCCCCGATGACTCCGAATCCGTTTCACCAAGCCGCCCGCTACGTCGCCAGGCTCGACCCGCCCGGCTTTCTGCGTTGGCTCGTGCCCAGGCTGTCAACTGAGCTGTCCTTTCACAGCTGGCTCGATACGCGGTCCATTCCATCTCCCGGCGCGCCGGAACGCCCTTGCGACACGGTGGCTGCCATGACGGACTCCAGCGGCGGCCCCATGTGGTGGGCGATGCCCATCGCATTTCAGGCGCGGCCGGATGCCGAGCTGTTCGGCCGGATGCTGGAATACCTGGGGCGCCTGTGGCTGGAAGTGCGGCCGCCCGGCATGTCCCGCGGTCACTTCGCAACCATTGCTGCCGTGATCAACCTGACCGGGGCTGGGCAAACCTCGCGTGACATGGTCCTGGGCTCAACCAGGTTTCGTACTTGCCTCACCGCGGCAGAGCGAAACTTGCGCGAAGAAGACGCCGCGGAAATGTTGCGGCAAATTGCTGACGGATATCTGACGCTTTCCCTGCTGCCTCTTATTCCCTTGATGCTGGGCGGCGCGGAAACGGCTATCATAGAACGCTGGAAAGAGCTCGCCCAACAGGAACCCGACCCACCGCGGCGTGCCGATTATGCGGCCCTGGCGCTGGTCTTTGCCGAGCTGAGCGACTGCCGGCCGATATGGAAACAATCCCTGGAGGGATGGAACGTGGAACAGTCCGTGCAGGTTCTCGAGTGGCAGGCCGAAGCGGAAAAGAGAGGCCTGGCACGCGGCAAAGGGGACGCCCTGTTGCGCGTCTTGCACACGCGCTTCTCTCCAGGTGTGGCGGCCGATGTGGAGCGCGCCGTCCGTGAAACCAGCGATCCGGAGCAACTGGACCAATGGCTGGATGTGGCCGTGACGGCTTCCACCCTTGCGGTATTCAGGCGCCGAGTAGGCCTGGCGAGCCCCGACGGCGGCAAGCGTCCGAAAGCCGGCCCCAAACGCTCCGGCAAGTCGAAAAAGCGTTAGCGGTGTTGTTGTAGAACGGAATTCATTCCGTTCGGCACCGAACCGCTCCAAGTGCTGAACGGAATGAATTCCGTTCTACGGGACACGCAAGCACCCGACAATTCGTTACAGTTCAGCTATGACCACATGAACTTCATCCACCAGGAGGCAATCATGTCCGAGCCGATTTCTCGCCGCTCCTTCACCACCGCGGCAGCCGGGTTGGCCGTGGGATCCATGGCCGAAGCGCACGCCGCAGAGGAGCGTAAGCCTCCCAGCGGCCCCAGCGAAGCTCCGTTTGAGCGAGACTATTCTCCGCCTGGCTTCAAGCCGTCATGGAAGAAACAGCAACTCAACCGGCTGTTCGTTCAGGACTTCGTCATCTACGCGCATTCCGACCTCAGTATGGTGCAGAAGCTGCTGGCAAAGGAACCCGCTCTGCTCAATGCAACGATGGACTGGGGCGGCGGCGACTGGGAATCCGGGTTGGGCGGCGCCTCGCACATGGGCCGGCGCGACATCGTCGGCTATCTCCTCGAGCACGGGGCCCGGATCGATCTCTTCTGTGCCGCGATGCTGGGGCAACTCGAGGTGGTGAAGACCTTCCTGGCGATGCAGCCAAAGCTGATCGATGCGAAAGGCCCGCACGGCTTGACGCTCCATTTCCATGCCCAGGTCGGCGGCAAGGAAGCCGAACCCGTGCTTGACTATTTACAGTCGATCAAAAAGCTGGAATTGAAACCCGTGCCGTTCCTCGCCAAGCCGGCGACTCCGCCGACTGGTAAGCCTTGATGTTGATCAAGGCGCATTCTGACTCTCCAGGAAGATGCGCCGTGGCCGCTGCCGCGGCGCCGGATAAAGCGGCGTACTGTCGAACAGGTCGCGCGGCTTGAGGTAGAAGCCGGTCCAGAAGGTGATGGCCAGGCCGGTGTAGCTGCTCTTGCCGTCTTCGCCGCCGAAATCTTCGCCCCGGGGGAAGTGCAGTACGGGGGCGCAGTGCCAGATCGTGGTGGGATGACCCGTGAGCGGGCGGCGCTGGGCGGCGTATTGCGGCACGTCGATGTAGCTGGTGAAGCCGGACTCCGTGCGCGTCACCCAGAAATCGTAGTTGATGAAGTCCATGTTCGATTCATTGCTGCCGCCTTCCGGTTGCAGTTGGCGCAGCGCGCCCACGCGCTGGGGGATCATGTCATAGGCGATTGGCCGGCCGTGAGCGTTCTTGCGGACCTTGCTTTGGAAGCGCAGGGTGGTGAATTCTTCGGGGACCCAGCGGGCGCTGCCTTCACAGGCCTCGCCCTGGAAGTTCTTGGCGAACGGCTTGGCGACCTGGGAGAAGCGCTCCGTGGTCTCGTTGAGAAGCCGGCGGACGAGCAAAATGTCGTTGTCGGCGGGGCCGCCCTGGTTGGCCACCGGGTCGCCGAGGTCGGGCTCCAGCCGCCAGCAGCCGATGTGCAAGTGGGCATCGCCCTGGTCGTCCTGGCGGTTGAAGATGTTGCGGCCGGTGGGGCCGAGGCGGCAGGCAATCATGCCGTCATCGCCGAAGGTGTACTCGACCAGATAGCGGTAGTTGGCGCCGTAGTAGGTGGACCAGAGGATCATCTTCTCGCCGCGCCGGGCCCGGTCGGCGATCTCATTGCGGCCGCTGGTTTCGGCGCTCATCCAGCGGATGCCGTCGTCGTGGACCTCCTTGTGCACCGTGCCCGACCAGTAGGGATTGGACGACTTCAGGATTTCACCCGGCAGCACGCAGCTCGGGCCGAGATATTCCGGACGGGCGGGTGTGATGTGGAACGGCATGTCGTGGATGTCGAGAAAAGCGGTCCAGCCGTTGTCGTAAGGGACGTAGATCTCCGCCAGCTCCAGCATGCGCACGACGGTGACCCACTGCGGTTTGCCTTCCCGGTTCTTCCACATGAATTTAGCGCTCTTGATGCGAAGCATGCTGCCGGGCGGGAAGAACGGCCGGTTCTCCGGGTGCGTCAGCTCCCATTCGATCTCCCAGGCGGTTTCGCTTTTTTTCAGGTCGTTGGCATCTGCCTTGGCCGCGGGAAATCCCTGGCGGACAAGATTGGCCGGTAGGGCCGGTTTGTCCACGGCCTGGGCGGGAAGCTCATCTGGTTGGTGTTGGGACGGCTCGGCCCTGATTGGGGCGTTCGGCGAATGACTGGCGAAGAGCAGAGCGCAGCCAATCAGCACAGCAATAGATAAAGAATAAATGCGCCGATCGGTGGCGAGGCCGCGAAAAATGGCTGTCACTGCATGGCTCCCTTCATGGGGTCACGGTTCTGGGTCGGGAACTCGGCGGTTTTTGTCCAACATGGCCGTCGAATGCCAAGATGGTCACCAACATGGCCACCAGGAAACACGAATACTCTAGAAAAATTCCAAGGCGTCCAAGGTGGCCAGCCTCTTTCTCCCTCTTGGTCCGCCGCCGGCTCGCCAATGTCTTTGGCGGGCGGACAGACTGCGTCAGCCCCCCAGCTCAAAAACACCCGGCAAACTGGTTTCCGTTCGCGTTTTTTCTTCGGAGCCGGTAGTGGGTCAACTCTGTGTTGATCAATCTTTCTTAATTCCGCTCTTGTGCCCGCTCGTGCAGTGGCCGTCCGCTCTTGTCGATTTCATAGCCGACGTAACAGAACAAAGCCAGCACGATGGCGACGATGAGCCAGAACCACCATCGTTTTACAAGCCATCGCATCGCAACTCCTTCCGTAACCGATCACCCGTGGTCGATTCTTGAGCTTCTTCAAAAATCAACACAGAGTTGACCCACTACCTCGGAGCCCGCGAGGATCAACCGGTGCTGCTTCGTTCAAGAGCAATCTGCCGGCTCAGCCGGATTTTCTCGGAAATTCTCCAAGACCGCCAAAGACCGTCAAGTGATTTGGCGGACGGATTAATGAGAATCTCTCATCTGCCAAACGCCTCTTACGGCAAAAACGGGGACATTTACCGCCCGTCCGGCATGACAAGGCCCTTGGTCAGGTTTACGATCACACGGACCGGATCGCTCTCGTCCTTGCCGTCGGAGGCAGTGAAGACCAGGCGAACGACCCGGTCGCCCGGCTCATTGGTTTCGTGCTTGCCGCGTATCATGAGCTGCAGGTATTCCCAGCGCACGGCCTTCTTGTCTCGATTCTTGTACAGCGCTTTCACGGATTCAGACTTGTCTTTGGCCAGGTCGACCGCTTCATCCAGCTCTTCATGCGCCAGCGGCGTATGATGCTTGGTCAGGACCTCGGTCTGGCCAACTTCTTTGCCGGTGGTCAGGTCCACGGTGTGTTTCACCGTGATGCCAGGCTTGCCCTTCTCGGGGTTCGGCCGGTAGTAGTACACATCCACGCGCTTGACTTGCTCCTGCCCGGGCACAGGCCGGTGCGAAATGATCTGCGCGGTGTACTGCTTGATGGGTTTGGCCGGTGTGCTTTCAATTTGCTTGTCGCTCTCGGGCGGTTGAAAATCCACGAGCTTGGCATCGCGGGGGATATAGCGATTGGGTTTTTCATGGTCCTGGAGAAAGCGCTGCAGGTGCTCGCGCTGTTCCTTCGGAAGGTTGGGAGGGAGCAAGTCCTTGTCCGAAGCATGCGCAGCCTGATGCGCCAGGAATATCGCCGGCACAAGCCAAAGCAGCCGGGCATGTTGCATGATCTTCCTCCCGGTTAGTGCAACCACGCGCTTTCGTCACCATTCGGATAAGTGCCAACCAGAGTGTATTGGAAGCGTCCGCTGCGCGGAAGTCAAGGCGGCGGGGGAAACATGCTTGCCCTGCCCGCCTGGACGGGATAACCTGAGGGGTTATCCAGTGAACAGGGTTGACCACCACGCTGCGGCCGGGCGTATGGATCGCGCGCTCGCACCGCCCTTTTAACACGAGGAGCATCATGAAGAGTACCTTGCTGATCGCTTGCGGAGTCGCGGCCTTGATCCTCGGCGTCTCCAGCCGCGTCATGGCCCAGGTGCCGTTCGGTCCACGCTCCGATGAGGAACGGCCGCGCTTCCCGGATTTCAATACCGTCGTCAAGGGCGCCAAGGAATACGAAGGGCTGTTCAAGCTGTACCACAAGGAAGAGCATCTCTACATGGAGATCATGCCGCACCAGTTCGATAAGCCGGTGCTCTGCCCCATCGCCGTCGCGCGCGGGGCCGGCATGGGCGGGCAGACGCTCAACTTCGACGAACAGTGGGTGCTGCTCTTCAAGCGCGTCGGCGACAAGGTGCACCTGATTCGCCGCAACGTGCACTTCAAGGCCAAGCCGGGCACCCCGGTCGCCAAGGCGGTCGAAACCACGTATGCCGACTCGGTGCTCATGGCTCTGCGCATCGTGGCCATCAACCAGATGAAGCAGCAGGCGGTGCTCATCAACATCAACGACATCTTCATGACCGATTTCGCCGAGCTGCATCTCGGCGCCTTCGATGCCAACCGCAGCGTCTGGCACAAGGTCAAGGCCTTTCCGCACAACATCGAGCTTGAAGTGCAGGCCACCTACAGCGGCGGCCGGCACTTTTTCATGAGCGACGACGGCACCATCGACCCGCGCGGCAACACCGTGGTCATTCACTACGGCCTGGCCGAGCTGCCGGACAGCGGCTACCAGCCGCGTCTCGCCGACGACCGCGTCGGCCACTTCCTGAGCGCCGTCAAGGACTTCAGCAGCGAGAGCAAGGACACCGCCTTCGTCCGCTACATCAACCGCTGGCGCCTGGAGCGCGCCGAGCCGTTCGATGCCAAGAACCCGACCCGGCTGTCGGTGCCCAAGAAGAGCATCAAGTTCTACATCGAAAAGACGGTGCCGCACGAGTACCGCGCCGCCGTGCAGGAGGGCATCCTCGAATGGAACAAGGCGTTTGAGAAGATCGGTTTCCGCAACGCGATCGAAGTCGTCCAGCAGCGCGAGGATGAGGACTGGGATCCGGAAGACATGAACTATAACACGCTCCGCTGGATCACCACGGACACCTCGTTCGCCATGGGGCCGTCGCGGGCCAATCCGCTGACTGGCGAAATCCTGGACGCCGACATCCTCTTTGACGCCGACATGGTGCGCACCTGGAAGCATCAGTACAAGGTCTTCAGCGGCAGCGGCGTGGGCCTCGAGCCGATCAGCCCGATCCAGGCCATGAACATGGGCTGGGGCCTGGACCACCTGCTCCTGCAACGGCATCTCGGCGACGCCGGCTGGGACGATCTCCCCAAGCGCCTGGCCGACGATCCGCGCGCCGCCCGCTTGCGGGCGATTCGCCAGGGCGTTTGCCAGTGCGGCAGCCAGATGAACTACGAGCTGGGCATGGCCGCTATCGCCATCGGCGCCCGCGGCCTCGGCAAGACCGGCGACAAGGTGCCGGACGACCTGATCAACCAGGCCATCAAGGAAACCGTCATGCATGAGGTCGGGCACACCCTCGGCCTGCGGCACAACTTCAAGGGCAGCACCATGCTTCCCAATAACCAGTTACACGACACCAAGATCACCCGCGCCCAGGGCCTGGTCGGCTCGGTCATGGATTACAACCCGGTCAACCTGGCGCCCAAGGGCGTGAAGCAAGGCGATTACTTCACGACGACCATCGGCCCGTACGACTACTGGGCGATTGAATACGCCTACAAGCCGCTGTCCGGCGGCACCGAGGGCGAAGCCGGCGAGCTGCAGAAGATTGCCAACAAGGGCGCCCTGCCCGGCCACGAGTTCGGCTCCGACGAGGACATCTTCCTGACCGCCGACCCGCTCACCAACGCCTTCGACCTGGGCTCCGACGTCATGAAGTTCGCTCAGGACCGCATGCTTCTGGCCCAGGAGCTGATGCAAGGGCTGTCGAGCCGCGTGGTCGATTCCGGAGAGAGCTATCAGCGGGCCCGCGTCGCGTTCAGCATCTTGCTGTCGCAGTATGGCAACGGCGCGTACCTCATCGCCCGGTATGTCGGCGGCGAGCACGCCCATCGCGATCACCGCGGCGACCCCAGCGGCCGCGATCCGCTGGTCCCCGTGGCGGCGGCCAAGCAGCGCGAGGGCTTGAAGTTCCTCCAGGAGCACATCTTCAGCGACCAGCCGTTCCAGTTCCCTCCGGAGCTGCTCCGCAAGCTGGCGGTCGAGCGCTGGCACCACTGGGGCACCCAGCCCGGCTCCACCGATTTCCCACTGCACGATCGCATCCTCGGCATCCAGCAGGTGGCGCTCAACGAACTGCTCAGCTCCGGCGTCCTGCGCCGCATTCAGAATAACGCCATGAAGGCCGAGAAGAACGAGCAGTCCCTCGCGCTGGCAGAAGTCTTCCGCAGCGTGTCCGACGGCATCTGGTGCGACCTGCCCAACGGCGCCGCCAAGGAGGAAAAAAAGACTGGGCCCAACGGCACCGCCAAGGAGGAGAAAAAGACCGGCCCATCTTCGATCATGCGCCGCAACCTGCAGCGCGAGCATGTCAAAAAGCTGTCCAGCCTGGTGCTCGGCCAGCGGACGGGCAGCAGCGGCGGCTTTGCCATCCTGTTCGGCAGCAGCAACAGCAGCTCCGCGCCGCCGGATGCCCGCAGCCTGGCACGCATGCACCTGCGCGAGATCGACAAACGCATCGAAGGCACGCTGAGCGATAAGCAGGCGGCTCTCGACGACACGGCGCGGGCTCACCTGGAGGAATGCCATGAACGCATCGGCAAGGTGCTCAACGCCTCCATGCAGGTGAACGATTAGCGCTTCAAGAAATGATGGATTTTCTAGCAGCCTTCGAGAGAGTATTTTTCAGGCTGTTTGAGTTCGCGCATGAGGCCGACGACCGGCCGCAGGCCCGAAAGCTGCTCTCCGGCTGCGTTATGGCTTTACTGGTCACTCTGCTGGTCCTGGCTCTGCTTGCGCTCACCGGCTGGTAACTTTAGGCACTGGTCCAGTCGTCTTCGGAAATACCAGCTTGTCGCAGAATCCGCCGAATAAGCCCTGGATCGATGGCGCCGCGATGAGGATTGGGAATCGTAAGGCGCAAACGGTCTCGCCGCATCCACTGGTGCCGGCCTCCAGGAAATGGCCCTTCGAAACCCAGGCTCCTCAACTTGCGGACGAACTCACGCCTTGATACGGGACTGAGACCGGGCATGCCTTTGCTTCCTTGGCGCGGAGGTAATGGCTAAATGGCAACCATTTATTATCGGCGGATCTTCTCCACTGCGCAATCCGGACATCAGCCAAACCTCTATGGCGTCCACGAGGTTTTCACGGGCCTCTTCGAAGTTAGACCCTTGGGTCAAGCAGCCAGGCAGGTCGGGCGCTTCTGCCACGACCACGTCGAGTCGCTCGCCCTTCTCATATAAGGCATTCTTGAGAACCTCGGCTACATAATCCGCAAGACCGACGCTGCGTGGCGATTTCTTGCCCATGCAATGGCTCTCTTTCCGGCAACAGCACCCGTAAGACGGTTTGAATGACCTAGGTTATCCATAGCTTATTTGACAGGAACCTCATAGTTTAGTCTAATCATTTTGCCCTCTTTGATGTGCAACCGGAGACGCTTGTGTCAGTCGAACCGCTCCAACTCCTTGACGAGGACCTGGAAGATCATGGCGGCAACGGTCCGGCCGTCACGTTCGATCCGATTTCCCGTCCGAGCACGGCGGACCGGGGGCGGATTCTCTGGCCTTACACCACGGCGATTCTCGTATTCCATTTGCTTTTGCCGTTGGCGTTCGTCCCGTGGTTTTTTAGCTGGACCGGCCTACTGCTGATTCCCATCGGCAATTATTTTTTCTGCTCGCTGGGCATCGGGGCCTGCTACCATCGGCTTCTCACGCATCGCAGTTATCGCTGCCCAAAATGGTTCGAACATACGCTGGCGGTGCTCGGCGTCTGCTCGTTGCAGGATGCGCCGGCGCGCTGGGTCATGATTCACCGCTTGCACCACCAGCATTCCGACCGGCAGCCGGACCCGCATAGCCCGATGGTGACCTGGTTCTGGGGGCACATGGGCTGGGTCATGGTCGAGAACCGGCAGCTGAGCCAGTGGTCCACCTATGAGCGCTATTGCCGCGATCTGCTGCAGGACCCCTTCTACGTGCGCCTGGAGCGGCGGCACTTCTGGGTCTGGGTCGTCATCGCCCATGCCATGCTCTTTTACTTCGCCGGCCTGGCCATCGGCTGGCTGACGACGGGCGCCTGGCTGGGCGGCGTCCAGTTCGGCTTGAGCTTGCTCCTCTATGGCGTCGTCTTCCGGACGATCTACACCTGGCACGTGACCTGGGGCGTCAACTCGGCAGCCCACATGTGGGGTTATCGCAACTACAACACCGATGAGAACAGCCGCAACAACTGGTTCTTCGCGCTGGCCACCAACGGCGACGGCTGGCACAATAACCATCACGCACAACCGCGCTGCGCCGCACATGGCTTCCACCGCTGGTGGGAAGTCGATGTGACTTATCTCACGCTCCGCCTCCTGTCGCTGTTCGGCTTGGTCTGGGATCTCGTGCCGCGAAAAAGGATCAGCGAGAGCGTACGCGCCGGCGCGCACCAGGCCGATTCGCCAGCGAGGCCCATCGTGGCTTCCAGCTCTTCAGGCTAATTTGGATAATCTCGCAAAACATCAAGGCGCGGGACTGCTCTGCTCGATTCGGTACAGATGGGTTTTGGTACGCACGAACAGCGCTTTCCCCGCAATCGCAGGCGAGGCCATGCAGCCTTCGTCAAGCTGGTTGCGCGCCAGGACCTTCCCCTGGCGGTCGACCTGGATCACGTGAGCCTTGCCATTGACATCGAAGAAGTAGACTCTTCCCTCCGCGAATACAGGTGAGGCGTTGTGCTCGCCTCCGAGGCGCTTCTGCCAGGCGACGGCGCCGGTTTGCGCTTCGAGGCAAGTTATCACCCCCTGCTCGCTGGCCATGAAAATCAAGTCGTCCACGAGCATCAGGGAGGAGCGTGCCGGCACGCCGCGCGTCAGTTTCCAGGCGACGTGACTGTTGGTCACATCGCCGTGGCCGTCCGGACGGACGGCGAGCAAACGAATCGGACCAGTCTCGCCCGCGCTTACGAACACCAGCCCGTGGCCGAACACGGGCCGCATGGCGGTGTTCATGCCGCCGTGATAGACCTTCCACAGTTCCTCGCCTGACAGCGGGTCATAGGCGATGGTGGCAACCGCGCTGGGGCTGACGAGCTGAACGCCGGTCTCGGTCTTCACCAGCGCCGGCGTCGCGAAGGCTTTCTTCAGGTCGCCGTTGTTCGTGCCGTAGTCGATGTTCCGGGCGCGCTTCCAACGGGTTTTGCCCGTGCTCTTCTCCAGGGCGATAACGTACTGTTGATCGTAGCCGTCAAAATCAATGAACAGCAGCTCGCCGTAAAGGATCGGCGAGGATCCCGGCGCCCGCCAGTGGTCGCAGGGCAGGTCGCGGCGCGACCAGAGCGTCTGTCCCGTGGCCGTGTCCAGGCAAGCCGTGCCATAGCTGCCGAAGTGCGCGTATACGCGGCCCGCCTCGACCACCGGCGTGGGCGAGGCGTAGCTGTTCGTGGGCGGACAGAAACCGGGTTTCGCGATGTCGAAGAGCTTGATGTCGTGCAGGATTTTCCCCCTGTCGCGATCCACGCAGACGACGAAGAGTTCTTTGCCGTCCTCGGTGGCGGTCGTCATCCAGATCTGGCTTCCCCAGACCACCGGCGAGGACCAGCCCTTGTCATGGATGGCGGTCTTCCATTTGATGTTCTCGGTTTCGCTCCAGTGCAGCGGCAGGCCGACGGCATCGGAGTGACCGTCGGCGGATGGTCCACGAAACTCAGGCCAGTTGTCCCCGCCACGGACAAATGTGGCGGCAAACGCGACCGTCGCCAGGACGGCCAGCAGTGCGACAGGAGGCCGGGCCGAGAGGAAAAATAACTTCAAGCGGTTGCGAGGAATCAAAGCGAGCAGCCCCCAAGAAAGTGATAATTAGATTGTTGCGTCGGGTTCGGCAATCAGCCGAACGGAGTCCTTACCATGAGGCCGGCGGGTATCGCATTCAATGTACACGGGCCTGGCTTTGGAGCAAGACGTGCCCATATCGCGGCTCCTTCTTCCCTGCCTTTGCTAAAACCCCGCGGCGAGGAACTTGCATCCAAAAGCCCTTGACTGGTTTGGCGTTGTTCCCTACAGTTCCGCCCTCCCATAACTCTTCGCCGGATCATAATTGCGAGACGCCATGCGCGGGTGGTTTCTTATTGCGCTGATGCTGCTCGCCTCGGGATGCACGCGCGCGTTTTATCGGCGCCAGGCCGATCGCGAAAGCTATCAGGCCATCGACGAGCGCGATCATGATCCGCGCTGGTTCCTGCCTTCGGTCGATATTGCCCCGCCTGCCGAGTCGCGCCTTTTCGACCCTTACAATCCGGACCGCCCGCCCATGCCTCCCGACGATCCGGCGGCGGCCAGGTACATGCAGGTCGCCAACGGCATGCACGGCTACCGGCGCTGGCACAAAAACGGGGATGCGCCGACTATCGAAAACCCCGATTGGCGTGCTTATCTGGCCCTGGATAAGGACGGCACACTGGTGCTTACCCCGGAACGCTCGGTGGAACTCGGCCTCTTGAACAGCCCGCCCTATTACAACCAGCTCGATAACCTTTACCTGGCCGCCCTGGCTCTCACGTTGAATCGTTTCGAATTCGCGCTGCACTGGTTTGGCACCAATGACACGTTCTTCACACACTTCGGCCGCGGTGAGGATGAAAGCAATACTTTGACCACGAACTCCATGCTCGGCTTCACGAAGGCCTTCGCGGCCGGCGGGCAGCTCATGGTGGACTTTGCCAACAGTTTCGTGTTCCAGTTTGCCGGTCCCGACACCACCGTTGCCACTTCCAGCATCGCCATAAATCTGGTGCAGCCGATCCTGCGCGGCTTCGGCCGCAACGTGCGCATGGAAGGGCTGACCGAGGCCGAGCGTAACCTGCTCTACACAGTGCGCGGCTTCGCGCGGTTCCGCAAACAGTTCAGTTTCAACATCGCCACCAACAGCTACCTCAGCCTGTTGCTGCAAGAGCAAAGCATTCGCAACCAGCGCGCCAACATCACCAGCCTGGAGCAGAACTTTCGTCTCCACGAGGCGCTGTACAAGGCGGGCAGCGTCTCCAGCGTCAAGGTGGACCAGGTCTACCTGAGTTTGAAGCAAGGTCAGCTCGGCCTGGTGCAATCAGAATCGAGCCTGGAAAATGCCCGCGACAACTTCAAGAGCATCCTCGGTCTGCCGAGTGATATTCCTATCAGGCTGGATAATTCACTACTGGCGCCGTTTGAGCTAAACGACGCGGAACTTACGAAGCTGCAAACCGAGCTGGATCTCTTTCTGGCGGAGTATCGCGAACTTGACCAGGCCCCGTCGCTCACCAAATTGCAAATGGGTTTCAAACACCTGCGCGCTTATCATGCGCGGACGCTCAAGTCGATCGCATCGGTGGAACAGGGTTTGGAACGCTGGCACAAGCAATTGAATGAGCCTCGGGAAGACAAGGAACAGCAGGCCCTGGAGCGCGCAGCCTACGACGCCCGTGCCCGGGATCTCAAGGACCTGCGCGTGGACATGGACAGGCTCGCCGCGGGAATCGAGAAGTCGGCGGCCGGCCTGGCTGAGGACCAACGCCGCGCCGGCTGGGAAGCGCTGCAGCGGCGCGCCAACGAGGAGATCGCCGCCGCGGCACAACTATTTGTCGTTGAAACGCAGATACGCGTGTTCCTGATCCAGCTCAAGCCGGTGCAGCAGACCCAGAAGACTGCCATCGATTATGCCCTGGACAATCGACTCGACCTCATGAATCGCCGCGCTCAGGTCGTGGACGCCTGGCGGCAAATCGACGTCACCGCCAGCGCGCTCAAGGCGGGCCTGGACATCATGGCCAACGCCAACATTGCCACCCCGCCACTGGGCAGCAATCCCCTTGATTTTCGCGCCTCTGCCAGCAGTTACAGCGTGGGCTTCCATTTTGACGGACCGCTCAATCGTGAGCTGGAACGCAACGTCTACCGAACGAGTCAGATTAACTATGAGCAGGCCCGCCGTACGTATATCACCCTGGAAGACCAGATTATCCAAACGATCCGGCAAGATTTGCGGACCTTGCAGACGGAGACCCTAAGCTTCGAAATCTCTCGCCAAGCCCTGATCGCCGCTGCCCGGCAGGTGGAATCGGCCCGGGAAGATTTGCTGAATTCAACCGATCCGACCAGCACGCAAAACATCCTCAACGCTCTGAACGCCCTCCTGTCCGCCAAAAACAGCCTGATCCAAAGTTGGGTGAGCTACGAGACGACGCGCATCCAGCTTCTTCTCGATATGGATGCGCTGCAGGTTGACGAGCGCGGACTTTACATCAATGAGCCGAGCGACCAATCCGCGCCGTCCCCCACTGCCGGAAGCTGATTGAACTCTCACGCCTGAGGTGATAAACTGCCCTGACGTCAGGAAGGCGATACGCTTGTGGCGGCGTCCGCGGGTAATTCAACCTGCATGGTACGTTGCTTCCTTGTCAGGGAGATAGACTTCATGTCCATGGCCGCGTGCCCCGAAGTTGCAGTGGTCGGCGCGGGGCCGGCCGGGTGTGTCACGGCCTTGGCCTTTGCCAGACGCGGCGCCCGCGTTCTGCTTATTGAGGCCCAATCGACCAGCAGCCGTAGATTGGCCGGCGAATGGCTCCACCCGCCCGGGACCGAGGTGCTGCAGCGCCTGGGCGTCGGACCCATTCCCCGCGCCGCGGATCACGCTGCCGGACTCGGCTTCGTGGTTTTTCCGGGCCTGGATGTTGAGCCCATCGTCCTTCCTTACCCCGGCAAAACGCTTGGCCTGAGCTGCGAACACGGGGCCCTCGTCGAAGCGTTGCGCGGCGCCGCCGCGGCGCATGCCAATATCGTTTTCCTGCCGTGCACGCGCGTTACGGAGATCGCCAAACAGCGCCTCGGGCTCGTAAACGGAGCAAGCGGACAACCCTGTTCCCTCCAGGCTGGCCTAATTGTCGGCGCGGACGGACGTTCGTCCCTGGTGCGTCGCTGCCTGGGGTTGCCGGATGAACGCCGGCTGGTTTCGTACATGGCCGGCGTGCTGCTGGAAGATGTGCAACTTCCTTTCGAAGGCTTTGGGCACGTGTTCCTGGGAGGGCCCGGTCCAGCGTTCGTGTGCCGCATCAGCCCGCAGCACGTGCGCGTCTGCCTGGACATCCCGGTGAGTTACTGCCAATTTGCCAAAGATGCGGCGCGCCTCTACGAGGCCTACAGCCCCGCACTGCCGGCGTCACTGCGCGCGGCTTTTCACAAGGCCCTCCAGAACGATGAGGTCGCGTGCACGGCTAACCAGCTACGGCCGCGCATCTATTACGGCCGGCCCGGGCTGGCACTCGTGGGCGACGCCGTCGGACATTTTCATCCATTGACTGCGGTGGGGATGACGCTGGCTTTTCTGGACGGCTACGGCCTCGCGACCTGCAAGAGCTTCGCGGACTATCGCCGCGAACGCAGCGAGCAGAGCTGCGTGGCCGAGATGCTCGCCAATGCGCTTTACAAGATGTTCACGCTCGACGATGAAGGGGCTGCAAGCTTGCGCAAGGCCACCTATCACATCTGGCAGGAAACGCGCGCGGAACGCCGCCGCACCATGCGCCTGCTGTCCGGCGAAGAAACGGACCTGGTGCAGTTCAACCAGGCGTTCCTGAAAGTCCTGGCCCTGGCCGCGCGGCAAACCGTTCAGGAAGGCGCGCGCACCTGGCGCTGGCGGCATGCCGGCCGGAGCCTGAGAAGGCTGGGCGAGCTCGTGGCCTGGCTCGCCGCCGGCAACGTGTCGGGCTTGCTTCGTGGACTCAGCAACGGAGGCGTTCGATGATCCTGGTCACCGGCGCGACCGGCCACCTGGGCGCCAATCTGGTGCGGCGTCTCCTCGACGACGGCAATGCCGTCCGGGCTCTGCTGCGTCCACAGAGCGACCCGCAGGCGCTGGCAGGACTGGACGTCGAGGTGGCGCCGGGGGATTTGCGCGACGCGGACGCGTGCGCTCTGGCCGTTCGCTCCTGCACGGCGATCTACCATTGCGCGGCCAAGGTTTCGACGACTCACGGGAATGCGCGGCACCGGCGCGAGATCTTCGCCTGCAATGTCCTAGGCACCCGCAATCTGCTGCAAACCGCCCTGGCAGCGGGCGTGTCGCGCGTCGTCGTCACGGGTTCCTTCAGCGCGGTGGGCCACGATCCGGCCCGGCCAAGCGATGAAAGTGTCCCCTTCGACCCGTTCGCGCGCTCGACTCCCTACGGCTTCTCCAAGGCCGCCGTCGAGCACGAGTGTTTGAAAGCGTTCGCGGACGGCCTGCCCGTAGTGGTTGCCACCTCCTGCGCGATTCTCGGTCCGAACGATTTCAAGCCTTCGCGCATGGGGCAACTGCTGCTTGATTTTGCCAATGGCCGGCTAAGAGCGTACGTGCCGGGCGGCTTCGAGTTTGTCGCTGCCGGCGATATCGTGCAGGGACATCTCCTGGCCATGGCAAAGGGGCGTCCCGGTCAGAAATATATCTTCAGCACTCAGTTTCTGACCGTCGATGACTTGATGGGCATTTATGAGGAGGTCACCGGCCGCAGCCGGCCGAAATTACGGCTGCCCGCCTCGTTGATGTCCGGGCTGGCAAGTGTGGGAGATTTCATCCTGAACCGCCTGGCCCCGCAGGCGCCGCGCCGCTTTAGCGCAGCCGCCGTCCGCTTTCTGCGCATGCGGCGCCAGGCCGACTGCAGCAAGGCCAAACGGGAACTCGGCTACCAACCCAGCAGCATTCGCGCGGCTGTCCAGGAAGCGTACGAGTTCTTTTGCCGGACTGGTCAAATCGAAACTCCGAGAAAAGCATTCCCCATGCTGCCGGCAAATAATGAGCCGCTTAAGCCGTCGCGTGTAGGGGCTCGCCCATGAACCTGAACGGTGACTCAACTGGGGGCGCGCGGCGACTTCCGCCGCAACTGCCTGGCGGTCTGCCCTTCCTGGGACACGCCATGCCGTTCGCCCGCGATCCCGTCCGGCTTCTGCAGCTTGGGCGAAATCGCCTTGGCGACATTTTCCGGTTTCGCCTGCTTGGCCGGCAGATGGCGGTCCTGACCGGCCCCAAGGCCAACGAAGCGTTCTTCCGGGCGGGCAACGCCGTTCTGAGCGCCCGCACCGCTTATCAGTTCACGGTACCAATCTTCGGCAAGGGTATCGCCTACGATGCCAGCGCCGAGCGCATGGACGCCCAGCTCGACCTTCTCATGCCGGCGCTAAGCGAACGCCGCTTGCGCACGTACGCCGGCTACATCAACGAGGAAGTGGAGACTTATGTCGAACGGTGGAGCGAGGAGGGCCAAGTGGATTTGCTCGCGGCGATGAACGAGCTGACGGTCTTCATCGCCAGCCGCTGTCTCATCGGCCGTGAGTTCCGGCGCAATCTCTCCGCGGAGTTCGCCCGGCTGTATCACGATTTGGAGGGCGGGATCAATCTGCTGGCATTTTTCTGGCCTTATCTGCCGCTGCCCTCCTTCCGGCGCCGTGATCGCGCGCGGTTGCGCATGGTGGAGATCATTTCCGGAATCGTCGCGGAACGGCGCGCGGCGGGCCGGGTGGAAGAGGACTTCTTACAAACCCTGATGGCTGCGCGCTGGGACGACGGCTCGACTCTCACCGACGACCATATCACCGGCATGCTGCTGACCTTGATCTTCGCCGGCCAGCACACCAGCGCCGTGCAGGCAGCCTGGACCGGTGTGGAGCTGCTGCGCCACCCACAATACCTCAAGCCGATTCTGCGTGAGCAGGAGACGACCATGGCCGATCACCATGAACTCAGCTTTGAGGCGCTTGGCGAGATGGTCCTGCTGGAACGGGCCATTCAGGAGTCCGAGCGCCTGCACCCGCCTCTGGTTATGTTGATGCGCGAGATCCTTGCTGATTTCTCGTACGGGCAATATGTCATGCCCGCCGGCTGGCTGGCGCTGATTTCGCCCGCCGTCTCGCACCGGCTTCCGGAAGTGTTTCCGAACCCCGATCGGTATGACCCCGGGCGTTTCAGCCCCGAGCGCCAGGAACACCGCAAGGCCAGGCATGCCATCATCACCTTTGGCGGCGGCAAGCATGCCTGCATCGGCATGACCTTCGCCTACTTGCAGGTGAAAGCGATCTGGAGCGTCCTTCTACGCCGTTTCGAGTTGGAGCTGATCGATCCCGACCCGGCGCCGAATTACGCCACGTTCGTGGTAGGGCCCAAGCCGCCTTGCCGCCTCCGTTACAAGCGCCGGGTGACAAGCAAACTATTTGACAACCTAGCCCCGGCAGCCTTGCACAGTGGAGGGGAAAGCAAGCCATGATCCAGAGCCAGCACAGTAACGGCGCTGCCTCGCCCCCGGCCTTCCCGGCGGCGCGCAATCGGCGCCAGAAGGCCCGCGCCGCCGGGCTGCATCCGGATTACTGGTACCCCGTTGAATACGAGCGCGCCTTGCCGCCCGGCCGTGTGGTTGAAGTCCGCTTCTGGAACACTTCGATTGCTCTGTATCGCGGCACGGACGGCCGGGTACAGGCCCTGGAAAATCGCTGCGCCCACCGCCAGCTCAAGCTGTCCCTGGGCCATGTGGAAGGCTGCAACCTGACCTGCGCCTACCACGGCTGGAGCTATGACGGCGAAGGCCGCGTCGTGCACATCTCCCACGATCTCTTCGGCAAGCCTCGCCTCAAGGTGCAGATCCGGCATTACCCGGTCAAGGTTCGCTATGGCTTGATCTGGATTTTTCCCGGTGACCCGGACCTCGCTGGCGAGCGTTCCATCCCGGACATCCCGGAGCTGGAAGGACCCGCGCGCTGGGCGTGCGTGCCGCTCGATTTCACCTGGCGCGCGCACCATTCCATGGTCATCGACAACGTCAGTGATTTCACCCATGCCTACTTGCATCGCAAGTACCGGCCCTTTGAGGACGCCCGGCTGACGCGCGCCGAGACCGTGGGCGATTGTGTGCACATCGCCTACCAGACCAAGGTCGGCCGGGGGCCAATCTCCCGGCATTTTGTCGATCGCCGGCAGTGCGATACCAACTTCATGGAGCTTGGCTACCAGTATCCGTACCAGTGGTCGAATACCGGCGGCAAGATCAAGCACTGGTGCTTCGTGCTGCCCGTGGACGAGCGGACGACGCGCGTGTTTTTCCTGTTTTATTTCCACGCGCTCAAGATCCCTTTCCTGCCGCTGCGCATCCCGCGCTGGTTGATGAAGGCCGTGCTCCGCGTGGCCAACCGCATGCTGATCCGGCCGCTCCTCAGCCAGGATGGCTTTGCTGTCGAGGCGGAACAGGCCGGTTATGAAACCCACTTCGACGCGCCGATGATCGAGATCAACCCTGTCATCGCCATGTTCCAGGATCTGACCATTCGCAAATGGGAGGAGTACCTGTCAGGGGCACACAACCTGCCGATGGAGAGCGAAGCATGCGCACGCCTGGAAGTGCCGCAGCCGTGAGCCTGGCGGAGCCAGATCAGCCGGAGCAGCAAGGAGGAGCGGCCGGCGCAACCGCGCACGGCCAGGACGTTTGTCTCGACGGCGCCGTGGCTCATCTCTTGCGCCTGCAGCAGCCGAGCGGTTGCTGGGAAGGAGAGATGGTCTGGTGCACGATGATCCTGTCGCAATATGTCATCGTCCAGCACATCGTCGGCCGCTCCTGGGACGAGGCGACGCGCACGCGCATCGTGCGTCACTATGAAGGGACGCGCACGCCGGAAGGAGCCTGGGGGCTGCATCCGGAGTCGGGGGGCTATGTTTTCACCACCACCTTGGCGTATGTGGCGCTGCGCTTGCTCGGCTTAAGTCCGGACCACCCGCTGCTCGCCCCGGCGCGGCAATGGTTGCACGCCCAGCCCGGCGGCGTGCTGGTCAATCCCACCTGGGGAAAGTTCTGGCTGGCGATCGTGGATTTGTATGACTATGAGGGCATCAATCCTTGCCCGCCCGAGCTCTTCCTGCTGCCGCGCTGGCTGCCGGTTCATCCGCGGCGCTTTTATTGTCACACGCGCTATATCTACCTGGCGCTGGCCTATCTGTGGGGCAGCCGTTTTCGGGCGTCGCTAGGCCCGGTCGCCCAGGAGCTGCGCCGGGAACTTTACGGCGTTGATTATGATCAGATCGACTTCGCCGCCCATCGGCGGGATATTGCCGCTACCGATGTTTTCGTTCGGCCCGGCTGGCTGCTCCGGCTCGGCTGGCAGGCGCTCGGTATGCTCGAGCGCGTTCAGCCGCGGGCTGTGCGCCGTCATGCGCTGGATTATTGCTTGAAGCGGGTCTTATACGAGCAACGCACTAGCCGTTACCAGGGATTGTCACCCGTCAACGGTCTGCTGAATTGCCTGGTGATTTGGTCGTGCGCTCCGAATCACCCCGAGCTGCACCCGAGCCTTGAGGGCATCGAGAGCTGGAAATGGCAGGACGACCGCGAAGGACAGCGCTATGCAGGCGCACGCTCCCAGACCTGGGATGCGGCCTTCGCCATGCAGGCTCTACTGGCTCATCCCGAGGCCGCCCGGCGCGCCGAGCCTGCCCTTCGCCGGGCTTATGCCTATCTGCGCCATGCTCAATTAGTGGAGGAGATCCCCGATTGCCGTCGCGAAGACCGCGATCCCGTGAAAGGCGGCTGGTGTTTTTCCGATGGCGGGCATCGTTGGCCCGTGAGCGATTGCACGGCGGAAGCGCTGACGGCAATCCTAACCATGCACGCGACGCCGGGCTTGCATCTGGCGGACGCCGAGCGCGTCTCCGAGAAACACTTGCGTTGGGCCGCCGAGTTCATTCTGCGCCGCCAGAATGCGGACGGGGGCTTCGGCACCTACGAGCGGCGCCGCGGCTGGCGGCTACTGGAGTTGCTGAACCCATCGGAGATGTATAGCCGCTGCATGGTCGAGGAATCGTATGCGGAATGCACCGGCTCCGCGCTTGCTGCGCTGTGCCATTTCCGGCAGGCATTTCCGCAAGTCCTGCGCCCCACGATCGATCGGTCCGTGGCGAACGCCGTCCGCTTTCTGTGCAGGCGGCAGCGTTTGGATGGGTCTTTCTCTGGCTTCTGGGGGATCAATTTTACCTACGCCGTCTTTCACGTTGTCAAGGGACTGCGCGCCGCCGCGGCGGCGTCAAGGGATCTCTTGTTCACGGCCCACTGGCTGTGCCGGCACCAGCGCCCGGATGGCGGCTGGGGCGAACATTACACCAGCTGCTTGCAGGATCGCTATGTGGAGCACGCGCATAGCCAGGTAGTGATGACGAGTTGGGCGTTGCTGGCCTTGCTCGAACTCATGGATCCAAGGACTGAATCGATTCAGCGCGGCGTCGCCTGGCTCCGGTCCCAGCAACTGCCAGACGGCTCCTGGCCGCAGCAAGCGGTCAACGGTGTCTTCTTCGGCACGGCGATGCTCGACTATCGGCTCTACAAGAGTTACTTCCCCGCGTGGGCCCTGGCACGCTACGCGACGTTGACCGGCGAGGAGAACCGAAGATGAAGCGCGTCGCGGTTATTGGTGCCGGCCCGGCAGGTTCTGCCGCAGCCATGAGCCTGGCCCGCTGCCGGGGCATCGAGGTGCTGCTGCTGGACCGCGCCGTCTTTCCGCGCCGCAAGGTATGTGGCAGCGCGCTCTCGCCGTGGGCCCTGCAACTCCTTGACGACCTGGAAGTCGGGCCGCTCATCCGCAAGGAGGCCTACCCGATCCATGCCGGGCTGATTGGCGGCACCTCGGCAACCACGGTCGAATTGCGCAGCCGCTACGAGGCAGCGGTGCTCTTACGCGAACGCTTCGATACGCTGCTTGCCCATGCGGCAGTTCAGCAGGGCGCTCGACTCCGCGAAGGGACCGCCGTCAAGGAAATCGTCCGCGAAGGCGAACGCCTGGTGGGACTCAAGACTTCCCAAGGCGACATCGCCGCGGATGCCGTCATCGTCTGTAGCGGCGTGCATGACACCCTCGCCCAATCCCCCCGTCCCGGCAAGAACCTGCATACCATTCTCGGTTGGTACGAAGGTGTGGAAGGAGTTTCGGACGCGGTCGAGATTTACTTCGACGCCGTGGTCAAACCTTATTATGGCTGGGTCTTCCCCGAAGGCCCGCAACGGGTCAACATCGGCATTTGCTATGCGCCTTCGCCAGGCGGGCTCAATGCCCACGAGCGCTTCGGCATGTTTCTGGATACCCGGCTCGGCAAACGCCTGCGCCATGCCAGCCGCCTGGGCCGCCTGGTGGGTTGTCCCATCGCCACGAGCTACCGGCCCACGGCTCTGGTTGAGGATGGCACGCTGATCGCCGGGGAAGCCGCCGCACTGGTCGATCCGGCCACGGCGGAGGGCATCCATCACGCCCTGGCCAGCGGTTTGCTGGCCGGACAATTCCTGGGGTCGCTTCTGGAACAGGGTATTGCGCCCCGGCGGCAGCAACTCGCGCCCTACCGGCAAATGGTCCGCAGGCGGCTTGGCAGGCGCTTGCTGGCCGGGCAGTGCTTCCTGCAATTGGCCCGCACGCCGGTCCTGGATTTCGTCCTCGGTCTTGGCTCGAGGCGGCCGGTACAAGCCCTGCTGACCTGGGTCCTCACCGGCATTTGAACATGGCCTATCTTCTGAACATCGTGCTGATGCTGGGTCTGCCGGCGCTCGTCTACTATCTCTGGATCTGCGCTACACGTCATGACGGCGCCTTTTTCTTTCCTACATCAATGGCAGCCTGGCAGGACCTGGTGCTGCAGATCCCAGCGCCGACAACCGCCTCCGTCCTTCTGTTCGCCGGCTGGCTGGTCTTCCAGGCGATTCTGCAAGCCGCGGCCCCCGGCAAAGTGCGCCAGGGCACGCCCCGCGCCGACGGCACGCGCCTCAACTACAGGATGAATGGCTGGTTTTCCTTTTGCTTTACGCTCGCCTGCCTCGCCCTGGTGATCGCGCTTGGCTGGGTCCCCCCTGCCCTTCTCCACGATCACTTTGGTCCGCTGCTGACCACGGCGAACATCTTTGCGTTTGCCTTCAGCTTGCTTCTTTACTTGCACGGCAAGATGAGCCCGCGGCCCGAAACCGGCACAGGCAATGTGCTCACCGATTACTTCCTGGGCACCAGCCTCAATCCGCGTGTCGGCGATTTCGACCTTAAACTTTTCTTCGAGAGCCGGCCAGGCCTGATCGGTTGGCTGGTGCTCGATTTCTCCCTTGCGGCCAAGCAGTATGAGATGGTCGGCCGGATCACCACGCCCATGCTGCTCGTGGTCGCTTTCCAGTTCCTCTATGTCGCCGATTATTTCTGGAACGAGGAGGCCATCCTGACGACCTGGGACATCAAGCACGAGCGCTTCGGCTGGATGCTCTGCTGGGGCGATCTGGTGTGGGTGCCGTTCACGTATACGCTGCAGGCGCTGTACTTGCTTAACCACACTCACGAATTGCCCGGCTGGGCGGTGGCCGCCATCGTACTATTGAACGTCCTGGGCTATACCATCTTTCGCGGCGCCAATATGCAGAAGCATCGTTTTCGCAAGAATTCGGACAGCCTTATTTGGGGTAGAATGCCCCAATATATTACGACTGCTCACGGATCACTCCTTTTGACATCCGGCTGGTGGGGTATCGCCCGGCACGCGAACTATCTGGGCGATCTCCTCATGGGCCTGGCCTGGTGCCTGCCCTGCCTGTTCCAGCATCCCCTGCCATACTTTTACCTTGTCTACTCCGTCATTTTGCTCATGCACCGCGAACGGCGCGATCACGCCCAGTGCCTGGCCAAATATGGCGCGGATTGGCAGAAGTACTGCCGCCTGGTCCGCTGGCGGATCGTGCCGGGCATCTATTAGCCTCAGGAGCCTGCACCACTGTAACCCGAAGCGCCAGCGAGGGGCCCTCGCTGGCGCTTCGGGTTACAATGCTGCCGAATCGCGCGTGCATCGTGGACACGATTCCAGCCTTGTCGAATGGCGGTTGCCGTCAGAACCTGCTGGCGGCAGCCGTGCTGCCAGGGTATAATCGCACGCACTTCAAACGCCATGAAACTTGCCGGCATAATCCTTCTGGTGGGCTCAATCTGCGCCACGGGTGGCTTTCTGGCCAACCACTGGCGGCTGCTCGCTCATTTTCAACCCCAAGCAAAAAAGTCGCTTGGCGATGACACCGCCTTCATGCCAAGGCGGCTGCTCGTCTCAGCGCTTGGCCGGCTGGAGCCCGAAGGCGACGTGGTGGACATCGGCGTCGGCGCACTATCCACAGATCGCCTCTTACGTTTGGAGGTTGTAGAAGGACAATTTGTCAAGCAGAGAGACGTGCTCGCCTACCTGGATAGCTACACCGAGCGCGTGGCGGAGAGGGAGCACATCGCCAGCCAGCTCGCGGAGGCCAAAACTCGCTTCGCCGCGGAAACGGCCCACGGCCAGGCGCAGATCCGCGAGGCCGAAATTGCCATTGAACAGGTAGAGAAAGTGCAAAAGCTGGAAATCGAGGCCCAGGAAGCCAAGGTGCGCTCCCTGGAAGCCGAGGCCGCCCGGGAAACGGCCGAAATGAAACGCACGAATTCCCTCCGGCCTTCCGCCGCGGCCACGCAACAGGATTACGAACGCCAGGTGATGCTGGCGCGGCGCACCGCGGAAAACCTCGCCGCCGCCCGCGCCACGCTCGCCAAGGCGAAGGCCGCCCGCGACATCGACCTCGTCAAGGCAAAGGCCCAGTTGCAAACCGCACGCACTGGTCTGGCCAAGACCCTGGCAGCAATTCCGCTCGACTCGTTAACCCGGCAAGGTCAACTGGCCGACGCACGCGTGAACCTGACCATCATCCGCGCCCCTCGTGCCGGTCAGATTCTTAAGATCCGCACGCGACCGGGCGAGGCGACCGGCGTCCGGCCCATCGTGCGCCTGGGCAATACCGCAGCCATGCAAGCCGTGGCCGAGGTCTATCACACCGACGCACCTTTCGTCCGCGTCGGACAGAAGGCCAGGATCACCAGTCCGGCACTGCCAGGACCGTTGACCGGCAAGGTGGTCTATGTGGGCAACCTGATCTTCAAGAACGACGTGCTGAACATCGACCCGACCGCGGACGTGGACAGCCGGGTTGTGGAAGTACGCATCCAGCTAGATGACAGCCAGGCTGCAGCGAAGCTCACTTATTTGCAAGTAAACGTGGAAATCGTTCTCGACAGCGCCCCATGAAACTCCTGCTCGCCTGGCTGTCCCTGGCTCACCACAAGACGCGCACGCTGGCTGCCGTCGCGGGCATTGCTTTTTGCATCAGTTTGGTGTTTCTGCAGCTTGGCCTGTACGCCTCGGTCATGCGCTCCGCCCTCCAGATTCACGAAAAACTCGATTACGATCTGCTGCTCGTGTCCCCGGATTATCTCAACCTGGCGCGCACCGGCTGGTTTCCGCGCCAGCGCCTGCAACAAGCCGCCGCGCTGCCGGGAGTCGCCTCCGCCCTGCCCTTCTATACCGGCGCCAGACAGTGGCGCAACCCGGAGACGCGCCGGCATCTGCGTCTGCTCGTCATGGGTTTCAACACGCGCGACCATGTCTTCAACCTCCCGGAAATTGACGCCGCCCGGCAGGAGCTGGAGAGACCGGATGTCGTCTTCATCGACCGGCGCACGCGCCCGGAGTTCGGCAGTCAGGCCAGGGGCACAGTGACGGAAATTGGGCCCCGTCAGGTGACAGTCGCAGGGCAATACACGATCGGCACCGGCTTCGACTTCTATGGCGCCGCGATCGTCAGTGACGTCAACTTTTCCCGCCTGTTCGAGGGGATTTCCCTCGACAAGGTTAACCTCGGACTCATCCGCCTCAATCGCGACGCCGATCCAGAGGCGTGGGCAGAAGCCTTAAGGCGTGCGCTGCCCGCAGACGTGCGTGTCCTGACGCGCGCTCAGTTGACGGCGCTGGAGCAGCAGTACTGGGCGCAGGAAACCCCGGCGGGGATGGTCTTTGGTCTTGGCGTCGTGCTTGCCGTCGTGGTCGGCGTGGTCATTCTCTACCAGGTGCTGACCACCGATATCACCAAGCACTTGCCGGAATATGCCACGCTCAAGGCGCTCGGTTACCGCGATCGTTTTCTGCGCTACGTGGTCTTGCTGAAGGTCCTTTTCCTCGTCTTGCTTGCCTACTTGCCGGCGCTGGGCCTGGCCCTGGTCCTTTACGCCTTGATCCGGGAGGCGGCCAACCTGCCCGTCGATATGAACGTCGAACGGGCCGGCGCGGTCCTGGCGCTCAGCGTGCTCATGGCTTCGGGCACGGGGTTGTCCTGTTTACGACGCCTGCGGTCCGCCGATCCCGCGGATTTGTTCGGCCGATAGCGGCTCCATCGGTCTTTTGAAAAGGACAACACACTTGCCCTGGTCGCGCGTGCCTCTGGCCTGGCTGATCCTCACCCATCAGAAGCGGCGTTTTGTGCTTTCCCTGGCAGGCATCGCCTTTGCCGTCGTGCTCATGTACATGGAGCTGGGATTTCTGAGCGCGCTCTACGACAGCCAGGTAGCCCTGCTTCAGCAGCTCAATGCCGACCTGATCATGAGCAGCAAGGCCAAGTACACGATGGCGATCAATGAAGCCCTGCCGCGCGGCCGCCTCTATCAGGCCAGGGCAGTGGCGGGAGTGGCCGACGCCTATCCGCTCTATGTGGACTTCGAGCAGCCTTCCTGGCGGAACCCCGGCACGCGCGGCTCCCGGCCGATTCGCGTGCTCGGTTTCAATCCCGCGGATCCTGTCTTCCTCATCCCGGAAATCCAGGCGCGGGCAGAGCAACTGCGGCAGCCGGACACGGCCCTGATCGACCGTGAGTCGCAGGAAACCTACGGCCGGCGCGAACAGGGGACCGTCACGGAACTATCGCGGCGCCGCCTGCGCGTGGTCGGCACCTTTTCGCTTGGCACGGATTTCATCAGCCACGGCAACGTCGTCATGAGCGACAAGAACTTCCTGAAATTCTTTCCCAGTTCGCGCGGTCCCGGCCCCAACCTTAGCCGTGTGGAGCTGGGCCTGCTCAAGATAGCGCCGGGCACCCACCCAGGGACGGTGGCCGGGGTGCTGCGCACAGCGTTGCCGCCCGACGTGCATATCCAGACCAAGCAGGAGTTCATCGATCAGGAATTGAAATTCTGGCACGACAATACGCCGCTGGGTTACATGTTCGGACTGGGCGCTGCCCTTGGTTTCGTCGTGGGCATCGTTATCTGCTACCAGATCCTGTACACCGACGTCGTTGATCACCTGCCCCAGTTCGCCACGCTCAAGGCGATCGGCTACCGCGATCGCTTCGTGCGCCGCGTCGTCCTGCACGAGGCCCTGCTCCTCTCTTTCCTGGGCCATGTGCCCGGCCTGGGGATGAGCTACCTGCTCTACGGCATGCTGGTCAGGGCGACCGGTCTGCCGCTGCACCTGCCGCCGGAGCGGGTCCTGCTGCTGCTTGGACTGACGATAGCGATGTGCACGGTCTCCGGCATCCTCGCCGCCCGCCGGGTAATCACGGCCGACCCCGCGGAGGTGTTCGCATGAGCAAGGCCCAGGCGGCCTGGAGTGAACAGCGCAGCAAGAGCGCAGGCGTCGTGCGCATTTGCGGGCTGAACCACCATTTTGGCGAAGGCGATTTTCGCAAGCAGGTCCTGGTTGACAATAACCTGGAGCTGCCCGCCGGGGAAATCATTATCATGACCGGTCCCTCCGGCTCCGGCAAAACCACGCTGCTCACCCTCATCGGCGCCTTGCGCTCGGTGCAGGACGGCAGCGTGCGGGTCCTCGGACAGGAGCTGCGCGGCCTGGCGAACGAGCGCCTGGTGGATGTGCGCCGCAGCATCGGCTTTATTTTTCAGGACCACAACCTGTTCCCGGCACTGACGGCCATGCAGAACGTCCGCCTGGCCGTGGAGCTGCAGGCGCTGCCGGCACATGCCCGGCGAGAGCGCGCCGCGGAAATTCTGACCAGGCTCGGGCTTGGCAACCGCATGCACTATCGCCCCGCCGCCATGTCCGGGGGACAGCGGCAACGCGTGGCCATCGCCCGTGCTCTGGTGAACCAGCCCAGGCTGATCCTCGCGGACGAACCGACGGCGGCGCTCGACCGCGACACCGGCCGGGAGGTCGTAAACTTGCTCCAGGAGCTTGCCCGCCAGGACAACTGCACGATCCTGCTCGTCACGCATGATAACCGCATTCTCGACGTCGCCGACCGCATCATCAACCTGGTGGACGGACGCATCACTTCGCATGTCGCCGTCAAGGAAACGCTGGCCATCTGCCAGTTCCTCGCCCAGTGCCCGACCTTCGTCACCGTTTCGCATGCCATCCTGTCCACTGTCGCGGAGAAAATGCACCAGGAATTTCATCCTGCGGGCACGGTGCTGATCCGCAAGGGAGACGTCGGCGATAAGTTCTATCTCATCCGCGAAGGGTCCGTCAATGTTCAGGTGCAGGAGGGGCAGACCATCAAGGTATTGCAGGCCGGCGAGGCGTTCGGCGAGATGGCGCTGCTCACCGGCCAGCCCCGCAGCGCTACCGTCCTGGCGCGTGAAGATGTGCTGGTCTACGTCCTGGGCAAGGCGGACTTCCGGGCGGTGCTGGATACCAGCGAGCCGTTCAAGGAGCAGATTCTCAAGGTGATTTTCCAACGGCAATGACAGCAAAGCCGCCTCAGGGACTCGAACCCTGGACCTATGCTTTACGAAAGCATCGCTCTACCGACTGAGCTAAGGCGGCTGAGTGCGGTGAATTGTAGTAGTGCGCCGAAAAGGTGTCAATTCGCCGAGCTGGCTGCAATTCTGTCGCCGTTTAGCCGCGACCCGCCAGGGGAGCGCGGGCTCTTTCACCGGGCTCGCGCTCCCCTGGCGGGTCGCGGCTAGTGTGAACCGCAGGTGTTGTTGGCTAAGTCCTGAAACGGTGCAGTCTCTTTCACAAAGGAGAAGTTAATCCTACCTGGGCGGGTCCGTGCCCGTCCAGAACTCCTTGCTCGAAC
>Ga0185299_10002504_pt1 | contig 28028 bp, 24 predicted proteins | sample PaiPotPPA55metaG_FD_128002 | JGI IMG/M metagenome (GOLD analysis project Ga0185299, IMG submission 128002) | Iron sulfur acid spring bacterial and archeal communities from Banff, Canada, to study Microbial Dark Matter (Phase II) - Paint Pots PPA... ...
CGCTGTGGTCTTTGACCGATGAGCGATCCCGCGGCCGCGGGACAGCCGGCCAAAAGACGCGCAGCCCGAAGGGTTGCGATGAAAATGGGCCGGCGGCTGCGTTGCTCCTCAGTCACGTATAACCTCCAGATATGCTCCTTCGTCGCGCCTTGCCGGCGGCCCATCTTGATCGCAACGCCACTACCCCAGTCACTGACTTGGTGCACTAGGAATCAGCAAAATGGCTACTCCTATCTACCGGCCGAATGTCGCCGCGATTATTCGCCGGCCCGACCACAAAATCCTCGTGGGTGAACGCGCGGATCGGCCGGGTTCATGGCAATTTCCACAAGGAGGCGTCAAATCCTCGGAAACACCTGAAGAAGCCCTCCAGCGCGAGTTATTCGAGGAAGTCGGACTACCCGGGGGATCGTATCGCATCATCGATCGCAAAGCATCGTACCGTTATCTTTTTGAAAAAGGCCGGACCAAAGAAGGGTTCGACGGCCAGGAACAGACCTATTTTCTAATCGAACTCTTGCCCGGCTATCAACCTCAACACGAGACCAGCGATCCCGAGTTTCGAGCGTTGCGTTGGATCATCCCTTCTGAATTCGATCTCGATTGGTTGCCGCCCTTCAAGCGGGAGGTCTACCGGCAAGTGCTGGAACGCTTTTTCGGCGTTCAAGCTTTGGTCGGCGACGGTGAACAGAATACTTAGCGAAAGGATTTTTTACCTGATTACTACTTTCCTTTTGACTCGGGGCATTAATTCCGGCATCACGATGACGTATGCTGACCTTGGGAATGTTCCTCTTTCTTGGCTGTGCTCTCTTAGGCTGTGTATGGTGGGTGTGCATCAAGGATGACCCAGACCGCACCCGGTAACTCTCTTCAACTAACGATTAGTAGCTCCTTAATTTCTGGCTGATCCATTTTCGGAAAACGCGGCTCTCAAAAAAATCTCAAAAAGCAAAGCCGCAAAGACGCCAGGACGCGAATAAAGGTTGTGTTCGCAGCCTGTTTATCGGTCGTTCAGAAACGGAAAATCCATCTCAGGTTTTCTGAAATGTCTCTCCCAGAACCGTCTCCGGGCTTAGTCAAAGACTGATCGGTACTTGCTAAATCGGTCGCTTTCGGAGAAAATCTGGTTGCATGAAATCGATCGGCTGGGCCCGGTTTAGTTGGGAAGCAAAAGACCTTCCGGAAACCAGTCGCTACATCATCACTGAGACCTACAGCCTCCGGACGGCCAATCGTCAGGAGAAGTCGTTAATTTCCCAGGTCATCAACAGCTGTTTCGCCCAAGAATCGTGTTGGAATGATGTCGCTTCAAAGCTGATGCCGCGCTTGCATCAGGAGCTGGAGGAAAAATTTGCCCATCATCACGAGGGCGATTGTCTGGTGATCACGCATGGGAACCGGGTCATTGCGGCTTCGGTAGTGGACACTAGCCGGAGCAGCGATAATCACTTGATGACCGGTCCCTGCATCACGGTGGAATATCGGAATCGCGGCTTTGGAGCATTGTTGTTGAAGGAATCATTGTTGTTAGCGGCACAAGGCGGGGCCGAGGTGCTCTTCGGTATCACCCGCGCCAATAGCCCGGCCGCTCGGTTTGTCTATCCCAAGTACGGCGGGGTTTCCGTTCCTTACGAGGTTGACCTCGGCCAGTCCAGCATGAGCCAGTGGGGGAGAGGTGGCGAGTCCTGAGGGGTGGTGAGTCGTGAACCGGCAATAGAATCGTCCTCGTCCTCGAAAAACCGTGCTAGCACCCAGAGCGATTTAAGACCGGCAAACGTTCCACCTGTGGCAACATCGTAGCTCGCACCCGCGATAGACCGCTGCAAGTTTTTCGAGGACGACGACGAGGACGAGGACGAAAAAGTGTCGGTTCGACTGAGCTACAGAAGCCCTACCGTTCAGGGCGATGGGCATGCCTCAGGTGCGCGCAATTGTTTGAGTGTGGACGATCGGATCACCGATCTGAACTGATTACTGACTCACTGATTACTGATTACTTTCCAGCCACCCCCTTAATCTGGCATCCGCCCCACCGTTGCCACCAATGCCACTAATTGGAAGTTGCAAAACGAAATTTGCTCGATAGTGTTCAATAGAACACTATGCCATCGGGCAAGATTATCGAACTACGCCAGATCCTCGCCCAACGTTTCCCCAGGGAAATGCCGCCTCCTTCATCTCTGTTGGCGACCGGTATCGATTGCTTGGATCGACCATTAGAGGGCGGGATACGGCGTGGTTCAATTACTCAAATAGTCGCTCCTCTACCCAGTTGTGGGAGCGCTTCTCTTTTGCATGAGTTGATCGAATCCATGCAAGCTGCTTCCCAATTTGTGGCTTTAATCGATGGCAAAAACAGTTTTGAGCCGATCGACGACACTAATCTCTTGCTTTGGATACGATGCGAGAATGTTTCCCAAGCCATCCGGGCAACTGATCTCATCATCCGAGATGGCAACATCGTTCTGAGTATTTTGGATTTAAAGCAGAACGAAGCTCGTGAACTAAGGAAGGTCCCGGCAACAGCTTGGTATCGGTTACAACGAGTTACCGCCGAAATCGGCACTACCCTGCTTTTAATCACCAGCCACTATATTTCCGGCAGTTCCTACGCGGCTCTCCAGATCAATAATCCGCTCCAGATTACGGATTTCACGGAGCTGTCATCCTCAGTATCGCAGAGCCGGGTGATCGATTTTCTTTATCGAAAAAACCACAACGTGGAACCCCAATATGCCCAAGCCTAAATTGTTTGCCGTTGTGCATACTCCGTACTACCGACTGCAGTGCGCCCAACAAAATCGGCTGAGCGCTGAACTCGAACCGCATCATCAAACCGATCTTCCTTTGTTTGGTGCGCCAGTAACCGTCGCTATCACCGGAGATAAAATTCCATCGGCTCTGCTCGTTGATGCGCAGATTATCGAAATCAACCCGGCAGCAGATGCCGCCGGTATCAGCCTTGGAATCACGCCGAGTTTAGCTCTGGCGCGAGCACCGGAGTTGCAAATTTATGCTTCTGACGCCGAACGAGAAAACCAACAACAAGAGGCGTTGTTACAACTTTGTTATCGATATTCTCCCTATATCGAAAACACTGCTCCCGGCGTTTGTACACTCGATTTACGCGGGCGCAAAGATCCGCTCCAGGAATGGTGGGCGCGCGAACTACTTGCTCAATGGCGAATCCTTGGTTTTACCGCACAAATCGGGATTGGACCTAACCCGGAGCTTGCTGAGCAAGCAGCGAAATTTGCTAACCCGTACTTAGCGGTGAACGAGAATAGTCAATTGCTGCGATCTCTACCCTTGGAATCACTGCACCCCTCGCATGAGCTTTTGGAAATTTTGCATAACTGGGGGATCCGGACGCTGGGCGAGTTGGTACGATTACCTAGAGAAGACATTGGGATACGGCTTGGTCTGGAGGGGTTATCACTTTGGGATCGAGCATCGGGCCGTTCCAACAAGGTCCTCCATCATAGGCAACCGCCGGATACTTTTAGAGAGGCGATCGATCTGGAGCAACGGCTGGAGACACTCGAACCGTTACTCTTTATTTTAAGACGTTCTCTTGAGCATCTCATTTTGCGAGTTGAAGCCGTCTATCGGCTAGTCGCAGAGATCCGGTTACTGTTGCTTTTGGACAATGGAGAAACCTTGGAACGTTCACTCCAAATCCCGGCTCCTACTCGGGATGTAACGGTTCTGTTCCGAGTGTTATCGCAATATTTAGAGACCGTACAAACTACAGCTCCGGTCGTCGGATACGTCTTGGAAGCTTTTGCCGCTAATCCCGGTAAACACCAATTTGATCTCTTTCAGAGCGGGTTAAAAGATCCGAACCGTTTCTTTCAAACTTTAGCTCGGTTAGCCGCATTGGTTGGCAATAACCGGGTCGGGGTGCCAGAAAAAATCGCTACCCATCGACCGGATAGTATCCGCATACAATGGCCGGCCTTTGACTGGACCGATAAGACTCCAACTAAGGCAAAGTCACCGAGAATTGGACCTGCCTTACGACGTTATCGCCCGCCAATTCCAGCCACGGTCGAATTGATCTCAGGCAAACCAGCCAGAATACAAAGTCAGGCGATTAACGGCAAAATCGATAGACTGTCTGGCCCCTGGCATTCCTCAGGTGATTGGTGGCATCCTGATCGATGGGATATCCAGGAATGGGATATCGAACTTGCCCAAGGCGGGCTCTATCGATTGACATTGTCAGCCGGCTCCTGGGCGATCACTGGAGGATATGATTGATGGTTTGTCATGGGTACGATTTGTTGGAGGGGTGGCGGGAAAGTAATCGTGGAGGGGAGCCGCTTTGTAGTGCGGCAGGTCTATTGGTTGATCAAGGAGGCGGCTCCCGAGAATGATCCAGCGCATCGCCTTTTGCCAAACGCCGCCGGAACAACTGTATTCGAAACGATCGATACCATCAGCGGTAAATTCCGAGTCATGGACCATTCCCGGGAGCCGCCTCCCTGTTCAACCGATAGACCTGCCACGATACAAAGCGGCTCCCCTCCCACCTCTCTTGAGATGAACCACCCCCCATACGTTGAGCTTCATGCGCGCAGCGCATTCAGTTTTTTGAGAGGGAGTTCTTCACCGGAGAACCTCGCTTATACGGCGGCTGACCAGGAACTGCCTGCTTTAGCGTTGTGTGACCGGGATGGGGTATTCGGCGCGCCACGTTTTTATACTGCCGCCAAGGAAGCTGGTATCCGGCCATTAGTGGGAAGTGAGCTCACCATGACCGATGGATCGGTTCTGCCGATCCTGGTTAAAACTCGCACTGGCTATAAAAACCTCTGCCGCCTGATATCGCGCGCGAAATTACGTTCACCAAAAAATGAGAGCGCCATTGAGTGGGCCGAGCTCGCTGAATTTAAGGAAGGTCTGCTCTGTCTTACCGGTGATACCGAAGGCCCTTTGCATCGGGCCTTAGTTAGCGGTGATTTTGCTGCTGCTGACCAGCGATTAGCCGCTCTAAAAGGGTGCTTCGATTCCGACCACTTATTCGTCGAGATCCAACGTCATCATCAACGCGATGAACCATGGATAGAGCGTCAACTTCGGCAACTCGCTGAAAAACATCAGTTAAAACTCGTGGCCACCAACGGCGTCCTTTACGCGACAGCGGAGCAACGCATGGCGTTGGATGTATTTACCTGTGCGCGCAATCATACGCACCTCGATCTGGCCGGCCAATTATTAGAGCCGAATACCGAGCGGCATATAAAAAGTTCAGCGATGATGGCCGCTCTCTTTAGCGACCTGCCGCACGCAGTTGCTAATAGTGCGGCTATTGTCAGTGAAGTCGAATTCACTCTGGAAAATCTCGGATATGAATTTCCTCGTTTCTCGGTTCCATCCGGTGAAACCATGGATAGTCATCTAGAACAGATAACCTGGAACGGCGCCCATCGCCTTTACGAAAAGATAACCCCTCAAGTCCGCCAACAGATCGAACGGGAACTTGCTTTGATCCATAAATTAGGATTCCCGGGCTATTTCCTGATCGTCTGGGATCTCGTGCAGTTTTGCCAGCGCCAGAATATCATGGTGCAAGGGCGCGGGAGCGCCGCCAACAGCGCCGTCTGTTATTGCTTGGGAATTACCCCGGTTGATCCCATCAGTAACAATCTTTTATTCGAACGTTTTCTTAGTGAAGGCAGAAAAGGCTGGCCAGATATCGATCTCGATTTACCGAGCGGCGACCGGCGAGAAGCCGTTATCCAAGAGGTTTATCAACGTTATAGCCGGCTGGGAGCCGCCATGACGGCAAACGTGATCTGTTTCCGAGGACGCAGCGCGATGCGAGAAATTGGTAAAGCCCTCAATTTACCGGAGGACATCATGGACCGGTTTTCTCGATTGCATCATAGCGGCGATTTTCCGCATACCTTGGAAGCACGGGAACAACTTCGCCAATCCGGGTTACCTCTTCATCATCCGCGAGTGACAGCTTTTCTGCAGGTTTTCCAAATGATCCAAGGGTTACCTCGCCATCTCGGCCAGCATTCCGGTGGTATGGTGATTTCACAACATCATCTGGATTCGATCGTGCCATTAGAAAACGCTACGATGCCGAATCGTACCGTGATCCAATGGGATAAGGAAGACTGTGAAGATCTGGGAATAGTGAAGGTCGATTTACTGGGGCTCGGTATGATGGCCGCTTTACAGGACGCGATTGAAATCTGTTCCCAACGCGGTCATCCCATTGATCTGGCAAAGCTGCCCAAGGACGATCCGTTGACCTATGATATGCTTTGCGCCGCTGATACTGTCGGGGTGTTTCAGGTAGAAAGCCGGGCTCAGATGGCGACCTTGCCGAGGATGCAACCACGCCGGTTTTATGATCTGGTCATCGAAGTTGCTATTATACGGCCTGGACCGATCCAAGGGCATCTCATGCATCCTTACTTAGCCAGGCGCGAAGGCACGGAGGAGATCACTTATCTGGATGAACGGCTGGTACCGGTTCTAGAGAAGACTTTGGGCGTCCCGCTTTTTCAGGAACAAATGCTGAAGATCGCGATGGTGATGGCTAACTTCACCGGCAATGAAGCGGAAGAATTGCGCCGGGCATTAAGCTTTCATCGATCTCAAGAACGGATGCAGCGAGTCGCCAAAAAACTTCGAAAAGCGCTGGCTGAGAACCAGGTAAGCGAAGAGGTCGCTGAAAAAATCTTAGCGGCTATTTCTTCCTTCGCGCTTTATGGATTCCCGGAATCCCACGCTATCAGTTTTGCTTTAATCGCCTATGCCAGTTCCTGGTTGAAGGTGCATCGCCCCGCTGAGTTCTATGTTAGTTTGTTAAATAATCAACCCATGGGTTTTTATGCTCCGGCGACTCTAATAAAGGACGCTCAGCGGCATCAGCTCCGGGTTTTGCCGGTATCGGTGACGGAATCTGATTGGTTCTGTACCGTGGTGTCCGATAAGGTAATTCGTCTCGGCTTTTGTTTAAGTCATGGCCTCAGCAATACCAGCGTGCACCAGATGCTCGCTGAACGGCAACAACAGCCATTTCGTGATCTGAGTGATTTTAAAAAGCGTACCAGTTTTGACCGCGATGAATTGCGTATATTGGCTACTTCCGGTGCTCTAAATCCTTTGGCCAATCATCGGCGTCATGCTTTGTGGCTAGTCGAAGCTCCCCATTATCAAGGTGAGTTATTTACTAACTTGGATATTCCATCCAATCCGTTGCCTCAAATGGAGCGAGTTGAACGATTAACCGCCGACTATGCTACCCTGCGCTTAACTACCGGGCCGCATCCCCTCGCCTATTTACGGTCAGCTTTGCCCGATGATATCTGGCGGAGCATCGATCTGCCCCAAGCTGCTAATGGCACTTGGTTACGAGTTGCCGGGCTCGCGATCTGCCGGCAACGACCCGGTACCGCTAAAGGCTTTGTATTCTTGAGTTTGGAAGACGAAACCGGCGTTAGCAATGTGATCGTTACTCCCAATATGTTCGAACGTTACCGCCTGGTTATCACTCAAGAGAGCTTCTTGTTAGTAGAAGGTATTCTACAAAGTCGCCAAGGGGTAATTCACGTTCGAGCCCGAAACATTGAACGTTTGCCAACCTTTTCGCTTGAGACCCCTAATTCACACGACTTCGGGTAGCGTGCCGAGCCGCGATTCTGTCGTGGGCCACGGCTCGACGCGCGAATCGGACTGGGTCGCCTCGCATCATCGATATAGCAGCGACCTTGTGAAAAACGATGCCTCTTACGGGAGCCTCGCCCTACCAACGTTCACGACCCGAATTCGCGCCAACAAACGCGGACGAGCAGGAGCTCGTCCCTAGCGATTGCCGATTACCGGCTTCGCCGAAAACGCCGGCGTTGACCTAACGACTTCAATGCACTAAACGGGCTCGTCCCGGCGTCACGCCTATCCGTCAGGTTAGTCGCCATCCTTCGGTCAGTTAGCCCCAAGACAAAGTTAGTTTCAGCTTGTTTCAATGAGGTAATATATCTGCGCCTGCCGGAAAGGCTTTTAGCCAGGTTCCAATGTTGACCCGCTCGCCGTTCCTTTCCAACAAAGGCTTCCGCCCCAGCCAATTTCCGCAACAGATCTGGCAACAACGGGTGAACCCGTTGGCCTTCGCCAGTCAAATTCGCAGTCATACAAGCCAAAGCTAGCCTCGCGTAAACTGGTTCCGCGGCTTCGTATCTACCTAGTTCATAGTAGGTGTCCGCGAGTAAACAGGCCCATTGCCACAAAGGAGCCTCCCATCCACCTGCTGCGGTCTTCAGCCGAGCGGGCCTGAGCCAAAGGCTGAACTTTTGACGTGGACCGCGGTAGCCACAGATGGCCAGGGCTCGCCAGCAGACGTGTTCGGCTGCTAGATATCTGCCTTCCACCACATCCGTTTCGTATGCGCTTCGCAGCTCACTGAGCTTCGTATTCTCCATCTTGGACGTCCTCTAACTTGGCTTAGGGCGGCGGGGCTCGCCCCTCTGTTCTCAATATAGAGATGACGTTCCCGAGGAGATATACTTGCAAAGTTCTTTGAATTTCGGAAGCCTAATACGAGCTGGGATCACGTTGAACTGTAAGTCCAACATAACTAAGCGCATACGGAAATTCGGGCGCGCGGATAGAACTTATATGACCTATCAGACATATACGATATAGGACATATGGGAAGCGATAAAGACCACGCAACTATATGGCTCATATTTACTATAAATACTATAGGTCGCGTCCGGTCAGCGCCTCTAAGCTAACCGGTTTCTATGGATCTCGAACCAGGGCTATTCCCACACCCTTTACGATTCCACGCCGGCCATGCAGATGTACTTCGTGGACATATAGTCGTCCAAACCGTACTTGGAGCCTTCCCGGCCGTAGCCGGATTGCTTCACGCCGCCGAAAGGCGCCATGACATTCGAGATCAGGCCGGTATTGACCCCGACCATTCCAAAATCGAGAGCTTCGGCGACTCGCCAGATTCGGCCGATGTCACGCCCATAAAAGTAGCTGGCTAACCCGTAGGGCGTGCTGTTGGCCAGCTCGACGGCTTCGGCCTCTTCTTCAAACGAATAGAGCGGAGCGATTGGCCCGAAGATTTCTTCCTGGAAAAACCGCATCTTCGGGGTTGCCTTAGTGAGAACCGTTGGTTCAAAAAACAGCGGACCCAGGGAATGCGCGCGACCACCAATCGTGACCTCGGCGCCTTTCTCGGTCGCATCCGCGATGAAAGAGCGGGTCTTGTCGACTGCCTCTTGGCTAATCAAGGGACCAACATCGACACCGGGTTCGAACCCGTTCCCCACCTTCAACTTAGCCACCTGTTTGGCAAATTTGTCGGTAAACTCGTCGAAGACCCGGCTGTGAATCAGAAACCGGTTTGTGCAGATACAAGTTTGGCCGGCGTTCCGGTACTTCGCGACGATCGCGCCCTGGACGGCTTTATCAACATCCGCGTCTGGAAACACAATGAATGGCGCATTTCCGCCCAATTCCATGGTTACCTTCTTGAGGGTCTCCGCGCTTTGTTTGGCGATCAATTTTCCAACCGGGGTTGATCCGGTGAAAGTCACCTTACGAACGTCGGGGTTACCGGTGAGCTCTTTTCCGATGGCGATCTCATCTCCGGTCAAGACATTGACAGTTCCGGCTGGAATCCCGGCTTCTTCAGCCAACACGGCCAAAGCGAGCGCGCTCAATGGGGTTTCGGTAGCGGGCTTAATTACGATGGTACAACCGGCGGCCAGCGCGGGGCCGGCTTTCCGCGTGATCATGGCCAGCGGGAAATTCCAAGGTGTAATCGCGGCACATACACCCAGCCCTTGCTTGATCGTTATGATGCGCTGATCCGGATTCGCATTCGGGATGACATCCCCGTAGATCCGTTTCGCTTCCTCGGCGAACCATTCGATGTAGGCAGCAGCGTAAGCCGCTTCTCCCTCCGCTTCCTTCAAAGGTTTCCCGCTCTCGGCGGTCGTGAGCTTTGCCAGATCACTCGCGTGGGCGGTCATCAAGTCGAACCATTTCCGGAGCAAGGCTGAGCGTTGCACCGGGGTTTTAGCGCGCCAACCAGGCAACGCCTGCTGAGCTTCACCGATCGCCTGTTTGGTCTCTTCTGCGCCGAAGTAAGGAACCGCTCCGATCCTTTCTCCGGTGGCCTTGTCGTGGACATCAACCGTCTTATCCCCTTTGATCCAGCGACCACCGACGAAACATTCTTCCCGAAGGAGGTCCGCCTTTTTTAAAGTCTCGATAGGATTCATAGCAAAAATCAGTGGGTTACCCCTCGAGATACTCAAAGGCCGATTGTTTGAAGAAGCAAACAGTTCTCGGGCGTGTCGGAGGCGCGCAACGAACCGCCATTAAGATGCGTAACCGAATGGCCCAAGGATCCTGCCTTGGGTCGACGACAATCGGTGGGAGGGGAGGTCGTGGAGCGTGCCTCGCTTGCGAGGCCGACATCCCAGCAGGTGGCAGGGGTATACCATGCGCTGGAACTACAACGCGTTTTATCGGCCTCGCAAGCGAGGCACGCTCCACGACCCCTACCGACGATTCATTGACTTTCCCCAGTTCTGCGGTTGGTTGGTGATCCCGAATTCCCCTACAGTAAAAAATTGAGGGTTTGCTCGAATGTCTGTTCTCACTGAGTCCGCAATTGTTGATCGACTGAAGTCGGTGAAGTTCCCGGGTTACAGCCGGGATATTGTCAGCTTCGGTTTAGTAAAAGAGGTAAAACTTTCGGGGGGCCACGTGCTGGTGCGTTTGGCCATCGCAACGAGTAACCCGGCTGTCCCTGAAACGATTAAAAGAGAAGCCGAAAGCGCGATTGCGGCGACTCCCGGCGTAACCTCGGCTCACGTCGTTATCGATATTTCGAATCCTCCGGATACGGGCAAAGCAAATACCGGTGCAACAACGACCGGCATCGCCGGGGTTAAACATGTCATCGCGGTGGCAAGTGGTAAGGGCGGAGTCGGGAAATCAACGGTAGCAGCCAATTTGTCCGCCGCTCTGCAGCAGCGGGGGTTACGCGCCGGGTTGTGTGACTGTGATATCTATGGTCCGAGCATCGCCCTAATGTTCGGCGCCAGCCAAGAACAGCCGATGGCCAGGTCCGACAACACGATTCTCCCGATCGAACGGTACGGGATCAAACTAATGTCGATGGGGTCATTATTAGATGACACCTCACCGGCTATTTTACGCGGGCCGATGGTCACTCGGGCAACCCAGCAGTTCTTGCGGCAAGTTGACTGGTCAGGTCTCGATTATCTGATTTTGGATCTCCCTCCCGGCACTGGCGATATCCAACTCACCATTGTGCAAACCGTCGCGCTTACCGGGGCGATAATCGTCACCACCCCGCAGGAAGTGGCTCTGATAGACGCCCGGAAGGCCAGCGCGATGTTTGCTAAAGTGAATGTTCCGGTACTTGGCCTCGTCGAAAACATGAGTTTCTTTATTTCTCCCGGCGATGGAAAGCGTTACGACATTTTCGGAACAGGCGGCGGCCGGCGGGAAGCGGCCCGTTTACAAGTCCCGCTGCTTGGCGAAATCCCACTCGACATGGCCACTCGGGAAGCTGGGGATCGAGGGATGCCGGTGGTTTTCGAGGATCCCAAGAGCACCGTCTCGTCCATCTTCCTTTCTATCGCCGATGACCTGCGCCGGAGAGTGGAGAAGACGACCTGAATTTGTTCGAGGTCCGAACAAACTCATGGTTTTGATTTGACTCCTGAACAGAATTACCGACAGACTGCGGATCACCAAATCGAATGGAACCCCCGAAAGAAGACTCTTCTGAGCTAGTTAAAAATTCAGTCTTGTATAAGGAGTTCTTGGCCGAACGGGAAGAAATTTTGCGGCACAAGTGGATCGAGAGCGAGAAAGCCGGGTACGACATCGGCTTCGAGAGGGCCTTGCTAGACTGGATCGTTAAACATCGCTCCGCCTGGCGCGAGCGGCGTCAACGCGCTACTAAGGCGTAGCTTAGTTTAGACCGTCAGGTAGAGTAAATAACCTTTAAGGCGATCCGGTGAGGTCGCTAAGGTGTATTATGGCGAACTCTGTATTGATCCTGGACGAGGATGAGATCGGCCGTGCCCTCCGCCGCATTGCTCATGAAATCCTCGAGCATAATCCCCGCCCTGAAAATTGCTTACTGCTCGGGATCCCTCAACGCGGCGTTGCCCTATCGCTACGGATCGCCCAACTGATCGGCCAGATTGAGGGTACAGCTCCCAAAACTGGGATCGTGGATATCTCGATGCATCGGGATGATTTGAGCCTGCGGTCTCGTCTACCCAGCGTCCAGGAAACGAAGCTACCCCTTCATCTGGAGGGTTTTACGCTGGTTCTTGTGGATGACGTACTTTTCACAGGGCGCACCTGCCGGGCCGCCATGGACGCAATCAGCTCGTTTGGCCGCCCGGCTAGAATCCAATACGCTGTCTTGATTGATCGCGGTCATCGCGAGCTTCCGATCCGACCCGATTACGTCGGGAAAAGTCTACCCACAGCTCGCACCGAGCTAGTCAAGGTGCGCCTAAGAGAAGTGGACAAGGAAGTCGATTCCGTCCGAGTCGAGAAGCCGTGAAAACTCCCGAGCCGATACTGGATGCCAAGGAAGACTGGGTTCGGAAAGATCTCCTGAGCATCAGAGAACTATCTCCCTGGGAGATCAATACCATTCTCGATTCCGCCGCGGCTTTCAAAACGGTAGGGGCACGCGACATCAAAAAAGTGCCAGCCTTGCGCGGTAAAACTCTGGTCAATTTTTTCATTGAGCCAAGCACCCGAACTCGCACGTCGTTCGAGCTGGCAGCGTTCAGACTGAGCGCCGATGTGGTGAACATCTCGGCCTCAAGCTCCAGTTTACAAAAGGGTGAATCACTCAAAGACACCGCGCTGAATCTGCAGGCTTTGCATGCCGATATTATCGTTTTGCGACATAGTTCCGCGGGAGCGTCGAAATTCCTGGCTGAACGGCTTGCCGCCAGTGTCATTAACGCCGGGGACGGTGCTCATGAACATCCCACTCAGGCCCTGCTGGACGTATTCACCATCCGCGAAAGGTTAGAGCGAATCGCGGGACTAAAGGTGGCGATCGTGGGAGACATCCTTTTTAGCCGTGTCGCCAGGTCGAATATCTGGGCACTCCAAAAACTGGGCGCTGCTGTATTTCTGGTCGGCCCGAGTACCCTGGTCCCGCGGAGTTTCGAATCGATGGGCGTCACGGTGGTGCGCAGTCTGGATGACATTCTGGGCGAGATTGACGTCATCAACCTGCTCCGGATCCAGCACGAACGTCAGCGTAAAGAATATTTTCCGAGCCTGAATGAGTATGTCCGGTTTTTCGGCCTGACCAAGGAACGGGCGGAGCGCTTGAAACCGCATTGTTTGATTATGCATCCGGGGCCGATCAACCGGGGCGTCGAAATTGATAGCGACCTGGCAGACGGTCCCCAAAGCGTCATCCTCGACCAGGTGGCAAATGGGCTCGCCGTCCGTATGGCGGTTCTTTACCTCTGTTCAACCGCGGCAAGAAAACACCGATGAACCATCTGACGATTCGAGGCGGTCATGTGATTGATCCGGCGAACGGCCGAAATGAGATCGCCGATATTTATGTGGTTGATGGAAAGATCTCGGCTGATCCGCCCCCGGAAAGTTCGCCGGTGATCGCGGCCGAAAATCTCGTGGTGACTCCCGGGCTGATCGATATGCATGTGCATTTCCGCGAGCCCGGGCAGACCCATAAAGAGACTTTGGCTACCGGAGGTCAGGCAGCGGCCGCCGGCGGTTTTACTTCAGTGGTGTGCATGCCCAATACGGCCCCCGCGACCGACGGGCCTAGTGGAGTGACTTGGATTATTGATCGAGCCCGGGAAACCGCACGGGTCAACATTTTCCCAACCGGCGCTATCACCCGTGAATTGGCCGGACAAGAAATGGCGCCTATCGGATCGATGGTGCAAGCCGGCATTGTTGCCATCACCGATGACGGCCACTGCGTGCAAAATCATGAGCTCATGCGGCGCGCCGTCGAATATGCCCGCATGTTCGATCTCGCCGTCCTAGACCATTGCCAAGACTACAACATGGTGGGCAACGGAGTGATGCATGAGGGGTATTGGAGCACGGTGCTCGGCTTACCAGGCTGGCCGCGAGCCGGTGAAGAGATCATGGTGATGCGGAACATTCTTTTGGCTGAGCTTTGCGGTACCCGAATTCACTGCCAGCATTTGAGCTCGGCCGGCAGCGTCCGCTTGTTACGGAACGCTCGCGGCCGCGGCATCCCCGTCACGGGCGAGCTTTGTCCCCATCACATTGCGCTCACGGATGAGACCATCGCTTCCTTCGATTCGAGGTTCAAAATGAATCCGCCTTTGCGGACCCAAGAAGATATCGATGCATTAATCGAAGGCGTCGCGGATGGAACTATCACCGTTCTCGCCAGCGATCATGCGCCACACGCCGGATTTGAGAAAGAAGTCGAATTCGACCAGGCGCCGTTTGGCATCATCGGTCTCGAGACTGAGCTCGCCATATTTTTGACGATTTTGCTCCACCGGGAGAAAGCCATTTCTCTGGAGCAACTGATCGCGATGTACACCGTTAACCCGGCCTACCTGCTCAGGATCAGGAAAGGAACATTGGGAGTCGGTGCGGATGCCGATATTACGCTGATCGATCCCGAACGGGAATGGATCTACAAGAAAGAGGAGTCAGTGTCCCGGTCTCGGAATACGCCGTTTGATGGCTGGAAGCTGAAAGGACGCGCAGTCCGGACCATTGTCGGCGGGGAGACGGTTTGGGAAGCGTAGGGGCGTCGCCTTCGGGTTAGCGATGGGATGCGCCGGGGATAGGACTTATGGGACCGATAGGACCTACAGGTCTCGTTCAGGCCTGGTAAACGCCTAGCGCCAGTCGGCTCCCATATGTCCCATAGGTGATATAAGTCCTATCCGTACCCGCTCCCCTGGCTAATCGCGTCCCGGGACCGGCTACCGCCGATCGCTCACGGGTTCTTGCGGGCTGCCAATGGCGTTGTTATCGTGGGTATCGTGTCGATAAGCGATGCTCCTACAATTGCTCCCGGAGCGATTATCGAAGCCGATAGGCGGGTCAACGTCATGGCGACCAGCACCGGGCGAGCCTGGCGAGATTTACAAGTAGAGACCATAAGCCTTCCTCGGACGGAAAAAGGAAGGATTATGCCCGAGACCAAAGAGCCTCAGATTGTCTGGATTTTGGCGGGCGAGGCTCAGTTTGAAGAGCGGGAGCTCGGCGGCCGCTGGCTTAAGACGACGATCGTCAAGGGGGACTTTTTTCTGACGGCGCCCGGCCCTCTCTACGAGATGCGCTGGAAAGTGATCGGACCTCTGCCCTACCAGGCTATGGTGGTTTCTCTGGGACTCCCGGTTTTCCTGCGGGCGATGAACGATGTGTTCGGGAAAGACGCTGAATCGGTGAGCTTGCGCGATATCTCCGGTTTCCAGGATGGGTTCATGTCCATGCTGATGGAACGGCTTTTAGTTGAGCTCCGGTTGGGGCATCAAGCCAGCCCTTTGTTCGTGCAAGGAGCAGCGCAGAGCCTAGCGGTTCATCTGGCGCGAAGTTATACGCTGGTATCAGGCCCGATGCAGGATCAAAGGAGAGGCTGGGGTTTGCCGGGGTTCATGCTCCGCCGGATATCGGAGCTGATGGCCAGTAGTTTGGCAGAAGATTTTAGTCTGGCTCGTTTGGCTCGTGAAGCTGAAATGAGCGAGTTTCATTTCAGCCGGATGTTTAAGCGGACCACCGGGCGGTCGCCTTCTCAATATTTCATCGGATTGAGAATCGAGAAGGCTCGCGGTTTGTTGCGTGAGACTCGCAAGAGCGTCATCGAGATCGGGCTTGAACTCGGGTATACCAGCCCGAGCCACTTCGCGCAGGTGTTTCGGCGGGAAACCGGTTCGACGCCGGGCGCTTATCGGCGGCAGGGTTAGTGGGCGGGAGTCGGCGTTTAGGGCGGTGGGATGCGCGGCGAAGAGCAGCATCTGGGGAGTACCGCGAATTGGACTTATGGGACGGATAGGACCAATATACCGCCAACACTATAACTTTTATATTTTGTGTTGTTAACTTCTTGATTTGCGCGCTGGTAGCATTAAGCTTTCCACATGATCGCTGAGATTAGGAGGTTGCTTGCCGGCAGACCGTTTGTTCCCTTCACGATTTATTCTGCTGACGGCGCTGGGTTTTATGTTCCGACCGTCGATCACGCCGCAGTTTCGCCTACTGGCAATCGAGTCATCGTCTTTCTCGATGACGACTCGACAATGCATCTTTTCCCGCTCTTGATTACTCGGGTTGCGGTTGACCAGCCCCAGCACTAAAGCGCCTCGACGCGGCTGGTCAACGGTACGAAAACGGATCGCGATTGCCGCTAGACCTATGAAAAAGAAGCCAAAGACTCGCGTTGAAACCAATCCGGCAGCGACGCCGTTAGTCGGTCTGGCGGCAGCACTGCCCGAGGTGGATCCAGCCTCGCTGCCAGCCAGCCAACCCGCCCCGGCGCAGGCGGCGGCTGCACCACTCTGGAAAATGGGACGGATCTTACTCCGGCGAGAGACGGCTCATCGGGGAGGTCGAACGGTGGTTGTGGTCTACGATTTCGCTACTCATTTACCGGCTTCAATCATCGAAAAAGTGGCTAAGAAATTGCGCACGGCTTGTAGCACAGGCGGAACGGTTAAGGGCAGAACGATTGAGATCCAAGGTGAGTTGGTGACTAAGGTCCGGGAAACGCTCGAAGCCGAAGGTTTCATCGTGGGCGGGGTGAAAAAATAAAGGCGGGCAGCGAGGCAGAAGGAGCCAGGAGGTTAGGAGTCAGGGCCATGAAAATGGCACGACAGAGTAGCCCGGTTTCTTTAGCCACTGAAAATGCATATCGCGCTCGTTGACCCACACCCATGAGGTAGGGCGAAAATCTCGGCGCGGGTAACGGCATCCACGTCGCTGGGTTATTCTCGCCGGATTTGAGCCGTTCATGCGCGTCGCATTGTCCAGCGCGTGGCCCGATTTGTGATCGTCGGGGAAGCTAGCGAAATGGCAGACGCGGGGTGTGGCTCAAATCCGGCGCGGCTATCGTTTTACCAAAAAGGGCGTCGTGGGCGCGCCGAGATTTTCGCCCTACCTCATGGGCGTTGGACGGGCGCCTTATGTAGTCACCCGGTGGATCCTGCGGACGAGAAATCGAAATCTCCGGCCCAAATCGGGCATTTTTCGTGCTTGCCTTAAACCAAAGTGGGCGTTGATGTAGCCCAATCTCATCGGAGCGATGCTCCGTTGGAACAAGGAAAATGTATGCACCCTATTAAGAGCTTTAATGTGTCGCCTCGCTTGCCGGCTGAGCTTGAACCGCTAGATGAGCTCGCCCGAAATCTCTGGTGGACCTGGGAACCAGATGCTCGAAAGCTTTTTCGCGACTTAGACCCTGCGCTTTGGGACAGGACCAATCATAACCCGATCCGGATGCTGCAGTTGTGCAAACAGGCACGCTTGGTGGAGTTGGCCTCCGATGACGACTATCTGCGCAGCATCAAAAACGTGCATGAGAAGTTGAAGTCTTACATGACGCGAAGGGATACTTACCGCCATACCCGTGTAACCCCGATTTGCATCGCCTATTTTTCCGCGGAGTTCGGTTTCCATGAGTCGGTCCCGAACTACTCAGGCGGTCTAGGTATTCTCTCGGGCGACCATTGCAAATCAGCCAGTGATCTGGATCTGAACTTTCATGCTGTCACTTTGCTCTACCGCCATGGCTATTTTAAACAGCAGATCAACAAGGACGGCTGGCAGGAAGCTGTCAGTTTAAACCAGAATTTTCATCACCTGCCGGTATCCGAAGCGCGAAACGGCGATCAACTGGTTTCGGTCACGGTCGATATTCTTGGTCGAAAAGTGACAGCCAAAGTATGGGTTCTACAGATCGGCCGGATCAATTTGCTCCTCCTCGATACCGATATTCAGCAAAACTCGCCGGAGGACCGCCTGATTACTCAGCAGCTCTACGGTGGAGATCTGGAAATGCGGATCCGGCAAGAGGTCCTGCTCGGAGTCGGCGGGGTTCGCGCCCTGGATGCGCTCGGCATTAAGCCGGACGTCTATCACATGAACGAGGGGCATTCTGCCTTTCTATCGCTGGAACGTATCCGCCAATATGTGCAGACAAAAGGTCTCAACTATTACACTGCGCTCCAGGTGGTAGCCTCGTCGAACATCTTCACCACCCACACTCCGGTCCCCGCCGGTAACGATGCATTTTCTCGCGAAATGATGGGCCGTTATCTCGGGGATTATCCACGCGATCTCGGGATTACGTTTGACGAATTCTTCGGTCTAGGCCAACCCGCCGCCAATCCGGACAATTCTTTCAGCATGACGATCTTGGCGCTGCGAACCAGCCGGCATGCGAATGGGGTGAGCAAGCTCCACGGCGACGTCAGCCGCGGCTTATGGAAAGATGTGTGGTCCGGGGTCCCCGTTTCCGAGGTCCCGATTACCAGCATCACCAATGGCGTCCATACTAAGACCTGGACGGCTCCTGAATTTCACCGGATCTACGAAAAATACCTGGGAGCGGACTGGGAAGAACATCTCACCGAAGGCGAATATTGGCGGCGGGTCATGGATATCCCTGACGACGTGCTCTGGGGAACCCATCAGCTGTTGAAAACCCGGCTCATCGAATTCTTGCGTGATCGTGTGCGCATCCAGCGGGCGCGGATCGGGGAATCTCCGGAACAGCTGCGCAAGATAAACAAGCTTTTACACAGTGAAGTTTTGACGATCGGTTTTGCCCGCCGCTTCGCGACTTATAAGCGCGGGACGCTCCTGCTCTCTAACAAAGAACGCCTGCTCAAACTGATGCAAAACCAGGAGCGCCCGGTTCAGTTTATCTTTGCCGGAAAAGCTCATCCCAAAGACGAACCCGGGAAACGCTTCATTCAAGAAGTGTATCAAGCATCACGGGAGGCCGGCTTAGAAGAGTCGCTGGTTTTCGTTGAGGATTACGATACCTACATTGGCCGCCGGCTATACCAGGGAGTCGACATATGGCTGAACAACCCCTTACGCCCCCTGGAAGCAAGCGGCACCAGTGGCATGAAACTGCCACCGAACGGCGGTCTCAATTTTAGCGTCCTAGATGGCTGGTGGTGCGAAGGTTACAATGGGAAGAACGGTTGGCCGATCGGCCCCGAGATCAAAGGTGGTACCGTCCAGTTTCAAACTGAGGTGGATATCGACAGCCTGTTCAATATTCTCGAGAACCAGATCATTCCTCTCTACTACGCCAAGCCCGACGGAAAACTGCCGCTGGCTTGGATTCAACTGATGCGCGAATCCATCCGCAGTGTTACGCCGGTATTCAATACCCATCGGATGGTAAAAGAGTACAACGAACGCCTGTATGAGCCGGCCGCCGCCTCTTTCCGAGCCTTGTCCGCCAACGGCTGCAAAGCCGCAATCGAACTGGCCGCTTGGAAACACAAGACCAGAACCGACTGGTCACAGGTTCGCATTCATGGTGTCGAGGTCTCTCCTCAAGATGGAACCAAACTGTTTGTCGGCGAAAAACTAACGATCTCGGCAAACGTTTTTCTGGGCCCGGTCGATCCGTCGCATGTCCGCGTTCAAGCCTATGTCGGAGCGACCGACAATGGCTCGCTGGACAATCCGCATGCCATCGATCTCACCCAATTCGAGAAGAAAGAAACCGCAGGTTGGTTCCGGTTCACCGGTGAACTGCCTACGTCGGACAGCGGTAGCTATGGGTTCAATTTACGAGTGATTCCGACTCACCCGCATTTGATCCAGGATCATGAGCTGCGCTTGATTACGTGGGCAAGCTGAGGGATGGGACTGGGCTAGCGCCGTGGTTCACGTGCGCCTAATATGACCTATGGGACCAATGGGACTTATAGGGCATGGGACTTTATAGGTCCTATCTGTCCTATAGGTCCTGTTCGTGACCTCGCCGTGCGGTCCGCGACCAGTAAAGACCAACAAATCTCATTCTAGATTATCACTCCTCCGTGGCGGATATTAAGCCTCCCGTGTCTCCCGCGTTCTCGACCTGTTGGAATTCAGATCGTCACACCCGCGGAGATCGTATGCTCGCTGAGATCTGGGAGTTGGGAGTCCGCGAGGTCGAACTGGGGCATGGAATCAGAGTGTCCCTTTTGCAGGGGATTGCGGACTTTGTGAAAGACCATGACCTGGTCGTCACCAGTCTTCACAATTTTTGCCCGCTCCCGCTCGAAGTTTTTCGGGCATCACCGGACTGCTTACGATGCACCTCATCCGACGCCATTGAACGGAAACGCGCGCAACGACATACTTTGGCCACTATTGACCAAGCAGTCAGTTTGGGTGCTGCCACCGTGGTCCTCCATCTTGGCTTCGTGCCGATGCGGGACGTTACTCCGCGGCTGTCGAAGCTAATCGACGAAGGCAAAGTTTTTGGGCGTGAGTTTGTGCAAACTAAACTGCGCGCGCTGCGGCAACGCGAAAAGACGGACCTTTACCCGAGGGTTCGAGATTGGTTGCTACCAGTGGTGGAACATGCCAAACGGGCCGGAGTGAAGCTCGGCATCGAGAACCGGATCGAGATCGCTACATTCCCGAATCAAGCCGAATTTAAGAAGCTGTTCGATGACTTCAAAGAACCGATGGTTGGTTATTGGCACGACTTTGGTCATGCCCAGGTCCGGCAAAATTTCACGCTGCTCGATCACGCCGAATGGTTGCAAAGCGTCGCTTCCCGGTTGCTCGGCTGCCATGTGCACGATGTGATCTACCCCGATCGCGACCATCGGATTCCCTTCACCGGAACTATTCCGTTCAAAGAACTCTTGACGTTCATACCGGGGCGAGTGCCACTGGTCTGGGAACTGTCACCGTCTGCCAAACCCGACGCTATCAGGATCGCTCTCGAAAAATGGCGCGAATTATTCCATGAAGATGTGGGAAACGCCAAGAACGCAGCCTGAGAGTGGGCGTCCGGATTTGGCAAATCGCCCACGGGTGGTTGTTCATTTCGCGATAACCGCTGACGGTAAGGTCTCGACTGCCGGCAAGACTCCGGCCCAGTTCACCTCTGCTTGTGATAAGAAACGCCTGCTGCAAGTGCGCTCAGAAAATGACGCGATCATGGTAGCGAGAGGCACCCTGCAAAAAGACCGAATGTCCTTAGGCTTGCCGGACGAAAGCCTGCGCCAAGAACGATTGCGGCGCGGGGCATCGGAAGAACCTCTGCGAGTAATCGTGTCTGGAAGCGGCGAAATCGGTCTCGATCTTCCGGTGTTTCAAAATCAAGGTGCACCGATCGTTCTCTACACGACGAGTAGAATGCCGGCGGAGAACCGGAGGCAACTCGAGGCGAAGGCGGCGATTTATAACGCTGGTGAAGAGGAGGTCGATCTCCGATATGCGTTGGGCCACCTTTTTTCAAACTACCAAGTACGGTCGGTCGTTTGCGAGGGGGGACCAGGGCTGGTGAGATCTCTGGCCCGCGACGACCTCGTCGACAAAATTATCTTAACCATAACCGGCAAGCTTTTTGGGGGGAGGTTGGCTCCAAGCATGACCGGACTACCAGGTGAATTTCTGCCGGCGAGTCGCCAATTTCAATTGGTCAATACGGAGATCGGTGATAACGAGTTCTACCTAACGTACGTACACGAGGCATGCACAAAGCGAACTCGATCGTAATGAACGCGCCTAAGCAACGCATCTTCGAGGCCGCAGCGGACCTCGAGAAATGGCCGACATTCCTGCCGCACTATCGTTATATCCGTTATCTCGAAAGGAGCGCTAGCCGGAATGTTGTAGAGATGGCAGCTCGCCGCGGGAATATTCCGATCTCTTGGGTGTCTGAAGAATTGATAGATCGAGACAAATATGAAGTGCGCTTTCGACATCTCAAGGCGTGGACCAAAGGGATGGAAGTTGTGTGGACTTTCCTGGAACAGCCGGGCGGAGTACTTGTTTCCATCGCTCACGATCTTCGCTTCAGGATTCCACCCCTCTCCCCCTTCGCCGAACCAATTATTGGCACCTTCTTCATTCATTACGTCGCTAGCCAGACATTGAAACACATGAAAGCCTACGTGGAGAGCCAGTCGCGCCGAAGCCAGGCGGAGGCGGATGAATGAGACGCGTTGTGGTGACCGGTCTTGGACCGGTAACGCCAATCGGCGTCGGCAAGGAAGCTTTTTGGCGAGGTATTCAGAATGGGAAATCAGCGATCGGCCCGGTGACACGGTTCGATCCCAGCCCGTTTAACGCTAAGGTTGCGGCCGAGATCGATCTTTGGGAACCGGGCAGATATTTCCCACCACACCGGCTTAAGCGGCTGGACCGTTATGCCCAGTTTTCGGTGACTTCAGCGAAGCTCGCCCTCGATGATAGCGGGCTTTCTTTTTCGCCAAGCGATCCTCAGACTCGCGTCGGCGTCAGCTTCGGAAGCGCTCTCGGAGGTGTGGCCAATGCCGAACATCAACATGCCTCCTACGTTTATGGAGGCCCAAAAGCGGTTCATCAAACGATTGCTCTGCAAGTTTTTGGCGGCTCCGCCCACTGTAATATCGCCATCGAGTTTGGACTGCGGGGTGTGGGCACTACCAACTCGAACAGCTGCGCTAGCGGTAACGTCGCTATCGGTGAAGGATTTCGCTACATCCGTGATGGGTTTGCCGATGTGATTATCGCCGGCGGTGCTGAAGCTCCCCTCAGTCCGCTTTGTTACGGCGCGTTCGCGTTCATCAGAACGATGAGCCGACGAGAATCTGCTATCGCTTGCCGGCCGTTCGATCTCAACCGCGACGGCTTCGTAATGGGCGAAGGCGCCGCTAGTCTAATCCTGGAAGAGTACGAGCACGCTGTCGCCAGAGGCGCTCACATTTACGCCGAGGTGGTGGGCTATAGCCTGAACAATGACGCCTTCCATATGACGACTCCCTTGCCTTCAGGGGAATCGGCTATCCGGGCAATGCAAGACGCCATGGCCGAAGCACGAGTCAATCCGGACCAAATTGACTACATCAACGCACACGCGAGTTCTACTCAGTTGAATGATGCCAACGAATGCACCTGCATCAAAACTGTCTTCGGCGGCGCCGCTGAGAAATTGGCCGTTAGCGGAACCAAGGCATTCTACGGCCATCCTCTTGGCGCCAGCGCTGCCATAGAGGGAGTGCTCTGTGCGCTGGCCCTGCAACATTCCTACATCCCTCCCACTCTAAATTTCGAAACGCCAGACCCGGCTTGCGACCTTGATGTTGTCCCGAACGAACCACGAGAAAAAAAGCTTCATTACGTTCTTAGCAACGCTTTCGGATTTGGTGGGATCAATTCCTGCATTGTGTTCAAGGCGGTGTGAAGGATCGGGTTGTCCCTTCGGTAGCGGCGACTGTCGCTAGGCGCCAATATGAGGCGCAAGCCGTGGAGCGCTGCCTCGCTTGCGAGGCCGTGGTGAGCAACGAGAACTAGCAAGGCACGTTCCTTGTCGCTGTTTGCACTCTTTATCGTTTCCTCCGTCGTCTCACACGCGCAAGAGCACAGCCCGTCAATGCATTTGCCTCACCATCAGCTCCGCTCGCCACGGCCTCGCAAGCGAGGCAGCGCTCCACCATCCCTGGCCGAACACCGTTCACCCCCTCGGAAAACGCGAATCCATTTTACACTCCAACGCTTCTAGGCAAGGTTCCGGCCTTACATACAGATGACTCGTAGTACACTTTTCGCCATCGCGGGCCTGATCGCCACCAGCGCGATTGCGGACACTCCTAAATTCGATGTTCATAAGAGTATTGTCCGAATCACCACAACCGCTCAGGAACCAGACTATCGGGTGCCCTGGAATCCCGGGAGCATCTCAACGGGCATCGGAGCGGGGTTTGTCATTGATGGCAACCGGATCCTGACAAACGCGCACGTCGTCAGCAACGGAAGGTTCATCTCTGTCCAGAGAGAGAATGATCCACGCCAGTACGGCGGCCAGGTGCAATTCATCGGGCATGATTGCGATCTGGCCATCGTTAAGGTTTCCGACCCGAATTTTTTCAAGACGATGCTGCCACTGCATTTAGGACCGTTGCCGACGATCCAAAGTGGTGTCGATGTGTACGGTTACCCTATCGGCGGGGAACGGCTTTCGGTCACTCAAGGTATCGTCTCGCGGATCGATTTTGAAAGCTACAGCCACTCCGGTGCGGATTCGCATCTCGCTGTTCAAATCGACGCCGCCATCAATCCAGGCAACTCGGGCGGTCCGGTGTTGCAAAACGGCAAGGTGGTCGGCATTGCCTTCCAAGGTTACTCCGGGGACGTCGCTCAGAATGTCGGTTTCATGATCCCGACGCCGGTGATCCAACGATTCTTAGCTGATATCGCCAGTGGCCATTACAACCGGTACGTCGATCTTTCGATCTCCATGGAAAACCTCACTAACGCGGCGGCCCGGCGAGCGTTAGGACTACCCGATGACGATACGGGCGTCTTGGTCAGTTCGGTGGAAAGTGATGCTTGTTCCGCCGGCAAACTACAGCCGGGCGATGTCCTCCTCTCCATCGATGGTCACCGTATCATCAGCGATCAAACCGTTGAGCTGGATGGCGAAAATGTTGATCTGGCGGAGATCGTCGAGCGGAAGCTAAAAGGCGAAAAACTTAAGATTGATCTCTTAAGGAATCATCAACCTCTCAGCGTGGAAATTGAATTGGAACCGAATAATTCCTATCTGATCCAAGCAAATCTTTTCGACGAGTATCCGCGCTTCGTGATGTTCGGCGGGCTCGTCTTCCAGCCTCTATCGAAGAACCTGTTGGAAGCCTTTCAGATCGACGACCTTCGGGTGCGTTACTTCTATAACAACTTCGTCAATGACGAGATCTTTAAAGATCACCCGCAAGTCATCGTCTTGTCGAACATCCTGCCCGACCCGGTTAACGCGTATCTTGCTGACTTCCGTTACCAGATCGTGGACGAGATCAATGGCCAGAAGATTCACAACCTAGCCGATGTCGCTAATGCATTTGATCAGACGTCCGATTTTTACGTGATCAAGTTTGTTGGTGCGAGTCGACCCGCGGTATTGCAAAGGACCGCGGTGGAAGAGGCAAAAGCGCGGATCAAGGAGAATTACGGAGTGCGCGTCGAGCGCAATTTGGGAGAGGAAACCCTTCGATGAAATTTCTGCTCTTCTGTCAATTACCGATCCTACTTGCGATTTCGGCGGCTGCGACCGAAACTCCTAGTCCGAGCCCGCAACCTACCGGAACCGTCGAGGCGCGTCCCTCCGTCATTCCAAAGGAGCCGCCACTGCCGGCAAAAGAACAACCGGCACCAGAATTAAAGAGCGGTTCAGTACTTCGGGTAAATTCGACCAATCAATCGTACGATTTCTTTCGTCCGTGGAGCAAAAAAGCGCCTTTCAACCGGCGCGGCCTGGGTGCGGTGATCGACGGCGGTGAAGTTTTGGTGACTGCGGAACTCGTTTGGGACAGCAACTATATCGAGTTAGAGAAGCCGGCCACCGGCGAACGAACTAGCGCCAAGGTTGCCGTAATCGACTACGAAACGAACCTGGCGCTGCTGAAACCCACTAGCGAGGATTTCCTGAAAGATCTCCAGCCGCTGGACACCAATGCCACGGTCAAAGTCGGGGATCATCTTTCGGTGGTCCAGCTGGAGGCCAATGGCGCTCCGGTATCTACCGAGGCCCTGGTTACCAGCGCTGAGGTCGGTCACTATGTGCTGGATGACTACAGCTTTCTCTTGTTCAAGATGAGCTGTCCGCTGCAGTACCGCGATAACAGCTTCACCCTGCCGATCGTTGAGGATCATCATCTCATCTCAATGCTTCTCCGCTACGATCCTCGGTCTCAAACCATCGAAGCTATCTCGACTCCGGTGATTCAGCATTTTCTCAAGGAAGCCGAACACGAGCCCTATCTCGGTTTTCCCAGCTTCGGCATCTCCTTTTCACCGACTCGAGATCCACAATTTCGGCGCTATGAGAAATTGGCCGACTCAGAAGGTGGGATCTACGTCGATGATGTCGAACCCAACGCGCCAGCGGCTAAGGCTGATATTCAGCCCGGTGACGTGCTACTCTCGATTGACGGCAAAGCGATCGATCCCGACGGCGATTACGACGACGCTCTGTATGGCCGGCTCTCGATTACCCATCTGATAACGACCTTGTCGTATTCCGGCCAAAAAGTACCGGTCACCTTGCTGCGGAATGGTGAGCGAAAAGAGGTGGTGGTTTCTCTGTTTAACCGGCCACCGCAAGATTATGTGATCGACCCGTACATCATCGGCCGGCCTCCACGTTACCTAATCTTAGGCGGTTTGGTTTTTGAGGAGCTCAGCCGCCAATATCTACGAGAATGGGGACCCGCTTGGCAGAAGGAAGCGCCTCAGCGTTTTGTCTACTTCGATCACTATCAGGCAGATCTCTTTCCTAAGCCGCGCAAAATTGTTTTCTTAAGCCAGATCCTACCGAACAATGACACCATCGGTTATCCGCAGTTAAACTACATGGCGGTAGAACGGGTGAACGGACAGCCGATCTACCGATTGGAAGATCTGGCTAAAGCCATCGAGAAACCGGTCAACGGGTTTCACAAGATCGAATTCGACCTCGATCCCAAAGTCCTTTATCTCGATGCCGACAAAGTTCAGACTGACGCGGCTCAGCTCCAAAAAACGTACTCGCTGCCGGAACTGCGCCGTTTCTGAACCGCGGATAAGATAATTCAACCGCAGATGGACCAGCCGTCGCTAAAGCTATGGCGGGCAAGCACAGATTGACGCAGATTAGCGTTGGGTTGGTCGAACGAATCACAAAAGCAACCGCGAATGGACACGAATGAACGCGAATAAAAACCAAAATTCACCACAAAGACACAGAGTTCACGAAGGTTGATAAACGCGTTTTTTAAGCCTTTTTCTCAGTGTCCTCTGTGTCTCTGTGGTAAAAATTCGTGTTTATTCGTGTCCATTCGCGGTTGGTTTTTTGTATCTGTGTCCATCTGCGGTTAACTTCTGAGTCCCTTGATCCGCGGGGAATTTTGCGTTCATTCGGGGTCCTTTAAACTGTATGTCGAATCAGAACACCCTTGGGGCGATATTTGATTGGGATGGTGTAATTATTGACTCGTCGGCTCATCACGAAGAGAGCTGGGAGAGACTCGCTAAAGAGACGGGGTATCAGCTGCCGCCAGGCCACTTTAAGAAGGGCTTCGGAATGAAAAACGAAGTCATTATTCCGAACCTGCTCAAATGGACATCGGATCCCGTTGAAGTTAGCCGGCTTTCACTGAGAAAAGAAGCTCTTTACCGAGAGATCGTTCTCGAATGGAGCCTTAAGCCGTTGCCGGGGGTAGTGAATTGGCTGGACCAGCTGAGGGATCAAAACATTCCCTGCGCCATCGGCTCTTCAACGCATCGGCTTAACATCGAGACCGGTCTGGAGTTGATCGGGCTTAAAGACCGCTTTCAAAGCATTGTCAGCGCCGAAGATGTTTCTCACGGAAAGCCGGACCCGGAAGTGTTTTTGACGGCGGCAAGCCGTATCGGGGTTGGTCCCGAGGCTAGCGTTGTGTTCGAGGACGCACTCGTGGGCATTGAAGCAGCTCATCGCGGTGGCATGAAAGCAGTGGCGGTAGCGACCACTAACCCGATTGACTTGCTCCATACCGCTGACCTCGCTGTCCATCGCCTGGATGAATTAAGCGTGGCCCAGCTGCGCCAGCTTTTGGCCAGGTAATTTAGGGCGAATGTCTCGCGAGGCGATGCAATCACGAGGCACGAAGCGCCGTCCACACGGATACACCAACGCCCATCAAGGTAGATGCCATGGGTATTGCCAGGCTGCTGGATAGACAGCAACCTGACAATATGATTATACCAACCTCGGCACACACCGAAGAGGTGAGCCAAAACAACGGCCCAAAAAGGGCTAA
>Ga0185299_10002505_pt1 | contig 28007 bp, 26 predicted proteins | sample PaiPotPPA55metaG_FD_128002 | JGI IMG/M metagenome (GOLD analysis project Ga0185299, IMG submission 128002) | Iron sulfur acid spring bacterial and archeal communities from Banff, Canada, to study Microbial Dark Matter (Phase II) - Paint Pots PPA... ...
TTGAGGAAGATGGCATTAAGTAGTGACCTCTATAAACGTTAGACAAGCCAACGAGCAGGCTTGATCCAACCTGTGCTTGGAAGAGGCAACGGAGTCGGCAACGAGGCAGCCTAATCGTGCCCGCAGTTGCGTCGTTAGAACGTCTCGAACGAGTGCGCGCAATATTTTAAGTTTTTAATAATTTTGGTGAAAGTGCATGAGAAAAAACAAAGCTCAATGGTGCTGCGGCCTCCCTGGGGATATAAGTCTTAAGTGGTGGCCGATTATGTGCTACAAAGTCGCACCATGAAATTGCCGCCGCCTGCCGGGAGATGGAATTTCGAGACCGTGACGTCTGATCAGTTTCAAATTTTTGAAGTGGCCTTGAAGAAACGTCGCCGAAGATGGCTGTGGCGCGTGTCCACGACCGACGGTGATGCCGTCATTGAGGGTTCGGAAAGCAGCCGACCTGCTGCCAAGTACAACGCTAACAGGGCACTTTTCCTGCTGCTACTTTCCGCGCCGTATCGATCAATCCAGACCCTTTTGGTCCTCTCCGAGATCACGGCAGCTCGGAAAAATCTGGCTGAGTTATTGATTAACTGGCAGGCTTAGTGCCACATGCTGCCTGGCCAAAAGGCCGCTGGATCGCCCAGAGCCGGCTGTCCAGCGCGCTCGCCGGTGCGGGTGGGGCCGGGACCCGGTTCGCCCTACGGCCGGGACGGGGTTCTGCCGGGGGTTGGACGATATAAACGCCAAAAAATGTAATATTTTCAATGTGATATGGCGGAGAGAGTGGGATTCGAACCCATGACCCGGAAGGCAGGATTTTGGCCCATCGGGCGACTATTTGCTCAGAAATGACTGGCTTTCGTCCTTGATCGGAGCGTTGCTATGCCGGCTTGGGTGCGGCCGAGGCGCCCCAAGGGATCGCGCCCTGCCGGGTGGTTTGCTCGGCGGGGCTGAGGTGGTGCGGCGGATGGCGTTGCACGAACCTCAGAGTATCCCATGACCAAACCCAAATCGAAGCTAAAGGCTGCGGCCCGCTCCACTTCACGATCCACCAGTAAGTCCAGGTCTCGGCTGGCGCCTTCATCTTCAAAGACGGCGATGCGGCCCGACACTAAGCACGCCCGCATCCTTGCGATGCTGCGGATGCCGGCGGGAACGACGATCGCCGCGATCATGACCGCCACTGATTGGCAGCAACATTCGGTGCGCGGCTTTCTAGCTGGTGTTGTGCGCAAGAAGCTCGGTCTCAATTTAGTTTCTGAGCAGACCGACAAAGGTCGCATCTACCGCATCAAGGATGGAAAGGCTACGTCCACCGCCAATCGCGCGAAGCAGGCGGCGTGATGCGATGTCGGAGAAGCGTCGCAGTGGTCGTGGCTCGACCAAAACTTCCATTGGAGACGAGATCGCGCATCTGCGCGGTCTCGATCTCAAAGGTCTCCGTTCACGATGGCAGAGCGTATTTCAGAGACCGCCGCCCGATCACTTGCCCCGGCATTTGCTGTTCGCAATTATCGCCTATCGGATTCAAGCCGAACGCCTTGGCGATTTAGATCATGAGACCGGGCAGGTGCTTGATCGGACGGACGCAAAGAACACTAGCGTGACGATGTCCGCGCGTCTCGTCAGCTTCGATCAGAAGCGGACTGAATTAACACCGGGAACTGTGTTGGTACGAGAGTGGGATCGTCGATCGCAACGGGTAATGGTGATGGCTGACGGTTTTGCCTGGAAGGGCCAGACCTATGACAGTCTCTCCAAGGTCGCCTTCGCGATCACCGGAACCAAATGGAACGGTCCGCGCTTTTTTGGCCTGAGGGATAAAGAAGATCGGTTAGACGCAAAGGCTCGATCATGAAGGCTCCTTCGATCAGGCCCGTCCGCTGTGCCATCTACACCCGCGTCTCCACGGAATATGGACTCGACCAGGAGTTCAATTCGCTGGACGCCCAATACGATGCCGCGTCAGCTTATATAAAGAGTCAGGCCCATGCCGGCTGGACCCTGATCCGGTCGCGATATGATGACGGTGGTTATTCCGGCGGGTCCACTGATCGCCCCGACCTGCAGAGATTGCTGGACGATATCCGCTCTCGGAAGCTTGATGTTATTGTCGTCTACAAGGTCGATCGCCTGACGCGATCGCTGGCCGACTTCGCCAAGCTGGTGGAACTGTTCGATGCACATGGCGTGTCGTTCGTCTCGGTCACCCAGCAGTTCAACACCACGACTTCCATGGGCCGGCTGACGCTCAACGTGCTTCTGTCCTTCGCCCAGTTCGAGAGGGAGGTCACTTCAGAGCGCATCCGCGACAAAATTGCTGCCTCTAAACGAAAGGGCCTCTGGGTCGGCGGTCCCCTCCCCCTCGGTTATCACATGAAGGACGACAAGATCGCCGTCGTCGAAGACGAGGCAGAGCGGGTCCGCCTGATCTACCGACGCTATCTCGAACTCGGCGGCGTCAACGCACTGGTACGAGACCTTCGGAAGCGAGATATCCGAACCAAATCAAGACTGCTCGCAACGGGTGCTACCCGGGGCGGCGTCCCCTTCGGCCGTGGCTCGCTGTTCTACCTGCTGCGCAATCGTTTTTATGTCGGTGAGGTCAAATACAAAGACGAGATCCTGCCCGGCGAACAGCCGGCGATCATGGATCGCGCGCTATTTGATGCGGTCCAGCAAAAGCTCACGGATCAGTGGACCACCCGATCCACGACGCGGAACGCGAACAACCATCTGTTGACCGGACTTTTGTTCGACGATGTCGGTCATCGCATGGTTCCGACCCACGCCACAAAGGCCGGCGTTCGCTATCGCTATTACGTCTCGCTTCCGCACCTGCATGGAGAATCCAAAACTGCATCAGTAGGGTCGGTCTCCCGAGTTCCGGCGACCGACATCGAAAACATCATCGTTAAGTCTCTCAACGAGCATCTGATCGCTCAGAAGGAGAAGCCGGCCTTCAGCCGAACTCACGTTAGAGATGGCAAAGCGGCCTTGGAGCAGGTCCTGCGTATCGACGTGCATGAGGATCGTCTAGCTGTTCGGTTGAAGTCAGCAGACGACGAAAAAACATCTGACGCGGCCGACGACTATTTACTCTCGATACCGTGGCAGAAGCCGCCATCCAGGAAATCCAGGCAGATTCTTATCCCGCACGGCATTCCCAAAACTGAAATCCGCCCAACGCGGATCGAACGTCGCGCGCGCCTTGTCAGCGCCATCGCCCGAGGTCGTCGCTGGCTTGACGAAATCGTTTCGGGCTCCGTGACTGACATCAAGCAGATCGCATCACGTCAAAAGTGCAGCGTGCGTCAGGTCAACATGACGATATCGCTCGCGTTCCTCGCACCAGACCTCGTGCGGGCGGCGGTCGAAGGTCGGTTGCCGCGTGGCATCGGAGTTGAACGGTTGCGTGATGCGCCAGCCGAATGGAGTCGGCAGTTCGAAGCCCTTGGATTGAATCCGCAATAGTTACTGACCGGGCTCGAAACGGCGGGCTTTTGGCCTCCCAAGACTCCCAAAATTCCCCGCAGCCGACCGGCATTGGCCGTCAAAACCCTGCCGCCGGGAACGGAATTTCTGGATGCGGAGACGGGAGGCTAAAAATCGGCTTGAGAAACCGAAAGCGTCCCCGGAGACCGAAACAGCGGAACGATACCGGCGAAAATCCCCACAGAAACGGCCTATCGGCAGTCGGCGCCGGGATTTGCGGTTTCGTAGGACTGGATGGTGGAGACGATCTGGATCGAACTGCCTGCGCCCCACGCAGGGATCGAACCCGTCTCCGAAGCTAGAGTCAGGAACGGAATTTTTTGCTGCAGAGACCGGGCGGCAAAATGGGCCGATTCACCCCGATTGCGGTAGCAGAGACCGCGCTAATCAGAGAATCTGGCAAACATGTCTTTGAGATTGCGGAGCTATTGCGAGTGACTTACAATCTATACAACTACAGAGTGTGGGTGGTGGGCGCACCAGGGCTCGAACCTGGGACCCGATGATTAAGAGTCCTCAATTATCCGATTTGCACTCCGAAGCCGCCGATTGCCGCACCAGCCAAGGCATAAAGCTTCCTGGAGAGCAGATTTCGCATAAGCCTTGAACGGAGCGGCCGAGCCAAAGGTCTCGCGAATTTCAAGAGTACCGCGTCCACATGTCAAAGCGTAACACCGACAAGCTCGCCCGCGCGAAAGCGAGGCCCGATCCCGCCCAATGGGGTGAGGACGAAGTGATGACCCTTGTCGAGGCTGCTGCCGTGTTTTTTCCACACGGTCCATTGACATTGTCGTCATTGCGTAGGGCAGCGGCCGCTGGGACTCTTGAAATCGCCAAAGTGGTGGGAAAGGATCTAACCACGCCTCGTGCAATCCGCAAATTGGTGAAGCCATCATGCCGGGCCGCAAAGCCAAGCCACCGCGACTCTGGCTCAGAGAGGACGATGACACCTGGATCATCCTCGACCGTGGCCGGCAGATCCGCACAGGTTGCCGCGGCGACGACATTGACGGCGCTGCGAAGGCGATCGAAACCTACATCGGCGGAAGACACACAACCACAATCGGCGCAACCGACCCTGGCGTCCTCGCTATAGCCGACGTGCTCACCGCCTACGAGACATCCAAGCGTCCCAAAGATAAGAACGACGAACGCGCCTGGGCGCAGCACGACCTGCTACTGATCCGCTTGCTCGACCTGAATAACTTCTTCGGTGACAAGACAGTCAGCAAACTCAAGGCCCAGCTTTGCCGCGACTTCGTAGACTGGTCCACCGGCACGCCGAATGAGAACAACAGGCAAGCCGGCATCAAGCCACGCCAAGGCACCGTGTCCGATCAGACAGCCAGGCGGCGGCTGGAGGATTTGCGGGCTGCTATCAACGCGTACCACGCGGAGCACACACTTAGCGTTGTTCCGAAGATTACTTTGCCCGCCAAGGCGGAAGGCCGGCACCGCTGGCTGACGCGCAATGAAGCCGCGCGGCTGCTCGGCGCAGCAATCGGCTACGTTTGGGATAAGGAACGAGGTTCCTGGAAGCGCAAACAAGATGGCACGCTGGTGCGCCGCGAACGGTGGATTATCCGCCGCCGTTCTCCGGCAGTCCGCTTCATCTTGATTGGTCTTTATAGCGCGCGGCGGGAGGAAACCATCCGACGCACACAATGGCTGCCGACCACCACTCACCCCTGGATGAATCTTGATGCGATGATTTATCAGGGTCGCGGTAGCGACGAGGCCAAAACGAAGAAACGGCGGCCACCAGCCAAAATCGCTAACCGACTACGGCCGCATCTGAAGCGCTGGCGTCGGCTCGATATCGAGCGATCCGCCCAGTTACGAACTGCGGGTGTCCTGCAAGACAACGAACAGATCAAGTTTGTGGTCAACCGCATCGTTGATGGGCAGCCGCTCGCGGGTAAGATCCGGTCAGCTTGGGAAGGCATTTTAGAAGATGCCGGCCTTGGTGAGGACGTTGTGCGCCACTCGCTGCGCCATACTGCTGCAACCTGGTTGATGCAATTGGGAACCGATCGCTGGCAGGCCGCCGGCTGGCTCGGCATGACGCTGGAGCAGCTTGAGAATGGTTATGGCCATCACCATCCTGATTTTCAAGAAGAGGCTGCGGAAGCGTTCAGTGGAAGAAGATAGTGCGCCTTGGCTTATGGGCCTTCGCAATTTCACCCTTCAAGCCGGGCGCCGGTTTTCGCGATATCCTTTTGAACTGTCGCGGGATCGAATTTGTAACCAGTGCCTTCAAAATCGAGGTATCTGGTCACATGCGCTTCAGTGCCATCGTGGAAGACGATGAGCGCTTCGCACAACGTCGGACCGTAAGCATTAGTCCTAACGGCAAAATGATCCGTGCCGTTCCTCACAACAAACTTTGTCCCGTATTGATTCTGTCGCAAACCGAAGTGGTGTCCGAAATAGTACTGAACCTCTTTCACGTCGTTGAGATGGCCAAAATTTTTATGGGAAGAAAGAAAGACAGTAATGTCAAAAGTCGGCAAAGCGTTAACGGCGTGGAGCAAACCCATGGCCCTTACACGATGGACCAGGAATAGGTTTTTGTTTTGCGCGTAGCTGCGGTGCCTTCTATTAAAAAACTCTTCGTCTGCATTCTCCTGGCTATAGGCTGTCCCATCTCTGACTTCGAACGACTCTATCTCGATCGCTTTGAACTCAAACTCTTTCCATTTTAGCGCCGCGCCGGAAGCCAGCTGCCGCCTCAGTAATCCGACGTCAACCTCTTGCGATAATAGATTCCGATTGCCAATATCAAAGCGGGCCAAGCAAACCCGGAGAGCGCTAAAAGTAAGGCTGACATGAATCCCCCTTTTGAACGCTCGATCTCTTGTCTAGGATTTTCGATCGCGTTTTGGCAACTGAGGCTTAGCGGGCCATGTGGTGCTCGATGGCCGTTCACGAATTAGATCTGCGGCGTAGCTCGATAGGGTTTCGATACTTTTGCGATACCAAATGAACTCGCTAATCAAATCTTTCTTCTCAAGCTTCTTTGCCCTTCGGTTACCGAAAAAGGTCTGAGGCGCTACCGTTGTTTCACCTGTCAACGTATCCGTAAGTGTGGTGATCGGTCCGTGGACGGCGTCATTGCGTTGGTCCGCAAGCTTGTCGGCCTGCTTAAGTAGCCAAAGAGCGTCTTCCGAAATGCGTTTGCGATCTGAGCGACCACTGAACGCGTTCGCCTGTACCGCTGCTCTTAGGACCTCTCGTTGCGTCCGATCACTTCCAAGGGTATTCCAAATTGCAAAGGGCGCCGCACCAGGCCCAATCGCGTGCCAAAACAACAGCGCTAGATTTTCATGGAGCCTGTTCCAAGCGATGGCGATGTGGCCGATTTCGGTTGCGTAAGGATCAAGATGTTTTCGAACGACATCTGGATGAGGGATTTTCGACACAAAGAGAACGCCATTTTGTTGCGCATTTCGTTGCGCTTTAAATCTTTGAAACTGCTATGTTATTGATATAATGGTCGGAGTGGCAGGATTTGAACCTGCGACCCCTGCGTCCCGAACGCAGTGCTCTACCGGGCTGAGCCACACTCCGACAAGAACGCGGCTTATAGCCTTGGCTTTCGCACACCGCAAGAAGCCGAATTGAGGACGTCAATCCCCGTGAATATGGGCCTGAAAACGCAGATTCTGCCGGCCAATGAGGCCACCGTGGCCGCGGCTGCGCGCTGCCTTGCGGAAGCCGGTTTGGTCGCGTTCCCGACCGAAACCGTCTATGGCCTCGGCGCCGATGCCGCCAATGCAGGCGCGATTGCGCGGCTTTACGAGGCCAAGGGCCGGCCCTCGTTCAACCCCCTGATCGCCCATGTCGGGGATATCGCCGCTGCCGTGCGGATTGCCCGTTTTGACGTAACCGCAACCAAGCTCGCCGAGGCGTTCTGGCCGGGGCCGCTGACGCTGGTGCTGCCCAGGACAGGCGACTGCGCGGTGGCCGATCTCGCCACCGCAGGGCTTGATACTATCGCGATCCGGGTTCCCGCGCACCCGGTCGCGCGGGCCATCCTGCAGGCCTTTGGAGGCCCGGTGGTGGCGCCCTCGGCCAATCTGTCGGGACATGTCTCGCCGACATCCGCCGCGCACGTTCAAAGCGACCTTGCGGGACGGATCGATCTGATCGTCGATGGCGGTGCTGTTACGGTCGGGGTCGAATCCACCATCGTCGGGTGTTTTGACGCCCCGATGCTGCTGCGCCCGGGCGGTCTGCCGCGCGGCGAAATCGAGCGCGTGCTGGGCCGGCCGCTGGAGCGGCCGCCAGAAGATGCCGACAACGAGACCGGCCAGCCGCTGGCGCCGGGCATGCTGACATCGCATTATGCGCCGCGCACACCCGTGCGGCTCAATGCCGAAAGGCTCGAGGCCGGAGAGGCGCTGCTGGCGTTTGGGTCGAATGCAATACCGGGAGTTGACGCGGCGACCGCGGTGATGAATTTGTCCGCGCGCGGCGATCTCAATGAGGCGGCCGCCCGGCTTTTCGGTTATCTTCGCGCGCTCGATAGCGAGGGCGCGCCGGCCATCGCGGTCATGCCGGTGCCGCATCACGGGCTCGGCGAAGCGATCAACGACCGGCTGCGCCGCGCCGCGATGGGGCGATAGGATCACAAGCAAGCGCAACAGAGCAAATGGGCGCCAGAGACTTCAGATGAATATCGTCCAGCCCGCAGTCCCCCCGCTTCCTTCGGAACTGATCGCGCGGTTCCGCGCCATCGTCGGCGACAAATACGCGGTCACCGAGGCGGCCGACATCGCACCCTACGTCACCGAGGAACGCGGCCTGTTCCACGGACGGTCTCCATTGGTATTGCGGCCGGGTTCGACGGCCGAAGTCGCCGCCATCTGCAAGCTCGCCACCGAGCATCGGACCGCGCTGGTGCCGCAGGGTGGCAATACCGGCCTGGTCGGCGGGCAGACCCCGCATCATGGCGAAGTCGTCGTCTCGACGCGGCGGCTCGACAAGATTCGCGACATCGACGCGGCGTCGAACACCATGACCTGCGAAGCCGGCGTGGTGCTGCAGATCGCGCAACAGAGGGCTTCTGAAGTCGACCGGCTGTTCCCGCTGTCGCTGGGGGCGGAAGGAAGCTGCACCATCGGCGGCAACCTCTCCACCAATGCCGGCGGCACCGCGGCGCTGGCCTATGGCGTGGCGCGCGAGATGGCGCTCGGGCTCGAGGTGGTGCTGGCCGACGGACGCGTTCTCAATGCCCTGTCGAAACTGAAGAAGGACAATACCGGTTACGATCTGCGCAACCTCTTCATCGGCGCCGAGGGCACGCTCGGCATCATCACTGCGGCAACATTGAAGCTGTTTCCAAAGCCGCGCGCGGTGGAAACCGCCTTCGTCGGCCTCAAATCGCCGGCGGACGCGCTCAAGCTGCTCTCGATCGCGCAGAACGAGGCCGCGGGAAGTCTGACCAGCTTTGAGCTGCTCGCCGACATCGCGGTGGATTTCAGCGTGCGTCATGGCATCGACATCCGCGATCCCTTGGGGAGCAAACACCGCTGGTATGTGTTGATGGAGCTGTCATCCCCTCGCGAGGACGCCCGCGCCACGCTGGAATCGATCCTGGCCCAAGGCCTGGACCAGGGCATCGTTGACGACGCCGTGATCGCGGCGAATTTGAGCCAGCGCTCGGCGTTCTGGAAACTGCGCGACGAGATGTCGGCGGCGCAGAAGCCGGAAGGCGGCTCGATCAAGCATGACATTTCCGTGCCGGTCGCAGCCGTGCCCGATTTCATCGAGCAGGCCAATGCGGCCGTGGTGAAACTGATTCCCGGCGCGCGGCCGGTGCCGTTCGGCCATCTCGGCGACGGCAACATCCACTACAATGTCAGCCAGCCCCCGGGGGGCAGCACCGTGGATTTCCTGGGCCAGTGGCACGCGGTCAACGCGGTGGTGTTCGAGATCGTGCTGCGGATGGGCGGATCGATTTCCGCCGAGCACGGCATCGGCGTGCTCAAGCGCGACGAACTGCCTGACGTCAAGGACAAGGTCGCCATCGAACTGATGCGTTCGATCAAGACTGTGCTCGATCCGCTCGGAATCATGAACCCCGGAAAGGTGCTGTAAGACAAGATGCGCATCGCTCTCATCCATGCCCTGAAACATTCGATCATACCGATCGAGGCCTCGTTCGCCCGGCTTTGGCCGGACGCGACTTTGATGAATTTGCTCGACGACAGCCTGTCGGCCGACGTGGCGCGCGATGGCCAACTCACCTCGGCAATGACCGATCGTTTCCTTTTCCTCGGACGCTACGCGGCCTCGACCGGCACGGCTGCGATCCTCTTCACATGCTCGGCCTTCGGCCCCTGCATCGAGGCCGTCGCGCGCGAGCACGCGGGAATGCCGGTGCTCAAGCCGAACCAGGCGATGATCGAGCAGGCGGCCGCGCGCGGCCACAGGATCGGTTTGCTCTCGACGTTCGCGCCGACCCTGAAATCGATGCCGCCGGAATTCCCCCGCTCCGTCCAGATCGTGCCGAAACTGGCGGAAGGGGCGCTTGCGGCACTCGATCGCGGCGACCGCGCCGAACACGATCGTCTGGTCGCGCAGGCCTCGCGCGATTTGCGCGACTGCGACCTGATCGCGCTCGCGCAATACAGCATGGCGCCGGCGGCAGCGCTGGTCGCCGAGGCCTCGGGCCGTCCGGTCCTCACGACGCCGGACAGCGCCGTGCTGAAGCTGAAGCAATTGCTCGCGGTTACAACCTAAAACAACGACCCCTGCCCGTCGTCGGACGCGGCCGGCGTCGGCTTGCGCTGGCTCACCTTCTTCGCCGGTTTCGGCTCCTCGACCTCGCGCTCTTCCGCCGTGATCGGCAGCATCAGTTGCGCGTCGTCGTTGGCGACGCGGTTGACCCTAGTGGAGACCTCATGCCAGACGAACTCGCCTTCGTCGGGCCCCCTTAAGAGTGTCATCACCGCGTCCACGTCGTGGGTGTTGCAATCGAGCCAGTGCTCGAAGTCGGCGGGCGCGATCGTCACGGGCACGCGGTAATGCAGCACGGCAAGATCGGCGCTCGCAGGCGTGGTAACGATCGCCACCGTATCCAGTTCTTCGCCGTTCGGGCCGATCCAGGTTTCGGCGAGCCCCGCCAGCGCGATCGGACCGCCATCGCGGCGATGGATGAAGTAGGGCCGTTTGCGCTGTCCGGACGCCTGCCACTCATAATAGCCGTCCGCCGGGATCAGGCAGCGCCGCCGCTTGATCGCGTTCTTGAAAGCGGGCTTTTCCCTGACCGTCTCCGCGCGCGCGTTGATCAATAACGTGAATTTGCGGGGATCCTTGACCCAGGCGGGCAACAGGCCCCAGCGCATCAGGCGAAAATGCCGGTTGCCGTTTTCGATGATAACCACAGGTATCGGTTGAGTTGGTGAAATATTAAACCTTGGCGGGAAATTTGGCTGCTCCGAATAGCCAAAGATCCGCCGCAGGGCCTCCGGCGGCGAGGTGATTACGAAGCGTCCGCACATTCTGTTATCCAAATAGGGAGAATGTTCAGCACCCTTTAACTCCCAGCGTTAAAACTGCGGCAGATGACATCGGCTGCCAACCCCGCAAAATCCGATCGCCGGCCGCGCCTCGATAACGAGGCGCGGGCGGCCCAATTGCGCGCGGCCAACATCAATCCCCGCACCGGGCTCGCCACCGACTACCTGAACCATTTCAACGAAGCCATCATGCTGCTGGAGATGGTTCCGGACATGCCGGAATGCGCCGAGGATTTCCTGAGCTGGAAGCCGCTGTCCTATGCCGAACATTTCACCGCCTCCAATTTCAAGGCGCGGGATCTTGCGATCGCAGCCTATGATTCCGCCGATGCCAACCTCCGTGCCGAATTCGACAACATCACCAACGCCATGACCTCGATTCTCACCGCGGTAAGCGCGGCGATGCACGAAGCCCGCCATGACAAGACCCGCGCCACGCTGGCTGAACAGGCCACCGGCTGGGTCAAGCCGCTGGTGGCGCTGGCCGGCGGCATCATCAATGGTGGCGCCGAGGCCGACGTCGACTACATCATGACCCATTGACGGCCAGGGTCCAATCAGCGCCGTCCAGTTAGACCCAGGCTTATCGATCGGGCATGATCTCCTTTCGAAAACCGGTTCCCACTTTGCGCTGACGCGGCCCTTCGGGCCGGGATCATGCCTTGGCGTCCCAGATGCAGCCTGCCCATCCCCAATTGGCCGTCAGTGCCGCGATCTTTCGCGATGGCAAGATCCTGCTGGTGCGCCGCGCGAGATCGCCAGCCAAGGGTTTTTATTCGCTGCCGGGCGGCCGGGTCGAATTTGGCGAAACCCTCCATGCAGCCCTGCATCGCGAAGTCGGCGAGGAAACCGCGCTGAAAGTCGCGATCATCGACCTCGCCGCCTGGCGCGAGATCCTGCCTGGAACCAGCGGCGGCGGGCATTACCTGATCATGTCGTTCGCGGCGCGCTGGCGCGGCGGCGAGGTAGTTCTGAACGACGAACTCGACGATTACCAATGGCTCGCACCGGATGCCCTTGGCGAACTGAAGATCACCGGCGGCCTGCAGGAGGTCATCCAGTCGGCCTGCCGCCTGGCCGAGGCCTGACACGAACTGCCGTCGGCGAGCGCCGCCCGCCTTGCTTCCCGCGCATTGAAAAGGCATATCGTGCGGGTCCAAAACCCTTTCGGTGTTATGCCCAAGTATTTTCTGGCCGCTCTTATCCTTCTCTCGGCGTGCATTGCCGGCCCCGCGCGGGCCCAGGACGCGGCTGCGCCGTTCGACGGCGACCTGCAGCGGCTGGCCGAGATTCTCGGCACGCTGCATTATCTGCGGGGTATTTGCGGTAGCAATGAAGGCGGCAAATGGCGCAACGAAATGCAGGCGCTGATCGATGCCGAAACCCCCTCGGGCGAGCGGCGGGCGCGCATGATCGCAGGCTTCAACCGCGGCTATAATGGCTTCCAGCAGACCTACCGCACCTGCACGCCGGCGGCTTCCGTGGCGATCCGCCGCTATATCGACGAGGGCTCGAAGATTTCGCGGGATCTGACCGCCCGCTACGCCAACTAAGGCGTTTTTCGGAAAAATCTCGATTTTCGGATCATGCGGTCAAGTTCGCGCGCGCTCGTTAACCTTTCCTAAAGAAGTGGTCTAGGCGGCCCCGCCCTGCATGCTAAACCTCGCCTATTCGACGCGTTCCGCCCTGGACCCGCGCGCACAGCCTGCTGAGTTTCATGAGCCATCCAGTGTCCTTCACCACCACCCGCGATCCATTGCCCGATCACGAACAGAAACAGGCCGCGCTCAGCTATCTCAGCGAAGCCTGGGCGGAGGCGCGGCACGATGGCGTCGATGGCGACTGTCTGGCGCAGGCCAGCCTGTTTGCAGCCTTCGCCGAACTGGTCGGGACCTACGGCGAGGACGCCGTGGCCAAATTCGTCGAAGGCCTTCCCGTCCGCGTCCGCAATGGCGAGTTTTCGACCGCGCTGGCGAAGCAGTAAGAGCGCCACGACAACTCCGGTCGTCATCGCCCGCCACCGGGTCTCGCCTTTGGCGAGCCCGATGACAGGCTCCAGCGGGTGATCCAGTACGCCGCGGCTTATCGATTTATCACTGGCGGCTCTGGAATACCGGGTCGCCCTGTCAAGCCGGGAGATGACAGTGTTGCCTGACGCTACGCCTTCAGCGTCTCCAGAAAACGTACCGGCTCGCCGGTCGATGGCGCTGCTATCTCACCTTGCCACATCACCCGCCGGCCACGCACAAAGGTGCCGACCGGCCAGCCGGTAACGCGCACACCATCATAGGGCGTCCAGGCCGCGCGCGAGGCCACCCATTTATTGGTGATGGTCTCGCTGCGCTTCAGATCGACGATGGTGAAGTCGGCATCATAGCCCGCCGCGATCCGGCCCTTGCATGCGATATCGTAGATGCGCGCGGGACCAGCGCTGGTGAGATCGACGAAGCGCGCCAGCGACAAACGCCCGGCATTGACGTGATCGAGCATCAGCGGAACCAATGTCTGCACCCCGGTCATGCCCGAGGGCGAGGCCGGATAGGTTTTGGCTTTTTCCTCGGGCGTATGCGGGGCGTGGTCGGAACCGAGCACGTCGATGATGCCCTGCTCGATGCCGCGCCAGATGCCTTCGCGGTGGTCGGCCGAGCGAACCGGCGGATTCATCTGCGCACGGGTCCCGAGCCGCTCATAACATTCCGGAGCGGCCAGCGTGAGGTGATGCGGCGTCGCCTCGCAGGAGGCGACATCCTTGTGATCGCGCAAGAACTCGATCTCCTGCTTGGTCGAGATATGCAGCACGTGAATGCGTTTTCCGGCTTCATGCGCGAGTTTGACGAGGCGCTGCGTCGCCATCAGCGCCGCGGCCTCGTCACGCCATACCGGATGCGAGCGCGGATCGCCCTCCACGCGCAGAGGCTTGCGGTCGTTGAGGCGATACTCGTCCTCGGCATGAAACGCGGCACGACGCCGGATCACTTCGAAAATCCGGCGCAGGCTTTCGTCATCCTCGACCAGGAGCGCGCCGGTCGAGGAGCCGATGAACACCTTGACGCCGGCGCAGCCGGGCGCGCGCTCCAGCTCCGGCAAATCGGCCACGTTGTCGCGGGTGCCGCCGATGAAGAACGCGAAGTCGCAGTGCATGCGGTGACGGCCGCGCTTCAGCTTGTCGGTGAAAGCCTGCTCGGTGACGGTCAAGGGATCGGTGTTCGGCATTTCGAACACCGCCGTCACCCCACCCATCACGGCACTGCGCGAACCGGTTTCCAGATCCTCCTTGTGGGACAGGCCCGGCTCGCGAAAATGCACCTGCGTATCGATCACGCCCGGCAGGATGTGCAGGCCCTTGCAGTCGATCACCTCGGCGGCGGAAGCCTGTCCAAGGGAGCCGATTTCAACGATGCGGCCGCTGGCGACCGCGATATCGCACACGCCTTCGCCATCCTGATTGACCACGGTGCCGGATTTTAGAATGGTATCAAATCGCTGATTCATGGCGCTATTCTTGGGTCCTCGGTAGCCGCTACACGGAACTGGGTGTCGCGCGGGTCTTGTTCCGAGTACCTTACCGTCTTACGTTCCGAAGTGATATCGGACACCGGCGTTTCCCCAAGAAACTCCAAAAGAAACCCGAAGAGAGCTTCGCAAGAGAAATTAGCAAGAGAACTTGGCAAGAGAACCCGGCATGAAAGCAGCGTTTCTACCCGACCGTGGCGTGGTCAAGGTCTCAGGCCACGATGCCCGCGACTTTCTCAACGGTCTCCTGACCACGGACGTTGCGCTGCTGCGACCGGGGCTGGGGCGGTTCGGGGCGTTGCTGACGCCGCAGGGCAAGATAACGACAGATTTTCTGATCACCGAAGCGCCTCCCGGCCATGGCGGCGGTTTTCTGGTCGACTGCCCGCGGGCGCTGGCGCAAGGCCTGGCTGACAAGCTCGGTTTCTACCGCCTGCGCGCCAAGGTCGTTATCGAAAATCTGTCGGACAGCCTCGGCGTGCTGGCGGTGTGGGATGGCCATCCCGCGCTGAAGCCGGACCTGGCGTTCGCCGATCCACGCAATGCCGCGCTCGGCTGGCGGATTCTGGTTCCCCGGGAGCTTGCGAAAAAAGCCGCCGATCTGATCGGCGCAGAAATGGTCGACAGCACAGCCTATGACGCCCATCGCGTCGCCTCGGGCGTTCCGCGCGGCGGAGTAGACTTCATGTATGGCGACGCGTTTCCTCACGAAACCAACATGGACCGGCTGCACGGCGTCGATTTCGACAAGGGCTGCTATGTCGGCCAGGAGGTGGTGTCGCGGATGCAGCATCGCGGCACCGCGCGCACCCGAACGGTCCGGATCATTCTTGACGGCCCGGCGCCGGAGCCTGGCGCGGTAGTTCTCGCCGGCGACAAGCCGATCGGCACCATGGGTTCGGCCGCAGGTCACCACGGTCTTGCGCTGATCAGGATTGATCGTGCCGCCGACGCGCTGGCTTCCGGCACACCGCTGACATCGGGTGGCCTCGCCATCCGCCTTGCCGAGCCGGACGATTTGCGGTCGACCCCAAAGCAGACCGTGGCATGACCAGAACGGCGCGCCTTCATGCCGACGGCAAGACGCGATGCCCGTGGCCGGGTGAAGATCCGTTTTACATGGCCTATCACGACACCGAATGGGGCGTGCCGGAATATGACGACCGGGCGCTGTATGAAAAGCTCATCCTCGACGGCTTTCAGGCCGGGTTGTCGTGGATCACGATCCTGCGCAAGCGCGATAATTTCCGCAAGGCGTTCGACGATTTCCAGCCGGAAAAAATCGCGCGTTACAACGCCAGGAAACTCCACGCGCTGATGAACGACGCCGGCATCGTCCGCAACCGCGCCAAGATCGAGGGCGCGGTCAGCAGCGCGAAGTCCTATCTGAAGATCATGGAAGACGGCGCCGGCTTCTCGAAATTCATCTGGGATTTCGTCGACGGCACGCCGAAGGTCAACCATTTCAAGACGACGGCCAGCGTCCCCGCATCGACACCGCTGTCGGTCAGGATGTCGAAGGAACTGGCGTCGCGCGGATTCAAATTCGTCGGTCCCACCATCGTCTACGCCTTCATGCAGGCCACCGGCATGGTCAACGACCATTTGGTCGCATGCTTTTGCCACGAAAGCTGCGCCGGCAAACGTCGCAATCCCCGTCTCAAAGTCAAATGACGGCCGGAAAATTGCCCGCGGACAAGACGACCGCCCGGGTCTGGCAGCGCATGTTGTCGGGACGGCGGCTCGATCTTTTGGACCCCTCGCCGCTCGATATCGAAATCGCCGATATCGCGCACGGCCTGGCGCGCGTGGCGCGCTGGAACGGACAGACCCACGGCGCGCATATTTTTTCGGTGGCGCAACACACCTTGCTGGTCGAGGCCGTCATGCGCGAACAGACGCCGCGGGTAGACCTCAAATACCGGCTCGCCGCGCTGCTGCACGATGCCCCGGAATATGTCATCGGCGACATGATCTCGCCGTTCAAGGCGGTGCTCGGCGGAGACTACAAGACCGTCGAAAAGCGGCTGCTTTCGGCGATCCATATCCGCTTCGGACTACCGCCGGTATTGGCGCTGGAGATCGAGCGTCAGATCAAGGCGGCCGACAGGGGGGCGGCCTACCTCGAGGCAACCGAACTTGCAGGCTTTGCACAGGCCGAGGCAAAACGCCTGTTCGGCCGCGATCCCGGTCTGCCGCCGGCGACCCGGCGGGACTACCTGACGCCCTGGACCGCAGCCAAGGCCGAGAAGCGGTTTTTGGCAAGATTCAAGACATTGCACGCATGAATCGCCTATAACTGCCGTTACAAAAGGGAAATCCATGATTCACGTCTGTTCGCTCGCCGCACTTTCCGACACCGTCAAGGCGGTCGGCGCCAGTCATGTGCTCACGGTGATGGCCAATGTCGATCAGGTGCAGCGGCCGGTGTCCGTGCTGCCGGCCAATCATCTGAAGGTACAGATGGACGACATCACCGAACAGATAGATGGTTTTGTCGCGCCGTCGGATTCGCATATCGAGCAGGTCCTGAACTTTGTGCGCGGCTGGGACCGCAGTGCGCCGCTGGTGGTCCATTGCTATGCCGGCATCAGCCGCTCGACCGCGAGCGCCTTTGCAGCCGTCTGCGCACTCAATCCGCATCGCGACGAGATCTCGATCGCAAGACAGATACGTGCCGCTTCGCCGATCGCGTCGCCGAACCGATTGATCGTGAGCCTCGCAGACAAGGCGCTGGGGCGGGAGGGGCGGATGCTGCGTGCGCTCGACGAGATGGGGCCCGGCAGCATGACGGTCGAGGGCCGGCCTTTCCGCATCGATCTCGAATGAAGTCAGGCGGCGGCCGTCGGACGGCCGAAGCCAGGCTGAAATACTCGACCTGTGTCTTGAACTTTTGTCGCCGGAAATCACACTCAGTAGGCGCGGCAGGTTGAGGAAACGATCCCGAAAGCGGCCAAAAATTTGACGCGGTAAAGCCCGGACACCGGGCCGATCGCTGGGGGGCTTGATGCTTGGCTTTTTTGCGCTGGCGGTTGCGGTTATCGCGCTCATTGTCGCGCGCAAAGCATTCGATCAAGCCGCCGTCCTGCGCGCACGACTGGATGCGATCGAAGCGGCCGGGCTGCAGGCGAGGCCTGGCCCGCTTGACGAGCTTGAGCGGACGCTCGCGGCCACATCGCCGGGAATTGCGGCCGAACACCCGGCAACAGCAGCCGCGACGGAACAAGCCCCCCTCCTCCCGGAGGTCGAGCCCGCCGCGCCGAGCGACGACATCGGCGTCACCACCGCGGTGCCGCCGCCCCTTCCGCAGGTCCCGCCCGGCTTCGAGGAGCGCGTGGGCACCCGCTGGGTGGTCTGGTTGGGCGGCCTGACGCTGGCGCTTGGCGGCTTCTTCATGGTCCGCTACTCGATCGATGCCGGGTTGCTCGGGCCTGGCGTGCGAACCCTGCTCGGCGGCGCGTTCGCGCTGGCGTTGCTTGCCGCCGGCGAATGGACGCGGCGCAAGGAGAATACCTCCGCCGTTCAGGCCCTGCCGATCGCGAATATCCCCGCGATCTTGACCGCGGCGGGGACGGCGGTGGCCTTCGCGACGGTCTATGCGGCCTATGCGCTGTACGACTTTCTCGCGCCCGCGACCGCCTTCATCCTGCTCGGACTGGTGGCGCTTGCCACGCTGGCCGCGGCACTGCTGCACGGGCCGGCGCTGGCGGGCCTTGGCATCGTCGCCGCATTCGCCACCCCAGTTCTGGTTTCTTCTGAAAAGCCGGACTTCTGGGCGCTCTATCTTTACCTCGCCGTCGTTACCGCGGCGGCCTTCGGCCTGGCGCGGATCAGGCTGTGGCGCTGGCTCGCGGTCACCACCATCATATTCGCGCTGCTGTGGACGTTGCCGTGCCTGCAATGCGGCCCGTCGATGGTCGGAGCGCACGCATTCCACGTCGTGACGGGCTTCATCCTCGCAGGTCTGCTCGTCGTGTGCGGTTTCATGTTCGGTCCGCCCGCGGACGAAGGCCGGATCGAACCAATCTCGTCAGGGTCGCTCGCGGCCTATTTGCTCGGCGCCACCATGATCGTGCTCGCGAGCTTCCATGCCGACACGGCTATCGTCGTGCTCGCCGTTCTGGTGGCGGCGACGCTGATTATCGCATGGCGTGCGCCAGCCGCCACAGGCGCGATCGCCGCTGCTGCTGCATTCGTCTTCGTCGTGTTCACCGAATGGGCGGTACGCGGCAATCCGGACCTGTTGGTGCTGCCGGGCGGGCCGCTGCCGGGCATCGGCCCTGCCGCCACCGACAGCTCCGTTTCGCTGCATCTGATCACAGCGGCAATCTTCGCCGCCGGATTCGGCGCCGCTGGATTTCTGGCGCAGGGCCGCTCGGCCAGCGCCATCATACCGGTGGTGTGGTCGGCGGCGGGGGTGTTTACGCCGCTGGCGCTCCTGATCGCGCTTTACGCCCGCATCGCGCACCTCGATCGCTCGATACCGTTTGCGATTCTGGCGGTGATGTTGGCTGCCGGCTTTGCTGCGGCGACCGAAATCCTGACCCGGCGGGATGGCCGGCCGGGATCAGCGATTTCGACGGCACTGTTCGCGACCGGCACGCTCGGCGCGCTGGCGCTGGCCCTGACCTTTGCGCTGGAAAAAGGCTGGCTGACGGTCGCGCTGGCGCTGATGTCGATGGGTACGGCCTGGATTTCGATGCAGCGGCCGATCCCGTTCCTGCGCTCGCTCGCGGCCATTTTGGCAGGCGTCGTGGTGCTGCGGATCGGCTACGAGCCGCGCATCGTCGGCGCTGCGGTCGGCACCACGCCGATCTTCAACTGGCTATTGTGGGGTTACGGGCTTCCGGCGCTATCGTTCTGGGCGGGAAGCCACTTCCTGCGGCGGCGCGGCGACGACGCACCGCTTCGCACGGTGGAAGCCGCGGCCATCCTGTTCACGGTGCTGCTGGCGTTCATGGAAATACGCCATGCCGTCAACGGCGGTGATGTCTACCGCGACACCGCCGGCCTCACCGAGACCGCGCTGCAGGTCTGCGTCGCGCTCGCCATGGCCATTGGCCTCGAGCGATTGCGGATTCGCACCGGCAGCATCGTTCACAATTTCGGTGCTGTCTTGCTGACGGCGTTTGCCGGATTGGCCGCGATATTCGGGCTATTGTTCCTGGACAATCCGGCGATCTGGCCGATCGCGATCGGCCACGAATTCATCAACCAAATCCTGCTCGGCTATGCCGTGCCCGCGGTGCTCGCGCTGCTGTTGTCCTATGCGGTGGCGGGCCAGCGTAGCGCGTATTATGCCAATAGCATCGCGGCGGCCGCGCTGATCCTCGCGCTGGTTTATGTGACGCTCGAGATCCGAAGGCTCTATCACGGGCCGGTGTTGACCATTGGAGCGACCGGCGGCGCCGAGCAGTACACCTATTCGATCGCCTGGCTGGCGTTCGGCGTCGCCCTGCTCGGCATCGGCATTGCGGTCAATTCAGAGCGCGCCCGGCTGGCATCCGCCGCCGTCATCGCGCTGACGATTGGCAAGGCATTCCTGATCGACATGTCGACGCTGACGGGGGCCTATCGTGCCCTGTCGTTCATGGGCCTGGGGCTGGTACTGGTGGCGATCGGATGGCTATACCAGCGGGTTCTGTTTCGCCGGCAGAGGCCGCCGGCAGCGGCGGTCACGCAGCCGGGGGTATAGACCTTTCGAACGCCCCCGTTTGGCAAATACCATAAAGTCGGCTCGGCACGAGCCGGCTGCTGCGTTATCAGGCCGCCCTTACCGAATTGAGGAACTTGCCGACCTCGAGCTTGAGGCGGTTGGAATCCCCGGACAGCGACTGCGCGGCGGAGAGAACCTGCGACGAGGCCGAGCCGGTCTCGCTGGCGCCGCGCTGCACGTCGGTGATGTGGGAGGAGACCTGCATGGTGCCCTGGGCAGCCTGCTGCACGTTGCGGGAAATCTCGTGGGTCGCCGCGCCCTGCTCTTCCACCGCAGCCGCAATCGTCGATGAAATCTCGGACAGTTTTTCGATGGTGCCGCTGATCCCCTTGATGGCGTTCACCGACTCCTGCGTCGCCGCCTGGATGCCGCTGACCTGCTGGCCGATCTCGCCGGTCGCCTTCGCGGTCTGCTCGGCCAACGCCTTGACCTCGGAAGCCACCACCGCAAAGCCGCGGCCCGCCTCGCCGGCACGCGCCGCCTCGATGGTGGCGTTCAGCGCCAGAAGGTTGGTCTGGCCGGCGATGGTGTTGATCAGTTCGACGACGTCGCCGATGCGGGTGGCTGCCTTCGACAACTCGCTGACGCGATCATTGGTCTGGCGCGCCTGATCGACCGCCTCATTGGCCATCCGCGCCGATTCCTGGACCTGACGGCTGATCTCGTTGACCGAGGAGGTCAGTTCCTCGGTTGCCGACGCCACCGACTGCACATTGGTGGAGGCCTCCTCGGACGCCCCTGCGACCACGGTGGCGAGCTCTTCCGAGCGTACCGCAGTCGAGGTGAGCACCGTGGCGGAGGCTTCCAGTTCGGTCGAAGCCGACGACACGGTTTCGATGATCTCGCCCACCGCGGCCTCGAAATCATCGGCGAGCCGGTGCATGTCGATTTTACGTTGCCGCACTTGCCGCTGCTCAACATCCAATTGCTCTGCGCGCAGCCGGTTGCTCTCGATCATCGCCCCCTTGAACACCTGCACCGTACGTGCCATCTCGCCGATCTCGTCCTGCCGGTCGGCATCGACGACGGGGAAATCGAGATCGCCATTACTGAGAGCCGCCATGCGCGCCTTGAGGCGAGTCAGCGGCTTCACAACGCTGCGCGAGACCACCCAGGCGATGCCAATCGAAGAGAGCAACAGAATGCCGATCACTGCCGCAGCGGTCCGGGCCATTGCCCAGAAGGTGGCGTCAAGATCGGTCATGTATTCGGCGGTTGCGATCATCAGGTGCCAGGGCGCGAAGCCACGAACATAGGCGACCTTTTCCAGCGGGGTTTTGTCACCGCCCTTGGGAAACGCGTATCGGATCGTGCCTTCGCCCTGCTTCGCAATGTCGAGCATCTGGGAAGCAAACAGGAGGCCGTTGGCGTCCTTGAGGCCGCGCACATCCTTGCCGACCAGGCCCGGATTGCCGGTGTTCATGACACAGAGTCCAGTCTCGGTGTCGTAAATGAAAAGGTAGTTGGCGTGGCCTTCGAACCACATTGAGCCGGCGGCGGCGAAAAAGCGCGCTTTCGCCTCCTCCTCGCTCATCGCACCCGATTCGGCTGCATGTTTGAAGCCGTCTGCGATGCTCCAGGCGGCATCCACCATGGCATGCGCCTTCTCGGTCCGCTCAACGGCAAGTTCGGCGCGGGCGATGAAAAGGACTGTCAGGGCGACCAGCACCATGAAGACCGCGCCAGCGACGGCCATCGCGGTGAGCTTGGCGGCGATCGAGTGGGGGATGACTTTGCTAAGCAATTTTCTCACTATCATTCTTCCGCTGCGTGCCGGACGTCGTGTCATGGCAAGAAGACGATTTGCTGCCGTTCCGGCTTCGCGAAGATAGCGGTCACTTGGTAAATTAACGGTTCAGTCCGTCAATTGGTGAGGATTTAACGAGCCGCGGAGTTTGGAGAGGCCGGCGACGAGGCGGAGCCGGTTCACTCGCGCCGATTATCCACTCAATATTATTGCACCCACCGCGCGCTGCAAATTTGGCTTCGATCGCCGGTCATGCAAATCGTGATACGATGCGGTTTGAAGCGACATCCTGGAAATGACAGCGCGCCGGCAAGCCTATCCGAGCGTCTCCGACACCAGACGGATTCTGAATACGGGATTTTTGTCCTCGTCGAGCAGCTCCATATGCCATTCGGCGTTTTGCTTCAGGCTGCGGGAAATGCCGCCAACGAGGTTGGCGCAAACCTTGGTCATCTCGGTCCAGGCGGCCTCGCGGCTCCCGAATTCGGTTCCCTGGTCGGAAGCCCCGGAATAACGACCGTTGCGAATCCGGAAGAAGTATTGCGGCATTTTTGAACCCAAGCGTGCTGAGCCCCCCACAGCCTGTCGATGTTCGACGAACTTGAGCGACAGTCGCTACCAAGGCATGAAGATGTCGACCCGTGTGACTACGGTTCGGCACGCGTCACCTACGCCGAGAGTCCCTGCAGCGAATTGTCGATCGAGGGAATTCGTGTGCAGCCGCCGCTGCCAGTACCGATCAGTCGGTGGAGCGACGCAATTCCAGAGGGCTCTCCGGTTTTGCCGGCCCCGGCTTCGCCTCGGACTTGACCGGCTCGATTTTGGCGCTCTCGACCGCTGGGGTCTCGACGCGCGCCGATACTTCTACCGAGCCGGTCCGCTCCGGCGGTCGCAGCGAACGTGGGTGGGCCACCGCCCGTGCCAGCAACATCTGCGCCGCGCCCTGATGATGGAAATCGCAATAGGCGAAGCTCATGCCCGAGACCGATCCGCGGAAGCTGCGCTCGTCTCTCTTGTCAAGATTGAAGCAGGGCTCGAACGGAATACCCTTGATCGACGCGCAGACGGCCTGGCCGCGGATCTGAAGCGTATTGCCCGGCAGCCGCAGGTGTCGAACCGGACCGGCGCCCGAGAACTGCACCGCGCCGGCCGCACCCATATCGTCGAGGACCCGGCCTGCGCCGCGTGTGCCGTCAAAACAGGTAAAGGCGAAGACCTTGCCAGAGACGAACCTGCGGGCCTCCTCCGCATTCATCTGCCCGGCCAAAGCAGACGTTATCGCCGCACCGGCCACAACCGCCCCCAACACGAAACGCGCAAGCATGCTGTAACTCCAACTTGACCCCGAGCGCGGGCAACGCCTGATGCCTCTTTACCCGCTGCTTACCATACCAACCGTGGCAACATTGGAGCAGCTTGGTTGGTAAAGTCTGAACGCCATCAGACAATTTTTACCACGATTCGACCGCGAACCTGCCCGGCAAGGATCTTGGCACCGGCCTCGATGACCTGGCCGAGGTCAATTTCATGAGTAATTTCAGCTAGTTTTCGGGAATCCAGATCGCTGGCGAGCCGGCTCCAGGCGGTTTTTCGCAGTTCGATTGGGCACATCACAGAATCGATACCCAACAGACACACCCCGCGCAAAATAAACGGCGCCACCGAGGACGGCAGGTCCATGCCGGCGGCAAGTCCGCACGCGGCGATGGCGCCCCGGTACTTCGTCATCGACAAAAGGTTGGCCAGCGTGGTCGAGCCGACGCTGTCGACCCCGCCCGCCCAGCGCTCCCTGGCCAAAGGCTTGGCCGGCCCGGTGAGCTCGCTGCGATCGATCACTTCGGCCGCGCCGAGATCCCGGAGATAGCCGGCCTCCGACTGCCGGCCGGTCGATGCGATCACGTGGTAGCCGAGCTTCGACAGCACGGCGATCGCCACCGAGCCGACACCGCCCGCGGCGCCGGTAACCACAACGGGACCGCGCGCGGGGGTAAGGCCTTGCTGTTCCAGCGCCAGCACCGCCAGCATCGCGGTGTAGCCCGCGGTGCCGATCGCCATCGCGTCGCGCGCGGACATGCCTTCGGGCAGACGCACCAGCCAGTCGCCCGAGACACGGGCTTTCTCGGCAAAAGCCCCGAGATGGGTCTCGCCTATGCCCCAGCCGTTGCAGATCACCTGGTCGCCGGCCTTCCACTGCGGATGCGACGACTGCTCGACCGTACCGGCAAAATCGATGCCCGCGATCATCGGAAAGCGCCGCACCACCGGCGCCTTGCCGGTGACGGCAAGGCCGTCCTTGTAATTCAGCGTCGACCATTCAACCCGCACGGTGACGTCGCCATCCATCAACTCGGCTTCGTCGAACTGGGTGAGCGCGACAGTCGTGCCTTTTTCCGCCTTGTCGATCCTGATCGCCTTGAATGTTCCCACCGTAACTCTCCCGGCTTTTTCCGTTGGGAATGTTTAGAGCATGATCCGGAAAGTGGAAACCGGTTTTTCCGAAAAGATCATGCTCCAGATCAAGAAAGATTCAAGCCGTGCGCGCAACCGGCGCCTCGACGATCGGCAGGTTGATCAGCGCCGACAACACGCCGAACAGCACCGAAAGCCACCAGATCGACGTGTACGAATTTAATCTCTCGAACACGACGCCACCGAGCCACACGCCAAGGAACCCGCCGACCTGATGGCTAAAAAACGCAAATCCATAGAGCGTTGCCAGCCAGCGCGTGCCGAACATCACCGCGACCAGACTGGACGTCGGCGGAACCGTAGACAACCAGGTCAGACCCGTAACGACGCCGAATACCACCGCAGAGAAGGTGGTGATCGGAAACGAGATGAAAGCAACGATCGACATCGCGCGAACAAAATAAATCACGGACAGGATGTAGCGCTTCGGCATCCTGCTCTGCAGCCAACCGACGCTGAGGGAGCCTACGATGTTGAACAGGCCGATGGTGGCAATCACCCAGCCGCCGACCTGAACCGGCACGCCGCGATCGACCAGATAGGCAGGGAGATGCACGGTGATGAAGGCAAGCTGAAACCCGCAGGTAAAGAACCCCAGCACCAGCAATACATAGGAGCGGTGGCCAAACGCTTCGGCCAGCGCGTCTTTGAAGGTCTGTTGCTCTACAACCGCGACGGTGTCCGCGGCCGGGGAAGGTGTTGCCAGCGCCAGCGACAACGGCACGACCAGCAACATCAAACAGGAAAATACCGTCAGCGCCGGTTGCCAGCCGAAATTATCGAGCATGGCAACCCCGAACGGGGCGAACACGAATTGCCCGAGCGATCCCGCCGCGGTACCCGCGCCCAGCGCAACGCCGCGCCAATCCGGCGGCAGCAGCTTGCCGAACGCCGACAGCACCAGGTTGAACGAGCAGCCCGACAGGCCAAAGCCGATCAGGACACCCGCGCTGATGTCGAGCGACAACGGCGTTGCGGCGTAGCGCATGGTGATCAGGCCCGCCGCATACATCAGCGCACCGACCGAGATCACCCGCAGGCTGCCGAAGCGGTCCGCGATCGCACCGGCGATCGGCTGGCCAATTCCCCACAGCAGGTTCTGGATCGCCAGCGCGAGACCAAATACGTCGCGGCCCCATGCGAACTCCCGGCTCATGGGCTGCATGAAGAATCCAAAGGTCGAGCGTGGGCCGAATGTCAGCATGCCGATCAGGCAACCGCACACCACGATCACCAGTGGCGTGCGCCAGCCTCCGGCAGCGGAAATCGGAAGCCGATCGCCCTCAGTCGCGGTCATGCAAAATCCTCAAGCGCAAATCACAAAGAAATTTCGACGAGCGCGCGATCGATACCGCGGCTGGCGCATCCGCACGGCGCGAAGTTAATGCATTGGCATGGAAACCCCAACCGTCATGTCGGGCAACCTGCCGCTCGCAATGCAGCCTTGCGATTTATGGCGAGCAACGGCGTTCGCGGTCTAAGCTGTTGAAACGGCGGAACTCCTGCCGCTGGCCGTTTGGTCGGTCGCGGGCTAGCGCCGCACCGGCGTATCCGACATTTCAGCCGAACTCTTGGCTGCCTCGGCGAGCTTTGCCGATATGGCCGCGGTTTCGGCCGCCGTTCCCCAGCTCGGCGCCTCGCTGCCGTCGCCCCATGCGCGCGGCCGATAGAAGGTGTGAACGCCGAATTTGTACATCTTCTTCATTTCGCTCACCCAGGACGGCCGCACCCAATAGGCGTGGTAGTGCGTCGACTTGCCGACTTCCGGCAGCCAAAGCTGGCCGTCGAGCATGGCTTTCGAGATTTTCTTGGCGCGGTCCCACATGTCGGGCTCGCGCACGACGTCGGCCACGTTATCGCAAGCGAAGGTGAACTGGCACGCCAGGTGCCGGTGCTTGTTCTGGTAGACCACGCCGCACACGGTGTTCGGATAGAAACCGGAGAATGCGCGATTCATCACCACCTGCGCCACCGCAATCTGGCCGCGCACGGCTTCGCCGCGGGCCTCGAAATACACGGCCTCCGTAAGGCATTTCTCCGATTTGGCGCGCGCCTTCTCGTCGAACAGGCCGAGGCGCTCGGCCGGTGTCTTGGCACGCTGGTTATCCGAGTTGACTTCGCCCTTGGCGGCAATGCTCTCGCCGCTTTCGACGGCCCTGGACGGCTCGTCCGCGGCCGTGGGCAGTGAGGCCATTACCTTCAAGTCGGGATCGGCGGCGGCGCCCGGCTCCACCACGACCGGTTCTTCGCCGGGCTGCCAGCGCGCGATGCTCTCGACCGGCGCGCCGAGTGAGTTGCTTCCGAAGAACAGGCTCGCGGTCTTCACCGAAAACCCGTCGTGCGACTGGCCGGGCTCGAGCGGGATCGACACCGGCGCCATTTTCAGGTCGTCGAGCGGCTGGGCTTCAAGCGACATCGACACATCGTATTGCGGAAGCGGCGGAGCGCTCAACGCCTCCGCAAGTTCCGGATCGAGCGGGGCGGGTTCGGTGGACGGCACCGCATCGGCGGTCTTGGCGCCCTTGACCGATGCATTCGATGTCGCCGGATCTTCACTTGCTGGCGCGGCGTTGGCGGGCGCTGCCGTTTCGGGCGGAACAACGACGAGGCGGTCGCCCTTGAGCGTACGATCGACCTTGGGAAAATCGGACGCCTGATAGCGCGGCGGCGGCTGTGCAATGGGATTGCGCGTCACCGAACCGGTGATGTCGATGCCCTGGTTATCGAGATTGGCCAGCCGAAAGGTCGCGGTTTGCGGGGCGGAGGTTCCTATCGGGCGGCCGAAGCTGTAAGTAGCGACCTGGATGGAACTGGCGGCGGAGAACACCCGGCTTTGCCAGCGTTCAGCGACACCGGGCTGCCGCGCCAGCAGCGATGCGATATCCTGATATCCAACTTCCGTCGGGGCCAGTGCGAAGACGCAAAGACCAAGGCCGAAGAGCGCAAAACGCGCGCCCTTCGGCCGGGTACGCAACTGCAACATCTATTTGCTCACGCAACGCAACACTACGCACACGCAATCGAATTCAGTACATCCGTGCAATTCGATCTTTTTTGGTGATATCGAATTTAGGTTGCGAGGGAGTTAATCGGCGTTGTGCGCGCGACACACTCAAGGATTTGCGCATCTTGCACCGATCACGACGAAAACGTTGGTAAACAGCCGCTCGATTAGAGTGGTAAATATCGCGTCAACGAAAATGATGAAGAGAATTTTGGAGACGTACGGAGTTGGTTCCCGCGTGATTACGGAACTCACCGTCATGGCCGGGCTCGTCCCGGCCATCCACGTCTTCTCTCACGCGAATGCCGTAAGACGTGGATGCCCGGGACAAGCCCGGGCATGACGCCGTCTTTATTGTTCATCAGAGGCAGAGCAAGAATTCACGCCTGGCTGGCGACGGTCTTGCCGAGCGCGGCCTGCGCCGCGGCGAGACGGGCGATCGGCACGCGGTAGGGCGAGCACGAGACGTAGTCCAGTCCGATCTGGTGGCAGAACGCGACGGAAGCGGGATCGCCGCCATGTTCGCCGCAAATGCCGACCTTGAGG
>Ga0185299_10002506_pt1 | contig 28001 bp, 28 predicted proteins | sample PaiPotPPA55metaG_FD_128002 | JGI IMG/M metagenome (GOLD analysis project Ga0185299, IMG submission 128002) | Iron sulfur acid spring bacterial and archeal communities from Banff, Canada, to study Microbial Dark Matter (Phase II) - Paint Pots PPA... ...
ACCGTGAAACCGACTCGCGCTGACAAATTTCAGTGTTGTTAACAAGGACCTTAGCGCTCAAATTTCGACCTCTTTCGATTTGGTTCACATCGGAAGCGTTTGAAACTGATTGGAAGATGAGCGTAATCGCGATATTACGCCAACCATGTGCTAAAGTCCGGTCGGGAAGACGCGGCTGTGGGCTGTTTTGTGCAGGAATTGGTTGGGCTGTTGGAAAAGAATGAAGCAAAGGCGGGCAGCAGCGTGAAGCTGAAAACGTGGCTGATCTTTGTTTGTATTCAGACCGCGGGAGTTCTGGCAATGCACTTGGGTCACGATTGGTCGCTCATCTTAGGTGTCCTATTGCTGGTTCCCGGCATACCTGCACTGTATATGTTCTCTGGGATTCATCGGCTGATAATGATCGGAGACTTTCGCCTTGCCGTCCTAGGCATTCTGATGACGCGTGTACGTTACACGCAGACGCTTGAGAAAAGTTCAGCTTACTGGATACTACCAAGTGCTTGATTGCAGTTAACTTTGCTGCTGTTCCGTCTTCTTCGTAGCGCTCGGTATAATCGCGTAATTCTCAGTGATAAACCACTACCCATGTTGAAATTCGTGTTGAAGTATTCTGTACGTTCGACCCAGCCGAACCGAAATTGCGAGCACCGGCTTAACTCCTGGTTGTATTGTGGCCATGAAAACGGCCCGTCAGCGGAATCTTTAACTTTTATAATTGGAGGGCAACACTATGAGTGCCGTAATTGTCAACCCGAGCGGAGTCAAACCTCCGGGAGATTACATTGAAGAAGTTATGACCCAGGTGAAGTCGAAGAATCCTGCCGAACCTGAGTTTCACCAGGCAGTCCAGGAAGTACTCGAGTCGTTGCGACTGGTGCTGCAGAAACATGCGGAATACCGGTCAGCGAAGATTCTGGAGCGAATTGTAGAACCGGAACGCGTAATCATGTTCCGCGTGCCCTGGTTCGACGATCAGGGAAACGTGCAAGTCAACCGCGGATTCCGCATTGAGATGAACAGCGCAATCGGACCCTACAAGGGCGGTTTGCGCTTTCACGCATCGGTGAGTCTTGGAATCCTCAAATTTTTGGCATTCGAGCAAGTCTTCAAGAACTCGCTGACCACGCTGTCGATGGGCGGCGGCAAAGGCGGTTCGGATTTCGATCCAAAGGGCAAGAGCGACAATGAAGTGATGCACTTCTGCCAGAGCTTCATGGCCGAGTTGTGGCGGCACATCGGCGCCGATACCGATGTACCCGCGGGCGATATCGGAGTTGGGGGGCGTGAGATCGGTTTTTTGTTTGGCCAGTACAAGCGCCTGGCCAATAAGTTCACCGGTGTGCTCACAGGCAAGGGCCTGAACTGGGGTGGTTCGCTGATTCGTCCGGAAGCAACCGGATATGGCTGCGTTTATTTCGCCGCCGAGATGCTGAAGACCCGGAAGGACTCGCTGGAGGGCAAGCTCTGCCTGGTCTCGGGGAGCGGAAACGTTTCCCAGTATACGGTCGAGAAGCTGCTCGAGTTGGGAGCGAAGCCAATTACGCTGTCCGACTCGAATGGCGTAATCTTCGATTCGGACGGTATCGACCGCGAAAAGCTGGCCTGGGTCATGGAGCTCAAGAACGTGCGTCGGGGGCGCATTCGCGAGTATGCGGCCCAATTCAAAAAGGCCGTCTTCATGCCCACGGATATGACGCTGGACCACAATCCGCTGTGGAACATCAAGGCCGATTGTGCGTTCCCGAGCGCCACGCAAAACGAGGTCAACGCCAAAGACGCAGCGAGCCTGATCAAGAACGGCGTTAAGCTCGTAGCCGAAGGCGCGAACATGCCGAGCACACTTGAGGCGACCAAGATATTCCTGGATGCCGGCAGCCTGTACGGACCAGCCAAAGCCGCGAATGCCGGTGGTGTCGCAACTTCTGGACTTGAGATGGCCCAGAACAGCGCACGGCTGACGTGGGATCGCGAAGAGGTAGATGATCGGCTGCACAAGATCATGATTGCGATCCACAAGAACTGCTACGAGACGGCGGAGACCTACGGAACTCCCGGAAATCTCGTGAACGGTGCGAACATCGCAGGCTTCCTCAAGGTTGCCAACGCGATGCTGGACCAGGGACTCGTCTGAGCCTGGGGTCAGGATGCCGAGTATGATGCGGGGTGGACGAAGGTCCACCCGCGTTTCTTTGATTCAAACTGCCGACCATCGAGACTTCCGCTCATGGATACGGAGACATTGTTCGAAGGCTTCGAGAGTCTGATGCCCTTCCGGGTGCAAGACATTCTCCTGGTATCCAGCCTTTACGACTCTTTCATCCTGCGCGAGGACGGCCGGCTTAATGAGCTTCTGATCGGGGAGTCACTCGAACTCAATCTGCAGCAGATTCCCGGCATAACCCAGGTCTCCACCGGTAAAGAAGCGCTAGCACGCTACCAACCGCGATTCAACCTGATCGTCACGAATCTTGAAGTGGGAGACATGGATGCCGCGCAACTAGCACACGAGGTTAAGGAGTCTGGACTGGACATCCCTATCGTGGTCCTCGCCTACGATTACCGCAAGATCAAAGATTTCATCGCTCGCAATCCCGTTACCGATATCGACCGAATCTTCCTTTGGCAAGGGAATGCACGAATTCTGATCGCGATCATTAAGTACATCGAGGACAAGCGCAATGTGTTCCACGACACAGAAGCCATGGGCGTTCCGGTCGTGCTTGTGGTGGAGGACAACATCCGCTATTACTCCTCATTTCTTCCGATGATTTATACCGAGCTGATTACTCAGTCACGTCGCGTCATTCGAGAGGGAATGAACGTGGCCCATAAGCTGGTACGAATGCGGGCGAGGCCGAGAATTCTGCTTTGCTCTAATTACGAAGATGCGGCGCAGCAAGTAGCGAGATTCAGAGAGTACCTATTCGGAGTGGTCTCGGACGTGGAATTCCCGCGGCAGGGTGAGGTCAGCCCGGACGCCGGCTTCGAACTGGCGCGCATGGTCCGCAGCATGGTTCCGGATGTTCCCATCGTACTGCAGTCCAGCCGCACTGAATTCATGGCACGCGCACTGTCCGAAGGCTGCTGGTTCCTGCGGAAACATTCGCCGACGTTTCTAGGGGACCTACGCCAGGCCTTAATCGAACAATTCGCCTTTGGTGACTTCGTCTTCCGTTTACCGGATCGCACGGAGGTGGCGCGGGCGAGCGACCTGAATGCGTTCGAAGAGCTACTACACGAAGTGCCAGCCGAGAGCATCGCTTACCACGCCCAGAGGAACCACCTCTCCCACTGGTTGATGGCGAGGACCGAGTTCGCATTGGCGCAGAAGCTGCGGCCTCGTAAGGTGTCCGATTTCGCGAGCTACGAGGACCTGCGGCGCGATTTGATTGACTCGATCGCACAATATCGGCACGAGCAAAGCCAGGTTCTGATCGGCGATTTTAACCCGGCGACCTTCAAGGCGGCGGAAGGTTCTTTCCTGCGGATTGGCGGGGGTTCTCTGGGCGGAAAAGCGCGCGGACTGGCTTTTCTGCGGAACTTGCTGCACAAAAATCGGATGGGACAGTGCTTCGATGGAGTCCGGATTGCAGTGCCGCCAAGTGTCGTGATCGCCACCGACGTCTTCGACCAGTTCGTCAGCGAGAACGACCTTCTCGAGTTTGCCATTCACAGCTGCGATCAAGCCGACATCGAGCGGCGGTTCCAGGAAGCACCGCTATCGGCCTCACTCCGTGAAAACTTGCTAGCGTTTCTGGCAGAAGTCCGGTACCCGTTGGCGGTGCGTTCTTCCAGCTTGCTGGAGGATTCGCAGTACTTGCCTTTCACGGCCGTGTACGAAACCTTCATGTTGACCAACCAACACGCCGACCTGTTGCTCCGTCTGCAGCAGCTCATAGAAGCGATAAAACGCGTTTACGCCTCGACCTTCAGCTCGCATGCGAAGGCTTACGTAAGAGCTACGCCCTACCGCCTGGAAGAGGAGAAGATGGCAGTCATCCTTCAGCAGGTGGTCGGCGCGACGCATGGCACACGGTTTTATCCTGACTTTTCAGGGGTGGTGCGGTCACGAAACTTGTATCCCGTCCCGCCTTTGGGCTTCGAGGACGGTATTGCCGCAGTGGCTCTGGGCCTGGGGCGTGAGGTCGTGGGCGGCGGAAAATGCCTGCGGTTTTGTCCGCGGCATCCAAAACATCTTATGCAGTTTTCAGCGGTGGAGGACATGCTCGCGAACTCTCAGTCTGAATTCTGGGCACTGAATCTTGATCACGTGGAGCGCGAAAACGATTCGTCCAGCGAGCTGCGAGAGGTGCAATTTGGACTGGATGCGGCGGAGGCGGATGGAACACTCAACTTGCTGGGTTCTACGTATTCTGTGGACGACCACGCGGTCTATGACGGACTCAGCCGGCCCGGCGTCCGCATCGTGAGCTTTGCCCAGATTCTCAAGCATGCCGTCTTCCCGCTGGCCGCAATGCTTGATCAGCTCATGAGCATCGGGGAAGACGCGCTCGGGCGCCCGGTGGAAATCGAGTTCGCGGTCCAGTTGCCTCGCCGCCCGGAAGAAACCGCCAATTTTGGATTTCTCCAGATACGTCCGCTGGTGTTGTCGCGTGAAGGCGAAGAACTGCGGATCGAGAATGTGGATCCGGCCACGCTCGTCTGTCATAGTTCAAAGGTGCTGGGGAATGGCCGTATCGAAGACTTGCGCGACGTGGTGGTAGTCGACTCCGATCTGTTTGAACGCTCGCGCAGCCAGGAAGCGGCCCAAGGTATCACCTACTTCAACGGGAAGCTGAGCGAGAACAACACACCATATCTGCTCATCGGGGTGGGTCGTTGGGGGTCGAACGACCCATGGCTCGGAATCCCGGTCACATGGGATCAAATCTCCGGAGCCCGGGTGATCGTAGAGGCGGGACTCCGTGACCTTCGCGTGACGCCATCACAAGGCAGCCATTTCTTCCAGAATCTTACGGCCTTTCAGGTCGGGTACTTCACGGTGAATCCTGACGCCGGAGAGGGATTCGTGGACTGGCAGTGGCTGAGGTCGCAGCCCGTCCTGGAAGTAGAGGGCTGCGTTCGCCATCTACATTTTGAATCACCGCTCCCCGTGGTCATGAACGGCAAAACCAGTCAGGGAATGATCTTCAAGCCGACAGTTACATAGGCTGCGATTCTGATCGGACCTGATCCTTTAGGAATTCTGCGCTCGCCACGGGGCGACCTCGACTCGGAACTCCAGTCGCCGGGTTCATGCGCCTACGTTATTATGGCCCCGGACGCCTGCGGGTCCGGCTTTTTGAGGTTTGCAACGCGTTAGAGACCTGCTCGATTCTGACCACGACCCCAAACGCTGTGGCCTAGCCGTCCACGACCGCATGCCAGTCATTCTTGAACGGTAGGTTGTGAATTGTTGGGACCACCACTTACCGAAAAGGAGCGCCGTTATGAACCAAGACAAGTATATAGTCAGTCCGGGCGTTGGCCATGCACTATTTTCGGGGCACCATCAACACTAACGAGGCACTCCACAAAGTCCAGGGAGACGCAAACAATGTGGCTTGCACGGCGTCGACAACCCCGTTCAACACTAAGTTCTGCACATCGTGCTGATTGAAATATGTCGCAAAAGCGAAATATCCAACAAGCAGTGCGACTCCGAAAACTGATATTACAAGCGAGTACTTGCGAAGTCTGGCGTTCCCCGCCGGGTCTTTCGGCACATCATTAGAAAACGACAAGGCCCATAGAACGGCGAGCGTACATGAAACGAGGAGGATAAGAACCGCCAAGCCCCGAAGAAGCGGGGTGATGGGAATCACCGGGAACACAAGATTATTCAAGACTCCGCACGCGGTTGGAATTGCACCGTACACTGCACGGACATCCTTGAGAGTTTTTCCGATTCCAGGCATTCTCAGTGTTCCGGTACAAGAATAAAAAGGATCGCGCCGGCAAGAGGGCGCCCATCCAGGGAACCAATGTCAAGGTTTGTCGAAATCGCTTTCGGAGCAGCTATCGATACTACGCGGAAAGGAATTGTCTGTCCTGGCTCAATTGTCCTTCCTTGCTTGATCTGCTCTGCGATCGTTGATTCGCTTCTCTTCCCGATTTCCACGGCTACAGATGTTGAGGGTATCTCCTTCTGGAGTTTCTGAAACAGGTCAACCGTACCGTCAGTTTGCCAAGACACCCGGACTGTCTCCTTACTCGTGTTTTTCAGCGAGTAGCTATAACCCTTTCCGTCGAAACTTGATTCCAAGACCAAACTTACTTCTGGATCTCCGCCCTTGTCAGAGAAAAAGAAGATAAACCGGCTGATGATATCGTTGGCGGACGGTTCGTCTTCCCCCTCCCAAACGCTCGTCGGGCTCCTCTCATTCATCCGTCCATGATGAAGTGGTCCTCGTGCCGAGTTTGCGCGTCCGTAGTTGACACAAAGACTGTCCGATTGCCCGGCGGGAAGAGCGAAGTTGTACATCCTTCCCACATGCCAATCGTACTTGAGTAACTTTTCACCAAGATTTCGAACGTGACGATCGAAGTCGTTCCCGTTTCCTGGAGCTGGATCGGGAGCATAGGCTGAATACCATTCAAAATGGTCGTTCGGTCCTGGAACTTCTTGTTGAAATGGCTGAGCTGCAGGCTGAACAGGACACTTTTGGCCGGCTAGAGATTGAGCAAGAGCACTCAACGCGATGCACAGGAACAATAGTCGCATCATGATGCTTGAGCCTCCGGGTTCTTGGGCGACATTTCAATCAGATCAGCTGATCGGGCGCCATTATCGCACAGAATCGTCTGGCAAGGCGTGACTGTGCGTCTCGCACGTAAGATTTGAGAATAAGTCCGCACCGCGCAACCGTCATGGGTGAATGCACTGAAATTTCCGGTTGTGCGCGCACGCGGGGTGGAGGGAAGCGCCCGCCGCAAGGCTCCGGCCCACTGCATTTTGATCGTCTCCTCATTACTTACCCATACCGAGCATCTTCCGAAGCCTCGCTTTCAGAGCAGTGTCTGCCGGGCTCTTGCACCCCCGGCTCAGCCAGTTTTCAAAATCCTGAATCTTGACGACATGAGTGACCTCGGGATTGCGGACCTTCACGGTGACAGTAGTCAGCCCTTTTCCTATGTCGCCAACCCACTCGTGACCGTGCACCGAGGCGATAGCCTGGGCAACTGCTTCGTAGAGAGTCTCGGCCGTCACGTCGAGCGAATGCGCGGTGCCGTTCAAATCGTGGACAACGACAGTGCAGGCTTTGAGAGGCACCAGGCCAATTTACCATATTCGCTATTTGTTCGCCCCATGATGCAATCCGCTTGGCTGGCAAAGGTGCTGAGGATGGAGTTGAGGTTTCAACCACCCACCTCGGCTCCGACGGTCAAAGCCCTGGTGGAGCAATACCGAGCTGAGAAGATGCCTTCTAGGTACAGCACGAGACGGGGTTACGAAGTGTGGCTGAGGAATCACATCTTGCCGCGATGGGGCGAATTGCCGATCACTGCGTTGCAGCCTCGGCCGGCTGAGATTTGGTTGTCATCCCTGGATTTGTCTCCCAAGAGCAGGGGTCATATTCGGGGGCTGCTGCACATAATCTGGGACTACGCCATGTGGAGTGGGTTCGTGCCCGTGCAAGCGAATCCAATTTCGCTGGTTACGGTAAGAGGCTCTTCAAAGCGTATCCGGCAACCGAGGAGTCTTACGGTGGACGAGTTCAGGGGGTTTTTGCGGGGGCTGGAAGATCCATTCCGCACAATCTCTCTGGTGTGCGTTTGCTTTGGGCTTCGCATCTCTGAGTGTTTGGCCCTCAAATGGTCGGACGTAGATTGGCTCAACAGTAAACTCAGCATCCAACGTGGAATTGTCAAGCAACGGGTGGATGAGGTGAAGACAGCTTACTCGAGAGACAAGATGACCATAGACGGACAGATGCTGAACTTGCTCAAGTTGTGGAAACAAACAACTCAGTTCTCGGCCAACGAGGATTGGGTGTTTGCGTCCCCGGCACAGCTCGGCAGACTGCCCTGGTCCTTTGACACCGTGCTGCGCAAATTCGTGCAAGCCGGTAAGGATGCGGGAATCAGCGGGCTCGGCACTCACACCATGAGGCACACGTATCGCTCATGGCTCGATGCCGCCGGAACCTCGGTCGCGGTGCAGCAGAAGCTGATGCGTCACGGTGACATCCGCACCACCATGAACGTGTATGGCGCTGTGGTCACGAACGAGATGCACGTGGCCCATTCGAAGGTGGTGCGGATGGCCCTCGAGGAAACCGAAGTGATTTGTAACTGATTTGCGTGTCTGTAAGTAGTTGAAAAGTGGCGGAAGCGAGTGGGAGTCGAACCCACCGGCGACGCCGAAAGACGCCGCCCGCCGGTTTTGAAGACCGGGAGCATCACCGGACGCCATGCGCTTCCATTATGTTCATAATAAACAGCTTATTAGTTTGTGGCGAGGTTACTTGACTGCACAGTAGCTGCACTGTAAGATTCTCGCATGGGGAGGAAGGCCATGCGAAAGGCGCAACGGGAACGGCATCAGACGGGCAGCATTTACGAAGCATCGGATCGATTCTACGTTAGGTATTGGGCAAATTGCAGCGGCAGCGGTTCATGTACCTGCAAAGAGAAACACGCTGACGAGCGCCGTGTGCAGCGTTCGGAATTTCTCTGCAAGCGAGATTCAACCCACAACAGTGCAAAGTGCAAAGCCGTAAAAGAAATTCGCGACGAGTTTATGCTGAGGGTCAATGGCGCGCGCGGATCAGTTCAGAAGGATCTCACGGTTGCCGAGTTCTGGGAAGGCGTTTATCTACCGTGGGCCAATGATATCAACCCGAAAGTGGGCGAACCAAACCTCCGGCCTTCGACTGTTGCGGGATACGGGCAAATATGGGCGCAGCATCTCAAAGATCACTTCGGGAGCGCGGAGCTGCGAAAGTATGAGACGGAAACAGCGACAGATTTCCTAACGAATCTCGCTAGGACGCAGGGGCGAAACACGATCCAGCACATTCGCAGTCTCATGTCCGGCATCTTCAGCCACGCCTTGAGCAAGGGCTATATCGAGCGCAATCCGATCAGCGGAGCGCAAGCGCTGTGTAAGACGGCGAGGCCCGCGAAAACCGGTCACTATTCGCTGCAAGAGGCGCTGGGCATTCTTGCGGCCCTGTCCGATCACGTTGAATGCCAGCTAATCATGGCGCTCGCGTTCTTCTGGGGTTTGCGTCCTTCGGAGATTCGCGGGTTGAAGTGGGAAGACTTCACGAATCAATCGAGCGACGGTTGCGACATCTGCGAGGCCGACGATTGGAGCATTGAAGTCGCCCACGTCCACGTTCGGCGCGCAATCGACAAACAGGCCAACGTTACCGGCCTAAAGACCGATGAGGCGGAACAGCCTCTCCCGCTCATGATCCCGATCGCAATGCCTCTAGAACTGTGGCGTGAACAGCGCGGCAATCCAACGAAAGGATGGGTGTTCGAGAACAGCAACGGCAATCCTACCGACTTGCGCGATTGGGTCAGAACGAAGATAAGGCCAGCAGTTCTTAACGCGGGGCTGAAGTGGAAAGGTCTTTACGCTGGCCGCCGTGGGGCAGCAACAATGCTTCTGCAACTTACCGGCAACGCTCTCGCCTCGCAGCAACTACTCCGGCATAGGCCAGGATCGGCAGTTACAGCGAAGCACTATCTTAAGGCCATTCCTGCCGCGTTACTGGACGGCGCGAAACTGGTAGAAGGCGCGGTTACAAAGGCGTTAGAGGAGAAGACCGGAGCATAGCCGTCACTGTCCTGCTAAAACTTCTTTCCTGTTCCGTGGTAGGAACTTAAAGGGGAGAACACAATGAAAACAACACTCGTTCGCATCGTCACAATCTGGAAGTCGAAAAATAGCAATAGCAGACTCGTAAAGATCAAGCGCGTTCGGGGTTAACAGGGGTTAATCTTTACACAGGCACCGCCAAGGGGAGAAGGCGCAAGATTCGGGACGCCTTATTCCTGGGGGCGGTGCTTTTTTACCGAAGGGGCCAAAGCCGCTGTCCTTCATCACTTTCCTGAACAGACTGCTTTTTGTTTTCTGTGATTTTCATGCCGTGGTGATCCGCGCTATCAGCTCGTTCCACACAACTTTCAATGTGGCAGGAGTGTCCGCGGCTTCAAGTTTTTCAACCAATACGTGATTAAAAGCCGCTCTCCCTGAAGTTCCTATCGTCGCGAGAATCGTCACCAACCAATTTCGCAAATTAAGAAAATTGATCTCGTGGCCCTGAGCAAAGTATTGTCTCGCTTGGCGCATCACGTCTTCCGCCACGCCTTCTCGGATGAAAAATAAGTAATCTTCAATCCCTTGTGGCGCGATCTTTGTCTGGAAAGTTGCGATTACGCGATCACGTTCAACGGGACGTTCAGTAATCTCCGCCGCCAATAGAACTGACTCGCCTTTGCGAATCGTAATATCGCCGCCAGCACCAGCGGGACGATCAGCGACATTGATGCCTTGAACCTCAATCGTCCATTCGAGTCCGAACGCTTCGCGGATCGCCGTAAACGCGGCTTCAACGAGCATGACCGGAAAGCGCCCGCCGCTTGGAGTTGCAAGCAGTCCTTCAATTAAAGCGTCGTATTGTTCCAAACTGATGCGTTGCAACTTCGTGAGTGGTACGTCGGAAGCGTGTCGTAGTTCGAAAAATCGGTAGAGTGCGTACCGGAGCACTGCAAGCAATTCCTCATCGGTTTCGGCATCATTGATGTAGTCAATGATTACAAGCAGCGCGTCGAAGCCAACCTTGTCACGCAGTCCCGCTCTTGTGGCTGGTAGGAAAGGGACTGAACGCCGGAAGGCTGAGAGAAATGGGCCGCGAGATGCTGGGATTCGTTTCTCGTGTAGAAATGGGTTAACTACCGCCTCATCGAGAGTACGCTCTTCACGGAATGGCACATCTTTGCACTGGCATCGTGCCGGTGAAAATCTTTGTATAGACTGTCCATCAAGTCGCAGCGATAGCCGGATACGGCGACTTTCCCCTTGACGCGACGCAAAACAGAAGCGAGACGCTGATGCTCATCGTCAGTCATTTCATTTCCGTACGCTTTGTTGTCGTTGCGGGACGAATGCGGGTAGGGCGGATCGCAATAGAAAAGCGTCTGCTTGCTGTCGTAGAGCCGAATCACTTTCAGCGCCGGACGGTTCTCGATTTGAACACGCAACAATCGTTCGGCGATCGCCGGAAGTGTGTGGACGCTGCCAAGCCAACGTGAAACCACGCCGGACATCCCTGCCCGAGAAGTGTTTTTGCAGTTCGCCCAGCGTCCGATGCTTGCTGTCTGCGCTAAACCGGTTCGCACTTGGCGTGCTCTGATAAAAAAGCGCCGCGATCTTTCAAGATCGCTAATCTTGTGACCGTTGGTGGAACACGCGATAAAAAATTCTTCACGAGAGAAAGGCGTTAGGCCGATGGTGCGGATCAGTTCGTTCCCGTTCTCTCGCAGGACACGAAAGAAGTTTGAAACTTCGCCGTCAATGTCGTTGTAGGTTTCAACCGGTGAAGGTGCTCGATTTACGAGCACAGCAGCGGAACCACCGAACGGTTCACAATAGTGATGGCACTCTGGAAGCAGTGGAAGAAGCCAATCGAGATGACTAAACTTGCCTCCATACCATCCGAACGCAATGAGCCTTCGCCTTCTCCGAATCGTTTCCAAGCCGTTGCGCTCGGCAATGTGCCCGTAATCGTGCTGCTGGAGTTCATCGAGATAGATGGGTGACGGCTGTCCTGGCATGAGTGTTCCCTTCTTCACTGTTCCACAAGTGCGTCTGTGAATTGTTAGCAAAACAGGTGCTCTTTGTGGAAATAGCATCCATTACTCAGGAATTTTGGCAGAAAACACGGTCGGCGAACAGATGGCGAATAGTGTAAACTTTGGGACGCCCCTCCACGCTGCGATTTTTGAACAGAACTGCGGGGCACCAATATCGGTAACGGGAAGTGCTGAGTGCCAGCCTTCCCGTTTTTTCTTTCTCACACCGTACGCTCCGTCCGAAATTACCGTACGCTGTGCGAGAAACTGTGCAAAAACTGTGGAGGGCCGGGGTGATGTTTATTAACTTGCCACTTCCAGAGTTCCTGATTCCTTGCAATTATGCGATCAGGCGTCCCTGAGAGACCCATTGCCTCTTTGCTGAGTGGTAAGCCATGAAGCGGCCCGTGGCCACTGCCACCGTAAGGAGGTGAAGTTATGAAATTGCTGGATAATGGAAAAGTCCCTGCCGGGTACCGGCTCATTTTTAGAGCTTGGTACACGGACAAGGACGGAAACCGTGTCTACGCTAGAGACCACGGGAGAAAAGGCTGGCCCCTTTTGATCCCGGTTAATGGTAAGTAGCGAGCAACGATTAACTGCCTAACTCTTTCAGGGATGCCTTTATAGTTTACTCCGCACTAAACTGCAAGCGGAAAACACGGCGCGGTTCTCACCGCCGTTAGTATCGTTTCCGACTCCTGATTTGAAAACCGCACCGCCCTGAATGAGATAGCGACGCCGCGATGACACACTAAACGCGGCAATGCCGATGCCGACTGGCGTATTCGGACCCCGGCAGCAGTTGTTTCCATGATCTTCCGTTCACAATGGCGTGGATATTCGCCCGTCCAACTTTGAACTCTCCGGCAAGCCCCGACAAAGACTCGCCCCTCGCATATCTCTCGCGAATCTCGATAACGTCGCGTTCGGTTAATTTGCTGTGGCCATTCGTCTCTCCGCGATTGCCCGCTGGCCATGATGAGCCAAAGGCGCGTTGTACGAGAACACGGCGCGTCGTGCAAAGTAATCGCTTGCCGTTCTGAGTCAGGAGCACAAGCCCGTCCTGTTTTGCTTTTGAACGATAACCCTTGCGAAATTGATTGCGCCCGCCATTGCTTCTCGCCGGATTAGCACGACGGCGTACGATTCCGGCGCGATTGATCTCGTGGGATTCCGCGCCAGGGATGGGCATGAACTCGCTCGCTACTACCGCGCTCACTAGCGCTTTCCTCGTCGCGGCTTAATCCCTTCATTGCCCCAGGGCTTCATATGGGCGCTGAAGGATGTCACAGTCTGGGACTGTTGCGGGCCTTCGCTCCCTTTTCCAAGCCCTTGCTGCTCAGGGTCGGCAAACGAATCCGCGAGCGATTGGAATGGATGCGGTTGGGGTTTTGGCTCGGAAGTTTCTTCCGGCGTCATGTTGTTAAAAGCATTTTGCATGTTTGCAAATATTGGGTGCATTGTCTTTTCCTTGAATTGTTATTTCGGCGCTGCTCGCGGCTACGGCAATCACCCGCCCGATGCATTCGCTCGTTTACTTGGTCGCTTTATGAAGGTCGGCTTCGCGATCGCCGTGATCGTCCGGCGCTTGTGGGAAGTAAGCCGGGGCTTCTGAGAAATCGTCGTCATTCGTGTTTTTGGTTTCGACCACTCGGCAGTTACCCCGGGCGTGATCGTTGTTATCGTCTTTGAAATTGTTCTTGCTCATATTGTTGATTGATCCTTTCGGTTGATTTGTTTTTTGGGTTTGTGTTGAAGTGGCGCTGCCAACGGAACAGAGGGTACCGAAGGCAGCGCCTACCGCGTAGGAGAGGAAGGCCCACGCGGAAACTTGTTAGTGTGGGGTTACTTCGAACCGCCGAGAGCATGCCCCAGAAGGTTCAAGCCTTCGCCGTATCCGGCGAGTTTGACAGCGCCTTTCGCGACAGCAACTTTAGTCGCTCTGCTGTTCGCGGCCTTCGCGCTGTCATACGCTTGCTGCAAGAGGCTGTCGGCATGATCGTCGCCGATGGCTTCGGACAGTCGCCCCGCATCGTCTAGTTTCTGTAGTCTTGAGACTAGTTTTTTCGGATCGACAATCTCAGGCGCATTCTTGACGTTCCCGAATGTGCTTCCTTTTACCGCGTTATCTAGATCGGCGAGCGCACTTTGTTTCTTCCAAGCCGCGCTCGCGTCATCGGCAACTGAGGGATCGACACCGTTCTTTGTGGCCTGTTCGATCGCCTCGTCCATTTTTGTGTTCAGTGCGACTTTCTGATTGAACAGCCTTTCTTCTGACGCGTCGTCTGTACCGGCGATCTGTTTGAGTTGGAAGTCCACGTTCTTAATCTTGTTCTGAAGATTCGTGAACTCGCCGTCAGTGGCCTTGTCAATCTGGCCGTACAAGTCTTTGGATTGTTGCTGAATGGAATCGGATAGGTTTTCGAACGTGGTGCGGATCGAAGTGCCTTCGGGAATTTCTGCGGAAGCATCTTCGGCAGCGCCAGAAGCGACAGAGCGAATCCCGTCTTGCAGCTCGTTCTGGATTGCCTTGCCGGTTGCTGAGTTCCACAGTGCTTTCGCAGCGCCAGGGACTTTCCCAGCCAATGCACCCACGCCTTCAGCTACCGGCGTAGCAACAGCCCCAACAGCTCCGGCCTTCAAACCTTCCTCGACATCGCCGGTCTTCGCTGTAGTTTCCGCGCCGGTGACTGTTCCGACACGAGCGGCAGTCATGGCGTGTTCGATCGCGGTTTTCACGAACGGACTCGCTTTCTCGTACTCCTGCGCGACTTTGCTCACCTTCAAGAGCTTGTCACCAAGACTCAGCGACTTGAGCGCCTCGTCGCCAGATATAAATTCAGCAATGTCTTCGGCTGTCTTGCCAACCTGCTGAGTTGTGTTATCCGGTGTGGCAATTGATTCGAGTGACGCGCTGCCAACTGGCGGCACAATCTTGTCACCAAGCCCCGAGCTGACGGCATTCGCGCCTTTGCGGATTAAGTTGCCCGTACCTGCGACGGTCTGTAATGCCCCTTCACCAAAACCTTGTAGAAGATCGCTGCCAGCCTGCCCAACGCGAGAGAGAAGCGAAGGTGAATCGTCCACGGATGCGCCCTGCTGCCGCGATGGCTGTGATTCCTGCGCGGCTTGTTGCATGACGCTGGCCATATTGGAAGAGGGAGCAGAGGGAGCAGAGCTTCCGCCCTGCCCGCCCTGCATTTCCCGTGATGCTTGCGCGAATACGCTTTGCATGTCAGACATTTACTGCCATCCTTTCTTCTGCGCGGCAGCGATTGCCTTATTCGCGTCTCCGCCCGTCAAAGCAAGGAATATTTTTGCGGTGTCTTTGTCGAGAGATTGGCCGTTTCCAGAAGGGAGTGCGAAGTCCGCATTCACTCCTGCGTTATGCGCCTCGGTCGCGATGGCCACATGCTTTTGAATCCAAGACTGCTGCGCGATTGACGCGTAGTCCTTAATCTGTTGGGGTGTGATTACGTCGCCGTCTTTCACGCGGAGCAGCTTTTGGTACAGGCCTTCACCCAGACCACGAGCGTTCGCGTGTTCCTCGACGGTCGCATTGTTAATGCGGAATCCTTTGCCCTTTAGCGGTTCGGCTGATAGGCCAATGGAGTTAAACAGGGTGACCACGGATTGCGCGCCGGTAATATCTTTACCGGAGTTAACGTCCTTCATCACACTCTGGAACTGCGAATACATCTGATCGGTTTGTGCAAGGTCGTCAGCATTTTTCTTGAACGACTTCGCGATTGATTCGTAATTCTTCGCGCCGCCTACTTGCGCGATGTTCGGAGTGAAACCCAGCGAATCGGGAGTTGAAAGCGCGCTAGTGCTGATCGCCTCTTGATTGGCTTTGTTGGCTTCGGCAATATTCTTTTGCTGTTCGCCAGTTGCCGACGCGATCGCGCCCGCCTTCTCCCCGGCTTGCTGTGCCGCCGTCTTCGCATTTGTGGCTTCGTTCTGACGCGCGGTATTGTATGCACTCTTCAGGTTCGAAGTCTCACGGTCAAAATGATCGAGCTGGGATTGCACATCACTGTCATTACCGTGAGCCACGATGTATAGGCGCTTGCGAGATGCAACGTCGGCCATCTGCTGGGCAATCTCCCCAGCCGAGGCTGCGGGGACGTAGTCAATTCCTGTCGCGCCTTTCTGGATCAACGCTTCTTTCTGCTGGGGCGACATCTGGCGGAAGGCAGCGTCGTCGGTTTTATCCCCGAGTAGGCCAAGACCATCTTTCGCGAACGTCGGTATCTGACCGGCTTTCGCGGCTGTCTGGGTGAGGTTGGTCAGATCGTACACATAGAGCTGGCCGTGAGCGCCGTCTGGCGCTGGAGCATGCAGGACTAACGGAGTGTGGCCGGAGTTTACGATATCTTGCGCTGCGCCGGTTGCTCCTACCGCGTGGTCATCGATCATGTGGGTTGGCGTAACGCCGTACTGCTGAGCCCATTGAAGCATCTTGTCCGTATTATGGTCTGACATGCTTTGCTTGAAGGCTTCGTCTTGCTGATCAATCCGCTGATGTTCGCCCAACACGTTAAGGACTGCCATCGATGCGCGGGCTTTGCTCATAGTCGCAGCGTCCACGTTCATTTGCTGGCGTTGCTGAAACTCAGTGTTGGCAGTATTCGGCGATATCGCCCCTTCAATAGCTCCTGGGATGCCGTGATTTGCGAGGCCGTGTAATGCACCGTATAACACTCTCGCGAACATCCCAGTTCTGGGTCTTGTGTCCGCTGCGGCGTTGCTATCGACGCTTTGCTGCGCGGGCTGCTGAGGCTGCGCGGGCTGCTGTGAGGGCTGGGCTGATCCGCTCAGCGTCTGAGTAGTCTGGGCGAGTGAAGGTTGCGAGGGCTGCGCGGGTTGTGGCGCGGGCGAGGATTGCGCGTTCACCGCGTCGGGCGACGTGGAGTTTTGTAGTGGTGTCGAAAGGCTGTCGTTGTCGGACATTTAACTCTCCTGCCGAGATGTTCCCGGCTTTACGAACTGAATTTTTCTGTCAAACTTTCGCGTCGGTTTCGGTTGCTTTGCTTCTGCTTTTTTGAACGGCGCTGACTCGGGATTTGTGCTTGGCGCTTGGGAAGGCGTCTCGGCATACGTCGGCAGCTCGCTTCTCTCGATCATTTCTGCGAGCTGATTGTTAAGATAAATAATCGCGTTCGCGATGGATCGGTCGCCTTCTGTTTTTGCATGGTGTATGGCCGTCCAGTGCGCGATAAGGCCGACTTCCAGCACTTTCTTTAGCGCGTCCGGATTGCCCCCGAAGGCGCTGAGAAAGTAGGTTGGAAAGGCGGCGACTTCGGGGCGGGTGAGACTAATCTCGGATAGATAGAGGAAGGCGGCCATCCATTCGCGCGGAAGCTGGATGGCCAGCCTCCCGTCGTAGATTTTTGCTGGTGTGATCGGCGACATTTATTCGACCCCAGCTTCCCGCATCGCGAGACTTCTTAGATCATCCAGCGACATGCCGTAGAGATCATCTTCGTTGTAGCTCTTGCCGACACTGCGCGATACCGACCGCGTTGAGACGCCACTGCGGGAAATGCCGGATGACTTACGAGCGCTTCGGATTTCGTCGGCCTGTTCGCGAACCTCAGTCTTGCGCTGGGTCGCCATTGCTTCACTGTTCACTTTCAGCAAGCCGCGATCGGCCAATGTGCCCGCGATCTCTTCGAGCTGTTCTACAGTGATCGCCTCGTCAGTCAAACCGCGAGCCTCGCACACGGTCTGCATTATGGCCGCGTTCTGAGCGCAAGGGACGAACCACTCGTTAAGTTCTAAGAACACCTGAGCGCTTCTCTGGTCAACTAGGTCTTTGGCTTTGTCCTGCTGCGAGTCCAGCACGAGCTGATGTGCCGCCTTGATGTCGTCGCTGGTCGGCCCTTGGTAGTTCGGGTTGAAGGGATCGTCTAGGGGATCGTTCGCTAGGCGTTGGGCAGCGACATATTCGTAGTGATCTCTAGCTTCGCGTGTGGGATAAATCTCGCCTGTAAGTGGGCCTCTGAAACCCGTGTTTTCGTTTTCGTCTTTCGTGAACCGACCTTGTTCGTCTCGGCGTGCTTCTGGCATGTTGTCTCCTGATTGTTGCCGGATGATCGTCCGGCGGGGATTTGTGGAACTTGAATTTGAAAGGCACTAGAACTAGTGCGCTTAGTTTTTTAAGCTGTCTGAAATGACTCGCGCCGCTAGTTATGACACTAGTTTTTGCGCTGCGAGGATCGCCTTCTTCTTGTCCGAGTCTTCCCTCAGTCGCTTGCCTTCGGCCAGTTCTTTGGCGGTCAAAGGGGGAAGGACGGCGGGCAAAGTCGGCGGGTTAGTCTCGTTGGCTTCGATGGCATAGACCAGTCGCATATCCGGATCGTGGCAGACATAAGCTCCGGCTGGCCGACTGCCTTCTGGGAACAGGCTTTTCACGCGATCCTTCGCCCCTAGCCCGAGAAGCTCTTTAGCCTTTGTATGGTTCCGCATGTTCCTGCGCTGCTTCTGGTAATTGTCCAGAGCGATCTGTGCCTTCATTTTTTCCTGGGGAGTGCTGGCCGGATCGTTGATTACGGCCTCGTAGATTTTCTGGCGTTTCGCTTTTCGTGCCATATGGCCCTTTCTGCCCTCGTCGATGTCGTCCCCAGGTTTTTTCCCCTTTTGATAGACTGGTCGCGGGGGGTGTCCTTATGGAAAAAACAGGCTTCAAAGCACTTGATCGCCTATTGGTGCTTAATCACAAGATGGAGTTGATAGAGAACAAGGAATTGAAGAAACACGCTAAGAACGTCGAGGGGCTAAGGCGTCTTCGTGATCTAATTCCGAAGAAACCCAGCCCCCGCAAGACGAGCTAATTTACGGGTTATGCGTACAGTTGCCGAGCGGGAAACGACTCCCGCTGGGGCTAGGAAATTAAGGCCGAATTAACCCCCGATTACCGGGGAAAAAATGTTTCCGAATTTCCATCAGGCCAAGCCGCCAGCAGCGAGAACCTGGGGGGCATGGCCACCCCGAACATCTACCCAGAAGCTACCCTATCCCTAGCATTCTAAACGCTTTGCAGCCTTGCTTCCATAACGCTGATACGCTGCTCTGGCATCGATACAGCGTTGGCTGGAACAGCATGGGTACATTCGCTAACGTCATTTGTTTCATACTGTTTACGTCCAATACGTTCTTTGCTGGGGGATGCTGTCAACACGCTTCCGGTTACAGGAACCGTGGACAGAACATTGAAACAAAGTGACTTAGTCTTTGTTTACTGCACGATTCGCTGCACAATTCGGCTGTCAAACGCTGGTAAATGGCGAATATAAAGCGAAAGTACGCCAATTTTCGAAGTCAGGACCGCGCGCAAGGTGAGGGCTGCCGATGGCAGATCGTTCGTCAGGGAGAGGATGGCCTTGGCAACAGCCCTCTCACTAATAGAGCCATGCGCGCCGATGCCAGAATGTTCGGATGTGTGTTCGGATCAATGTTCACGCTGGTTCGAACGATTTTTCGATGACGCGCTGGCGACCGACAACACGAGCGAAGCGTTTCGTGTCAGGATCGCGTGGAGCGTCTTTAGTGCGCGCCAGCTCGTACTCGCCCACTAGTTTCGCGATTTCGTTTCTCCACGTGCGCATCATCGCTCTCGGGACTCGCATTGCCCCGGCGATCTCATCCCACTTCAAACCGGCTTGCCACAGCTCGAAAGCGCGGACGATCTGGCGTTGACGTTTTGAAAGGCGGCGCTGTAATTCCCGTTTCGTCGGCATCTCGGGCGCTTGCCGTACAGAATCCCGGCTGCCGGTGAACGTGACCCCTGGCGCGATCGGAACAGTAACGGCGGGTTTGCCCATCAAGCTATATCCGAATCCCTCGCGCCTCATCGTCCACGCGATCGCTTCTTCATCCATTCGGCGCTCGACGCCAGCCACGGCGTTCTGCACTTCATGCAAAAGACTCGTGTCGTTATTCCAGTCCTCGCGATACCGCTGCATGCGTGGTTTGCCTTTCGCTGCGATTCCGGAATAAGGTGCGATGGGCGCATTTACTGCCGATGGCGCGATTGACGGGGCGCGGCCAAAGCTGCCACGAGCACCAAATTGGGTTTCTAGAATGGCTTGAGACACCAGCTTTTCGCGGACGCGGTTAACAGCCTCGGACGGCTTCAGGATCGGAGTGTTGGTTTGGAAATCATTCTGGGTAAAATCGCTGTTGCCGCCTGCTATAACCCCAGCTCCCGATTCTTGAGGGAGCGGGGTATAGACAGCGGTCTGGGGAATTAATTCATTCTGTATATAAGGCGGAATGAATTCCAGTATTTTTCGCTGCTCGCAAACCCCTGATTTCTCGGGGTTTACGGCAGGCAAAAATAATTCATTCTGCCTCCGGAATGAATTCGGAATGAATTTGGGGGCTTCGGGAGCGGAATCCAGCCCGCTACTCATCGTCGCCCCCATCGTCCGTGACATCTGCTTTCCGCTTGGGGCCGGATCGGTTGGCTGGGAAGCATTCCCCGGCATCTTCCGCACGTTTTTTTATTGCCAACACGCCGCTGACGCCGATACCCAGCTCTTTCGCCAACGGCTGTATTGAGCGACCTGCCTTCAAAGCACCGACCACGCGATCATATGTAGTCGTCGCGCCGGTGATGAGCTGCCAACCCGTTCTGGTGTCGAACTTCGCCTCAAAAGGCCTTACGTGGTCGCCGTACCGGACTTTATCGAACTTGAGATCGAACTCAAGCCCCATTCCGGGTTCCCAGCCCGCCCGTTTGTCTAATTTGATAATTAAATCGAGATCGTCATCGTTGTCCGTTCTTCCGCGCTGGGTTCCGTTCTTCCCCGCGTGATGGGTGATAAGGACACAAAAACCGTAGCTCCGCAGCTTGATTAGGAAGTCATTGACCCTCAGCAGTTGCTCGGCATTGTTGGTGTCGTGCTTGAAAATCGCAGTTCTTGTGTCGAAGATGATTACATCGGGTCGCGCCCGTTCGATGTAATCGACGAAAAGTTTTTGCTGTTTGGGGTCACTCAGGGGCGGCATACAATGCCCCGGCATGTTCGCAACACTCCGAACCATGAGCGCGCTGGGATCTGTTTCGCCTACATGGAGCTGTAGCCGTTTTTGCAGCAAACCGGCAGGCAGTTCGCCATCGACCAAAAGGACGCGGTTGCCACCGTCGGATTTGAACGTTAGCAGCTCGCCGCCTTGGATGAGCACACGGATCAGTCCTGCGATTAGCATCGATTTTCCGATGCCCCGGTAAGCGAAAATTTCGTTCAAGGTTTCGCTGCGCAGGCAAGGCTCCCCGTTCGCGGTGAGCAGTACTTTCTGTTCGGGCAGGACTTCGGCGTTTAGGTTTGTCCAATCCGTTGCGTACATATCGTGCTCGGCGTCCGCGAGGCACTCCTGTGCGAAGGCGTCTGTGTGCGCCACTTTCAGCCACTCATCATCCGTGCGTTTGGGCTGGGAAGCTCGCACTCGCGTCCAATCGGCGAATGTTCGCTCCCATAGAGCGATTTCTGCTGGCGGGATTTGGGGAAACTTTGGGGCGGGATTACTTGCGGAAGGTGTTTGGCAGGGCATTTCGACTCTCCGTTTCTTTCGCGACTCTTCTCAAATCGGACACTAACTCGATTAGCTGCGCGTCCGGCAGGCTAGAAATAAGTTGATGTTGCGCGCGCTTCGTTATGACGTTCTCTTGTAGCGTCAGCTCGCGGAGAGCGCGGTATCTTTCAAGCACTTCATTGTTTGTCATGTCGAATCCTTTTATTGGCTGTGGCCCCATCTTTCTCTACGCGCCGGGGACGTTTCGCGCGTTTACGCGGCTTTGGCTGCCTGCCGTAATTTCCTTGCTTGTCTTCGTGGTTTGAAGGGACGGTGGGTGATCGTCGTCGCTTCCTGCCTTGCAAACCATTCCAGAACGGCGGATTTTCTGAAGCGAAGGAAGCGCCCTACAGAAACTGCCGGGATTGGATCGTCATTACCCGCACGACGCGCGTTGTAGATGGAGCACGGTTCTACTTTGAGCAGCGCGGATAACTCCGCTAACGTGAGAAACTGATCCGGTTCAGGCGCGACAGAGTTGTACTGTGTGGATTCTTGTGCTGTTGCTGAATGTGTGGCAGCCACGGGCGTCCCTCAACAGCGGCCTTGCACCGCTGCCCCGTTCTAGCGCTCGCCCCGTAGGACGTTACGCTGCCACGGTCGGGCTGCCCGCCGGTTCCTGTTGTCCGGTGTCTATGTTGTCCGGGGAACCTAGCCTCAAATACTGACGGCGAATGGTTGTACTACTCGTGTTTGTTGCTCCGAATCGTCACCCAACAGGTCTTCGGCTTACCTATCCGTACCGGTTCCGCCTGTTGACTCAGCGCCACTTCGGAGGGGCTTCTACTTGCTGGTAATTGCTTGCCAACCTTCACAATCTAACGTGAGAAAGTAGCGCCGTCAATTGACGCGGAATCCAAAAGTATTCCAGACGCAATCCGAGAAAAAATCTAATTTCAAAAATGCGATCTAAGCTGTCTCGGTGCAGCGCGCGGAAAAAATTACAGGCTCGGAAAAGTATTTCTGTGGCAATGATGCGCGGAGCAGGTCTTAGACCGGTGACAACGCCCGGATCAAGACCGTGGGATGTTTTACTGCACAACTCCCGTGTGCAGTAGCTGCACATTCACTGCACGATAGCCTGCAAACGTCAGCAAAACTAGCGAATAAACAGCAAATAACATGCGGCTAAACAGCTGAGAACAGGTAGAAGCATCGCGGTCTAACAAATTTGAAGACCGGGAGCATCACCGGACGCCATGCGCTTCCCCTGCTCTCTTTAGTTTGCGCGGTTTCTCAGACTAACAGGTTCCCCGCAGTGGCTCCTTTTGAACCCTGTCCTAAACGTCATCCCGAAGTCCTCGTGCTTTCACCAGCGGGGCGAGGGGATCTCGCGTGGGACGGTATAGCTGCCTGGAACCAGAGCGTGCCGACTCCACGCCGGATCCTTCGCAAGCTCAGGATGACGCCATGTGTAGATAGAGAGATTTCAACTTGCGCCGCACACAGGTCTCCCGCCGATTGACTCGCGCCCCGGTTTGCGCTACGGTGCGATGCTCCGGTGTTTCAGTGTTTTCCTGGACAATTTTTCTTGCGTGAGGCGCATGTTCAACTCAAAGATATTCCGCAGAGATTTCCTCGGTTCGCTGGCGGCAGGTGTATTCGGCAGCGCCGCTGCCCAAGCGCAAACGCCGCGCGTTCATCCGGAACCGAGTGCCAGCAATCTGAGTTTGCCGCGCTATGCCCTGGCCCACGACTACCGTTCGCTGAAGCAATCGAGCTACGACCGCAGCGGTGGGAATGCCGATGCCCGCCCTATTCCCGCCGGCGGTACTCTCGAGGTTTTCCAGGGCGACGGCCCGGGAGTAATCACCCACATCTGGTTCACCATCGCTGCCCCGTCGCCATCGCACCTGAAAGAGAATGTTCTGCGCATCTACTGGGACGGCAATCCCAAACCCAGCGTCGAAGTTCCGGTCGGCGACTTCTTTGGATTGAACCTGGCGGAGTATTTTGTGTATCAGTCGGCGTTCCTGAATTGCTCTTCGGTGAAGGCGCTGAACTGCTACTTCGCCATGCCCTTTCGGCGGTCGGCTCGAATCACCGTAACCAACCAGGGCGTGCAACCGGTGAATGCTTTCTATTACAACATTGACTATCAACTCGTCTCCGCTCTTCCCGCCGAGAGTCTGTATTTCCACGCCCAATACCGACAGGCCACACCCAACCGCGCACAGCAGTTTGCCTCCGACAACGACAAACGCAATCTCGACGGCAAAAACAATTACGTTTTTCTGGAAACCAACGGACGCGGCCATCTGATGGGGGTCACGCTTGGGGTCCTGCAGAATTCCGACAACTGGATGGGCGAAGGCGACGAGATGATTTTCGTGGACAACGACGCCATGCCGGTGATCAATGGCACCGGCTCAGAAGATTACTTCTGCGGCGCATGGGACTTTGGCGGTAAGAACGGGGCCACGCCGTTTGCACACCTCTATAACGGCGCGCCCATGATTGGGTCAGCCGAGCGCGAAGGCGGCCGTTACTGCCTGTACCGCTGGCACGCCGACAATCCGATCACGTTTCAGAAATCGCTCAAGCACACCATCGAGCACGGCCACGCCAACGACCGCGCAGACTGCTTCTATTCAGTTGGATATTGGTATCAGTCGGAACCGTTTACGGATTTTCCGGCGCTGCCGGCGCCGGAAGATCGCGTCCCCGCGGAGAAGCACGCCTAACTGGATGGGCTGGATTCCAAGGAGAACGGCTTCTCGCCCGTCGCCACAACTACTTGGACAGGAACGCTCAACCGGTCTCCATCTTTGAACTGGGCGAGTCCCGCAGCAACCGTGGCAGCAACTCTTGAGCGCAACGCTGCGGGGATAGCTTCGAATAGAGGACGTAGAGCGTACTGACTTCCTGCTGATACTCCCAAAGATCCGCTGACCCGGCCCACATCTTGGGCAAGGTCGTCTCCGTCTCCTGCACATCGCAGAATCCGACGTTGCGCAGCTCATGGGTGGAAGTAGAAATCAAAATCCTGGAGTACCACGCCCTAGTCCTCCTGTTTGATAAGGAGTCAGCGAGCTGCACAGGACCGCCTTTACTTCGGCTGCTTGACGACGCGCAAATACGGCTTCAGCGTCTTCCATCCCTCGGGGTATTTCTGCTGCGCCTCTTCGTTCGAAACGGCGGGAATGATGATGACATCGTCGCCCTGCTTCCAGTTCACCGGCGTAGCTACCTTGTGCTTGGCAGTGAGCTGCATCGAATCCAGCACGCGCAGCACTTCGTCGAAGTTGCGGCCAGTCGTCATCGGATAACTGAGCTGCAGCTTGATCTTCTTGTCCGGCCCGATCACGAAAACCGTACGCACGGTGGCGTTGTCGGCGGCGGTGCGGCCCTCAGAAGTGGCACCGCTGTCGGCCGGCAACATGCCATAAAGCTTGGCGATTTCCAGCTTCGGGTCGCCGATCATCGGATAATTCACCTTGTGACCTTGAGTCTCCTCAATGTCCGCTGCCCACTTGCTGTGATTGCTCACCGGATCCACGCTCAGGCCAATGATTTTGGTGTTGCGCTTAGCAAATTCCGGCTGTAAGCCCGCCATGTATCCGAGTTCGGTGGTGCATACGGGCGTGAAGTCCTTCGGATGCGAAAACAGAATCGCCCATCCGTCCCCGATCCATTCATGGAAGCGAATCGTGCCCTGCGTTGTCTCGGCAGTGAAGTCGGGAGCGGTTTCGTTGATGCGCGGAATCCGGTTTGTGTCGGCTGGGGTCAAGGTTGCGGTGCTCATTTTTAGTTCTCCTCGTGAATTGAAATTTGTTTGGGCTCTGCCCTGGCCTCTGCGAGGCGTAATCTGTTGTTCTTTGGCGGGAAAACAAAACCCACCCGCATTGCGCCAGGTGGGCAGGAAACTTTCAGCTACCCACCGGCCGGCGCACGACAACAACAGCAGCACGGCATGGGGACATTCGCATGGGATTAGGATACGCAGGGCCAGCAGGGTCGTCAAACGGACTGCTCGACAAGCGGTGAGCAAGAGTCGAGGTGTGTTCGCCGGACAGCCGAAGGCGGCGTCCCCATGAAAACTTTGCTGCTTCTTTGGAATCGTTCATGAATCCAATCCGCATGCCTTCCTCCTCGCGCCGTCTTCCCTTCATCCAGTTTGATGTATTCACTTCCCGCCCGCTCGAGGGCAATCCGCTTGCCGTCTTCACCGACGGCCGCGGTTTGAACGATGTAGAAATGCAGGCCATCGCCCGCGAAATGAATCTGTCGGAAACTACATTTATCCTGCCCCGTGATGCCGCGGTCGAACGCAAGCGAGGGACTCGGGTCCGCATCTTCACCGTACAGGAGGAATTGCCGTTCGCCGGACATCCCACGCTGGGCACCGCCTTTGCTCTGCGTGGAAATTCCGGCGCGGACCAAATCCGACTCGATCTCAACGTTGGAACCATCCCGGTCGCGTTCGACGAACCTGCGGGTCAGCCTACATTCGGGGAGATGACGCAAGCCGATCCAGTCTTCGGCCAAGTCCACGACCGGCAGAAAATCGCCGAAGTCACGGGGATCCCGATCGAAGACATTGACGCGGAGGTTCCTATCCAGACCGTGTCCACCGGCGTTCCCTTCACCGTTCTGCCCATTCGCAATCTCGAGGCGATTCGACGGTTACAGATCAATCAGCAGGTCGCCTCGGAATATCTCGCTGCATCGGACGGGAAATTCTTCTTCTGCGTTTCTCGCGAGGTGGTCGATCCCGCTGCCCGCCTGCATGCGCGCATGCTCTTCTACAACGGCGAGGATCCCGCCACCGGCTCGGCTTCCGGCTGCGCGGCAGCCTGGATGGTCGAGCACGGCGTGGCCGAACCCGATGAAAAAGTAATGATCGAGCAAGGCGTCGAAATGAAACGGCCCAGCCGGATTTTTGTCCGTGCCTCGCGATGCAATGGCAGAGTGGTTAATGTACGCGTCGGTGGAAATGTTGTTGAAGTTTTACGCGGAGAGCTTTTTTTCTAGACGCTCAGGTCGCCAAGTCCGCACAAAACGTGGCTGCGCACAATCGCTGCGAATTTGCAATGAGGAAAATCCGCATTGGCTTCGGCGCCACTTTACACGCGAGCCTTGCGCCGATAGGATTCAGTTCGCTCTGGTAGATTTTTCAACCAACAATTTGTGAAGATTTTCGCGCGCGAAGTGTTGCGCGCTCTTAAGAAAGCCCGTGCAATGAAACCGAAACGAACCATCCTCTGCGTCGATGACAACGAACAGTCTCTCTCTATTCGAAAAGTTATGTTGGAAACCCGTGGCTACCGCGTGCTGGCCTACTCGGACGCGCAGCAGGCGCTCAACCGCTTCACGCAGGGCGGCGTTGACCTGGTGCTCACCGATCTCGTGATGCCGGGTATTGATGGTTCGAAACTGGTGCAGAGCGTGAAAGGCTTGTCACCTGAAACACCCGCCATCCTGCTCTCCGGTAAGGTCAAAATCTACGAGCGCGAAACCGGCGCTGATATTTTTCTTGCCAAGGGAATGTACGCGCCAGCCGATCTGCTGGAAAGAATTCGCCTGCTCCTGGTCCGCAAACGTGGGCCCAAGCGCGCTCATGCCCGCTCACAGGTTCCGCCCGCTCCTACACCCTATCGCGTTGCCTCGGCTTGATCTTCTCAAGGTTCCGGGTTCGTTCCAACGCGGGCCTGGGCCCCGTTCGACTTCGCGCAGGGCAGTTCCGCGCCACACTAGCGCCTTGTTGTAAGATCAGTACTTCAGATGGCAGCCATCATTGAAGCGATTGAGCTTCACAAGACCTACCACATCGGCAAGATTGAAGTGCCCGCGCTGCGTGGAATCTCCTTTGAGGTCGAAAAGGGAGAGTTCGTCAGCGTAGTAGGGCCCTCGGGGAGCGGCAAATCAACCCTCTTCTATCTGCTGGGAGGCCTGACCAAGGCCGACTCCGGCAAAGTCCTGATTGATGGTGTTGACTTCGCCGGACTTTCCGATGCGACGCGCACCCGCATGCGTAAAAAGAAAATCGGCTTTGTGTTCCAGAAATTCAACCTTCTCCCCACCCTTGATGCGCGCTCGAATATCGACGTCGCCATTGACATCGCCGGCAAGAACGGCGACCACGATCCGGCTCACTTCGAAAAAATCGTAGGACTGCTGGGATTGAGCAAACGCCTGAATCACCGTCCGTCGGAGCTTTCCGGAGGCGAGCAACAGCGCGTAGCACTCGCCCGCGCGCTCATCAATCGCCCGGCCATTGTCCTGGCCGACGAACCTACCGGCAACCTGGATTCGAAAAACTCGGAAATCGTTCTCGACATGCTGCGTCACTCGAACCAGGAATTAGGCCAGACCGTGCTGATGATCACCCACAATCCCGAGGCCGCAGCCTACGGCGACCGCATCATCCACATGCGCGACGGCGAGATCGTAGCCCCGGAAAAAGATCCGCAATGGCACACCGGACATTGAAGGTGTGGCGTCGGGCGCCCTCGCCCGCGAATGCCGCCGGCAAATCCAGGCTGAGAAGTTCAAACAGACGCCGGGTCCGCCCCGCAGCATAGTTTATAATTCCGTTACCGAGCGGGAGTAGCTCAGTGGTAGAGCGCGACCTTGCCAAGGTCGATGTCGCGGGTTCGACCCCCGTC
>Ga0185299_10002507_pt1 | contig 27996 bp, 24 predicted proteins | sample PaiPotPPA55metaG_FD_128002 | JGI IMG/M metagenome (GOLD analysis project Ga0185299, IMG submission 128002) | Iron sulfur acid spring bacterial and archeal communities from Banff, Canada, to study Microbial Dark Matter (Phase II) - Paint Pots PPA... ...
CTGATTACAGATCCCCCTGACGGCCGCATGCCCGCCCTCACACCTCGGGCCATCGAGGCCCGAGCCGCAGCAAGGAAGGCAATGGAGCGTTCTTGGAGCGTCGAGGACCGGCCTCTGGGCGACCGGTGCATCACGTACGGCTCACCGCAGTTGACTGCCGGATACCAGAGCTATTATCAGATCGTAGAAACGCCGAGCGCGGTCATGATCATGACGGAAATGTTCCACGACGTACGTATCGTCAAAATGAACAACCGTCCTCACCCCCCGGAGAACGTTCAGGGATGGTTGGGAGACTCAATCGGCCATTGGGAAGGCGACACGCTGGTCGTGGATACGACAAACTATCGGCCTCGCGCGTTTCAGAACATATCGAGTGAGAAGCTCCATATTATTGAGCGGTTCACTCTGCAGGATGCGAGCACGCTAAGGTATGAAATTACCGTGAACGATCCGGATACATATGCAAGGCCCTGGAGTCTGATGATCCCCCTGCATCGTTCCTCGAAGCCGGTTTACGAGTATGCGTGCCATGAAGGCAACTATTCGCTGGCCGGCATTCTGGCTGGCGCCCGCGCCGAAGAATCCAAAAAGCCGACATCAAAGTAAGGTTGGAAATAAGGAATCGGCGAAAGGGCTTTATGTCCACACAATCGTCAGATCGCTGGGGCCCTTTTTCGTCCTTGTTCACCTAACGCGAAATCATCACTTGGGTGTCACATGGATGAGAGCGCCGGGATTGGCGTCTCCCAGCATCCATCGGGGCCTCCTTCCACATCGCGGCTGCGGTGGCCACATCCACTCGGCGGCTTTGGCGCCGCCACTGTTGATTGGTCCAAAACGTTCGTGGATCGGACCGAGAACTCACTTCCGCATGCCATCCAGCACCGTGACTGCGGTGATCCGGGATGGAGTGCCCGATGCGGATCGGAACAACTCGTTCAATTTGCGGGCATGTTCACCGTGCTCAGACGAAGTGAGTTGTTGGATTTGTGCGCGCGTTTCACGACCTTCGTATCGGCTTCCTAACTCCCGGCATCCGTAGGCGCATACGGAGAGGCCTCACGGGCCGCTCACCGAGAGGTAGGCGCTCAGGTTCAAGTCGTGGTGAGTGCCCACAAACCCATTGCCTGACCTCCGGGACTATTACCCGTCTAAACTTGGAGAAACAAGCGACGTACAATTGAAAAAGGGAACGTCCCGTCTGTCCCCGGTCTTTTCGGATAGAAATCTCTTTTTTACCATCCATAGGAGGTGGTTATGAAAACGATATTGAAAATTGGTGGAGCAATATTCATTTGCATGATCTTGCTGCTGGTGACGCTGCGCGCCACTGGTTTCGAACCTCGGGACTGTGCAAACGCTTCAGCATCGTGGACGTGCAGAACGCCTGGGCTTTGGCTAAAGGGGGAGCTCGTTACTACTCCAGTCAGCGATTGGTCGTTCACCGACAAAATTCAAACTGTCAAGATTCAAACCCAAACCCCGTTTCTGTTGCCCTACTCGGTGTCGATTTGGTGCGCTGTATATAATGACAATCTCTATGTGACCTCTTATCGCGGCAGACGGTGGGTTGAAGATATCATCCGCGATCCTCACGTGCGCCTGAAGATAGGAGGCCAGCTGTTTGATCGTAACTTGTCACTGGTCAAGGATCCGGATGAAAAAGCAGCCGTGCTCCAGGCTAAGGGAAAAAAATATCCCAAATGGACGGTGCCGTCGGTCTCGACAGCCACTGTCTTTCGCGTGCTGCCTGAGTAAACCAGGGTAAACCAGAGATGGCAAATCGGCCCAATGCCCTTAGCCCCAGTGTTCTTTTTCGCTAGCTCTAGCAACTGGCCCATCTTGCGTTCGGCTTCTAGCGCATAGGAGCCTCGACTCTGCGCCAAACCGCGAATCTGAAAAAGTAGGGGAAAAATGCCGTCATCCATTCCCTAGCCCATGTCCGGCGGGCGATAGCTGCTGACATACCCCTGACTAGCCCGACTAGTCCCACTCCCTGGCCATCCCCCGTTGGAAGGCGGCCGACAGAGCATGACTCTAAGGACATTGAAAATCATTGCCGATGCGTTGGACGTTAAAGTGAAGGAGCTTGTGGGAGATTTGTGAATTTCGCAAGTAACGTCGGCCAGGCTGCATTGTTCAGTTCTCGCCAAAGAATGTGTATGTTAATGTGGGTTAGCAGGCCCGAGAGTTATTGCGTGCCAGTTAAACGAGCCCCGACGCGAGCGCTCAGTGCGCACGCGGGCGACATCGCCGATGGCACTAGTCCAGGATCGCCTGAGATACAAGGCTCCGCGACAACGCATGGATCGGCCGCGTCGTCCCGAGATTCTGATGCTGCACCATCCCAACAAACGGGGTCTGGTGCAAACTTAGGCCGACAAGGAGTTCGGTCGGACTCCGCTTGGCTGAGTGAACTTCGATGGGCTCAAGCAGCAAGTGCCGCGTTCCACAACTCCGACATCGTCGCCTTTCGCCCGCCCAGCTTGCCCGTCTTGTATTGTCCTTTTTTGATCTTCTCCGCCAACTCGATCCCGGAAATCGTTACCGCCGCGTTGTCGAATCGCTTGAATCCCAGCATGGGCCGGATTCGTTGCTTCACTCTCCGATGGTCCTGCTCCACCAGGTTGTTCAAGTACTGGCTGGAGCGGACCTTCACCCGCCGCGGAAGTTCGCCGTCTTCCTTCATCTCTCGCACTGCCCGGTGCGAGGCCGCATAGGCGTCCAACGTGATCTTTGTGGGCACGCGAGTATTCTTCATCGCGCTGCGGAGAAACGATTTGGCGGCGTTTACGTCCCGTCCCGGTTCCGGCTCAGAAAGAAATCGACCGTTTGGCCCGCTTTGTCGACGGCGCGGTACAGGTACACCCATTGTCCGTGAACCTTGATTTAGGTTTCGTCCATCCTCCACGATCCGCCCACGGGCCGAGCGTAGCGCCACCAGCGCTTTTCGAATTCTGGAAGGTAGCGCTGCACCCACCGGAGAATCGTTGTATGCGTTACGGAGATGTCGCGGTCCGCCATCATGATTACCAGATCTCGTAGGCTCAGCTTGAAACTCGTGTACCAGGCGACACACAAGATGATGATCTGCCCGTCGAAGTGCCTTCCTTTGTACAGATCTTCGATCGGTACGAACCGTTGCATCTCTTCATCATCGCCTGCCACTCTCGCGTTTGCACCAGAGCCGAATGGGTGAACTTTCAGGTTATGCGGAAGACGCACAGCTGCCTCTTGAAGGAACTGGATGTCGATCCGCATGTCCGGGCGGATCAGATGGGGCACACAGTTGACGTGAACGAGAACGTCTATACGCAAACATCGCTCGCGCGACGACGCGAAGCGGTGAACCGATTGGAGTCCATACTGCGGGTTAACTAATTGGAGCCAAACGGAGCCAGTCGTTGGATGAGGAGACTGCAACTCGTTGATTTCTTATGGAGCGGGAGACGGGACTCGAACCCGCGACGTCCAGCTTGGGAAATTAATCGGCGTTTGTAAATAAAAGACTTATGCGTCCAAGGTGTTGATACAAGGCAATCTAACTCACTGATTCCTCGTGGCCGTTCTTCAAATCCGTCGTTAATGGAATAAATGGAATAATTGCTTCCGTGAGGCGCTGCGCGCAGATGGGCGACAAGCACCTGCTCAAACTGCACCGTTTCGATGTCACGCTCATCAGCAACGTGTCAGAATTTCTCAACCAGTTTCGCGGAAGGGAAGAGCCGAACGCGACACTCTAGGCTTCCTTCTTCCGCGGCTTTTTTTCTTTGTCACCACGAGCTGTTCGGCCGTGTCGAGTTGCGTACAATTACTTCGTGGCCGGGATTCTGAACGCCATTCCCGCGTCGGACCTCCTGATATATGTCCGCATACTTTGAGCCTCGTCTGGACGTCTTGCGGGAGTCCCAGTTGCGGTTGTGGCCGGAACTGGATGCTGTGCCGTCGGACTTCGTACTCTACGGCGGAACCGGCTTGGCGCTGCAACTCGGCCACCGGGTTTCCGAAGACTTTGACTTCTTTTCATCGTCTGGTTTTGGCCCGGACCGATTACAGTCTAGGCTGCCCTTCTTCCGAGATCTAGACGCGACAGACCCAGACACCTGGGTACATCATAAGCGGGACAACTTGGAAGCCTTCGTCAACCGTGGAGGACTCGCTAAGGTTGCCTTCTTTGGCGGGCTCGAAACGTTACAACGGACACAGGACCCGCAGCGGGTGGCGGGATCGCGCGTGCGCGTGGCGTCGTTGGTGGATTTGGCTGGCATGAAGATGCCGGTGATTCAAGTTCGGGGAAATTGGAAGGACTACGTGGATATTAACGCTCTGGCGTCGCATGGGATCGATCTGCCGACAGCATTGGCGGCAGCCAAAGCGATCGACAAAAGCTTCGATCCGGCGACAAGCATTCGGGCTATACAGTTTTATGGCGACGGGACACTGGATCGGGTCCCGCGGCGGGATCTTACCCGGTGGGCGCAAGTAGTTGATTTAGGCAAGCTGCCCGCATTGCGCCCGCGACATGGTCTGAGTCCGGAAGGATGGAGCTATGAGCCTCACGGTTCCCTATCCGGCTGAACTGCTGCGCGTGGCGCGAAAGGTAGTTTGGTACGACAAGCCCGAGCAAACGCTGGCGGATCTGAAAACATTTCTGTCGCGCTTGATGGTTTACGGTTCCTCGGCAGATGTAGCAGTAGCCAAGAGGTACGTGCCAGGCGAAGAGTTCCGAAGAGTGCTTGAGAATGCCCCTGCTGGAGTGTTTACGCAAGAGGTTTGGCAGAAGTGGCATGAACAGTTCGGAATGCCGGTACCACCTTTGCCCCGGCGCCAGTTTCCCGATGGCTCGTTCGGTCCGGAACCAGGTCGTTTCTTTGGCAGGTAACTTGGTTGTAGGGAAATTAAGACCCAGAAAACTTGACAAAACGGCTCTGGTGCAAACTCGAGTCACAGGCGAGGTTGGCCGAGCTTTTCCGTATTGAGTTTCCGCGATGGGTTCAAGCGGCGAGCGCCGCACTCCACAGTTCCGACATGCTCGCTCTCCCACTCCCGAACTTGCCGGTTTTGAACTGGCCCTTCTTGATCTTCTCCGCCAATTCGATTCCACTAATGGTGATCGCCGCATTGTCGAATCGTTTGAACCCGAGCATCGGTCGAATTAGATGTTTGACTCGCCGGTGGTCCTGTTCAATGAGGTTGTTCAAGTATTGGCTGGATCGGACTCTCACTCTTTTGGAAAGTTCGCCCGTCTCCTTCATCTCCCGCACCGCGCGATGCGATGCCGCATAGGCGTCCAGCGTGATCTTCGTCGGTTTGCGCGTGTTCTTCATCGCACTGCGGAGAAAAGTCTTTGCGGCGTTCACATCGCGATTTCGACTCAGGAAGAAATCGACGGTCCCGCCTACCTTGTCCACAGCCCGATATAGGTAGACCCATCGTCCACCAACCTTTGTATATGTCTCGTCCATCCTCCAGGATCCGCCGACCGGACGGGCGTATCGGCTCCAGCGCTTCTCGAATTCCGGCAGGTAACACTGAACCCACCGCAGAATCGTCGTGTGCGTCAGCGCAATGCCTCGATCCGCCATCATGATCACCAAGTCTCTCAGACTCAATTTGAAACTCGTGTACCAGCTGACACACAGGATGATGATCTGCCGTCGAAATGCCGACCCTTAAACAGTGCTTCGACCGGAACGAACCGTTGCATTCTGCCATCATCCCCGATCGCGGCCTGTTTGCACCAGAACCAGATTCCGTCTTAGTGGTTACTTTTGGGTGATGACTGTGTAGCGTCCAGTGGACAAGTTTGTGTAGCGTTCGGTCTTGCCGCTCGGGCCTGGCCATTGTACTTCAGCCCAGTCCAGTTTTGGGGCGTGCCCGAGGCCGAGGATTTCGCGGGGATCGTGTGAAGAGAGATAGCTGCCTCCGCCGGTCTTCAGGCGGCTCCGGCGAACGCCTCCGGCGGACCAAGTTATGCGCGCGCCTATGGCATCGCGATTGGAGTGCGTTCCCACCAGTTTCAAACCGAGCCAGTTATTCGCCTGTCCGCTCTGGTTCTTGAGTACCAGGGGGGCGGCGCCGTTGTTGGCGATGAGAACGTCCAGCCGGCCATCGTTATCGAAGTCTCCTACCGCCAGACCCCGGGCTGTGTAAGCGCGGGCGAAGGCGGGCCCGGCTATGGCGGTCACGTTGTGGAGGCGTCCACGTTCCTGATGAAAGAGTAGCAGGGGCTCGCGGTACTTAACTCCGGGCGAGTAACTCTCCACCATGTCATCGGGGTGTCCGTTGGCGAGGATCAGATCTAAGTTGCCGTCGTTGTCGTAGTCGAAGAACTTGAGGCCCCAGCCGCTGAGGAGACGCGTTGATTGGGCGATGCCTTGGTCGAAGGCGATGTCGGTGAAGGTTTCGTCGTGCTGGTTCCGGTACAGCGAGAAACTTTCCTGATCGATGTTGGAGACGAAGAGATCCTGCCAGCCGTCGCCATCGAAATCGGCTGCATCGACGCCCATGCCGGAGCGAGGACGTCCGTCGACGCTGAAACCCACTCCGGCTGCGAGGGCAACCTCTTCCCACTTTCCACCGCCACGATTCAGGAAGAGGAAGTTTTGCGCGGTGTCATTGGCGACGAAGAGATCCATGAGGCCGTCGTTGTTGACGTCGGTGGCGACGACTCCCAGGGCTTTGCCGGGGGTTCCACCGATTTCGGTTTTGGCTCCCACCTCGGTGAAAGTGCCATCGCCGTTGTTGTGGAATAGGAGGCTGGCAGTGGGGTTGAATAGGCGGGGCACACAGTAGAAGTTGCGGCCCAGCTGGTTGTTGCCGCAGGAGTAGTGTTCACGGGCGCCGTAATCGACGTAACTGGCGATGAAGAGATCGAGGCGGCCGTCATTGTCGTAATCGAACCAGACTGCGCCCGTAGTCCAGCCTTCCACGAGCAGGCCTGACTTTTTTGTGACATCGGTGAAGGTGCCATCGCCATTGTTGCGGTAGAGAATGGTGCGTCCGTAGGCTGTGAGGAAGATATCCGGGTAACCGTCGTTGTCGTAATCTCCCACGGCGATACCAATGCCGAAGTTGCCTCCAGGCACTCCGGCTTTCTCAGTGACATCGGTGAAGGTTCCGTCGCGGTTGTTGCGGTAAAGCGCGTTGCGGACGGGTTTCGAGGGCTTCCAGAAATCGCAAGGGCCGCTGTTGACTAGATAGATATCCATCCAGCCGTCGTTGTCGTAGTCGAGGAAGGCGCAACCGGGGCCGAGGCTTTCGGGGAGGTAGCGCTGCTCCGACATGGCGTTGTCGTGGACGAAGTGTATCCCGCTCTTGGAGGCGGGGATTTCTTCGAAGAGGGGCGGGTCGGCGGCTAGTAAGTGGCGGGGAGTTACTGCCAACGACGCGTAAGTTAGTAACTGGCGTCGGGTGGGCTTCACTGCGGGTAAGGCTCTCCAGCGTGCGTGACTCTGATCCAATGGTCAGTGAAGGCGAAGTGGATGCCGGGTATTTCCGTTTTCGGCATGTGGCAGGTTACGCAGTCCTGCCGGCCTACGCTGCATACTTTGCCTTGTGCGTGGCAGGCGAGACACTTCGCGTCATAACTCGCAGTTTGGTGATTGGCGGCGGCGTGAGGATCGTGGCAGGCTGTACAGGAAATGCGGCGGTCCGTGGCGTCGTAGCACTTGCTGTTGGCGAGGCGATAGGGTTGGAAACGAACGTTCTGTACACTCTTCGGTCCGTTGACGGCGATGTCTTCCCAGGTGCGATGACAGGCCCCGCAGAGGTTTGAGATTTCCTCAGCAGTGGCCTGAGACAGGCGGGTCATCGGGGAATGCGAGGCCGCGTGTGTAGGGGCTCCTCTGTGGCAGTGCTCGCACTGTACGCCGGTTGTAATCGGTTCGGTCTTGTTGTTGGCGTGGCAGTTGAAGCAGCGGCGGACTTCGGCGGGATCGATCAGCCGTCCGGCTGCTTCATCGATGTTGCGGCGGGGGCGATCGAAATGTCCGGGTGTGAAGTCGAGCGACTTAGTAAGTGTGTAGTAACTAAGCGTGGACTCATAGAGACCGCCGTTTTGTTCATATACGTAGGTCTGGCCCATGGTTCCAACGCCGAAGGCCCATTGGAGCTTAGCGGTAACTGTCCGGTTGCCGTCGGTGACTGAGTAGACCGGTTCTCCGGCTTCACGCGTGATGCTCCAGCGATAATTGCCATTTTGATATTGAAGATTCGGATTGGCCTTGAGGATGGCCGAGTCGAGGGCGGGAGTCAGTGCCTGCTTCATCGGAGTGGACGCGTGCGATTTCGCTTCCGCCGGGTGGCATGTGGCACAGGCGGGGACCACGGCGGCAAGGAACAGCAGAATCATTTTGCCGCCGGTTGACGGGCCTGCGCTTCGGCCGTGAGGCGGCGGACCAGTGCCCTTTCGCGGTCTCCGTCTTCTTTTCGCTTCAGCCGGTAATAGACGGCGGCGAGACTCACGTGGGCTTCCGTGAAGTCGGGGCTCAGTTTGACCAGGTCTTCCAGTTCGCGGCAGCCTTCCGCGAGCTTCCCCGAAGCGATGTCGACGGTCGCTGATTGATAAAGCACGGCGGGATCGCCGGGACGAAGACTCAGGCTTCGGGCGAGATACTTGCGGGACTCCTCGAACCGCTGATTCTGCTTGGCGAGGATGGCGAGCTGGAATACGGCGACAAAGTTATTAGGGTCGACTTCGAGTTCTTTGCGGAACTCGGCGGCCGCGGTATCGGCCTGACTCAGGCCGAGGAGCGCGAGTCCAAGCGACCCGTGCACTTCCGGCAACTTCGGATTCAGCTCGGTGGCTTTTTGTAATTCGTCTCGGGCGCCGGCGAAATCGAGGGTGTTCAGTCTGGCAGTTCCCATTAGGAGGCGCGATTCGGCAGACTCTCCCTTTCGCAGGATACGGTCCAACACTTTCGCGCCACGATCCGATTGCTTGTCTTTGAGCAGCGCGGTCCCAAGCAGGTAGGCGAGCGCCATATCGTCGGGAGATCTCTGATCCCAGGGATCGAGCAGCTCGACCGCAGCTTTGTACTGGCCGAGGCGGATGTCGCAATCGGCCAGCAGTAAAGATGTCTGGTGGTTCGCCGGAGAGAAGGGTTCGAGGCGCGGCAATACGCGTTCAAAGCGCTCTTTCGATTCGCTGTAATGACCGGTCTTGTAATAGGAAAGAGCGAGGTTTAGCAGAACCTGCGGGTTATCGGGCTGGATCGCCAGCGCCTTGTTATACTGCGCTATGGCCTCATCAAAGCGGCCTTCGTGAGCGAGCGCAGCGCCATAATTCCCGAGGCCCTCGACCGAATCCGGATGCCTTTTCAGATATTCGCGATAGAGTGGCAGGGCGGCGCCGATATCGCCCGCTTGATGAGCCCGCAGAGCCTCGGCGAGCCCTTTATCGGGCTGCTGCGCAGAAGCTGAGATGACTAGCAGCGCAAAGATCGCCTGCGCCCGAAAAGTTCGAATTCTCAGCTTCCAACGTCTCAGAAATAATACTTTACCGCGAACTGTAGGATACGGTGTCCCAGCTTGCTAGTGGCTGTGCCAAAGAGCGTGTTGGTCTGTTTGCCCGTGGAATCGAAAACCAGGTTGAGGTTTTGATCGGCGCCGAAGGTGTAGTTCGGGTGGTTGATGAAATTGAAGGCTTCCGCCCGGAACTGGAGACGCTGGCGTTCCTTGAATACGAAGTTCTTAAACAGCGATGCGTCGGTGTTGAAGAACCGCGGTCCGAAGGCTTCCGGTTCAATGATCGAGCCGTTGTGGCCCGCGCTTGGCAGAGCGAAGCAGTTCGGGTTCAGGAACTGGTTGGCGCCCAATCCACTAGTGGGGTCACAAGTTAGTACGGGCATCGCCGGGACCGACTTGGTTCCCGTAATGTTCAGCGCAGTGACGCCCTTGGGCAGCGTCAGGTTGAAGTTACTGTTAGTGCTGTTCAGTTGCAGGGGTGCTCCACTTTGCAGCTGGAGTATGCCGGAGACCTGCCAGTCATTGATGAAGCCTTTCGCAAGCTTGTTATGGCTGAATGGGCGGCCCAGTTGCACAGAGTATGCGGCGTTGAAGATATGGCGGCGGTCAAAGTTCAGCGGACCGTAGTTGTTATTGACGACCAACTGATCGATGACAGTGCCCGCAGTGCCCGCTCCGAGGACCTTCGAATAAGAGTAATTCACGAGCCAGGTATAGCGGTCGCTCTGATGATTCAGGCCGATCTGCAGGGCGTTGTAATTGGAGTATGCATTATGGTCGACGATATACAGGTCGCCATAGACCGTATACGGGCGATACAGGTTGTAGTTCACACTGTTGGCGTTCGGGACACCTAGCAGCGTGCCGTAGGGAACGGCGTTCAGGTTATCCATGCCAGTCGTAATCAGGACATGGCGGACCAGGTTGCCCACATAGGCCACCTCGAGACGCGAGTTGCCCGGTACGCGCTGGGACACGGTCAGGTTGTAAGACCAGGTGAGCGGATTTTGATCGTCACTCGAATTCATGACCGGGAACGCGCCATTCAGAGTGGAACGCGCGATGGGGGGCGCGGCGTCGATAGCGGCGAGCGTAGTGCCCGAGGAGGTCGTCAGATTCTGCGTATAAGATCCCGTGGCGGGCGCAGTGCCGGTGCCGCTCTGGGAACCGCGATAACGGAACAGGCCGATGCCGCCGCGAATCACCGTCTTGCCACCGCCAAACAGGTCATAGGCCATGCCGAAGCGCGGCGCGAAGAACAGGGGCCGGGTGGGGAAGCCGGGGTTAGGAACGCTACTGTCGATCTTGTTCCAGACGATACCCGGCAGAATTGCCGTAGGGTCGGGCTTGTAGAGGGAGGGCTTGAAGACCGCATAGCCGAGCCCGTAGCGGTCAAACCACTGACCTTCGTGCTGGATGCGGATGCCGTAATCGACAGTGAAGTTCTTGAAGACCTTCCAGCTGTCCTGGATGTAGCCTTCATAAAGCTCCGAGGCAATGCGGTTTACGTTGTTGAAGTTGACCTGAGAGAACGCCGAGACGCGGCCCAGCAGCAGATCGGCGTAGGCATTGCCTGAACTGATGGGATTCGTTGCGTCCGTGGTGATGCTGCCGTTGGCTGCACCGCCGGCGGGCTGAAGATTCGCGACGTACTCAGCGTAAAAGCCCGCTTTGATCGTGTGTGTGCCCCAAACCTTCGCTGCGTTATCGGCGAGACTTCCGAGGGGCTTGTTCGCGAACAGGGTACCGCCGCCGGCTGCGAAGCCGCCGTTATTGGAAAGTACTGCCGTCTGGTTGGCCGCGGAGAGGATGTTCGGGATCTGTGCGATGCCGTTGTTGAAGAAGCCATGGTAGGGGTACCCAAGCTTGGTGCGGTCAATCGCGTCCGGATTGACGAATGTATTGGGGAAGCCGATGTAAGTGAACGTGCCTATGAACTCGTTGGTGAGCGTCGCGTTGAAGACGTGCGTCAGATCGACAGCCCATGATTCGGAGTGATTCGGCGCGGTGACGGCAGACGGGTAGGGAACCTGGTTGGACGCGTTGGCCCAGAGCTGGATGGGGAAGTTCTGCTGCTCCTGCTGGTGGTAGGCTCGGACAAACAGCTTGGTGGCGTCGCTGATGGAATAGTCGACGCGGGTCACGAACTGGTAGCCGTTCTGTGGGAAGACAGCCTTAAAGGCGTAGTTGTAGCCGCCGGTCTGTGTGGGATCGGCATTCGGCAGGGGCAGCAGGCCGGTCAGGACTTTCCCACCCGGATCCAGGCGACTGGCCGGGATGATACCGCCCGGGAAAAGGGGGTCGGTGACCGGTTTCGGGTTGCCGGGGACGGTTCCAGCGGGTCCCAGGGCGGCGATTGAGGCGGGTGAGAAGTCGCCGTTTCTCATCGCGACCGTCGGGACGGAGGTCTGAATCTGGGAAGAATTCAGGTGCTGGTAGAAATATTCGAAACCGGAAAAGAAGAAGAGCTTGTCGCGGTTCCTATTGAAGCCGGTTTTCGGGATCAGGACGGGACCACCGATGTTGCCGCCGGGGAAGTAATAGACGTTCGCGGGTTTGGCGAGGCCTGCTTTGTTGTCGAGCCAGTCGCCTGCGTTGAGAACGTAATTGCGCGCGGACAGATAACCTTCGCCGTGATAGCTGGAGCCACCCGCCTTGGTGATGCTGCTGATGACCACGGGGCCTTTAGAATTTTCGGCGGAGAAGTTCGAGCTGAGAACTCTGACTTCCTGGATCATGTCGGCATTGGGGTTAACGGGGGTGGCGCAGTTGCAGCCGGGGTCGGAAACGTGGGCGCCGTCGGAGACGATTTCGGTGGAATTCAGCGGAGTGCCATTGCCGGAGAAGTAACCGAGAGCGCTCTGGCGTCCGGCATTGCCGTTGCCGTTGATGCCGATGACCTGACCGTCATAGCCAGGGGCGTTGGTGGCGCCGTTGCCGGCCTGCGCGAAGCCGGGCATGATCTTGATGAACTCGGCGGCGCTACGGCCGACGGTGGCGATGCCCTGGAGGGTTTGTGTGTTGAGTGTAAGTGCTTTTTCGCCCGAATCGATTGGGGTGACGCTTTCTGCGGTGGCCGAGATTTCGACTGTTTGCGAGATTGCGCCGATCTGCAGTGTGGCGTCCACGTTGCGCTTGTCCGCACTGTTGAGCGCGATACCCTTTTGCTCACTGCGCTGGAAACCGGGTGCTTCAACGATTAGCGCGTAGCTTCCAGGCGGGATGGCCACGATACTGTAGTAGCCTTCGGAATTGGTGGCGGTTTTCCGGAGGTCACCGGAGGCTTCATTCCTAAGCGTGACGCCCGCAGTGGGAACAATGGCCGCCGAGGTGTCGCGAACAATGCCGGTCAGAGTGGCGGTGGTGGCCTGGCCGAACGCCGGCAAGCCTGAAAGCAACAACAACGTCGCGGTGAGCGCAAAATACGGCGCAGACCGGTATCCGGTGATTAACATGGATTTACTCCCATTAAAACCGAACTAACCTGAATCTTAAGAAGACTATCAGAGCCGGGGCTCCCAGGCAAGGGGACGAGACGGCTATCGCCATGTACGCGGCTAGTATCCTTTATGTATCCATCCCTGAAATAGGGCGTTTACATGAATTTGCGATGAGTCACCGCAAATCCCGATCTTTGTTTCCCGAAACGACAGGGAAAGCATATTGGAGAGCAAAACGGAGTTCCTGGCCCGACACCGGGAGATGATTCGTAGTCGTTGCTACTGCTTGATCACGATAAACCAGGCCGCGAGAATCGGGCCTTGTGGACCGCGTCCACGTCCGCCCGCAGCCGGTGGGGGGGCGCCAGCGGGTGGTGCTGGAGCCGCACCGCGCTCGGGCTGGAATAGGTACACGTTGTGGGTCTTAGGATCAACTGCGATCGTCTTCGCGCCGGCGAACGTGTCGACCGTGGCAACCGTCGTGTACTTGTCGGGCGAATCCTGGTGGACGACTGTGACGTTGCCCTCGCCCCCATTCGGAATGTAAACCAGTTTTTTCGACGCATCCCAGCCCAGGGCGTCAACGCGCGTGCCGTTCTGGATGGTCGCCACGACTTTTCCCGTGCCTGGATCAACCACGACGGACGTTTTGTTGCAACCTGAAAAGATGCGGTTCGATTCCTTGTCATACGCGATGCCCGTCGGCCCTTCACAGGGCGCGAGCGGCCATGAGTCGGTCGCCTTCCAGGTCTTGACGTCGATCACTTGCATCGTGTTCTTGCGTTCGTTGTTGACGAAGATGTGTCCTTTGCCATCGGCCGCAGCGCCTTCGGGCGCGTTGTCTTCGAGCTCGACCGTGGCAAGGATGTCACCGCTCTTTGGATCGAGAGCGGTGAGAGTACCGATCGGGCGGCTGTGATTCGTCAGAATGATCTTGTCATCTGGCTCATCGTACATGATGCCGTCGAGACCGGGGCCGACCTTGATTTGTTTGATCACGGCCAACGTCTTCAAATCGAACATGGTGACAGTCTCGTCCCCGCCGTTTGTGGTAAAGCCGTGACCAGCCCTGGAGACGATGCCGGCGCCATGCACGCCCGGCGTATTCGGAATGTCACCGAGTACTTTGCCGGTGGCGCCCTCGACCACCATCATGTGGGTGCCGCGCGAAACGAACACGCGCCCCGTGGCGGCTTCGGTGGCGACATAGTCGGTGCCTCCGTCACCTTTGATATCAAATTTTTCAACCTTGAAGGTCTGCGCCTGCCCGATGTTGAGCACGGCAAGGCTGCTTATGAAAAGAACTCCGGTTGCAATCAGTAAGCGTCTGGTCGTAGGGCCTCCTTTATAGTTGGACAAGGCTTCACACCGGATTCTAGCTTCCCAGCTGAGAGTAGTATACAGCAATCGCCCGCGACTCAAAAGGTCGCAATTGGATTAAGCGGAGAACCGGTGCCTCCGGTGGCGCGAAGCGGCGCTGCCGTCAGGAGAAACGTCCATCGGTTTGTGGCCGTGGCAGCCTTGGCGAGCGGCTCAAGGTCGCACTGATCGAACATCGGCGTGCCCATTGCCACCAGGAGTAGCTCGTGCAGGGGGAAAGTAACTCCGTCGATTCTCGAGGGCAGCACATCGTTGGCCGTATCGCCGCCTAGAATCGCGATATCGCGTTGTTTGAACCACCGTGCCGAGGACGCGTAAAGCCCTGCCGAGTGAGCAGCGATGTCCCAGGGACCTTTGGCCGCTCTGAGAGCCCATCGTCCGGTGCGGATGAAAACGGCGTCTCCGCTTTGAATGTGCACGCGCGTCTTCTTCTCCCAGGCGTCGAGCTCTTCGGGATAGATCACATCGGTAGCTTCCAGGTACGGAACATGCCTGAGCCAGGGGATGTCCATCAGAACGCCTCGCGTGAAAATCCCCTCCCGGTACGCAGTAACTGCAAGAAACTCGGCTCCGCCCGGTTTGACGGACGATTGAGGGAAACCGTTGTACATCTGCCCTTGATAGAACACATGCGAGAGCGCGTCCATGTGAGTGTGCGCGAAGCCTTGGAACGAGATCGAGTACTCGTCCATGTTGAATTCGTTGTCCACCCCTGGGCTCATTTTGTGTATGAACGGAGAACCATTGTCCACGGCTTGCAGGGTATCCGTATCGCGGGACAGAGAAACTGAGTAGCCTTCCGTGACCAGTGCGGCAGCGGCTTTTCGCTTGGCGGGAGTGATCAGGTTCACCGTGCCCATTTGATCGCTTTTGCCCCAACGACCCCAGTTAGACAGCTCGTTCATCATTTTTTCGAAGTCAGCTTTGGTCAATTTTTGCGGCGCCTGAGCTTCGACCCAAAAGGCTGGGACGGCACACAGAAGGACCAGAGAAAGAAGAGACCGTCGCATCGAAGTGTCCTCAGTGCGGGTGATAACCAATAGCCTGCGGCATCCGGGCGTCAGCGACGGCTGAACGGTCGATGAGCGACTCCTCGGGATCGACGAATGCCCAAGCTAGTGCGCCCAGTGCGCACAGAAGGGCAGCTGCTGTAAAGGAACTGGTCCAACCAAATTGAGCGGCAATTAGGGGACTCAATGAGGCAGTAACTGCGCCAGCAATCTGATTTCCCATATTCATCAATCCGGATACCGACCCAGCCGAACTTCCGCCAAGCTCCGAACTGACAGACCAAAACATGCTCTGCGAGAGATATAGAGCGCCCGCACCTCCAGCGAGGATAATGCTGGCGATGCGCGCATCCTCGGCTCGAGGCCCTACTGCTATGAAGACGGCGGCGAGAGCGATACTAAAGCCAGCCACACTGCAACGTCCCCAACGCTTGCCGTGTCGTTTGGATAGCTTGTCGCTGATGATTCCCCCAAGCGGAGAACTGATGGCCATCGCAATGAAGGGAAGCATGCCGTAGAGTGAACTGGATTTTAGGTCGAGACTACGAACCTTACTGAGATAAATAAAGAACCAGCTGAAGAAAATGTAGGCCGCGTAGCCGAAGGTGAAATAGCTTAGGGTCAGCGCGGCAACGCTACGGTTTGCGAGGATCGCGCGCCAGGGTATCGGGGGCTGTTCTTTAATGTTTCTCGGCAACGCCGCCCGGATGTAGGCCGCTTCCTCACGCCCCATCCACGGATGTTGTTCGGGCATATCGCGACAAAGCCAATACCAGACCACGCCCGCCACAACACCGATTCCTGCGCAGATCAGGAATGCCGACCTCCATCCATATTGACTCATCACATATGCAATGAGGGGAGGGGAAAGTCCCGCGCCCGCGCCTACGCCAGCAAAGATTACGCCGTTTGCAAGACCACGCTCCTGGGACGGAATCCAAAATGCGACCAGCCGGTTGCTCGCTGGATAGACAACCGATTCGCCAAGTCCGAGAGCGAATCTGACAAGCATCAGGCCGGCGAGCGATGCCGTCAGTCCCGTAGGCGCCAGACCCGTTAACCCAGTAAAGACCGCCCACCAGATAGCGGCGACGCCGATCACCTTGCGTGGTCCGTAACGGTCGGCCATTCGGCCGCCCGGTGCCTGGAATAAAGCATAGCCGAGCACAAATGAACTGAAAACCCAGCCAAGTTGGATGTCGCTGAGGCCGAATTCGGCTTCCATCAGCTTTCCGGCGATGGAGATGTTGACACGATCGAGGTAGGCAACCGCGCTGATGACGAACATCCAGCCGATCAACAGCCACCGAATTCGTAGTGTCAAGAAGCTTTCCTCAAGCAGGTGGGAAGCAGCCCGATCGAGATCGTATCATAACCTATCTAACAGGTCAATGCAGCTACCGGCGAACCGTTCGTCGCGACGTCCCTCGAAGAGCGTCCTTTGCTTCTTCGAAGTGAACGGTCATAAGATGAGCGGCTTTCAAGGGAAGCTGGGCCTCAATTGCATCCACGATCGCAGCGTGCGTATCGACAATCCGATTCAACTGCGCCTGCGTAGTTCGGCTCTCTAGTCCAGCGCGAATAGAGACTCCCAGGCATTCTCTCAGCGGGCCGGCGAGAAGCGCAAAAAGAGGATTGCCCGTTGCTTTTCCGATCGTCTCATGGAAGCAAATGTCATGTGGCACGAAACGATCCGGACTCCTCAGTGTGCGACGCATACCGGCTACGGCCAATCTAAGGGTCTTGATGTGTCCGCTGTCCCGATGGGCCGCTGCCAACTCTGCAGCGCGAACCTCAATCGAACTGCGTAAATCCAGCACCTGCTCCGGGGAGACTTGCCGGGTTGATAACGCGTGCCGTATTAGCTGTGAAAAAGCTGTATTCTTTAGAGCTCCTACGCGTGGAGATCGCCCATTGGCAACTTCAACGATTCCCGATGTTCTCAGCGCACGAAAAGCTTCGCGGACAATGCCTCGGCTGATCTTCAGATTGGCGCTAACTTGAATCTCAGACGGCAATTTATCGCCGGATTGAAGCCGCCTACCATGTATGTACTTCACGACATACTGGGCGACAGTGTTTGAAAGGTTATCGCGATCAGATCGCGCTATGGCCGGCATTTGGAGATCATTCCAGGCTGCTTAGTTGTAGACCGGCTTTTCTCCGGCAACGTTCACCCGAATTTTATAGATGCTGGTCACCGCGGTGATATAGAGCGTCTTGCCGTCATCGCCCCAGGCGCAGTTGGACGGGGTTTCCGCCGTCTTGATGGTACCCAGATGCTTTCCATCCGGTGAAAATACCCAGACACCGCCCGGGCCAGCCGCGTATACGTTTCCGGCAGAATCCACTTTCATGCCGTCGGGCACTCCCATATCCGGAGAGGAACTCGTATCCGCGAAGACGCTGCAGTTACTCACGGCTCCCTCGGCGCCGACGTCGCAGCGCCTCCAATTCCTGTGATTTGCTTCGGAGTTTGACAAGTACAGGATCTTGTAATCCGGTGAAAACGCGATTCCATTGGGAATCGGAACGTCTTTCACAACCGGCTCCAGCTTTCCTTTGGCGAACCGGAACACGGCGTTAAACTTCAGTTCTTTCGCCGGGTCGTCGGCCCCTTTGGGCAGGCCGAAAGGCGGGTCCGTGAAATACAGCGCCCCGTCGGGCCCATAAACCACATCGTTGGGGCTGTTGAGGCGCTTGCCTTGATAGCGGTCCGCCAGCACGGTTACCTTCAAATCGGGCGCGACACTCACGATGCGGCGGTTGCCATGCTGGCACAGGGTCACGGTGTTGTTCGGGCCGCCGGCCATTCCATTCGGACCGATGTAACCGCCCGCGGGCAGATCGTGACCGTCGTACCCGCCGGGTTTCAGCACATCGGTCACCTTGCCGTCCGGCGACCATTGATGCACCACGTTGCCCACCAGATCACTGAACCAGAGAACGCCCGGCGGCCGCCACAGCGGCCTTTCGAGGAACTTGAAACCGCCCGCCACTTTTTCAATCGCCGCGGTGGGAGCGATCAGCGCATCCAGTCCGGGATCGAGCCGCGCAATTGTGCCTACCGCGGAGGACGCGGGAGGCGGAGACGCAGACTCGGGCGCCTTGCTGCATGCCAAGATCCCCGCCATAAGAATGACTGAAACCGCAATCCGTCGTTTAGGTGTGCGCATGAGACTAGCGCGGAGTTCCTGCGGGCGCGGCTGCGGCCGAGGTGGCGGGCTGCGCATTCTGCGGAGCGCGGTGCGCGATGTAGAGCCAGATCGAGGGATGGTCTTCGTTCAGGTTCATGGACGAGTGGGTAGTCTTGCCGTTCGGTGGGGACAGAAACGCCACGTTGCCGACCGCTTTCCGGATCTCGCTGCCCAGAATCATATAGCCTTCATCCGACCCGACCTTCACCCAGAGTTCCTCGACGCCCGGCACGTGCGCGTGCGGTCCGCCATAGGACATGGGCGGGAAGTAAATCGGCGAGATGACGGTGTTGATCCCATCGTTGGCGTTAAACATCTGCTTGCCCATGTGGATCCAGTGAGCGCGATTGTTGCCGAACGGCACCGTGTTGCTGTCCACTACCTTGATCGGCTTTTTCACGGTCATTCCATTGTTGTCCTTCCAGGTGACCATGATCATGCTGAGTTGTTTGTCGCCGGTATTGACAAAATGCTGCTTCGCGCCGGGCGCGAGCAGAACCCCAACGCCGGCGTGTAGGTTGTAGCTTTCAGTCCCAGGGCCCGAATCGACGCGCCCCTCGCCGCCCTGCACGTAGTAGAAATAGATCTCCTGCGATTCCATAGCGCCGGTCTCGAAGTGCGGTTCGAGCGTAGCGACGGCGCAGTCGTCGCGATATTCGAGAACGTTGCCCATCGGTCCGGGATGATAAGGATCGCCGTTGCGCAGCATGGAGCGCGTCATGAGACCGCCGTTGAGCACTTTCGTGAAGGCCGTGGAGGGGTAGCCGATGAAACGGTCGATATCGACACCGGTTTCCTGGTTGGAGGGCAGTTCACGGGGGGCGCCATCATTGGCCGGTCCGCGTGCAGCGCGTCCAGCGCGTCCACCTTGCGCGGGGGCGCTGGGTGCGTCCGGTGGTGCTGCTGGTTGTTGCGCGACGCAGAGCGGCAGCGTCAGCGTGACTGTGAGGAAAAGTCGGTTCATGGATTTGAGCTCCGTAATTGCAGTGCTGGGCAATCAGCCAAATGCTACCAAGACCTATCATACAGGTCAAGCGTTTCTGCTAAACTGCTTTGGGCGTCTTGATCCGTCGCCGAGAGTTACGGATCTATCCGCGACAGGAGAAATCGAATGAAAACGCGTTTGTTGGTAGCCGCTGTGGTATTGGCCGCGGCGGTTGGTTTTGGTGTGGGACGGCTGTTTTCCGGCTTGCCCGTACACGCTCAGGCCAATAAGAAGGAGCCAGTGGCGACACAAGAGGAGTTCCTGTCGCACGTGATCCATTATCCGGATTTGCCGGAGGTGGAACTGGTGAAAGGCTCCAATTCGCGGCTCGTCGCCGGAGAACAGTCGATGATCAGCTTCCTGACCATGACCAAGCACTCCTATTTTGCGCCGCATCATCATTCGCAAGAGCAAATCATGATTGTATTGGACGGGTCGTGTGATGAAATCATCGAAGGCAAGCTCTACCACGTGAAAAAGGGCGATGTCATCGTTCTGCCGCAGAATATCGTTCACGGCGCATACATCGGCGATGAGGACATTCACGTTATCGACGTGTTCGGCGAGGTGCGTAGCGACTATCTGCTGAAGATGGAACAGGCCATGGCGGCAATGAATAAAAAGAAGTGAGCCAGCGGCGTCGCGTACGGGGAGAACGCCGGGCGCTAGTAAACGTCGTAGACCAGAATGCTGAAGTTTTTGTCGGTGAGCGTGTTCTCGATGGTGGGCCAGGCCTTCTGATGTTCCGGCGTATTGATCCACTTCTGCCGTAACTCTTCGCTCTCCATGGTCAGTACAAACTGATATTTGGCGGGAGCGGAGCCGCGAATGGCCTCGCGAACTTTCAGCATCTCGAGATCGATAAATCCCGGCTGCTTCTTAGCCACCGGCCGGAAAATCTTTTCGAAATTATCCAGCATCTCCTGCTCGCGCTTCGGATCCACCGTGAGATCGCAGTGGAGCTGAATCGGTCTTTTCGTCGGCGCGGCAGCGCCGCTGGCGGCAGTCACGGAACCCGCCAGCAGCATCCCCAGGCATGTTCTTCTCTCCATCATCGGATACGAGTTCAGATCTCCTTCGGGTTACGATTCTACATGAACCTGTAATACAGGTCAAGCTCGCCTCTTCTTAGCCTCTAAGCGACTATCTCCGATTAAAGTACTGTTTGAAGTTCTTCTCTGCCGCGGGCGAGGTATGCGTGGTGGTAATGGTCAGGATCTTTCCGTCCGGCGAGAGCGCCCACACTTCTTTGACCTGAAGCGTGACATTCCCAGGCATTCCGCCATACGGCCGTGTGGTCGCGATAACTAGCGTGTCTCCTTGCAAATTTGCGGTGACGGCGGCTTTCTCTATCCCGGTTTCCGTCGCACTGGTGTAGGGTTTGCCGTCCACTGTGTACTTACGTGTCGCGCCCTGGGGACCGGTTACCTGCAGGTTATTGCCGTCCTGCTGGACAGTCATGACTACTTCAGCATTGCCTCGCCCTCCCGGCCCGCCTCCCCGTCCTCCTCCACCCCGTCCGCCAGCCGGTGCTCTAGTGAGCCAAACTGGCTCCGGCACGTGATCGCTTTTGGCATTATCTTGGACCCAGGAGCCGCTGAAGTTGGTGTCGGCCATCGCGAAAAGCGGCAAGCCGAATAATGCTATCCCGAGCACCATCAAGACATGTCTTTTCATATAGGTTCTCTCGACGCTCAAATCACGAAGCCTGTGAGCCGTATATCTTTACTCCTACTTTCTCCGCAATCGCCCGAATATTTCTCTGCGCCTGCTGATACTCTTCCAGAGCACTCAGGAATTCTACGAGCATGTTTCTGTGCCTTTTCATTCTGCTCAGGTGCGTCAGGAATACTTCGTAATCCATGACGCCGGTACCATTCATCGCCCAATTCAGGCCGGGAAGCATTTCGTTCCATACGAGATCCTTGGCGTGGACGTAGCTGATCTGTTCCCCGAGCACTTCGAAATTGAGGTTTAGGAGTTCGGTCATGCGGAATACGTTGCCGCAATGGACCTGGTTGGTGATATCGAGACCGGCCATGATCCGGTCATCGCCCACATCCTCCCTGATCCGCTTATGGGACCAGGCGCTATTGACGCTTTCCGAAATCACATCCTCGAGGGGGATTTCGATTTTGATGCCCGCAGTATCCTTACATATGCGTTTGAGTGCATTGACCGACCTGTTCCAGCCTTCACGGCCCCAGTTCCGAGGATGCGCTGTGTTTCGATTGGGATACAAACTGCCCGCATGGGTGAGAACCAACTGGCACCCCATTTCGTCCGCAGCATGAATCGTATCGATGATATGTCTTTGCCACCGGTCGGCATCCGGGTCGGGGGCAATAATATTGCCGGCGCAATGAATTCCATAAAAGACAACATCATTGGCCTTCAATTGCGCTTTAATTTCCCTGATTTCACTTTCAGGCATCTTTCTGCTGAGCCATTCGGCAGATGCTGCCTCACAGGCGGTCCATCCGCCGGCACGCATGGATTTAAAGAGGCTGGCATAATCCGTCCCCTCTTTGTTGGTGATGTGAGGGGAGCTTAGCCTGATGTGCGATGGGCCCGGTGTCAGGTCCCTTTTGACATTCGCGGGCGGGCTCCACTGACACAGGAAGTCCTGGCCCCATACATCAGGTAAATCTGCCCTTTTTGGTCCTCGGGGTGTCTTGGGTGCTTGACCAAAAGCCAATTCGGGAGCTGAACTGGCAGCGAGTCCAGCTGTCAGAGCACCTTTGAAGAGTTTGCGTCGCGAAACATTATTCCTAGCCATAATCGAAAGCTCCGTTTTACTTGCCCATCAAAAATGGAATTTTGAGACCGAACTCTGCCGGCTACCTTGCCACGTAGTTAGCGACCATGTCATCCAACCCATTGGCAATGCTTTGCTCGGCGCAACCGGGCTTCAATCGTGAGCCCAGCACCTGGAAAGTTTCATGTCCGAAGGAGGCGTCGTCGGGGATATAGCCCGAGTTGGCGCGGCCGTTCGCCAGCGTGACCACGACCGTGTTGGCCATCGGTGAGTTCTTCTTCAATCGCTGTGAAATCAAGGTGTAGATCTCGGCGTTGACCGTGGTCAGTGCGATATCGCCGATCCCGATCATTCCCAGCCGAATACTTACAGCGTCGCTATCTTTGTAAATTCCGGGCTCCCCCTCACGGCCGGCGTTGGTGCGCTGCCGCCCGGGGCAGCTAATCGTCTTTTGCGCGCCCCAGATTGCGACATCTCCGCTCCTGGTTCGGATGTTGGTCATCACGCGGATGACTTCTTCGCCGAGCAACTGACCTTCGCTCTCGATCCAGCGCTCGAATCTATCGGCAATCTTGGGATCCAGCTTGCCATGCGAAACTTGTCCTTCGCGGAGAGGCCCCTCAACATTCTCGCGAACCAACTCGTAGCCGGTGATCGGGACGCCCGATTTCGACGCCAGCGCGTTCGTGCCGGATCGCATGTACAGCGGATTCTGGTCGCCCGACGCACCCTGCGTAAACACCATCACCATCTTGTCGTCGAAGGCCTGCTCGACATAGCGGGACGCCGCTCCGGGGAAATCCGCGCTGGTAATACCGACCAGATAGCCGTTAATCGCATGCATCGCGTAATTTACATACGCGGCGACCGGATCGCCGGCCGGCGTAGTGAACGACACGACGGCCACCGTCTTATCCGAAGCGGCGTTCAAATTGGGAGCCTGGGTCCAGCGATGAGTTTCGTCGCTGACAACATCACGATTCGCGTTCAGATAAGAGAAGCCGGTTCCAAAACCCACCAGCACCGGTTGGAGCTTTCCCTTGGCCTGACGCACCGCATCGAGCATCGCGGCCACCAAGCGAGCGGAGGGCGGCGGCGGTGGCGGCCCGGCTGGCGGGGGTCCCGCGGGAACACCGCTATGCGTGTGGGTGGCCGACATGATGATGTTTTCCACCGGGCACTTGAGCTCGTCAGCGAGCTGCTTGCTCGCGCTCGTCCAGACATCCTCGGGCATATTGCCAAAATCGGCGTTCAGGAGCGCCGCGCGATTCAAACCGTTGTCCAGCACGATTGCGCGGACGTAAAGGTGCTCATGTTCGTACTTTCCTGAAGGTGGATATGCGGGGTTGACCGGCGGAGTGATGTCCACGCGGGCTGCCCCGGCGCGAAGATGGCCGCGTTCCGCGACTGCTCCGAAGGCTGAACTACACATGAAAAAGGCAGCGAACAAGCATCTGCGATATCGGAGTGTCAGGTTCATGAGAATCTCCTCTTACGCACCAAAGGCCGTGCGACGGGCTGCGCCGTCGGGGTTCATCCGAACTTCGCACTTGTTGTCGAAGACGATCACGGCGCCTTCCTTCGGTGTAAACGCGGGCCATTTGGGAAGGCCGGGATGATTGGGATCGCCCTTTCGCGCGAAGGTAATCCAGGCGTCGGACATGCGCCCACCCAGCTCCCGCGCTTCAGGACCACCGCCAGTCATTGCCGCGGCACGATCGGTGTTGTTGAAGACGAAGGGAAGCTCGGAGCAGTGGAATGCGCGCGGGCGTCCATCCAGGATCGGCGTTTGCCAGGTGAACCAGAATGTATAGACCGGCGCGCCACCGAGAGCGACTTGGCGTTCCGCCTGGGTAACGCAGTTTTGCCGGCTCTGCGCCGCGAACGCTACCGATAGAACGTCGAACGGTTTCGCCTTTTGGTACAGCTTTTGGTAGGCGGCGATCACTGCTTCAGCGCGATCGCCGAAACGCTCCCTGGCGCGCCGCAGAACCTCGTCCTTGGTCATTTCTTCATATTCCGGATGGTTGATACCGTGCGTTTGCTCGTTTAGCACGCTACCGACGAGAAGCGGAATACCGGCGGACATCGCGGGAGCAACGGGATCGAAGGGCTGCGACGGCAGAATGCGGCCATCGGGAGTCGGACGCCAGCCGCCTCCGCCGCCGGGGATTACAGACCGCGGAAACGCTTTCCTCAGGGCTTCTCCCTGAACCTCGGCAAGCTTCTCAAACGGTACATCGCGCAGCTTCGAAACCTGCGCCGGGGTGAGACCGAGGAGCTCGAGCGTCGCGGCTGCGAGCTTTTCAGAATCCTCCGGCGTGCTCTGACGCAACGAAGAACCACTTTCAATAGCGGCTTTGTGGAAAAGGCCTTTGGCGGAGGGCATGGCCATCAGCGTGCTGACCTTGCTTCCGCCACCGGACTGACCGAAGATCATCACATTACCGGGGTCGCCGCCGAAGTTGGCAATGTTGTCGCGGACCCATTCGAGCGACGCTACCAGATCCAGCATTCCCGCATTCGCGGAGCTTACGTACTCCTGGCCGTACTTGGAGAGGTTGAGGTATCCAAAGATATTCAGGCGGTGATTCAGGCTGACGAGCACGACATCACCACGGCGGGCGATGCTCTCGCCGTCGTAGGCTTTCAGCTCCTGACCCGATCCGGCGGAAAAACCTCCACCATGCAGCCAGACCATGACCGGGCGCTTGCGATTGTCGGTCCCGGGCGTCCACACATTGATGCGCAGATGGTCTTCGCCCGGCTGCCCGTCGTCCCACTCGAGCATGAACGACTCCTCGTCGTTCTTCCAACCGTTGCGAGCGCCCTGCGGACAGACTTGTCCGTAATACATCGAGCTGCGGATGCCGCTCCACGGCTTAGGCTTGGTCGGCGGCATGAAGCGGTTCGGCCCGGCTGTGCTCCCGGCATAGGGGATGCCTTTGAATGTCAGGATGCCGCGCGCGGAGTAGCCGCGAACTTTGCCTGCCGTGGTTTCCACAACAGGTCTGGACGACGACGCCATGATGAGCGGTTCCTCAGGGGATCGCGTACTCCGCGAAGGTGCACCGATAGCCTCCGGCGTTAGGGACGAAACAAACCCTGCTCCAGCAACGGTGGCAGCGTTCCGCAATAAAGCCCGGCGGCCAATAGCGTGATTCTCTTTTCCTGGTTGAATCATTCGATACTCCTTAAACGCGAAAATAACACGATTCTATTGATCACCCCGGCCTCGACCGGGATTCTCGGTGTTTTGCATGTTGATGAGCTGATAGCCGCCCATCGCAAGCCGGACGTTCGGACCGGACGGCGCCTCGGCCGCCATCTGGTGCCAGGTCATGGGAGCGGCATAGAGCACATCACCTTCCACGGCGTGAAATTCGCCAGTGTTCTCGAACTTACCGCTGATCTGCCCGACTTGAACGATCCACCATTCCGCAGGACCCGCGTGGATATGGCCGAAAACACTATGGGAATTGAATGGTGGATCATCCGGCTTTGCTGGACCGCTTCCGATATTCCCGTTACCGTTGCCGCACTTGTTCTCGGCAGGGTTCACGTAACCCAGCAGCGGGCTGGCGAAGAGATGGTCGTCCTGCACCGCGACCACTCCTCCTTTGCAGGCCGCAATCGCGTCCGTGAAGGTGTTGAACATGAAACGATTTGGCGGCGTGTAGGCTGCGGGATTATGGTTGAACGCCACTTTCACGACAGTCCCGTCCTTGCTCGCAGCCGGGGGAGGGCCAGCAGACGGATAGACCGTCTTGTAATTCGTAGGATTCACCTCCACCCAAAGCGCATTCTGATCGCCCGTCACTTCATAAGAAAAGACGGTGGCCTTCATGATGTTCACGATTGCCCCGCGAGTTGCGGTCGCGGGCTCCTGGCCTTCGGCGTTGAAAAGTACCTGACCTGCGACCACCACGAAAACCGTCGGAGTGTCGGGGTGCATGCGAGCGGTATATTTCGTTCCCGGAGCGCCGGAACTGTAGATCGCGTCCTGTTCCGGATCAAGAATGATCTGTTCCTGCCAGGTGTTCTGGCCGGCATGCATCTGTTTCAGCTCGGCAAGCTTCCACAACGGTCGATTGGGCGGTTTGTAGACGCCGCCCGCAGTCTTGTTCACCCACCAGGTTTGTGCGGGTCCGCGGCCGCCTTTCCCCTGGCCTCCCTGTGCCGAGGCCACACTACTAAACGATGCAGCCAAGCACACGGCCGCCAGCAGTGAGGTCTTCATAGTTTCTTCTCCGTTTTTTCTAAAAGTAGAATTTAGCGACAAACTGCATGATGCGGTTGCCGGTCTTCAAGCTCGCGGTTCCGAATAGTGCGTTGGTCTCCGCGCCCTGGGCATTGAACGCCAGGTTCAGGTTATTGTCAAGCCCGAAGGTTTTGTTCGCGTGGTTCAGGACGTTAAAGGCTTCCGCCCGGATCTGCAGGCTTCTCCGTTCCGTGAATTTGAAGCTCTTGAACAACGACAGGTCGGTGTTGAAGAAGCCTGGGCCGAACTGTTCCGGAAGGACGAACGTGCCGTTGTGGCCCGGCGTGGGAAGCGTGAAGCAACTGGGGTTGAGGTATTGACTCGGACCCAGGTTCTTGCGTGGATCGCAGGTCAGCACTGGAGCGACAGCGACGTCCGGCGTGCCGGTGATGCCGATCTGGGTCGGAGTTCCAGCTGGCATGGCCATACCGAATTCGGTACCGACGGTGCCGGTGGCGCCCTGGAGGTTGGCCCCGGACCAGATCTGCATGATGCCGGACGCTGTCCAGCCGTTAACCGCGCCGCGGAGGAGCCGGTTCCCCGAGTTGATTCCGGGGAGCGCGGCGGAGTACGCAAAATTGAACGTTTGGCGGCGATCGAAGTTGAGCGGGCCATGGTTATTCTTCGGATTGAGCCCGTCGCCGATGCTGACGTTGTTTGCGCCGATAGTGCCAATGGCCGCGTTCCCGGTGACCTTGGAGTAAGTGTAGTTGGCCTGAATCAGGTATTTCGCAGAGCGGTGCCTGTAGGTAGCCTGCATGGCGTTGTAGTCAGAGTAGGCATCGAACGCCTGGATCGTGATGTCCTGATAGTTCGGATACTGGCGGAACAGCAGATTGCTGGCGCTGGGGGTGGCGAGCATCGCTCCGTAGGGTACGGCATTGAGGTTGTTGTAGAGGATCTCGGGGAGATGACGGCCCATGGTGTTGACATAGGCGGCTTCAAACTCCGAATTCCAGGGAAGTTTCTGGGTAACCCCGAAGTTGTCCGTCCAGACCATCTGGAGCTGCGTGGAATTAGGATCCGGCAGACTGGTATACGAGAAGTTCCCCTGACCGCTCAGGAAAGGGACCACCAGATTGTCGAGAGCTTTCAGCGTTGTACCCTGCCCTATGCTTGGGCTGTAAGTTACCGAGCCGGTGGGCAGATTTAGGCCGATTGGCAGGCCGCCACCGCCCGAGGGGCCACGATACCGGTAATCGCCAATGCCGCCGCGAATAACGGTTTTGCCGTTGCCGAACACATCCCAAGCTTCGCCGAAACGCGGCGCAAAGAAAAGGGCGCGAGTGGGATAACCTTCCAGGGGAATATTTGGATTCATGGCGTGCCATTGAAATCCTGGAAGGTAGACGTTGGGATTGTTAGTCCAGGCCGAAGGCACGAAGACGGCGTGCCCGAGCCCTACAATGTCCGTGCCCTGGGGATCGTGCTGGAAGCGCATGCCGTACTCGAGCGTCAGTCGATGGGTAACTTTCCAGCTGTCCTGCGGATAGC
>Ga0185299_10002509_pt1 | contig 27976 bp, 23 predicted proteins | sample PaiPotPPA55metaG_FD_128002 | JGI IMG/M metagenome (GOLD analysis project Ga0185299, IMG submission 128002) | Iron sulfur acid spring bacterial and archeal communities from Banff, Canada, to study Microbial Dark Matter (Phase II) - Paint Pots PPA... ...
AGGCATGATCTCGTCCAGGATATTTACGTCGTGCACTCTACCCTCGGTAATGCGGATAAACGTGGGGATATTGCCACGCAGGTCCAACAAGGTGTGCATCTTGACGGCGGCTTTGTGTTTGCGAAACCTCGCCCACGGAAATAGAGCGAGGCACAGGTCGATGGTCGTGGAGTCCAACGCATAGAGACTCTGATCCAGATCGACGCCGATCGGATCGAGCGCATAGAGTGGCCGAGCGATGGCGATCAAGACCTGCGCAAAGTCGGCGTAGATTCGCCAGTCGCGAGCTTCGTTCGCATCGGCCAATGTCGAACGCGCTACCTTGCCGCGGAATCCCATGTGGTAGAGCTTGCTGCCGATGGAACCGAGGCAGGCTTCTATGTCGCGAAGACTCTCGCGGTAAGTCAACTGAGCGAATGCCATCGCCAGATACTGATCCCAACAGGACAAATTTTTCAGATAGCGACTGCCGCCATATCGGTCTACGCACTTCTGGAACTGTTGGTGGGGAAGGAACTCGACCAGCTGAGAGAAGACGGTGCGCCCAGTGTTCATCCCGCATTGTCAATGTTTCCTACCAGGCCGCCAAGGACGCTCCAAAACGTCGTTTTCATTTCAAATCGTTTTTACGCCAAACCCCATGCATCACACTGAATCTACAAGGCTTGTGTGCTCACTGCGGAAGTTTCCCCGGACAGCAGTGAGAAGAACCCCTTCATCGAGTGGAGGCATGAACTCCGACCCTAAACGGAAATACACCGGGATTGTGACCGCCATTGCGATAACTGCCGCTGCGATAGTCATCCATTTGTGCTCAAGCACAAACTCGATGATGGGGTGATAGATCTTCATCAGCGGGCGGCTGATGGGGTGGTTCTCCTCGTTGTAGATCTTGCCCACCAATATCGCGTTTGTAACCTTGGCCAGCCAGGATGGCCGGAACTCGAACTTCTTCAGCCGTATGAACAGCAGTAAGACTGCCGGTACCAAGGTGATAGACAAGATCGCGGCAATTGCGATGGAGAAGTTCTTCGTAAACGCCAGAGGCTTAAAGAGCCGCCCTTCTTGGGCTTCCAAGGTGAACACTGGCAGGAAAGAGACCGCGATTACCAATAGCGCGATGAAGCTCGGGCCTCCTACTTCCTTGACGGCGCTAATGATGACGTCCTTGTAATCTCCTGGCTGTCCCTCGGCCTCCCAATGTTCCAGCTTCTTGTGGGTCTGTTCCACCATCACGATCGCCGCCTCCACCATGGCACCGATCGCAATCGCAGTCCCCCTAGCGACATGATGTTGGCGCTCAGGCCCATCGCATACACCACACAGTGGTCACCGTATCCCATAAATTGACCGGGCTGGATCGAGCAAGAACACCCAGCCTCCTTCGATACCGCGAAGCCACGACTTGCCATTTCCTCGCTACGCCCGCTTGCCCTCTCCTAATTTCCCGCGGGGGGGGCAATTTTATGGCCCAAGCACGTCAAACGATGTCGCGCACAAGCGACCAGCTGCGCCGCTTCAATCGGGCGCGGCTCTTCTTCGTGTGAATTCCGGAATTGGTTCTTGTTTTGCATGTCGCACTGCAACTTCGATCCGTCTGGCTGAAGAATGCAACGGGTGGAAGCCTACTCCCGCGCGTACTGCGTCTCCGGCTCAGCATCGGCAGGGTTCGGAGTGGAGGTTAATGCGGTGATCCCGTAGTCCAACCCTTTTTCGAAGGCCTGCAGGTTCAGTTCCCGGAAGCTGGGTGGGACGGAATCGGCTACCGCTTTGCGCACTGCATCGGGGGCCAGCAGGTGTGTGATCGCGGTGAAGAATCCCACCATAACCGAATTCAGCACCATGCGCTTTTCGAGTTCTTCGGCGATGCGCGTGGCGGGGACGCTGTAAACTTGGATTCCCTGTTTGAGATCTGAAACTCTGACCATGTCGTGCTCGACGATCATGACGCCGCCGTCTTTTAACTCGGAGCCGAAGCGCACGTACGCCTCCTGCGACATTACTACGAGGATGTCCGGCAAGGTTACGTACGGGTACAGCACAGGCGAATCGGAAAGGACGAGCTGCGCACTGCAGGCGCCGCCTCGGGCTTCCGGACCGAAGTTTTGGGTCATGGTAGCAAACGCGCCTTGATAAATCGAGGCAGCCTTGCCGAGGACTATGGCCGAGAGGATCACTCCCTGGCCGCCGAAGCCTGCGATACGAATTTCAGTTAGCTGCATACCATCTCCGGTTGTTCTACGAATCTGTCACCTAGCGATTCGGCATATTGCGCTCGCATCATGGTCTGGTAGTCGGGGCGGTCGCGGTCGACGAACTTGCCTACGATGATCTCTCCGGTCATGGTCATACCGACTTCACTGGTCGGCGCTCCGTGGCGAACTCTGCTCTTTTCTTTGTAGTACTTCATGGCGTCTAGACCATCGCCCAGCTTGTTGCGGCGCTGATATAACGTGGGGCAGGGCGAGATCACTTCTATAAAGGAGAAGCCTTTCTTATTGAACGCCTCGCTGATGGCGTGCGAAAGTTGCCGGACGTGGAACGTGGTCCAGCGCGCGACGTACACCGCGCCGGCCGCTTCTACCAAGTGCGGCAAATTGAACGAAGGCTCGAACACGCCGTAGGGATTCGTGGACGTGACCGAGTGATCTGGAGTTGTAGGCGCGGTCTGGCCGCCCGTCATGGCGTAGATCAGATTGTTCACGCAGATGACTTTCAGATCGATGTTGCGGCGTGCGGCGTGGATCAGGTGATTGCCCCCTATGGCCGACAGATCGCCATCGCCGGAATAGACGACTACGTTCAGCTTCGGGTTGGCCAGCTTTAGTCCGGTGGCGAACGGGATGGCGCGGCCATGCGTGGTATGGAACGAATCCATTTTGAGGTAGCCTGCAACGCGGCCTGTGCAACCGATGCCCGAGACCAGGGCCAACGATCCTAAGTCGATTTTCGATTCGATGAGCGCGCGGGCGAAGGAGTTCACGGTCGTGCCGATGCCGCATCCCGGGCACCAGATGTGGGGGATTCGATCGCTGCGCAAGAAGGTCTCGACTGGATTCACGACGGGATTGAGGAGATCGGTGTTCAAGCTGTCTGACATCGGCTGGCCTCCACGATCACTTTGAGGATGTCTTCGGGGTTGTGAACTCCGCCGCCCGCATGCGACACGGCGAAGGTCTTGGCCTTGCCTGCCGCGCCTCGCTCCACCTCACGCACCATCTGGCCGAGATTGAGTTCGGGGACGACGAATGCTTTCACGTTGGCCGCGAGTTCTCGGATCTTCTTCTCGGGGAATGGCCAGGCGGTGATCAGACGCAACTTGCCGACGCGGAGGCCCTGTTTACGGGCGGCCTCAATGGCGCGTTGCGCCACTCGGGACGTGATTCCGTAGGAAACGACCACGACATCAGCGCCCTCGAGTTGCTCTTCTTCGAACATCGCAATGCGGTCGGCGGCGTCGCGAATTTTGTTTTGCAGGCGGCGAACAAGCTGGTCTTGGATCTGCGGAGTCATGTTCGGATAGCCGCGTTCATCGTGAGTCAAGCCGGTGACATGAAAGTTGTAACCATCGCCAGCGTGCGCCATTTCCGGAACCTGATCGCCGTTCGTTTCATAAGGGAGGTAGTCTTCGACTGACTCGTGAGTATGTTTACGCGGTACGACTTCGATCTCGTCGGCGCGAGGAATCACTACCTTCTCGGTCATGTGGCCGACGACTTCGTCCATCATGAACATCACCGGCGCGCGGAATTCCTCAGCCAGATTGAAAGCCTTGATAGTGAGATCAAAACACTCCTGCGGAGAATTGGGGCAAAGGGCGATGATCTCGTAGTCCCCATGCGATCCCCAACGCGCTTGCATCATATCCGCTTGGGCAGGGAGTGTGGGCAGGCCGGTGGATGGGCCTCCTCGCTGCACATCCACGAACACGCAAGGCGTCTCGGTCATGGCGGCGTAGCCGATGTGTTCCATCATTAGAGAGAAGCCGGGGCCGGAGGTCACGGTGAAGGCTTTGGCTCCCCCCCAGACCGCACCTTGCAGGGTGATGGAAGCGGCGAGTTCGTCTTCCATTTGGATAAATGTTCCACCGACCATAGGCACACGCGAGGCGAAGCGCGCAACTATTTCGGTGGATGGCGTGATGGGGTATCCGGCGGCGAATCGACTGCCGGCGGCTAGCGCGCCTTCGCAGCAGGCGTGGTCGCCGTCTATGAAGTGCATACCGGTAAGGACGCCTTGAGGGTCAGCTTGCACTTGTCACCTCGTTAGCTTTAGCAGCTTTAGCGAGGTCCGCGTTCTTTGCGGGCAGACGGGGGGGATCGGCCTTGGTGGCGCAAATGGCGAAGTCGGGGCAGTACATGCCGCACAAGTCGCAGCCACTGCACTCTTCGGGATGCACGACATGGGGCGGATGGTAGCCCTTGGAATTGAAAGCGGACGAGAGCGCGAGCACGTGGGAGGGGCAAAACTCCACGCAGAAGCCGCAGGCTTTGCAGCGCTCAACCACGATGGAAACACGTCCTTTTGCCATGGAATCTCCACCCTCAAGGTGTAGAACACACCAGGAAAAGCTGACGTGATTATGCCCTGTGAGAGGTACAACTGGGTGTGACAACAATCACGCCTATATGTGAGCAGGCGCACATCTGCAAATAACTGGCTTTCGCTCTGGAGCATTGTTATTTATTGCCTCATCGTGATTTGAGACACAATCGATTGTGCCTTTTGATCACCGCAATCGGGAAAGGGGTGGATTAAGAATGAGAGTTGGTTGACGAAATCGTATTTTGTTTAACAAGGGGGCTGCCATGTTTGAAGCCGAAGTTGAGATGGAAAAACGGTCATCATTCTTACCGCTGGTACTCGTGATGTGTGGTAGCGGCCATCGTGGGCTTGGTTAGCAGGCTACGTGCTACTCCAGGTCCGGGAGAGAACGCCTCTCACCGCGGAGCAGGCGAGCGGGATCGTGACAGCGACGTTGCAAGGATCAGGTCCGGCCATCATTCACTTCCGCGCTGGTCTCGTGAAACCGAGTGCAATGAGAAGCCGGGCGACCCCAATTATCAGTTATTGGAAAAAGCGGGGATTGTTAAATTGGCCAAGGCGGCTCAGGGGCGTATGGTGGTCTCGATCACACCTGGAGGAGAGCGCCTGATGGCCGGTCTGCCGGGTTTCAAGAAATTTAAGGAAGCAGATGGCACGTTCTTGTATCAGGCTCCGCTGGCGCAGCGGCCATTCGTGAGCAACGGGAAAGAACCCCTTGTTTGCTTAGCGGTACCGCTTCGGGTACCGCTCGACCATGCGATTTTGGCTCCTCTGGTCCGCTAAGCGGTCAACTATTGAAACAACCGCCGACGACGCGTCAGGCGTGTCTATTCGCCGCTCAAGACCCTCCATGCCTCTCGACCGGTCACCAGCACGTGGTGCAACCCCTTCACAGCTCTCATGTACTGAGCGCGTTCGAAGGCTCCCGGATCGGGGCAGTGGATCTGGCTCATGCTGCCTTGCATCTGCTGTACAGACTCATATTCGTGATCTTCCATCCACTCCCGAACGCTGCGTTCGACATGACGCAGATGGCTGATTCCATTGCGCAATAGAGTAGAGCACAGCATGGTGATATCGGCGCCGACCAAGAGCAGCTTGATCACGTCTTCGGGGCCATGCACACCACTGGTCGCTGCCAGGTTTGCCTGTATGCGGCCATAGAGAATGCCAATCCAGGTCAGGGGTAGCCGTAACTCCTGCGGGCTGCTGAGAAGCACGTTGGGTTTAATTTCTAATTCGTCTAGGTCGATATCGGGCTGGTAGAAGCGGTTGAACAGCACCAAGCCGTCTGCGCCGGTGTCGTCCAGCCGCTTGGCCATATGGGCCATGTTGCTGAAAAATGGACTGAGCTTGACAGCTACCGGAATGTGAACCGAGATCTTTACTTCCCGGAGAATGTCAATATAGATCTTCTCTACTTCGGAACCAGAGATGTCCATACTTGTCGGAATGAAGTAGATATTGCACTCGATGGCATCGGCCCCGGCTTGCTCGATCTGCTTGGCATACTTAGTCCAACCGCCCAGGGTCGCACCGTTGAGGCTGGCGATGATGGGAATGTCCACTGCGTCTTTGGCTTTCCGAATGTGATTCAGATATTCCTCGGGTCCGGTGCGGAATTCGCTGGACTGGGGAAAGTACGTGAGCGACTCGGCAAAGCTCTCCGTTCCGGCGTTGAGATGGTGTTCAAGCTCAAGGCCCTCCTGGTGCAGTTGTTCTTCGAACAGGGAGTAGAGCACGACGGCCGAGGCGCCGGCATCTTCGAGGCTACGGATTCCGCTGATTTCCTGCGAAATCGGGGATGCGGAGGCGACCAGCGGCGTGCGAAGCTGCATGCCAAGATATTTCGTGCTTAGGTCCATGATGTTTCCTCCTCGTGGTGCGAGCCGCTATTTCCGGCCCCTATGGCACGGACTGATCGTGGCGCATCTGAGCTGGAGCCGCAGCCTGCTCTGGTTTGCGCTGCGCCAGATACTCGTACAACCGATAGCGAATCTCAGCATCCTGCTGCGCCTGCTGCCACAGCCGCTTGGCGTCTTCAGGTTTACTCTTGAGCAGCATCTTGAAGCGCGTCTGCTGCTGCAAAAAGTCCCGGACTTTGCGCGTGGGAGTGCGGGAGTCAAGGGTCAGTGGATTTTCACTAGTAAGGACGCGTTCCGGATTGTAACGATAGAGCAGCCACTGACCCGACTCGACTGCGACTTTCTGGTCTGACATTGCCGTCGTCATGTTGATGCCGTGCGCGATGCAGTGTGAGTAAGCAATGATGATGCTAGGGCCGTCGTAGGCTTCCGCTTCAAGGAACGCCTTGAGCGTGTGTTCGTCCTTTGCGCCGATGGCAACGCTTGCCACATAGACATTGCCGTAGCTCATCGCCATCAGTCCCAGGTCCTTTTTCGGCCTCGGTTTACCGCCAGCCGCAAACTTGGCGACGGCCCCGCGCGGCGTGGATTTGGAGGCCTGGCCGCCGGTGTTGGAATAAACCTCAGTGTCGAGCACCAACAGGTTCACATTGCGTCCGCTGGCCAGTACGTGGTCCAGACCTCCGTACCCGATGTCGTAAGCCCAACCGTCGCCGCCAATGATCCAAACACTCTTCTTCACCAGCATGTCCGCGAGAACGAGCAGTTGTTTGGCTTCAGGGGAGTTCAAACCATGCAGCTTTTCCTTCACTAGGTCGACGCGCTGCCGCTGCTCGAAAATGTCTGCCTCGTCTTTCTGTGGTGCTGTCAGCACGGCCGTAACGAGTTCTTCTCCGATTGGCCCAGACAGACGGTGCACCAACTCATGGGCGAATTCAGTCTGCTTGTCAATCGAAACCCGGAACCCCAGGCCGAACTCAGCATTGTCTTCAAACAGAGAATTCGACCAAGCCGGCCCGCGGCCGTCAACATTCTTAGCCCAAGGGGTAGTCGGCAGGTTCCCACCGTAGATGGAGGAGCAGCCGGTCGCATTGGCGATCACAGCCCGGTCCCCAAAGAGCTGAGAAACCAGCTTGAGATATGGCGTCTCGCCGCACCCGGAACATGCTCCAGAAAATTCGAACAACGGCTCCTGCACTTGCTGCTGGCGGATGTTAGTAACCTTGATCTTCCGGCGATCAAGCTCTGGAATTTTGAGGAAAAATTCCCAGTTCTCCCGCTCAGGTGCGCGCAGCGCCGGCTGTGGTGCCATGTTGATAGCTTTCAGGCGGGTCTCGCTCTTGTTCTTGGCGGGACAGATGTCCACGCAGATGCCGCACCCGGTGCAGTCTTCTGGCGCGACCTGGATGGTGTACTTCAAAGGATGCCATTCCTTGTCGCGCGCGTCAGTAGACTTGAAGGTTGGGGGCGCATTCGCCAGTTGTCTTGAGTCGTACACTTTGATCCGGATCACGGCATGCGGGCAGACCATTGCGCATTTGCCGCACTGGATACAGGTTTTCGCGTCCCACACAGGAATATCGAGCGCGATGTTGCGCTTCTCCCATTTGGCGGTCCCGGTGGGAAACGTCCCATCGGCTGGGAAAGCGCTCACGGGTATCTCATCGCCGTGCCCAGCGTAAATCAGGCCGAGCACATCGCGCTCAAACTTGGGTGCCTCCGGAGAGAACGGGGCTGGCATTTCGGTTTGGCTGGTAGACTTCTCCGGCACGCTGACTTCGAAAAGGTGGGACAGTGTTTCATCTACGGCGCGCAGGTTTTGCTGTACGACCTCTTCACCCTTCTTGCCGTAGGTGTCACCGATGGACTTGCGAATGGCCTCAATTGCCTCTTGGCGCGGCAAAACCTTCGAGATGGCGAAGAAACACGTTTGCATGATCGTGTTCATGCGCGAGCCCATGCCGGTGTCCCGGGCCACCTGATAGGCGTCAATGACGTAGAACCTGGCCTTCTTCGCGATCAGTTGTGTCTGTACTTCGCGAGGCAGGTGTTCCCAAACCTCGTTTGGACCAAAAGGACTGTTGAGCAGAAACACGCCGCCCGGAACCAGCGCGCTGAGCATGTCGTAGCGCTCGAGGAAAATCCACTGATGGCAGGCCACCAAGTTGGCCTTGGAAATCAGGTAGCTCGATCGGATCGACTGGGGACCAAAGCGCAGGTGCGAGACTGTCATTGCGCCAGACTTCTTGGAGTCGTAGACGAAGTAGCCCTGCGAGTAGTTCTCAGTATTCTCGCCGATGATCTTGATGGAGTTCTTGTTGGCTCCGACCGTCCCGTCGGCACCCAGACCGTAAAACATGGCGCGAACCACGTTCTCGGGTTCGATAGAGAAATCAGAATCGTAGTCCAGACTGTTATGGCTCACGTCGTCTTGAATGCCGATCGTGAAGTGATCCTTGGGCTTCGCCTCCGCCAAGTTGTCGTAAACCGCTTTCACCATCGCTGGCGTGAATTCTTTTGACGAGAGACCGTAGCGTCCGCCGATGATTTCTGGCGCGAGCCTCAGCTTCCCATGGCCCAGCTTGATTCCTTCTTGAACACCGTCGGCCACGTCAAGATAGAGAGGCTCTCTTGCGGCGCCAGCTTCCTTGGTGCGATCAAGGACGGCAATCTTGCGCACGGTTGGGGGAAGAGACTCGATCAATCGCTTGACGGAAAACGGGCGGTACAGCCTGACTTTCAACAGACCAACTCTCTCGCCGCTGCCGTTCAGATGCTCCACCGTCTCGTGGGCGGTCTCTGCACCGGAACCCATCATGACGATAACGCGCTCGGCATCGGGAGCGCCCACGTAGTCGAACAGGTGATACGAACGCCCCACGACCTGGGAAAACTTGTCCATTGTCGCCTGGACCTTATCTGGGCAGGCCTCATAGTAAGGATTGCTGGCTTCACGTGCCTGAAAGTAGACGTCGGGATTCTGTGCGGTACCTCGCAATACCGGGTGGTCCGGAGAAAGCGCGCGCTGCCGATGCTCGAAGACACGATCCATGTTGATGACGGCGCGCATGTCGTCTTCGGTGAGCATCTCGATTTTGTTGACTTCATGAGAAGTGCGGAAGCCGTCGAAGAAATGCAAGAAAGGGATGCGGGATTCGAGAGTGGCTGCGTGCGCGATGAGCGCTAAGTCCATTGCCTCTTGGACAGAATTCGAACAGAGCATCGCGAATCCCGTAGTTCTGCAAGACATCACATCCGAGTGGTCGCCGAAAATCGAGAGCGCGTGAGCAGCCACAGTACGGGCAGTCACGTGAAATGCCGTCGGCGTGAGTTCACCTGCGATCTTATTCATGTTGGGGATCATCAGCAGCAAGCCCTGCGACGCAGTGAAGGTGGTGGCCAGGGCTCCAGTCTGCAGTGCGCCATGAACGGCTCCGGCGGCACCACCCTCGCTTTGCATTTCGACCACGTGGGGCACGGTGCCCCAGATGTTGGGCACACCTTCCGACGACCATTGGTCCGCCCACTCGCCCATCGTAGACGACGGCGTGATTGGATAAATGGCAATGATCTCATTTAGGCGATAAGCGACATTTGCGACTGCCTCGTTGGCGTCCATGGTCTTGAACTTATGCTTCATGACGTCCCCTTCCGGACTTCTCGGTAACCCCGACGGACCGTTCTGAGGGAACAGTCATATAAAGCATGCCGGAACGAGATGATATTGTCGGGAACCCGGCTCACACAGTGGTGTGATTCAAATCACAAAGGAAGAGTACGAAACGGCAGGGGATGGAAATCGTCAAATGCTTTTTGTTTGGCCACCGGGATGGACTCACCGCTTGGGTGCCTCAAGCAGATTGGTCGCAGCATGAGCTGCCTTTCCTCTTCGGTGCGAGGAACGTAACTGCTCGCGCCGGGTCGTGGTAGTATCGTCGCTGTCATTGCACGGAGGTGCGAATGCACGGGCAAGAACGATGGTCAATACTGCTTCTGTGCCTGGTTCTTCTAGCGCCTGTTCTCGTGCCGGCAGCTCAGAAGCAGGAGCAGGATAAGGCGACCTCGCCAGCCCGTAACCCCGTCGAGGGAGCGAAGATTTTTCGCTACTACTGCGCCGCGTGTCATGGAGCTGATGGACGAGGGCATGGACCAGCATCAGTGGCCTTAAAGCATGCGGTTCCAGATTTGACCCTAGTCTCGCGAAGAAATGGCGGGCGGTTCCCGTACCAGCGTGTAAAGGAAATCATCGAAGGAAAGCAACCTGGACCGCTCGCTCACGGCGATCGAGAGATGCCAATTTGGGGACCAATCTTCCATGAGGTCGAAGCGGACCAAGACTGGGGAGAAGTAAGGTTGGACGGCATCACCAAGTACATAGAGTCAATTCAGCAAAAATAGATGGCGTGTGGTCTTGATCGCGCGCACTTGGTGTGAGAGGAAGCGCAGCCACATGGAAGCGGTGGTGAAGTTGGCAGACCTCGAGCCCAGTGCGCCCCAAAAATAGAAGCCGGAGCAGCCGTGCTGCTCCGGCTTGTCCTTCAGGCCTATGTTTCAGGCCGTCAGGGCTTCCACGAAGTGCTGGCAAACCGAGGTTTCCACGTTGTAGTGCTTGTAGGTGACGGGGTTGGTTAGATATGGCTTGAGAATCCCTTCCACCTTGGAATACGTTTCGCGCTCATAGCGCTCGGCATCCCGCTTCTCGGCCCAGAGAGTGATGGTGATCATCTTTTCGGTCTTGGTCTCCGGCACGAAGGGCAGGATCTCCAGAAATCCCGGTTGCTTTTTCAGGATCGGCAGTACCTCGTTACGCAGAACCTTCACAAACTCATCTTTCTGTTCCAGCTTCGGAATAAATTCACCAATGCGTGCAAACATGACAGTTCTCCTTTTCTTCTTGCGAATTGGTGCGACCCGCAAGCTGACCCACCTGGGAGCGGATTACGAGTCAACATCATTAAACAATGTCAGAATAGGCGATAGCGAATCAGAAATCAGTGACTCGACGTACACCACGCTGTGATTCAAAACACACCATTGCTTTGCTTTGAATCTTGCAAAAGAGCAAAAGAGCCAGTTCTGGGCAGAAGCACCGAGTGCGGGTACTCGATCGCAAAATCCCTTCCGCAAAGGACTCCCGCGAATTCTCCAGAATCGTCCGACTCCGCGAGTTAATTTTGGCAGTGGTTCGGATGCGTGCGTCCCGCAAGATTCAACGCACGCCCTGTATGGTTCCGTACCGCTGTAAGTTCGTCCCCAATGTTCGTCGCAATTACTTGAAGGCTCGCGGGTTTCCTCGGGACTCCGGGCTTGTCCGCAACGGGTCGAATCCTCCATCTCACGAAAGTCGTTCCCTGCTGTTCGGACGAATTTCCCCGCGCGAGGGGTAGCCGCTGGCACCCTGGCATATTGTTTGGTGCGGATCTGTATCGGATGGGCAGAATAGTAAGTGGACAACGGCGGAAGCGCTGGGGCGGGCTCGCACCGGACACGGGACTGTAATCATAATGGAAACGCTCGCGTCACAAGTGCTCCAGCCCACGGCTGTGATCCAGGTCACAGAACCACGTGACCAGCATCATCGCAGCCCAAGCGGCGTTCTGCGAACATTACCCCTATATGGCGAGAGGTGATGTATGGCACAAGATGAACACGAAATGCTGGAGCTCCTCAAGTTCGAGCTGAATTTCTTGGAAGATGGAGGCTACGGGCGCTCTCCGCGCACACCTTGGCGTCCTCCGTTCATCTTCGAAGACTCACCCAGTTGTCTGAACCTAGGGGACCCCGCTCGGACGCATCCGTGCAGTGAGTGTCTTTTGATGAAGTTCGTTCCCGATGAACTGCAGAAGGAGAGCTCGCCCTGCCGGTTTATCCCCCTCAATGAAAACGGGGAAACCATTGATTATTTCTATCGCTGCGGCACGCAACTGGAAACGGAAGAAGCCCTCGCCGTCTGGTTGCGCAGCCAGATCACCCGGATCGAACAGCTTGCGACATCGACAAGACCGTTGGTGGAGGAATGCGACGAATTTTCGAAGCTGGCAGAAACCTAGGGAAACAAGTTACCTGTCGGTTCGCGCAGAGTGGTGTGCAGCAAACGACGCACTCAGGAGTTTACGATTTTCTTCAAGGCAGGTTGATTGCGAATGATCAGGGTCGATCCCTTCAATTGCAATAATTGCTTCTTCTTGAAATCAGAGAAAAGGCGGCTGACCGTCTCGCGCGTAGTGCCAATCATTTCCGCGATTTCTTCATGCGTGAGCGTCAATTTCAGTTGCGCAGGCTCGGTCGCGTTCCCCGCTTTTGGCGACCAGGAGAGGAGCAGCTTTGCGAACTTCTCTGAAGGTGAACTCGTCAAACCTAGAGTTCGGATTTCTTCATATGCGGTGTAGTAGTTGCGGCTGAGTTGCTCCGCAACTCGCAATGCTACCTCTCCATATTCGCGCAGGAATTGCAGGAGCGCGTCGCGGGCGATGAAATTGGCCTGGCCCGGCTCCGTCATCTCCGCCGTTACCTCATAAGGCCGATTGGAGATGGTCGCGTTCAGACCCAAGACGTCCCCAGCTCCCGAAATCTTGGTGATGATGGTCTTGCCATCGCTCGAAGATGTGAAGAGTTTGGCCTTTCCCGCACAGAGCACGAACACGCCACGCGGCTCTTGGCCCTCGATAAATAGCATCGTCGTTTTCGGATACACCGCAGTGGACTTGATTTCATTCAGCCTTTGTACTGCAGGCAAAGGTAAATTACAGAATAAATGCTCCTCCCGCACCGGGCAGATCATGCAGTTATCGATGATATTTAAGCCGTAAGGAGCGCGCATTCAGCACCTTCCAAGTGAGCGTATTGTAGCACCCGATGTGTGATTGGCATCACGAACATCCGTGATCTCGGCCACCGCTTTGATGGGTCCGCTGGCACAGAATCATGAGGAACAATGGTCGTGGTAACCGTGACATTCCCATCCTTAGAATCGGTTGGCGGAGTAGCAATCACGACTTTTGGAAAACGCAAGCAGGACCTGGAGTACTGAATGGAAAATGAACATAAGTACCGCGTTGTAGCGTGGTGGACGTCCGGACAGACTGGCATCGCCAAGTCTGATTCGGCACCCAACGCAATTCATTTCACCGCGCCATCGCAGTTCGGCGGTCTCGAAGGCAGGTGGACACCTGAGGACCTGTTGATGAATGCGCTCGCGAGTTGCTTTACGACGACGTTCCAAGCAATCGCGAGCTACTCGAAATTCGAATACACCGACCTGGAAGTGGAAGCGGAGGGAACCGTCAGCAAAACGGACTCTGGCTATTGCTTCAGCGAGATTGTCATCCGTCCCAGCCTGAAGATTCCTAATGAAGAGCAGCGGGAGCGGGCGATCAGTCTCTTGCATAAGGCGAAGGAGTTGTGTCTGGTGTCGCGTGCGCTGGCAACACCTCAGAAATTTGAAATCCAAGTCGAGGTCAGCAAGCATTCACACCAGTTGGATGATCGCGGGCTACATGTCCACTGATATCCTTGGCCGGGAGAGTTTTGTGAGTCACAGGCAAGGAAGTCTGGGTGAGCAAGCGCAGACTGCGGCGGAGAAGTCGACGAAACCTGGAGCGAGGTCTGGTTTGGACGCATTATTCTTCCCTGACTCCGTGGCAGTAATCGGCGCAACCGAGCGGCCCGGTAGTGCGGGCAGAATGGTTCTGTCGAATCTGATTGAAAGCCGTTTTCGGTCGAAAGTGTATGCCGTTAATCCAAACCATTCGGAGGTTCTCGGACTTAAGGCTTACAAAAGCATTGGCGACATTCCCGAGCAAGTGGACGTGGCCGTAGTGGTCACCCCGGCACTCACGGTTGCACATGTCATTGGCGAGTGTGTCAATGCAGGAGTAAAAGCGGCCGTCGTGATCTCAGCGGGATTTCGTGAGCAAGGTCCGGAAGGCGCGGCGCTGGAGCAACAGATCCAACAGCAATTGCGCCGCGGCACAATGCGACTGATCGGTCCCAACTGCCTCGGCATCATGAATCCGGCGATTGGCCTGAATGCCACCTTCGCCAAAGGCACGCCCAAGGCTGGCAATGTTGCGTTCCTGAGCCAGAGCGGTGCACTGCTGACCGCAATCCTGGACTGGAGTCAGCGCGAAGAGGTTGGCTTCAGCGCGATCGTCTCGACCGGCTCAATGTTGGATGTGGGCTGGGGCGACTTGATCGATTATTTTGGCGATGATCCGCACACACATAGCATCCTGGTTTACATGGAGTCGGTGGGAGATGCGCACTCGTTTCTTTCCGCCGCCCGAGAAGTATCCCTCAGCAAACCCATTATCGTGATCAAGGCTGGCCGCTCCGAGGCCGCTTCTCGCGCCGCGGCGTCGCACACGGGTGCCCTCACAGGAAGTGACGAAGTTCTGGATGCGGCGTTTCGACGCTGCGGCGTCTTGCGAGTGCACAGCATCGCCGACCTTTTCTACATGGCAGAAACTCTCAGCAAGCAACCTCGACCCAAAGGGCCGCGGCTCACGATCGTGACCAATGCCGGCGGACCCGCCGTTCTCGCTACGGATACGCTTAATGCCAATGGCGGTCAGCTGGCCACACTTTCCGAAGAGAGCTTGCGGAGTTTGGATCAATTTCTGCCACGGCATTGGAGCCACAACAATCCAATTGACATTCTTGGCGACGCCGATTCCGAGCGTTATGCGAAAGCGCTAGACATCGCCTCGAAAGATCCCAACAGCGATGGTCTGCTGGTGATCCTGTCGCCGCAAGGGATGACGGACCCGTCCGAAGTCGCTGAACGTCTGCAACCCTATGCCCAAGCCTCTGGAAAACCTCTGCTGGCAAGTTGGATGGGAGGGGTCAGCGTCGCCTCAGGAGAGAAAGTCCTCAATACCGCGGGCATTCCAACCTTTTCCTTTCCCGACACTGCCGCGCGCGCCTTCACCTACATGTGGCGCTACAGCGATAACCTGCACGGTCTCTATGAAACTCCGACGCTGGTGGAATCTCTGGAGCCTGAGGGCGGCTCCCGGGGCCACGCGGCAGAGGTTATCGATAAGGCCCGGAGCCGAGAGCGGCTGCTGCTCACAGAACTTGAATCGAAGCAAATTTTGTCGTATTACGGAATTCCTACGGTCGAAACCCGAGCCGCCAAGAACGAAGACGAAGCGGTGAAACGTGCGTCGGAGATTGGTTATCCCGTCGTGCTGAAGGTTCTCTCCGAGACGATCACGCACAAGACCGATGTCGGCGGCGTCAAGTTGGATTTGCAAGATGAGCAGTCGGTGCGATCCGCTTTTCGCGCGATAAGATCTGCCGTCACAGAGAAAGCCGGTCCCGACCAGTTCCTCGGCGTTACCGTGCAACCCATGGTACGGATGGAAGGCTACGAGTTGATCCTCGGGAGCAGCGTGGATCCGCAGTTTGGGCCGGTGATCGTGTTTGGTTCCGGCGGCCAATTCGTCGAGGTCTATCGAGACCATGCGGTGGCCCTTCCGCCGCTTAACAGCACACTTGCCCAGAGATTGATGGAGCAAACCCATATTTTCAAAGCGCTTAAGGGCATTCGCGGACGTCTGCCGGTCGACTTGGTTGCTCTGGAAAACCTCATGGTCCGTTTCAGCCAGCTGGTGGTGGAGCAACCCTGGATCGCAGAAATTGACCTTAATCCCCTCCTCGCCTCGTCGGAAGGTCTGTTGGCTCTGGATGCGCGGGTGCTCCTGCACGACCCGAGCTTGCGTCCCGATCAACTGCCAAAACCGGCGATCCGTCCCTATCCGTCGCAGTACGTTTCACAATTCACCATGAAGGACGGCACCGAGGTCACGCTCCGGCCGATCCGTCCCGAAGACGAACCGCTGATGCGCAACTTCCATGAGACGCTTTCTGATCGTACTGTCTATCTGCGTTACTTTTCCTCGCTGAGCCTAAGCTCACGCGTGGCACACGAGCGTCTGGTGCGCATTTGTTTCGTGGACTATGATCGCGTGATGGCTCTGGTAGCGGACTACAAAGACAAGGCCACCGGCCAGCATCGGATTGTGGGGGTCGGCAGGCTGATCAAATTACACACGAAGAATGAGGCCGAAGTTGCCATCCTTGTGTCAGATCAGTGCCAGAAGCAAGGCTTGGGAATCGAATTGCTGCGCCGCGTGGTCCAGATCGCGCGCGACGAGAAACTAAGCAGCGTCGCCGCTGATATGTTGCGGGACAATGTTACCGTGCAAAGCATTTTCAAGAAAGTTGGGTTTCGTCTGCGACTGCTGGCCGACTCCTCTTCCATATCGGCCGTGCTTGACCTCTGAATCCTGTGACGCCAGTCACAATCCACTTGTCACTACGCTCATAGCTTCCTTCCACCCGAAAGAATTACAACGAGGGTGAAAGGGGTGAGCCATGTCCCAGACTTCTTACGCACTACTGACAGAGCGGGAGGAAACAACCTCCACGATGAAAGCACTGGTTTTTTTGCGGACCGGGTCAGATCGGCCCGGAAACAGCGCCTATCCCGAAGCCCCGAGCGGGCGAAGCGGTAATTCGTGTCACCTTCACGTCGTGCAAGCTGAGCAGGCGCAACTCGCGCTGCCTGAAATTAAGTGGAAAAGCTAATCGTTTACCACAGGTGACTCGCGCAATGGAGGACCAGCTGTGGGCACGGGCCTTCGTTTCTACTGACCTCGGCCTTGGGGTCACGTGCTTATTCTAACCATCTTGAGCCTTAAACTGGAATGCCTGCCGTGTCCCAGGTCATCGATGGCCGTGAGTGGGATCACAGGCGAAGTGCGCTGGGAGGTATATCACTAGAAACAGGGAGGAGCAGAAATCAGGACTCCCCAGGAGGTAGGAAAGTGACCGATCGGATGGTTGTCATTCCCAGGAAAAAGCAGCGCATGAGGAGCCTCACGGAAAACATGAAAACGCCGTACGGCCTAGAAGTCGTTGAGAATTGCCTGACCCATCCGCTACCGAAAGACCGTCTCTTCGGCAATCTACCTCAAGCTGTGCAGGCGGAACTGGACGCCATATCGTCTTCCGCAACTTATCGCAAAGGCGAGATTCTCTTCGCCGAAGGCCAGGCTCCCCGTGGCGTTTTCGTGATTTCTAAGGGTCGCGTAAAGTTGTCTGCCACTTCCTCTGACGGTAGGTCGTTGATCATAGGCATGGCGGATCCAAGGGAAGTCATTGGCCTGCCAGGAACGTTTTCCGGAAAGCATTATGAAGTGACGGCCGAAGCGTTTGAGCGTGTCCAGGCTTGTTTCATCCCCCGGAAACCCTTTCGGGACTTTGTGCGGGCGCATGGTGAGGTGGGTCTGAGGGTCGCGGAGATACTCAGCGATCTCTATCATGCCACCTATCGCGAGGTTCGCTACCTTGGACTTTCGGGGTCGGCGGAAGAAAAGCTGGCTCGCTTCCTGTTGGATCTGACCGCGGATCGGGATCACGATCATGGCCACGCGCGAGCGACGTTGACCCTCACTCACGAAGAAATTGCTGGTATGGTTGGCACCTCCCGCGAGACCGTGACCCGCTTGTTCGCGGAGTTTAAGCGCAAGCGCCTCGTGGAAGTGTATGGTTCCAAACTGGTCATAGCAAACAGAGCCGGTCTTCAGAAGTTGCTCGAAGCCTAGCCTTCTTCTTTAATTCTGAAACCTTTACTTTCTTTGAACTCCAAGTGATCCCGGACAGCTTTATTTTGTGACAAAGATCACAGAACTGCCAACGTCTGCCAATAGATAATCGGCTCCCGGGCGCTGCCCCCCGGCAAATCAACCGACGGCGAGGACCTACACAGGCTGTCTGTTTGTTCCTTGAAAGGGTGCGATATTGACCAGACGCAGCATTGTGAATCGCTGTAACGTTAGCTATTTTTCGAGCAGATATCAAATGACAACCCGGTCAACTCGAACTGGCGACTATGAGTGCCGAAGCCCTAAGCACCAGTGAGGGCAGGTGGATTTTCCACCGAAAGTGTGCAATAGGGAAAAGTTTTCGTATTAGTGCGCTGTCATAGTTTCGGGTCGATTGACGTGAGGTGATAAGGATGACAGATCCACGAGCAATCCACGGTCTTTGCCGAAGGATGATTCTGCTTGGTGTCCTCCTGGTGGGGGCGGTGACGTTGATGGACGCCAAACAGGATGGCAAAGCGCAGAACGCCGTTGCGGATAGCCCCGCGTCTGGCGAAACCGCAGGCGAGTCGCAGTACGTCGGTTCGGAGACGTGCAAGGGCTGCCACGAAGATCAATTCAAGAACTTTGAAGCGGGTCCGCATTCTAGAACCAACCTGCCCAAGATCAGGGGTGAAGCGGGTCATGGCTGCGAGTCGTGCCATGGCCCCGGGGCGGCGCATGTGGCGGGAGGCGGCGATAAGACCAAGATCTTCACTTACATTGGGGCGAAGCCGGAAGCCATCACCAAGCGTTGCATGGCCTGCCACGAGTCGAATCCTGAGCAGCGCGAATTCATGCGTTCAACCCACAACGAGAACGGCATCACCTGCACATCCTGTCACTCCGTGCATCACTCCACGCTTGAATTTCTGCTGGTAAAGAAGCAGACGTCGCTGTGCTTTTCGTGCCACGCTGAACAGAGAGCCGACTTCCAGAAGCCGTTCCATCATCGCGTAGAAGAGGGGCTGATCAAGTGCACCGATTGCCACAATGCGCACGGCGCGTCGCGAGACCGCCAGCTTCGATCGACCCCGGACCAGGATATGGTTTGCCTGAAGTGCCATAGCGACAAGCGCGGACCGTTCGTCTTCGAGCACGAACCGGTCAAAGCGGAGGGATGCCAGGCTTGCCACACCGCGCACGGCTCGCCCTATCCGCGCATGCTGCTGACCGCACGCGTGAACACGCTCTGCCTGCAGTGCCATACGGGTATTCCGCCTGGCCCGCACCCGCAGAACGCGTTCAGGCAGGATTGCATTCTGTGCCACATGAGTATCCACGGCTCAAATATAGACTCCAAGTTCTTCAAATAAAGGGGAGGAGAACATGACCATGGCTAATACAAATCACAACTCACCGCGGTCTCTCCTTCCAAGAGAAGAGCCTTCGGACCAGAGCCGCTGCAGGAACCGGAAGCATGCAATCTTAGTCTTCGTGGCGCTGCTGATGATGGCGGCGCCGCAGTTCGCCCTGGCTCAGAACCCAGCCCAGAGCGACGAGGAAACCTCCCCGGGCCGTGTTTGGGGCGATTACACCGTGCAGCAGTCGGTCGAGTTCGGCGGCCGCGTTGCCGACGTCAACGGAAACCACCAGTTGTATGGCACGCTGGTGAACCTGAAGAGCGGTCCGCGTCTTCTCGGGGAGGAGTTGTCGCTGCGCTCGAACACCCACATAGGAGGCCTCTTCGACAACTTGTACCTGAGCAGCTTCGGATTCGGTGGCGACCCGAACGACATCGGCCGCCTGCGGATCGAGAAGAACAAGTGGTACAACTTCGTCGGCCTCTATCGGCGTGACGAGAACTTCTTCGACTTCAATCTGTTTGCGAACCCGTTGAATTTGAATCAAGGCATCGGCGTCGCCCTCAAAGTCAATCCCGGCGGTTTTGACCCGACGACTATGCCATGGTACGCGAATAGTCCTCACCTACAGGACATCACTCGCCAAATGGGCGATTTCAACCTGACCCTGTTTCCCCAGTCGGCCATCCGGGTCCGCGTGGGCTACGCGCGCAACAACAACACTGGCAGGCTGGACACCACCCTGGAGTCTCCGATTCGCACCCTGATGACGGAGTACGACCAGTGGCGTTCCGACCGGTACCAGTTCGGGGTGGACATCAGGCTGATGGAGCGGACGACGATCAGCTTCGACCAGTTCTACGAACACGATAAGGTCGATCCCAACTTCAGGGATAACAATCTGTCATTCACGGACAGCGTGACCGGGGCGCCGGTCGATATTGGTATTCCGTTCCCGCCTTCCGGCTGTACGATCGTCCCGGGCGTCACCTTCCCTGGCGGCAATGTCCTAGTTACCAGCTCGAAGTGCAACATCGGATTGTTCAGCTTCTCTCGTTCCGGCCGGGTTCGCACAGGCATTCCGACGTCGCAGTTGTCATTGCAGTCGAACTACTTCCGGAAGCTCGACATTACCGCCTCCGGCACCTATAGTTCCGGGAATTCCGACTTCCTGAACTATCAGGAGTTTGCCAATAATCGTAATAATAGTAATACTGGCGTCAGCCTGCTCACCGCTGCATCGCACACGAACCGCGTCTCGGGCAATGCGGATCTGGGTTTGACCTACCACTTCACGCCGAGTTGGAGTGTTTCGGACAAGTTTCGCTGGCTGGACTGGCGCAACCCGGGCAACTCCAATCAATTGGGGTTCACCTGTTCTGGCGCGGCCGCTCCTGGCTTGACGCTAGCCACTGCGGGTTGCACCACGCCTTCAAGTTCCGACTTATTTACTACGGTCTTGGCCGAGAAGACGTATTCCAACACGGCGAAGGTAAACTGGGCTCCGAGCCGCCTCCTCAGCGCTTACCTCGGCTATCGCTATGGGCGGCGGGAGTTGACGGGCGCACTTCAGGGTGACTCGCCAAACCTGAACAGCTACTACCTGGCGGACAACGGCGTGCCGGCCCCGTTGGCGACGAACCCCGCTTTGCCTGCCGACTTGAACATCACCAGGATCAACGAACACACGGCTCTCGGAGGCATTGTGTTTCGTCCGACGGATGCGTGGCGCGTCAATGCGGATGTGGAACTTCTGAGTGCGGACAACGCCTTTACCACCATTGGTCCGCGTCACCAACAACGGCTGCGGGCCAATACCGCCTACAAGGTGAACCGTTGGTTGAGCGTCAACGGTGGTGTGCATTTCATTGAGACCCGGAATGACTTTGCCAAGTCTGCCAATGCGTCTTTTAATCCCGCGAACCCCAACCTGTTCCCGACGACCGGGGCGAGCACCGTCCCGGCTGCGTACGGACACAAGGATCACTGGCGTTACTACACGCTCGGAGCGAGCCTGCACCCCGACCGATGGGTGGGATTCGACTTCGGGTGGACCTACCTGGACCAGCAGATCAATTCGGCGACCTGCGTGCCGTCGACCGGGCCGACCGTGCAAGCCACGCCGGCTCTCTGTAACGGTTTCCAATCCGGCGGTCTGCCGCTCATACTGAACTACCAGGAGAGAACCAACACCGGATTTGCCAGCCTAACCGTCCGGCCCATTCATCGTGTTGCACTGAGCGCCGGCTATGAAATCACCAGCACCGCGGGCCATAATAATTGGCTGCTTCCCGGTGGCACCGACGGCAGTGGCCTCTTGCTGCTGACGAGCGACATTTACGGTAACAGCCCCCCTCTTGCCGGCAACCCAATTACTCCTTGCCCAGCGGCGTCCACAGCAGTAGCCGGCGGTTGTGCCTTCGTAGGTCCCTTCCCGGACGCACCGTTATCCCAGGCTTTGAACTGGCACAAACCTACGGCCGGTGTTGCCATTGATCTCGCCAAGGGTGTCACCTTCAGGGGCAACTACTCCTTCTACGACTACAACGAGAAGGAAACCCAGGGGTTGCCACTCGTAACCCTGCCGCGTAACTTCCATGCAAACACCGAAACGATCTCTTTGAAATACGTGTTCTAGTCTTAAGCGTATCGCTTGCCAGTAGGGGTGTATCTGAGGGATGGTGCCACCAACCACACGAATTTCGGGAATGACCTCCATCAGGTTCAGGCCCGGGAAGCGATTGACGGCCAACTTGGGCCTCAGCATCACCAGTGTTGACGGCAGCATCCCGCAGTTCGACATCCTGCAGCCTCTTGGCACCTCGCAGTACAAGTACCAGCAGCCGGTGGCCAGCCCGAGCGTGGACTTGGGTCATAAGCTGGCTTGGAATACGGGCTGGAATTATTATCAGTACAACGAGGGCTCGTTTGTCGGGCCTACGGCGCCGTGATATTTTCCCGCTAACTCGCTGACCGAGTCCCTGCGCTAGGCATTCTGATATCCTTGCTTTCTTGGAGGTGCAGAGCGGCAACAGACACCAACGTGAAAACACGATTCAGAGTTGTTGGATCTAGCAATGCCTCGCATCTGAACACGACAACTGGAGCCTGCATGCCACATGAGAACTTGAATATAGACCAACGATCGAATGGAGCCTGAAGATGAAGATAATGAAAATACAAGTTTCCGTTACTTTGACAGCCATCGCTTTCATGTTGTTTCTCCCCTTGTCGGCGCACGCGCAGAACGCGTCGGAGGCGCTCTACAAGTCGAAATGTGCGGCGTGCCATGGCGCGGACGGAAGCGGCTCGGCGACGGGAAAGAAAATGGGCGCCCACGATTTCACAACGGCCGACGTGCAGGGAATGTCGGACACGGAGCTCTCTACTATCATTACGAACGGCAAGAACAAGATGCCCGCGTACGGAAAGTCTTTGAAGGCGGAAGACATTAAGGGGCTGGTGGCTTATATCCGTACACTGAAAAAGTAGTCACTGGCTGGTTTGTGGCATCAAGATTGTGAAGAATGTTTCAAGGCGGCGGAGATGATCCGCCGCGAAGCATAGAGGGTGTGCGCCGAGCCGCATCGAAGCTAGAAAGCAAGGAGAGACGCGCTTTCCAATGAATCTGCGGGAACGCATCCGAGACTGGTCGAAGCCCGTCTATTTCCTTGGTCAGAATCCCGTCTCGCTCACGGGTGCGGTGATCACGACGAGCACGGCGCTTACCACGATCGCCTTCTGGTTCTATGAAATCTTCCTACCCGGACCGCCGCATCCCTACATCGGCATCCTGGTCTTTCTCACCCTCCCTGCCATTTTCGTATTGGGCCTGCTGCTGATTCCACTCGGCATCTGGCTTAGGCGTCGAAGTCTGCGCGGAAGTGGGCAACTGCCGGCGGTTTTCCCCGCCATTGATGTGCGCCTGCCCGTGGTGCGGCGCACTTTGGAGTGGGTGGTCGTGGCCACCGGACTCAATCTTCTGATCATTGGAACCGCATCCTACCGCGGCGTGGAGTATCTGGATTCGACGAATTTCTGCGGTACGACCTGTCACGTCATGCTTCCCGAGAATACTGCCTACCACTTTTCCCCGCACGCGCATGTGGCTTGTGTGGACTGCCACATTGGCCCTGGGCTACCCTGGATGGTGCGAGCCAAAGTTAACGGCTTGCGGCAAGTCGGTATGGTGGCGTTCCACACATTTCCACGCCCCATTCCTTCGCCGGTAAAAGACCTCCGTCCGGCCAGCCAAACCTGCGAACAATGCCACTGGCCCGGCCGTTTTGAGGGCGATAAATTGCTGGTTCGCACCAGCTACACGGACGATGAGAAAAACACGCCTCAGACAGATGTCGTAATGCTGAAAGTGGGAGGAAGCAATGGGCAGGGAGTGAGCGGAATCCACGGACACCATCTCGCAGACGCCGCCCGCATCCGCTACATTTCAACCGACCCCCAGCGGCAGACGATCCCGGCCGTGTATTACACCGACGATAAAGGAAAGACCACCGAATTCATTTCCAGTGATGCCAAGCCAACTCAAAAGCAGTTGGACGAGGGAGAACATCGCGTGATGGATTGTCTGGATTGCCACAACCGACCCGCGCATGCCTCCGAACGGCCCGAAAGTGCAGTGGACAGGCAAATGTCGCTCGGGCGTATTAGCCCAGTGCTTCCGTACATCAAGAAAAAGGCTGTCGAACTTCTCAAGGTGGATTATCCCACCCGCGATGTAGCGCACCAGCGCATTACTGACGCACTCACAGACTTCTATCGAACGAATTACCCGGAGATTGATCAGGCGCAGCGCGCGTCGGTGCAGCAATCGGGCGAAGAGGTGGCGGCAATCTATCTCCGCAATATCTTCCCCGACATGCGTGTCACCTGGGGTACGCGCCCGAATAACCTTGGCCACATGGACTCGCCGGGCTGCTTCCGCTGCCATGACGGCAGTCATACGAGTGCCGACGGCCAGACCATCACCAATGACTGCTCCGCGTGCCATCAAATTGTCGTATCGGGAGAGAACAATCCCAAGATCCTGACGGATCTAGGAATGAAGTAGGAGTGGCAGTCTGGAGTCTGCCAAGAATGACGACGCACGGCATATGTGGATATGGGCATGCTAATTTAGCTGACCCCCACGCTCAACCCGCTAGTGGCTTCCTCAAGAGTTCTCGGAACCATTGATGAGCGCCTGATGCACTGTCGCATCAGCCGTCGCGCTTTCATGCACTTCTGCTCTTCCTTGATGATCGCCGCGCCGTTCAGCCCATAAATCACTTCATTCCAATGCGCGAACATGGCGAGACCCTAACTCTCTTTGACCTTCTGCGCTAACTCGCGAAATTCCTTGGCTTGTTTGTGACTTGCCTTTGCCTGCAACTGGGCGAGCTGTCGAGATTTCTCAGGCAGGAGCAGAACCAGAGCCTCAAGTTCGGTTGCCGTGTCGTGCGCGTGGTTGGCCGCCTTCAGCATCAGCTGTTCGAATTTTCGCGTTGACTCATTGTGATCCATACGCCCTCCTTTCGGAAAATACAGGCGACTTGGCGGGCGAGATTGATCACTCGTGCTCAGAAAAACGACTAGGCCGTTGATAAGCTCGAATTTCCTACTCGGGGCAAAGAATAAAAAGAATAAAGAGGAGTTAAACATGGCGCCCAAGATGCATGCAGCTGTTGTCGAGCAATTCGGAAAACCCTTGGAGCTCCTGGAATGGGACGTTCCCTCTCCCGGAGTTGGCCAAATTCTGGTCAAAACTGAAGCCTGCGGCGTATGCCACACCGATCTCCATGCCGCCCATGGCGACTGGCCGGTGAAGCCCACGCTCCCGTTTATTCCTGGCCATGAGGCCATCGGTCTAGTCGTTGCCGTTGGATCGGGCGTGACAATTGTGAAGGAGGGCGACCGGGTCGGGGTGCCTTGGCTCTACTCGGCGTGTGGTCACTGCGAGTACTGCTTGACTGGCTGGGAAACGGTGTGCGCTCACGCGCAGTTCGGCGGCTACACCAGGAACGGCGGTTTTGCCGAATACATCCTCGCCGATCCGAATTATGTTGCCCATGTGCCTGGCGGCCTTACTGCTGCGGATGCCGCGCCGTTGATCTGCGCTGGAATCACCACCTACAAGGGGATAAAGGAGACCGCGGCGAGGCCTGGAGAATGGATCGCTATTTCTGGCGCTGGCGGACTCGGTCACCTGGCCATCCAATATGCGAAGGCCATGGGACTACTGGTCTGCGCAATCGACATCGACGACGGCAAGCTGGCCCATGCCACGCGCCTTGGTGCCGATTTCGTGATCAATGCCAAGACTGGAGACCCAGCGGCCGCTGTCAAGAAGGCGACCGGCGGGGGAGCTCATGGCGTTCTGATTACGGCGCCCTCGCTCATCGCATTCAAGCAAGGCATTGGCATGACCCGGAAGCGTGGCACTTGCGTCCTGGTCGGGCTGCCGCCCGGCGAATTCCCGGTTCCGCTGTTCGATGTGGTGGCGAACTGCATAACCATCCGCGGTTCGTTCGTCGGCACGCGCCAGGATATGGCCGAAACGCTCGCCTTCGCTGCCGAAGGCAAGGTCAAAGCCGATATCGAGCTGCAGCCCTTATCTTCGATCAACCAAGTCTTCGACCGCCTCGAACGCGGCGATGTGCCGTCACGCGTGGTCCTCGACTTCGCGCCAGCTAAAACGAAGAACCAGCGCTCGGAAGTAGATCAGCATTTCGCAACCACAGGCGCAGGTTCTGCAAGACATCTGTGAGGCACGCTGCCCTTTCGACAAGGAGTTGAGCGGGGTTGGATGGCTAGGTGCCAAGCCACTTCGAGAAACTAGCGCTCCGCGGGCGGCTCCCTCCGGGTTCATCCCGGACTCGTGGGAGCGCGCTTCGTCGTCGAGACACATATACGAAGTTCTGCGGAAGTCCGCTATGACCTTCGTCACAGGTCATTCTGACCGCGGAGACTAAAGTGCGGCCCAGACGGGGCGGTGCGAGACTATTTCTTCTGAATTGATTTGAGATAATTCGTGAGATTAGCGATTCGCAGCGTGACTGGAGTTTCATCCATGCCGGGGCAGAGAGTCTTCCAGCGGTTCATCGTATCGAAGATCGGCCCCCAGACGGGCATCTCCCCGGAGCCGTGAGCGGGATTCTTCACGCCATTTTTCAAAACGTTTGAGACATAATCATCCGGAAATTTCCCGTCGTGACGCTGGGCCAATGTGGTCAGGTTGGGCGGCGGCACCTTGAGCGCAGTCGCCACAGGGCCATCACCCTTACCGTCGTTTCCGTGGCAGACGGCGCAATACTCTTTGAACATCTGCGCGCCGGAAACAGGACTGGTAGGCTTGACCTGGGTTTTCTTGATTTGATTTTTCTGGGCTCCGGCGATGGTGAGTATGGAAACCAGCGCCGCGCCAAATACGAGCAGATTGCAAATGGGCCGGATCATCCTCGAAGACCACCGTGTGGAATTTCGAACTCGTTGCCCAGTTATGTCAGCCAAATGCCCAGAGAGCGGCCGCTGGGAACTCAAGTGTACGGTTAGTATGCCCTTTCGCGTTCAATTGTCAACAAGAGCTGAGGAAGGCTGGCCTGCGCATCGCGCCAACATCATTTTTCTCACCGTGCACAAAGACACTGATTATGTGAACGCCCCCACGGGTGCAGGGGGCTCGGCTTACATTGTGAAATCAAGCCCAGTGTGGTGCGGGTTTAACGTTGCTGTTTCCGACCTCTCGCGCATAAGCGTGCAACCCAAATTTGTCGCATAGTTGGTGTACCATCCCCTTGCCAACAAACCTGCATGGCCCTGACATTATCTAAAGGACGAACGTTGCCTCTTCTGTTGGGTCGAGGGCGGAGAGCGCTGACGGCGATCATGGGTTTGTGCAGGTGTGCCATAAGTGTGCCGTACGCTTTGAGCCGATATGCGCTAACTCGCTTCTTTTCAATACCAGACCAGTTTGCTTCCGTGCGGGCTTGATTGTCGGCAAGTTATAGACTCTTAAAGGTGCTAAGACGTGGAGGACCCTATCAGACTCGCCTACTCTTAATCAGTAGACCTAAATTGCAATCTCTTCCAGGATTGCACGCTGGTGTCCGACTGATATCAGTCAGTCGGACACCGCGGTTTTGCCAGGCTGCTAGTCAATCAGTCAATCTGCTGTGTCAGTTGTGTACCAGACCTAGAGATTCACTTGGCCTGTGAGCGTACCCGTTGCCGAGGGAGTGCTTGTGGATGTGCTGTCGCCGACTGAAAGGCGGCGGGGATGCTTTTGCGCTACTCCATTTAGGTCTCACATCGCGTTTTCGGGGGGGGAAGACTTCCTATTGGGTCTCTCCTGCTTCAACCTTCTGGTGGTACTCATTCACAGCGTCATTCCATTCTTGAAGTTCTGCGTCGCTCAGAAAGTGTACGTTGGTTTCTGTCACGATGCGACCAGTCTTGTTCATCGCGTAAACAATGGCTGGATCTATTCCAGAATCGCCAGCAGCCTGCAATAAACTCTTCCATATTTCATCAGTGGACTCATCACTGAGAAATTGGGGAACGGCGACGCCTGGGTCGAAAAACAATGGATCACCCGGCCCCGGTTCACGGCCAAACT
>Ga0185299_10002510_pt1 | contig 27965 bp, 20 predicted proteins | sample PaiPotPPA55metaG_FD_128002 | JGI IMG/M metagenome (GOLD analysis project Ga0185299, IMG submission 128002) | Iron sulfur acid spring bacterial and archeal communities from Banff, Canada, to study Microbial Dark Matter (Phase II) - Paint Pots PPA... ...
CCAGGTTCGTCTTGCTCGGATAATCGGACATTGCGAGCTTCTCCAACACATGACTCAATCAGTACAGATTAAAATTCTGCTAGTGGACGATTTTTCAGACAGTTCGAAAGCACGGAAGAAGCAAAATCTCTTGAACGATTTGTCGAATTCCGGTCCGGCCGTTCGACCATATCGTGAAGGCAGGGCAACTGGCCCGCCCCGAGATAAAGACCGTTACAGGAGAATGGAGAAATCATGACGCAGTATTTGGTTGCTATTCACCACCCCGACGACTACGACCAGTCCGCAGAGGACGAAGCGATGTCCCGCGATATCGACGCGCTCAACGATGAGATGTTGGCTGCCGGTGTCAGGATCTTCGTTGGCGGCCTCTCTCCCGCCAGGAGCGCGCGGTCGCTGCGGGCGCAGTCCGGTGGCAAGGTGCTCATCACCGACGGGCCGTACCTGGAGACCAAGGAGCACATCGGCGGTTTTTGGATACTGGAAGCCGCTAATCTGGACAAGGCGCTGGCATGGGGACGCAAGGCCGTCGTCGCCTGTCGCGCGCCGGTCGAGGTGCGCCCGTTTGGGAGTCCCAACGGACGCAACTGAGCGGCAGTGACAACACTGCAGGCGATGCCGGCCTGACGGGCCGGTGTCGGGGTGCCGCGAGCCGGGTCCGCGCCTGTCTGGAAGACCTGCTCGGCGGCTTCCTCCAGTGCGACTGCTACTCCGCTTACGGAACGCATGCGGCGTAAATTAAACAAAATCAGATAGGACTCGCAGGAACTCAGTCATGAGAAAAGTCAATGTGCTTGAATTTGTCTCCCTTGATGGTGTCTTACAAGCCCCAGGCGGGCCAGAGGAAGATACCAGTGGCGGCTTCGCGTATGGCGGGTGGACAAGTCCACATTCCGACCCTGTTCTTTCAACGGCCATAAGAAAGCAGATGAACCTGCCGTTTGACTTGTTGATAGGGCGCAGAACCTTTGACATTTGGGCACCATACTGGCCGCAACATAATGACATGTGGCCAGCCGTCAACACAGCGACCAAGTACGTCGCCTCGAATGCCATGACTTCTCACGAATGGCAGCCGTCCGTGTTTCTAAACGGAGATATTGCTGAAAAAATCACCAAAATTACGCAACAGGAAGGGCCCGATTTGCACGTTTATGGAAGCGCAAATCTCGTTCAGACGCTCATCAAGCATGATTTGGTCGATGCGTTCTGGCTGAAGATATTTCCGATAACGTTGGGCGGGGGAAAACGATTGTTTGCCGATGGCACGATCCCGGCGGCATTCAAGGTGACGGAAAGCACAGTCACCTCGAAAGGCGTCATTATCGTAAATTACGAGCGTGCAGGCGCAGTCCCAACCGGAGGTCCTTGAACCTCTCCGCCCTAAAGGGCGAAGATTCTCAGGCTACGCTTAGGATTACAACCCTTAGGTTAGCGCCTGAAGGATCGCACCGACCCCACGCGTCTGGTTTTTAGACCGGGACTAACCCCATTACAGCAGCCCTTTATGCGCTTAGGCTTCAGGTCCAGTTAAATTACGAATAGCAAATCTGCCGGGAAGTGTCTAGCCGGTAGCGTACCAAGAGGACAGCTATATACGGCTTACATCTCCGCTCTGAAGGGCGGAGTTTTACGCCGCTAGGCGGATACACATTCGCGCCGGGTGGCCCGGGCTTTTGATCTTGCGGGCATTACCAAAACAGTGGGGGCCCCGTTTCTTCCCGTTTTTTGCGAAGGGCGGGGGTCGGAAATGCCGGCGCGAAGTGGGTTTGATCACGTGTCCACAACAAAATCAAATAGGACACGCAGCATCGCCGCCGACCCTCGCAAACCACGCAAGGATGGGGCACCCTCTGTGGGAATGGTGTACACAAGAGTCGTTGAAGGTGGGCCACCCGCCTCCGCTACCTGGTGGCGGAGGAGCGTCCACGCCTATTTTGAAACGCAGCGATTATTGCCTCAGTTCGTTGTCCGCAAACGGCTTTCTTGGAAGTGTCCGTTGAACACTTACGTATCTGGCTGGCATCCGCGCAACTGAAAAAAACTTCATTTCACCGTAACCTCCGCGCAACCTTGTTCTGAAAACCATGTGAGAGAGTTCAGTCTGGGCCACGGGGATGCCAGAAATGAATCAACTTATAGCGGGCGCGCAGGGAACCTATCGACTTCGGTTTTTGCTGGTTGCACTGATGTTCTGTCTGATCACGGCGTTTCAAATGCGTGCACAGGTCGTGGGCGGTACCATTCTAGGTACGATCGCCGATCAATCAGGTCGAGTCGTTCCAAAAGCAACAATCTTGATCAGGAACCTGGCGAACGGAATTACGCACAGCGTCACAGCGGATGCGGCCGGCTTCTATGCCGCGCCCAACCTGCTGCCAGGAACCTATGAGGTCAGCGCCTCGGCTGCAGGATTCGCGGCCACCGTCAGATCAGACATCACGTTGACGGTTGGCGCTCAGCAAGTCCTGAATTTCACTTTGGACATTGGACGTGTCACGGCGCAAGTGAAGGTGACCCCGGAGGCCTCTGCGGTAGAACTGGCCTCGTCAGTGATCGAAGACGTGGTGGACGCCACAACCATCCGCGAATTGCCGTTGAACGGGCGCTCCTGGACCGACTTGGCGACGTTGCAGCCCGGCGTGCTGGCGGTTGAGACCCAGTCTCCCTTCAACAGCGGCTCCACTCGCGGCAACCGCGGTTTTGAGAATGAGGTGGCCATCAACGGTGCGCGCCCCCAGCAGAACAACTACCGCCTGGACGGCATCAGCATTGAAGACTTCGCAAACGGAGGCTCTGGCAGCGTGCTGGGCGGCAATCTCGGCGTGGACGCCATTGAAGAATTCTCGGTGTTGACCAGCAATACCCCCGCCGAATACGGCAGAACATCTGGCGGCGTGATCAATGCGGTCACCCGCTCCGGCAGCAACCAGTTCCACGGTACCGCCTACGAGTTCCTGCGCAACAGCGTCCTCGACGCTCCGAACTTTTTCGATCAGGGCAGCGCTCCCCCGTTCAAGCGCAATCAATTCGGCGTAGACGCCGGAGGCCCGATCCAGAAGGGTCGCACGTTCCTGTTCGCGGACTATGAAGGCTTTCGCCAAAGTCTCGGCGTGTCTACACGTACCAACGTCCCTTCACCGGCCGCGCGAGCCGGGCAGCTGTGCTCAAGTCCGGACGATCCCAGTCACCTCTGCACACCCCATACCATAACTGTTGACCCAGCCGTAGCGAAATACCTTCCCTTCTGGGGGCTGCCCAACGGCGGACTGCGGCCAGGCTCGAACGGTGACATCGGAATCTACACCTTCGTCGCCAAGCAGATCGTCAACGAGAACTTCTTCACCGTTCGTGGCGACCACAAGTTCTCGGATAAGGACAGTCTGTCGTCAACTTACCTGTATGACGTCACCCCTTACGCCGCCCCAGACAGCCTGGACGCGGTGCTGATCAACTCCAAGACCAGCCGCCAGGCTGGCACGCTGGAGGAGACCCACGTCGCGAGTCCGGTGCTCGTCAATACCTTCCGCCTGGGCTTCAGCCGCTCGGTTACGGACAACAACAACGCCATCAGCGCCATCAATCCCTTGTCTCAGGACTCTTCTTTGGCGGCCGTCCCTGGAAAGTTTGCCTCTTCGGTCAGCGTTGGCAGCCTCACGGGCTTCATCGGAGGCGTGCACGGCGACTCCCGCTACGAATACTTCTGGAATTCCTTTCAGGCCTATGACGACGCGTTCTATACCCTCGGCACCCACTTCGTGAAGTTTGGCGCCGCGTTTGAGCGCGCGCAATTAAATCAGACCGTACTCGCCGACCAGAACGGCGCTTTTTTCTTCGGCTCACTCGCCGGCTTCCTCACCAACCAGCCCACCCGTTTCGAAGTCGGTCTCCCCAACAGCATCGACGAGCGCGGCTTGCGGCAGAGTATCATCGGTTTTTATGGCCAGGATGACTGGCACTGGCGCCGTAACTTCACGTTGAACTTGGGCCTGCGCTGGGAAATGGCCACCGTTCCCACGGAGGTCCACAACGCTCTGGCCAACCTGCAGAATGTTACCGATCCGCTCCAGCGCCTCGGCTCACCCTTGTTCTCCAACCCCACGTTGCACAACTTCGAGCCGCGCGTCGGCTTCGCGTGGGACCCGTTCAAGAATGGCAAGACATCGGTGCGCGCTAGCTTCGGCATGTTTGACGTCCTGCCTCTGCCCTACCAGTTTTCGCTGCTGATCAGCAAGCAAAGCCCGTTCTACCAACATGGCTCCGCGCGCCATTTGCCTCCAAATGCCTTTTACACGAATGCGCTCCCGCTGATCGGCCCGTCTTCTTATATAGCGAACTACATCGAACCGCATCCGCATCGCAATTACGTCATGCAATGGAACCTGAACATTCAGCGCGAGCTCATGCCTAACCTCTCCGCCATGCTCGCTTATGCAGGCTCGCGCGGCGTGCATCAGGCGCTTCGGGTGGACGACATGGATACGGTGGTGCCGGTGAAAACGTCCGCTGGTTACTTGTTCCCCTCGCCCGTTGGCAGCGGCACCGTGCTCAATCCCAACTTCGGCCAAATTTATGGCATGCGCTACGCAGGCAACTCCTTCTACGATGCCCTGCTCGCGGGCGTCACCAAGCGCATGAGTCATGGACTCGAATTCCAGGGATCCTTTACCTGGGGCAAGAGCATCGATAACAGCTCCGGCAGCATTGCTGGAGATACTTTCTCCAACGGTTTGTCCAGCTTGCCTTGGTACGACCTGAAGTCCATCCGTGGACTATCCGACTTTGACATTCGCCGCACCCTGGTCCTCAGCGGCACCTGGCAGGTGCCGCACCCGAAGTCCTGGACCGGCCCCGCGGCCTGGGTCACCTCCGGCTGGGAACTCGGGGCGATCTTTAAAGCGAATGATGGCGTGCCCTTTACCGCAACTTTTGGCACCGACGGCGATCCCCAGGGCCTCAACAGCAGCGATCCCTGGGCCTTCCCCAACCGCCTCGGCGGTCCCGGCTGTCAGTCGCTGGTAAATCCCGGAAACTCGAACAACTACATCAAGACCCAATGCTTCGCGGTGCCCACGGCCCCGAGCCTTACGTTCTACAACGCCAATTGCGATTCCAGCCTCGGTACCTATCCGCAGTGCTTCAACTTGCGCGGCAACGCCGGGCGCAATATCCTCATCGGACCCGGCCTAGCCAATCTCGACATCTCGATATTCAAAAATTTGCCCATTAAAAAAATCTCGGACGGTTTCAACGTGCAGTTTCGCACCGAGTTCTTCAACATTCTGAACCGGGCTAACTTTGCCGTGCCCATCACCCCGGACAATACCGACATCTTCGATTCGACCGGTGCGCCCACAGGCGTGGCCGGTCAGCTGACCTCGACAACTACCACGGCGCGAGAGATTCAATTCGCTCTAAAGGTGGTTTGGTAATGAGGAGCTAACAATCTCAAGCATTTCCCCGCGAACTTGTCTCTCTCGATACGCGGAAACGCTATCCATATGTCTTGCGTCGTGCGGATTGCGACGATTTTGCTCTCCGCGGCCATTGTGACGCGGCGAACACTCGATTTCGCGGGGAAGGGTTTAGTGGTGAATATATGTGCATAATCGCGGCATGATTTACGGCTATCCCTCGGGCGGCCCGTTGCTTAACATCGAGGATTTCTGCGTCGATCTCGGTTGCTCCTATTCTGATTCGACATGCTGTCAATCGATCTGTCTTCGGATACCCAACCTCACAGAAACCAATCAGGCGCGACGCAAAGCGGCATGCCGAAAGGGATCAACTAACTGGGGTCGAATTCTAAGTAAGGCAGCCGCAGACAAGGCATACATCCCTATAGCGAGTGCCTTAAGAATCGGATTGCCGCCTATCATCACCGCGTTTTCCAGAATACCGCCCAACACTGCGCCCAGAAGGTTGATTCCTAGCATCTCCGAGGAACTGGCGAAACGCTGAAAACTACTGGAGAACACGAGGCCTGAAAAAAAAACAGGCAGGGCTGCCCATCCTCCTCCAACCAATACCCGTGAGCTCGCGCTCATAGCGCTAACCCTCGAATACGGGAACCAGAAATCGGCAACCAAAAGCATGAGTAGGATGACATAGCTGGCAGACGTTGACACTTTACGAAGGCTAACTAGAGCGTTTGATGCCAGGCTCATCGCGAGGAATGCGCCTATCACCAACGAGTTGACAATCCATGTGCCACCAAACAGCAACGAGAGTTGCGTGACAGCTTTCGTTTCCAATAGTAGAAATCCTGCTCCGAGAAAGAAAAAGTGAAGATGTGCAGGGCTGTTTTTCCATCCAATGAGATCTGTTTTCCGGAGCACGATCCACGCCATTAGAAGAAAAAGCCCAGCAGCGACTAGCACCGTGCCCGGAATGGCGCGGTCCGTCAGATACAGAAAAGGCCAACTGTCGGTCGAGAGGAGTACGCCCGTTGTTCTCGCTTGCAATTCGCCGCTTACGTCGACGAGCTGCGGCAGCGTGGTGTTGCGAGCATAGCCCTCCACCAGCAAGACGCCACGAACCCAATAACCAGGGAAATAAGCCGCAGGCGGTGTGCCAAACGCAGCCTTGAGGGTAGCGTACAAGCGGTCTGTAGCGAAGTTCCGGCCTGTGGCGAATGACAGCACAAGGGAGCCTTGGTCCGTCAGAACCGCCTTTGCCTCTTGAAAACTCTCGACAGTGTAGACATAGTTGTCGAGACGTAGAGAGGAGAAGCTGCTCAGCAGCGTCGTGGAGTCAAGAAAGCCAAAAACGACCAAGTCATACTTGGTCTTCGTCTTTCTTAAGAAGCTGCGAGCGTCACCCGTGTAGGCGGTAACCCGCCGCGAGTCGTAAGGATGCTCGGGATGGTGCTTTCGTCCGATCTCCAGGATGACCGGGTCAATCTCAACGGCGTCGATGTGCTCTGCGCTATGGCGCAACGCCCCTGCCACATCGTTGCCGGTTCCAGCTCCTAGGATGAGGACATTTTTCGGGTGAGGCACCAGTGTGTATGGAAGTTCGTAGTATGGAACCGCGAAACGGTTTGGCTCCGCCTGGGGATATCGTTTCAGGAACTCCGGCGACAGATCGACGAGCCACTGGTACCAGGAATGATTTGCCACGAGCGAGTACGCCGAAGCGCGCGTCCAGCCGGCGGGCGGCGGCATCTCGACCAAATCGATTCGGTTGTAGGGTGACCAGAACGTGTTGGGCTGGGGTACGGCAACCACGCCAACCACGATTGCAAACACGATTATCGTCAGGCGATCTCTGGCAATTAGAGGGACTAATAGGAGGAAACCTAACCCCAGCCAGGAAGCCGGTCCAAGGTGTAGGAAAGCGAGGCACGAGAACCCAATCAGTCCAGCCAAACTGCCTGCCAGATTAATGCCATACCCTCTGAGAGGAGATACTTGCTTCAAATACTGGCCTACGAAGCCCCCAATCACCGCGAAAAAAGCAATGATTAGTCCGGAGTAGCCCAATGCCACAATGAGAAACCGGGCTAAAGATAGAAGGCGACTTCCCAATCCTGCGGGAGGCCCCAGTGAGTATTCCCATGACACATCTCCGAACGAGAAATGTAAGCGCTGGGCGAACCGAGTCGCAAGGAACAACAGCGCAGTGACAGCGGGCAGGACAGGTCTCATCCGTCGGTTTGGTTTTCCCAGCAGCATTCCTAAACCGATACCAAAGAAGCTGGCGATGAGTGGCAGATTCTTCAAGTTCGCAAAAATTCGGATCTCGGTTGACAGGTAGCGAATAATCAACAGCTCAAAGTAGAGCGTCACCAAACTGGCGAGGAACAGATGCAACTCGTTACGCAACCGGACAGAATGGGACGGACCGTCGCCGATGTGTTCAGCGGTTGATAAGATTTGGGACCTCGCGGGAACTGCTGTGGCAGTCGGCCACAGAAGGAGTACATGATAGCATCGTTCTTCGTTGCAACTAGAGGATCCGCAAATACGATTTTCTCGTTTGCGTGATGTGGACGTTTCCCATCTGGACAGGTCTCAGGATTGAGAGACCTTGCCAATCCGTTGAGCTAGCGTCCTCCGGAAGGAACTCCGCCTTTATCATTCACGCACCGTGCAGAACGAAAAGCGCAGATAATGTCTTGATTCACTGTGCACGGCCGGACAGACTGACGGCCTGAGGACCGTTTCCCGCTTTGTCCTTGACCGTCATGTCCCCTTTGAACGATCCCGGTGTCAACGGATGAAATGTTACCGTCAACAAGCAACTGCTAAATGCCGCTACGCTGGTCCCTCGTTCTCGGCAATGGAACGGCCCAGCCGGGCTTTCGATAGCCATCTTCTGGTCCGGCGATAGGTCTTTTGCCTTGCGAGTCATGGGTGGTACCTGATGCTTCATGCTGGTTCAAAGCCAGTTTAGGGCGTCTTATTGATTCGCCGGTGTTTCTCGATAAGTCACTTGCTCTTTCGTAGCTCAACAGTGTGACCTTGTAGCTAAAAATCCGTAAGCATCCGTAAGCACGGAACTTGGGTTTTCACCGCCCGAGCGGGGCTATAATCCAACCAGATGAGCGATCCGAAATTTGAGGTCCAAGAAGGATAAGACATTGCACAGATCTGTCTGAATGGGCATGTCGTAAATTTCTTTGATGGCAGTCTGGCCGAACACAGCGAAAATTTCTGTTCAACGATCTCCAAGATCAAGAACCCCACTCTATCTCGCCAAAATGCGGCGCGATAGAATGGGGCACCCCTCTGTCAGTGCTGGCATCAATGATTGGAACTACTGAAGGTGGTTGGAACGCGAACTCTGATGCCGAGGGCGAAAGCGCCGGTCCAATAGGTTTTGGTAGTGGGCGATGGGGGACTTCCGCCGCACGCCGGAGGAGTGGAACCCGAGGCGGCGCCATAGACACACCAGATCTGCCCGACTCCTTCTCCCTGGCTGAGGTGTGTGCGATGTCCGAGGTGATATAGCGGACTGAACATGAGGTAACGCCAGGAGAAACTGAAGCCGCCGACATATTCGACCTGAGTGTTATAGGAATTGAGTCCGACGCAAAGCGTGGCGTAGACGGCTTTCCTGCGTCCGCCAAGCCAGTCGTATTCCGGGCTGATGCGGTAGTTCGCCGCAGCGAACGGGATCACCAGGGGTGAACCGGTCTTGGTCATGTCGATTTTAACGTCGACTGGAGCTATCATTGTCCACCGGCGCAAGCTGTACGGTTTTTCATCCATTTTCCTACTCGCAGAGGTATGCGGAAACCGCATTCGCGAGTCGAACCTTGTCGCTGTCATCGGCAAGCTTCAGCCCCGCTTTGATTCCCGCCGCCGTTGCGGTCAGGATCTGCTCTTGCGATAACGTTTTGCCTCAGCGGCCAGAGCGTTCTTGCCAACCGATCGGCGCGCGCGCTTAGCGCCTTCCCACCATTCAATGCAATAAGAGCCCTCGGGATGATGCTCTTCCCGGCCAGCGATCTCCACGTAGTTGGCCGGTTCCTGATTTCACCTTTCTACGTCCCTTTTTTGATAGATTAATTACGACTTGCGGAGGTGTTGCATGCCAAAAGTGATGAGGCAGACTACTCTGGCTGCGGCATATGCAGGCACGAAGAAGAAGATCGACCAGATACCGACCCTGCTGCTCCAGTCTGACACGACCATTTTTCGATCTTTCAATCCGAATAGTCCTTATTCGCAACTGCCCAAGCCGCAGCCCGGGAGACACGTCTCCAAAATGCAGGCCAACAAATTTCTCATCCCCGCGGACGGCATCGATGAGCGTAATAATCGTTTCAGCGGCCCCTCGAACGATCCCGCCATCCCGTCGGCAGGCGGGCTATATTGCGTCCTTCAGCAGCAGGCGCTCGTAAATGAGTCGATGCACTACAACCGAAAAGTGGCTACTTGGGCTTTGACCGGCAGATGCGTGCTTAGGATGCGATTGATGGGATCAATGCTAGTCGCCGATCTCTCCCCCCATAATCCCCGGTCTCGCCGGTTTTTGCGCGAGTTGGGTAGCGAGACTTGGGATGAAATGGTGGACGAAAAGGATTGTTCGGTGGCGCGGGGAATTGGACTGGCGATAGCGGAGACCAAGTTTCTACGCGGCCTGTCGGTGCAAACGGTTCGGCAGTCGGAGCGATCTGCGGAAGAACGAGGAGATAATCTCGTACTGTTTACGGCTCCCGGACACGCAGTATCCGGCGTGTACATCGACGAGGCCTACTATTACGGGAAGCGCTACGACCCGGAGACCTTTCCAGTCGAGTATCCATGATGGAGTGCTCTGGGAAGAGGCTATAGAGCGAAGGTGGGTTGGCCCCAAATCCCATTTAATTTCCTGCCCTTTCTGAATTTCCTCTGCCATACAATCCCACTAAATAAAAAGGGCGGCTGACGCGGAGTCCGATTCCCTCTGAAAGAGAGTCGTGGCTTCCACATCACTCTTCCGAGTAGTTCAGTCTGCGAACGACTTTTTTGACCATACGGCATCGCAAGTAAAGACCGGGGCTGAAATTCCACAATCATGGCTGAGGTGTGGATTCATTCATCAAAAAGCAACACTCCGTTCATCTTCTTATAAAACAGACCTGCTATGGCTAAAGTCGCGGGCTTGAGCCGGTAATTAAGACGTCGAAAGCACTTGCACAAATCCTATGTCTGGAGGGTAGTTAATGTCCTACGGAAGACGTTGCACCATGCTAGGTTTGCTTGTCCTACTGGCCTTGGGGGGCCAGTGGAGCGCCCGGGCACAAGATGGGGACAACGGCCAAATCAAGAAGGTTTTTGTTATCGCCATGGAAAATCATAACTGGACGCAGCCGGCCAACCAGTTTTCCGGCCCCATCCAGCAGATTTTCCAGAATCCCAACGCTCCCTTCATCAACAGTTTGGTTAACGGCACGGCGGTTGCGACGATCAATGGCCACCACGTCAACATCAGCCAGCAGGTGGCTTATGCGACTAATTACTACAATGCCCTGGCCACGGCCACCGGGAACAACCCGCATATTCATCCTTCCGAGCCGAACTATCTTTGGGCGGAGGCGGGAACCAATTTCACGATCGGCAATGACGCCGATCCCTTTGTCCCCAATGGCTCCACGAACCAAGTCAACAATCAGGACAATCAACTGCACCTTGTACGCCTGCTGACGCAGGCGAGAGAGAGTTGGAAGTCATATCAGGAAGACATTGACCTGACCACGGTTAACGGCCAGCTCACCAACGTTGTCCTGCCTACGAATCAGTGGACAGTTCCGATCACCAGTTTCTCCGGAAACTTTGCCTCTGGCGTCAATCAGTCTAATGGTTCGACACAGTTTAACTATGCCGTGAAGCACAACCCCCAGGCGTTCTTTACGGACTCCAACGGTGGCGACGATCCCACACCCGCCAATCCGTTGTCGCACCAGTACGCTCCGCTGCAGCAGTTGTTCGTCGATCTGGCTAACAACACCGTAGCCGACTACAACTGGATCACACCCGACCAGTACAACGATATGCACACCGCTCTCACGGCAGGCTTCCAGGGCCTGACCGGGGACGCGGCCAACATCAAGCAGGGCGACAACTTCCTGAGCATTGTTGTTCCTGCAATCATGGCCTCCCGGGCCTACAAGGACAACGGCGCGATTATCATCTGGTGGGACGAATCTGAACAGGACGCGGTAGGTGATAACCCTGACGACTTCAACCACACCGTCGGTGAAATCGTAGTTTCTCCGCGGGCGCACGCGAATGAGAACGGCCTTCCATTTGCGAGCTCCGTGCCCCTGTCTCACTCCTCTGACCTGCGCACCATGCAGGCAATCTTCCATGTGACGAGGCCCCTTTTCCTGGGCGACGCAGTACATGCGAACGATCTTTCCAGCCTGTTTGAAGAAGGCGCCATTCCTTATTGAGCGTTATTTGATTCGCGCAGAGCCCCATCACGGCTCTGCGCTTTTTTCCTTTAGAGCCCGACGAAGCCAGCCATCGAATCGCAGTCCCCGACGACGATAGTTCCGTTCTGCTTATGAACCAAAGCAATCTGCTCGCGGGCCCAGACCGGATTTTTCCTTGCACTCTCCGCTTTGCCATTCAGAACGCCGTTGCATTGCTGCTGCACGGTTGCCTCGATTAGTTTCTCCGAGAGGGGAGGGTCAGCATGCAGACGAGATCTTCGTGCTTTCAGCTCGGATGGAGTTTTCCTTAAACAGCTCCACGTCATTTTTCTTTGCCACCGCAGTCGTAAAGTAGGATAATTCCACCGACGCAATCTCGCCTTCCCGAAGACAAACCACTCTGCCGAGGGTGCGAGGAGAACGGGATAAAGTTGGAGACGTGGTAAACGGCTAACGCCGTATACCGGCATGTGCCCCCCTCTCCAGCTCGGCGTCGGGACCCCACGGGACTCCTATGAGTTTTCAAGCACTCCATTGCGATGGAATGGAGCGGAGTGCGAGGCCGTAATCGCGATATCCCCGGCTCGCGGTTGCCTCGGTTGGAGGGAGGAATTCATTATGGGCGGCGATTTAATGCTGATGCGGGTCAATACCACGCAAGTACTCCAAGATTGGCTTTTGAAGAACACCGATAGTCTGCGGCTGCGCCCCGAGCGCGACATCATTCTCAGCGCACGTCTGGAATTGCCCCAAATATCTGAGATGGATAATGGTGACATAGCCTGGGAAATTCACAAATGGGCGGAGACTCACAGCCTGTTGCCTGTGAACTGGCAGGGCACTCCCGGTTTTCTGGTTCCGAGCAACCCCGGAGCTGCTCCAGTGCGGGCCGGCGACCCGGAGATTCTGGATCGCTTAAAAGCTCTCCTGAAAACGCTCGGCTCCATCCCCACAGAACTCAAGTGGGTCGGAAGTGGAGGCACCGCCGGTATCGCATTCACCGGGCTCACCGTCGCCGCGGGCAAGGGTAATGCGAAGGCGCAGCTGACCGCGGGCTGGGATCGAACGCTCGAGCTTAAGACCTACGTCTCGGGGATGACCTTCTCCGCAAAGATCGATCCCGTCAATGAGGACTGGACCATGACGTTCACCATCGGGCGTCAGTCGCCCAACCTTTCCGATGTCGGCAACGTGTTCGAGCAAGGCGAGAGCGCGATCCGCGGGGTTCTGGCGAATGCGGACAAGGTCGACTTCAAGAATCCGGGAAAGACCGTTCAGCAGTTCTCCCCGTACGTCACACCGATTAAAGCAGCCGTTGATGCGGCCGGGAAGATCGCTGCACAGCGCCCCGGGGACATCAGCTTCGGGGTATCCCTAAAAGGCGGCTTTCCTGGAGCGCCGACAGCGCCCAGCGGCGTTACCGCAACGGCTTTGTTCACTGTCGTTTTTTGAGAAGCAGTTCCAAGATGCAGGTGCACTATTCCGGCTGATCAGGTTCGGATGGAGTAGCGGTGAGTGATGCTGACATCGCTATCGTGCTCCCTTAAAAAGCAAACCACGTTGGCGATTCTGTTGGCAATCGTCGGGTCGGATAATTCTTCCTTCTTCATATCCTTTACGAACTTTTTCAGAACCCCTTCCGTAATCTCTGCAACGGTAGCGCACTGGCACGACTTGAAGAACGAGTTCAGCGACAGCGAATACGCCAACCAAGTCTTGTGCGACCTAACTAAGCTCCCCGATGGATTTCAGGTAAGCGTCAATCTGCACATCCAGATCGCCGGGAGATTGCGTCCTGCTCACCGGAGCCTTCTGTGGAACTCCCGTGAGGATTTCCATTTTCTTAGCGGCCGCTTTCGCAGCGGCTTGAAGATAATCCAGTAGACCTGGTACATGCTCACACCACGGCGGCGCCAAATGGGTTCTGCACCATTACGAAAATTTGCTGCTGTACTCTTCTTTTCAACGGGTTACAAATCAGCGAACTTGACTGACACTCACCCTCGAACCGCGCATCTCGAGAACCCGACTGACCACCGGCGAGGAAAAGGCCGATGGGAGGAACTTGCAGCGCGTCCTCCCATCGGCCAGTGACTATCGACCTGTCTCTCAGGCTTGCACGTGCACTATTGTCCGGTGCCGGAGAGTTTCACCTCCTGCGGATTGTAGCCGCCCGAGTACGTCACGGTTGCTACCCCAGTAATGGTTCCAGTGGTTGTCGGAGAGAAGCTTACGAGAATGGTGCAACTCGCCTTGGCTCCTAATGAAGCACCGCAAGGAGTTCCGCCTCCGGCAACCGCAGTGAAATCACCACTGCCCGTAGAGGCGATGCTCATAGAGGCTGCGGTGTTGTTCGTAAGCGTCACGGTGGACGTACTGCTCGTGCTCCCGACCGTCCAGCCACCAAAGTTCACGTTACTCGGTGAGATTGTCAGTGGCAGAATAGCCGTACCACTAACATCCAAAATCTCTGGAGTAACCGTTGCGTTGTCTGTGAGTCCGATTGCACCGTTAATCGATCCGCTGGCGGACGGAGTAAAGGTGACCGACAGTGTACAAGTGGCCGCCGGTAACAGGGTTGTAATGCAGCCTGAGGCGGTGTAATCGCCACTATGGGAAGTGGCGGAAATCTTTACCGATGACGCACTGACGTTCTTCACGGTTACCGTTTTCGTTGCGCCCGCCCCCACAACAATGTTGGCGTAGGTAAGGGAAGAAGGCGTAAAGCTCAGCGCCGAAGCACCTGCGCCGCTGCCGCTACCGCTGAGCGCCACAATCAGTGGGCTCAAGGAAACATGATCGGTGACCGATACGGCACCATTGATGACACCGTTTTGGTGCGGTTTAAAGGTTACGTTGATAGTACAACTTGCCGCGCCTGCAAGCGAGGCTCCGCAAGGAGTTCCGCCACCGGCTGCTGTCGAGTAGTCGCCGTTGGCAGAGAAAGAGATGCTCAGAGCGGTGCTCGGATTGTCATTCTTCAGCGTTAACGACTTTACGGAACTGCTGCCCACCGTGACTGTACCAAAGGCCAGGCTTGTGGGTGTGGCTGCGAGTGGGACCAATCCCGTTCCCGTGAGGCCGAGCCGGTCAGGTGATCCGACGCCACCCGCATAGGCAACCGTCAAATCTCCCGAAACCGCTCCGACTACGGAAGGCTTAAAGGCTAAAGTAACGCTGCAGTGCCCGCCCACGCCGAGGCTCGCGCCACAGGTGCTAGCGGTAACGGTGAAGTCCCCGCTCGGCGCTATCGACGAAAGGCTTATCGACGAAGAGGCGATATTGGTGAGGGTCACAGATTTTCCAGCGCTAGTGGTGCCCAGCACCTCGTTGCCAAAGCCCAAACTCCCGGGAGAGAGGCTTAGAGCGGGGTTGATTTTGAAGCTGATGGGCTTAACGGTTTCGGAATTTCCAGCAACGTCATAGCTGAAGAAATAAACCGTGTAGCTGCCAGCATATCCTACCGTGAACGGACCGGTGTAGTGTTGCCATCCGCCATTGTTGAGATGGTACCAGGTGATGCTAACGCCGCTTCCCGTGCTGGGATATCCGGGATCGCTCGCCGACAGAGTGACCGTGACTGCGCTCTTGTATGTCGTGCCGCCGATCAGTGAGCCGCTCAGGCTTGCAGTGGTCACCGGTGGAATGGAGTCGTAGCCTATCGGGCCATAGGTGGCGAGTCTATTTTCGCCCTCATTACCCCACGCCCGAATGTAAACGGTGTGAAAGCCTTGCACGCCGCCTATACCGTTCGCGCAGAAAGACCCCAATAAATCCAGACAGCCGCTGGTTGAGTTCGGATACTCCGGACCATCGTAGAACGCGTTATAGGGGTTGCTTGGAAAACCGCTGTAGCCTGGCGTCGCCTCCTTGGTCGGGTTGCCCGGGTCCGCGTCCCATTCCTGGGTGAATCCTGACGTTCCTGGCGACGGGTAGCCATTATCGGCAGGCGAGCTAACTGTCCAGCTTACGTATGGGTCACTGTTGTACCAGGTGTTCGTCGCATAGGCGGAGGAGAAGTTGACAACCGGGTAGCTATAGCCTGGGACGTGCTGATAGTTGATAGCCCAAGCCAGTTGGAGAAAGTTGTACGCGCCCCAGCCGGTGACCGCATCCCAGCCGGTCCCCGCACAATAGTAGCCCAAGCCCCAAAAAAGGGTATCGTCATTGTTGTTGCAGCCGGAGGTGATGTCGTAGAAGGGATTGCTCAGGGCCGCGTTGGTGCCCGCCGCGTAGATGTAGGGGTTGACAGCACCCATCGGCGCGCAGGGCGACGAGCCGCCGCTGCCGCAGATGTTGCCCAAGGCAAGAAGGTAGGCGTTTTCCTGGGCGAAGAAACCGACGGTTTCCGGCGCAACGATGCTGGTGCCTCCGTTCCCACTCAAACCGCCCCCAAAGTAAATCCACTGCGGCGTGTTGTACCAGTCGGCGTTGAGCGCGAGGTCAGGATTGCCGCGACTAGGAAGGGACAGACCTGCAGAGGTCTGATAGTTCGGTTCTGAAAAATAGGTGCTGTAGCCACCGGTGCTGCCGCCATCATTAGTACCGCAGCCATCCGGGCCGCCACTCCAGCCAACTATGTAGTTGAAGCTTGGGGGCGGGCCTCCGGACATGGATAAGGTCGCGCCTCCGGCTGCAACCACGTTGGGGTCTGAGGCGGGAAAGCTGATGGAATCGAAATTTTGGCAACTGTAGCTTGCTCCTCCATCGCCGGAAGCGGCGGTCAGCGACCATCCTTGGCCCACCATAGAACTGAAAATGGCGTCGGCAGTCGCCATGTTCCCTCCGCCCAAGGTAGCATCCACCCAGCCCCAGCTGGTGCTGAAGTTGCGGGCGTAGCCGTCGGTCAACATCGTGTTGTAGATGTCGTTGAAGGTCCCAAAACCGTTGTTGGCGCCGTCGTATAGGAAGACCATGGCGGTGTCAACGTAACTTCCGAAACTGTTAGACATGGCGGTGGACCATTCCATGTCCATCGTTCCCTCTCCGTCGCAGCAGGCCGGCGTCCCATCAATGTAGTACTGCTGCCAGTGGTCGGCCAGGTAGGGATACTGTGCCTGGAAACCAGAGAAGTCGCTCCCATTCTGGGTGCCCGCAGTCGCGATGGCGATGGAGGTTTCGGGCGGCGTTTGCCCGGGATTGCCTTGCGGGTTGCAGCAGTGCCCCAGGTTGTAGAGTGCCTGGACGCTATAAGCCGCAGTGCTGAACATATCTTGCGGATCGTAAGGCGGGCCGCTGTCGTAGTTGGAAGACCCCGTAACGTTACTCTTCCGCGACGAGCTGAGGCGGGATGACTTTAGAGATGGAGGCAGTTTCGAGCGATTGCCGCTTGCATGCCCAGCCGGTCCCGTGCTGAGAGCCTGCCCAGGCGCGTAGTCGGGGAACGCCGGTTCGGCTAGGTTCTTATTGGCTGGTCGCATCACCTGCAGGTTCTGGAGGCCTCCCACAGAGCGAATAATACCTGTCAGGTTCGAAGGGATCACCGGGTCGCGATCGTTGGCGAAAAATGTCTTGGTCCCCATCTGGTAGCGGTTCATCGTGACGTTGAACGCTCTTTCGATCGTGGCCGCCGGGGCCTCCACGTCGACGATCAGACGGTTGGGGAAACGGCGCGTCACGGTTAAGCCCTGAGCCGTCGCCCAGTTCACCACCGCCAGCTCATCTTCCACGGACGGGTCGAAACGACGAGTCCATTCCTCGGCGCTAAGGAATTGATGGAATGCTTTCTTGCCGGGCGTCTGCAGCTCATCGAGGAACTGTCGCTCCTCGGCTACGCGGGGTGGCTGCAGACCGATGGTCAGGCGCAGCATCTGACTGGGATTATAGTGCTCCACCAGCGTCGCCGCGCCGCTCTGAACCTCCCGGAGCGTCTCCGGCTCGAAAGTCGTGCGTTCTGACAGCGTGCGTGAAACCTGGGCCGCTAGTGGCCACGAAGCGAGTAGGGACAACCCGACAATTAGCAAGCATGCCCGAGTGCGGATACTGGTAGCGGACTTGGGCGTTTGGCAGTGGCGCATATTCTCTCTCCTTGTGTTATCTCTGTTTTCGAAATGCAGGAACCAGGAACAATTAGTTCGGCGAACCGATCGTTGCTGCATGAGATAGTGCGCATAGCGGCTGCTTCGTTTCAGAAAAAAACATACGGTTCGTCCGTTGAAGCTTTCTTGATCTGTACTTTGCTGCCAGACGGGACCGAGCACGCCGTCACGCACACGGTTGCAAAGATGGCCGCGTGGCCTATGTCACTCGCGGACTGCTAGTGCGTTTAGAGCTTTTTGGGGGGATTAAAACAGGGCCTGTATTGCGGCTAACACACTGCCACACGCGTTTTTCATCGTCAAGGGGGAAATAATCCAGTGTCGGTAGCACATGATATGTCCGGTTGAGATAGCACATGATATGTCCGCTTTGCGGGCGGTGAGGATGAGAGACCATGCGGAGCATGGAGACTTATTCGAGGGCCGCGATGGAGCGGGCGGTTATGTGAACCGAGTTTTGATTCCCACACTCTGCCGGAAGGCGGGGGTACCGACTGCAGATGTGCGCGGCAACATCACCAGCCATCGCGGACGGTCGACGATTGCCTCGCAGCTGTTCAACGCCAAAGAGCCGATGACGCTGTTTGAACTCCAGGAATGGCTCGGCCACAGCACGCCGGCTGCGACGCAGCATTACGCCAAGATCACTCCAACGAAACTGGCTAAGTCGTACGCTGACGCTGGGTACTTCACGCGCAACCTTCGTGCCATTGAAGTGCTTGTGGACCAGGAAGTCGTGCGCAGCGGACGAGCCACCAACGAGCCCTGGAAGTTCTACGATCTCGGACATGGCTATTGCACATACGATTTCTTCGACCAGTGTCCGCACCGGATGGCGTGTGCGAAGTGCAGCTTCTACCTCCCCAAACATTCCTCGCAGGCGCAGCTGTTGGAGGGCAAAACGAATCTGCTACACCTTCGCCAAGAGATACCTTTGAGTGACGCGGAAGTGGCGGCTGTGGATGAGGGGATTGCCGCCATGGAAAGCCTTCTTGGAAAGTTGGTCAACGTTCCGACGCCGGCAGGCCCGACACCGCCTGAAATAAGAGCCTCGACTGAGACCGACGCGGAAAGAAGTGAACCGGCATGCCTCGTCACGAACCAGATGGCGTCTGATGAAAAGAACTGATTTGAGTGAAGAACCCTGGGAACGTTGCTAGACTCGCGACTCTATCTACCCAGGATAAGAACGCAGTTTATGCGGTGCTTCAGCCGTTTCACTCCTCACGAAGCAAGACCATGGGGTCAATCGAAAGCGCGCGTCGTGCTGGAATCCACGTAGCGATTAGACCCAGCATCGTCATCGCGAACACAACACCCGCTAATACCAGCGGATCCCGAGGAGTTGCCTCATACACGATGAAAGCGAGCACCCGACTCGCTAGAATTCCCAGCAGCAGCCCGGCGGCCGAACCAAAAGCCAGCAACCGGAAGGCGCGTCCCAGGGCTGCCTTTAACACTTCCTTGCGCTGTGCTCCCAAGGCAACGCGAATGCCCAACTCGCGCAGTCGTTTGCTAACGGAATATGCTGCCATCCCAAAGATGCCCGTGATCGCCAGCAGGGCTCCGATCCCACCCATTACCCCCAGCGTGATCGTTGCCATCTGAGCGGGAAATAGCACGGTGACCATTTCGTCGTAGCGCGTTTCCATGTCAACCGGCAACGCTGCATCGAGGTGGTGCAACGTGTTCCGTATCGCCGCGACCAAAGGTCGGGGGTCCGCTTTAGATCGCACGACGAGGAACGCATTGCTGGCCGGAGATTGCAGAATGGGAAGAAACATCGCCCCATTGGGATCTTCCGTCAGACTGCTGTACTTCCCGTTTTCCGTCAGGCCTACCACTTGCACACGAGTTCCATCCGCCATTTTGAAATAGCCGCCGATTGCCTTTTCGGCCGAGCCGAAGATTTTCTGTGCAAATTCGCCATTCACGACTGCAACGCGCGGCGCATTCTTATCGTCATGCCAGGTAAAATCACGGCCCCGGAGCAACGTTGTGCCTTCGGCTCGAAGGTAATCAGGGGAGACGTGGAATATGTAGACATTGGCGGCCGCATTGGCAGGCCGCAGGTCGGTTGTCTGATCGCTGAAGACATCAGTTGACTGGGTATCGTTCAAAAGGAGCGGATCGCTTAATCCAACGAACTCTACGCTGGGAATGCCGGCAATGGCATCGAGCATGCGCTTCTGCATCGGCGGCACCTGATCGCTCGTGTAGCCAGCCATGTGCAAGTCGGCGCTCACCAGCAGCGTGTTCTGCGGGTCAAATCCAAAGTGGGCGTGCAGGGAGCGCGACAGGCCACGAAGGGCAACCATCGAGGAAGTGACCAGCACGGCACAGAGTGCAATCTGCACGGCCAGCAGTACTTCCCGGGCCGTGATGCGCCTCCCAGTTCCAGCTCTTGATCCGGCCTTGACGACCTCGTACGGATTCGTGCGAAGCACCTGAGTTACAGGAACCGCACCGAAAAGAAATCCGGTGAAAATGCTCAACAGCAAAGCAACGGCATAAACAGTGGCATCCGGGTTCACAGGGGCGTGCACGGGGAAGTTCCCGAATGGCTGCCATTGGCTCAGCCAATGTAATAGGGCTGAACCGGCCCAGAGCCCGACGGCGCCACCGATGAGAGAAACGATGACCGCTTCGGTAAACAAGCCGCGCAAAATGCGTCTGCGGCTGGACCCAAGCGCGAGGCGCAAAGCCACTTCGCGGGCACGATCGGCCGCGCGTGCGGCAAACAAACTCCCGAGGTTGGCGCAGGCGGCCAGCAAGATCAGTCCGGCCAGCAGCATCAATCCCGCCATGAAAGCAGTAATCGGTCCGCCAAACGAATCGCCAAAAAAGTTGGGACGCGCCAAAGAGAAGCTCATTCGGCCGTCCTCTTTGGGATAAGTTTTTCCGAGATACGCGGCAATGGAGTTCAGGTCGGCAGTCGCCTGAGGTGGAGTGACCCCAGCTTTCAAATGCCCCATTATCTGCATCACGGAGAGGTTCGCGCGGTCGTTCAGGTAATTGGTACCTTCCACTTGCTCACAGTCAACTATCGGCACAAAGAAATCAGGAGAGAGGATGACTAATGTCCCGCGAAACCTGGGCGGCGTGACGCCAATGATGGTGAAAGGATGTTTGTTCACCTGGACAATACGCCCCAAGACCGCACGATCATCATGAAAATGGGTGTGCCAATAAGTGTAACCGAGCACCATGTAAGGGGCGCTGTTGGGGCCGGTTTCATCGGAAGAATGAAAAAAGCGGCCGAGATAAGGCTGAATCCGAAGGGCGTCGAAATAGTTCCCGCTCGTCTCCAAGCCCCAGGTAGGCGTTGGAGTTTTATCGGTGTCGAGTCCCACCTGTGTGACGCTGTAGGTTACGAGATCATCGAAGCTGTGGTTACGGTCGCGCAAGTCCAAATAATTGGGATACGAGTCGTTATAGTCTTTGTGGGTCGGGTGCTGAAGCGAGTAGAGACTTTTAGGTTGAGGGACATTGAGCGGGCGCAGAATTAATCCGTTCAGCACACTGAAAACAGCCACGTTGGCGCCGATGGCCATCGCCAATGTCAAAACGGCGCTGATCGTAAATGGCGGAGACCTGCGCAACTGCCGCAGTGCATAACGGAGATCTTGAACTAGCCCACTCATCCCACAACCTCCTCCAGCAAGGAGAGGACCCGGAAGCGTGTTGGCGTAGAGTGCAATTCTCCTACCATCCCCATAGAACTGTAAACCATGGACTGCAAACGCGCTGCCGTTGAACCCATGGTGATGGGGATCATAGCGAATGTTCGCTAGTGAAAGGTCGTGTCCGGAAGCGGACAGCATCGGGGGCAAAGGCCAGCGTCCCGACCGGTCGGCACTACGCCCAATTTCTAGGAGACAGCGACCTCTAAAGCCAGTCTTAAAATCTTGACCCTTTAATTCCACATAATGCACTTCGCCCGACTGTTTCCGGGCCAAGATTGACGCTTGCGTGAAAAAGACTCTGGAAACCAAGCCGCAGCTAATCCAGATTTCAGCGGCGTGGAATTCCCGCGAGGGCGCTCCCTTGGGGCGGAATCAATATGTGGAGTTGGAGATCAAGAAGCCGAAGGCAAACGGCGCAATAAGCAAGCTGTCGGCTAACCAGAAGCCATGCGAGAAGATGGCTGAGGCCATCGTCATGGACGGCGGCAAGCGCGGACAGGTCGTCAAGGTTTGTGCCGATCGCGCTTGTCGTGTCCATCATCCCAACACGCCTTCTCCGCGGCAAGTCGAGCGGGAGCGAGCAGAGGAACGGAAGCGTATCGAGAAAGAGAAACTGGCCATCACGATTCGCCATCGTATCTTGGCTACGATCCTCCAACGCGTATCGGCTCCCTTGAAAAAAGCTGACTTGCTGACGGTCGCCGACTACCTGATCGGCCACCTCTCCTATAGCCAAGTTCCGACTCTGGCGAAGCGACACAAGGCAGAGGCGAAGAAGGACTCCGCGTCGGCGCAAGAACTTCTGGCCAAGCAAGTCAGCAAATATTATGACGATGCGGAACTCTGCAAGCTGCTTCTGGAAATCAGTCTGCTGGATTCGGCGTATCAGCGATCCACCGCCAGCCGCGATGACGTTCTCATGGACGCCGCCAAGCGCTACCGGGTGGATGCTGAAAAGGTTCAGAAAGCTGTGGCCAAGGAGCTTGCGGCGAAACGAGAAAAGAAAACAAGAGTCAAGCCGAAGGGTCGAAACCAGACGGCAGCATGAAGCCATCCACGTTTGATTTCCGCGGAGTGCTATTTTGCACTCCGCCGTTTTCTATTGGGGATTACCAGCGGCAGCCTGACCAAACCAGCGGAAAAAACAGGATTGCCACTAGGGCCAACCCCTGGGGCCACCCGCCACTACGCGGAGCACGAGCGGCGCTCCGTCCGAAGTCACAACGATTCTTCCAAGAATGTCTTGATCGTGGGTGCTCCTACAACAAGCAGGAGTTTAGAAGTCATGAACGCATGGGTCAGCACTCCGAATACCATAGGTTCTGCGGTCCACAAAAGCTTCGAACGTTCTGCAATTCCGATTGGGCTCGTATCTGCGCCTCTGCTGGAGTCAAAAGCGCGAGTCCCTTCATAGCGCTTTCCTGTGCCCGATGCTGAACATCCTTGAACTCAGTTTCAAACCCGCGTAAAGTCCTCCAATTCCCCAAAGCCCGAACGAGCCAACCAGCAAGACGTATATAAGAAACTTGCCAGGATGACCACCTTGCCCATCATCGCCGTAGATCATCAAGAGCGCTAAACTGGCCAAGAGATAAGAAACGTAACCACCCATAAGGCCAGCTGCGGTACAAAACATTACGAGAGAACTCTTGCCTAGGACCCTTAGCATCTCTACGAGTGCCTCGACTTTCTCCTCCGCGTCTGCGTCCGAAACCAGAGTCAGGGTGGTCCGGACCAGGGCCCGTTCAAATTGTTCGATTTAGTGGAGAAGAGGGAAGCTAAAGCGTTGATTGATGTTGTCGCGATCCACGGTAGGCCGCTGCAACCCCCCGGTCATGAGTGCGACTTTCAACGAAACGAACGCCTCCAGCTCATCAATCGAAATCTTGCCATCCTGGTTGGTGTCCGCCTGGCTTGAGGCAAGTGCCTCTAGAATCTCGTGGGTAAAGAAGCCATTCTGAATCTTGGGCGATTCGAACGACATCTCTCCCGCGTGCGACGCCGAGAAGATGATGGAACCGGTTCGGCGCGCAAGATCGTTATAGATGTAACGATCTCGTTCATAGAGGAATACTCGCCTTGGCTGACCGGCGTGCGCCTGTTGGAAAACCGGGCTGGTGCGAGCGGCCAATCCCGCATCTCGAATTTTGGCTGTCAGTTCGGCTCGCGTTGACTCGTCCATTTCGCCTGATTCACAAGTGTCAAGCAGCAGCAGTTTGCGGCGGGGTGCGATGTCGCGCAAAAGCGATTCAATCTCATCGAAGCTCACGGCCGTCGCGGCAAGATTCTTGACATCGATATTGTAAGTTCCGTAGTAGTAGGTCGCTTCCTTGGCTAGATCGTAGGCTCCATGCCCGGAAACAAGAATGACCAGCGTGTCGTCCACTCCGGCGTTCTTTAGCAGTTCGCCTGCCTTGAGTACGTTGTCGCGCGTAACAACATCGTCGGTGTATGTCTTGGCGATGACATGCCGAAACGACCCCGTGTCCGTGTAGCGCTGAAGTGCTGCGCCGAGGTCAAGGACATCCTTGTGTGCGAAGTGCAGATTGAGGGCAGGGTTCTTGTAGCGCGAGACCCCGAAGCCGATGTAGTAGAGGTCGCCTTTCAAGTCTTTCGGGTCCGGGTGATAGATGGTAGACCAATGCGTGCGCAGTGCTTCAACTCCCTGGCTGTTGAAGGCGCTGATTTCGATCTTGTTGTCTCCCTGCCCAAGCTCGATGCGCTCACTCACTCGCGCACTTAGGCCCGTAACCGCCTTCCCTTGTCCTCGAAAAATCGGCACATTATTCACGTAGATCTGATAGCTGTGCAGCGGATAGTGCCGATCGCTGATTGTTGCCTCGATCTGAGCAAATTTGCCGTCCTGCCTGGCGGCGACCACTTGAACCTGGGGAGCCTCTAGCGCTAGTCCGGGTGCGCTCTCATGAAATCCACTGCGTTCGAGCCGGCGTTGATGCATCAAGCGCAGATGTTCGATCAATTCCGGAGAACCGATCCCCAAGCGGCTCAGGATAAGGTCCGGCCGATTGAGCTGGAGGGCAAATTGATCGACGCCGTAGGTGTCGAGACCTCGCGTCATCGAGACCAGGTCCCCGCCGTAGTGCGAGCTGTCGAAATAACCATCTGGGGTGTAACCGATCCAGTCGCCACCGTGCGCCAACAATGCCATCGAATAACCGTTGTCGAGCCGCCATACGCGGGTGGTTCCATCTTCGCCAGCTGTAACGAGGTGCTCTTCGTCCGGAGTAAAGCTGAGCCCTTCAATGAAGTCACTGTGACCTTTGAGAACATGAACGAGCTTGCGGGCCGGCCAGTCCCAGACGACGACGGTGTTGTTAGCCGTAGCGGCCAGCCAGCGGCCGGATTTTGAGAAAGCGATGGCCCCGCCCTGATAATGATTGGAGACCTTGATGGTGTCTAGGGGATGCGCCTTGAGATCGAAGATTTGCAGACTCTTTTCCGGGTTTGTGCTTGCGGCGACGAGCTTGTCTCCGTCGGGCGAGAAGGCCAGGGCATAGGCCGCGCTGACGGGACGCGTGGCTTTTTCGACGAACCGGCTCTCGCCCAGCAGTTTTCCGTCGAGATCCCAGATCCGCACCTCTTCGCGGGAGCTGCCGGTTGCGAAGTACTTTCCCGATGGATGGATGGCAAGCGCGGTGACGCGACCGTCATGGACCTTCAGATGACGGACCGACTTTTGTTGCGTATCGTAGATTTGGAGCGAGCCTCCCCCGTCGCCACAGAACAAGAATCGACTGTCGGGCGAAAAGGCGAGCACGCCTGCGCCGTAGCGAAAACCTGTGAACTGGTCCAGCTTCTCGCCGAAGCGGCTCCAGAGAATGACCTCGTCCCCGCCACTGGCGAAGAACATTCCGTTGGGCGCATAGGCAAGCCCTGTCGAATACTCCTTATGCCCGGGGAGGCTGGCGACGAGCCGGCCGGTAATCGACCAAATTCGAACGAGGCGATCCGCAGAAAGAGTCACAATGAAGTTGCCATCTGGCGATGTGGAAACGTTCGTCATTGGCCCGCTCAATCCGCGCAGGGCGCGTTCGAACTCACCGTCAATTTTCCAAATCCCCAGCACTGGCGGATCAACATCGTCATCCGCGGTGATCAGCGTGCGTCCGTCGGGCGCGAGCGCGACCAGGTTAGACGAGCGGTGTTCTGCGGACCCTACCGTGATCGTGCGCAATCGCTCGCCCGACCTCCGATAAATGTTGACGGCATTATCCAGGCGTCCACTGCTGACAAGATCTTCGCCGTCGGGCGTGAAGCGCAGGCAGTGCGTGAAGTGGGAGGGGAACTGGCCGAGCGGGTTACCCTGGAGATCCCATAACTTCGTCACGGGTTTCATCTTCGCGACGATGTCAGCAAAGAAGTTGGGCATTCCGGCCGTCGCCAGAGTCTTGCCGTCCGGACTAACCGCGAGAGTTTGGATCGAGTAATCGTGCGCGGGCACGCTTCGGACAAGCTTTCCTTCCTCCGTCCAGAAACGAAGCTTCCCATCTGCCAGGCCACCGATCAGCGGTCCATTGCGGGCAAAGAGCACGCTGTCGACTTCGGTGGCGTCGCCTTCTACTGGCAGTCGCGCCTCCACTCCGCCCTCGAATCGGTAAAGCACTAGTCCCTTTGTGGTGCCGATGGCGACATGCCGATTGTCATCGGACAACGCGACCGCGGAGACAAACCCCTCCTTCATGGGAACGTCGGGAAATCTATGAACGACCCGACCATCGAGCGCTAGCAGGAAGACATTGCCGAGGCGCGAAGCTGCCAAGAGCAGCTGACTGTCGTGCGAAAGAGCGAGATAGTTCACCCAGAAGCCCGTGCGTATCGTGCGAATCAGCGTGCCTTCGGGAGACCAGAGCTTGATGGTGGAATCTTTGCCCGCGCTCACGAAAAACTTACCGTTGGCTGCGTACTCCAGGCCTTGAATCTCGGCGGTGTGTCCGGATTGCACTGTGAATTCGATGGGAGGCGCGGGTGGGGGCGTGGGCTCTTGGCCCATTGCTCCGCCCCAAACAGGCAATGCCAGAAGGAAAATCGAAAGCAGAACAATCCGCAAGGTTCGCACCGCCCAGAGCTCACGGGTCATCTTCTTTTTCCTGCCCTGCAGTCAGGCTCTCCCGTGTCGTTGCCATGTGGCCGAAAGCGGGTTCGGGGACGAGGCCAACGAGGATCTCTCAGGGTTTGCCGGCCACTCTTCCATAACCGGATTGTCGCTACCGCCCTTCCGGTGGTAGCGGCTAGGTGATGGTAAAAAGTACCAGTGAAGACCCTACCGAGAAAATTACCAAGGTCACTCCTCTAGCGCGGGATCCGCAGATCGGAAAAACGCGGGGCTCGGGCCCCAGAGCTACTGGCATGGTCACTGAAGTAACAAGACCTGACTGCCGCAGAGCAGTTAGGATTGCGGCCGGGTGGCTCGATGGACAAGTCAACCGCAACCTTCGTCCTACTACTACTTGCGAGTTTTGGCCGCGATAGCTCTATCATCGTGTGAGGTCTATTTGCCAGGAAACCCTGCACCGGGCAAAGGAGAGGCACCGTGACTTTGGAGGACGCCCAGATGCGGGTGCAATCGGAATTACAGGCGGGGGAGAGCCTGCGTTGGAGCGGCGTGACCGATGCCCGACGCGCTGCGTTCGCGGCCATTCCGGAGGCGATCTTGTTCGGGGGTCCTTTCGTGGGGCCGGCACTGCTTTACATGTACTACGGATACCGCGCGGCGGGTGAGATGCCGAGGTCATCGTCGAATACGCTCTCACCAGAATTCGGCGTCCTGCTGTTTGGATTGCTATTCCTGGTAATTGGGCTGATCAGCCTGCTAAAGCCGCTGTGGGTGTATCGGGTGGAACTCGACACGGTGTACGCCGTGACGAACCAGCGATTGATGATCATTAGCGGGGATGGGAGCCGGCCGGTAAGATCGCTCCGGGACATCTGTGCGGTGGAGCATCACGAGCGGCGAGGTGGGTCCGGGGATGTGGTGATCCGCACGTATGGGAGTCTGCAGACCAAGAATGTAGACACACTAAAGATCGCGAGACTTTACGGCGTGCCGAATGTGAAGGACGTCGCGAGGCAGGTTTCGGCGCTTTATCGCCCGCCGATGAAAGGGTTTTCTCTGGTTCAGGTCGCAGCCATGCTAGTCGAGCAGTTCAAATTGGATTTGCTCCAGCCTCCGGCGGCGTAGCAAAGCCGTGCACAGGTTCTGCGGTTATGCCGCATGCGGCATAAGCGACGCTATGCCGAATTCCGGATTATGCCGAGTTCCACCGCAGTGAGAGCGTGGTCAAAGGAGAAGCTGGTAAACGGTTCGGCATAATCGGAGTGGTGGGCAAGAGATAGTGGAGAGATGAAAACTTTCAT
>Ga0185299_10002511_pt1 | contig 27958 bp, 28 predicted proteins | sample PaiPotPPA55metaG_FD_128002 | JGI IMG/M metagenome (GOLD analysis project Ga0185299, IMG submission 128002) | Iron sulfur acid spring bacterial and archeal communities from Banff, Canada, to study Microbial Dark Matter (Phase II) - Paint Pots PPA... ...
ATCGAGCTCATTCTCAATAATTTATTCAAGTTCACGCAGATGCAGGAATCGTTCGGCATCATTCTGCTGGCCATCGTGGCGGGCCAGCCGCGCGAACTGGGCTTGATTCCGTTAATCAAGCTGTTCATCGAACATCGCGTGGAAGTTGTTCGCCGCCGCACGATTTTCGAGCTGCGCAAAGCACGCGAGCGCGAACATATCCTGGTCGGCTACCAGATCGCGCTCGATCATCTGGACGACGTCATTCGCATTATCCGCGGTTCTGGCAATCGTGCTGATGCTCGCGAAAACTTGCTCAAATATTTCACCGAGCAGGACGTCACCATCACGGAAAACGGCAAGTCGCGCAAGCTCTCTGGCGTCAAACTGGACGGCCGCAAGTACAAGGTCGGACCCGTCGAAGGAGAAGTTGCCGGCCGCGGCACAGGGCTTACTCCGATTCAGGTGGATGCGATTCTCGAACTGCAACTCCACCGCCTCACGCAGCTTTCTGTTGATGAAATCCTGAAGGAATTAAAGTCCATTCGCGAGCATATCGCCGAGCTGGAAGAAATTCTCAGCAGCGAAAAAAAGTTGAAGCAGGTCATTACCGCCGAGCTGCGTGAAGTTCACAAAGCTTACGGCGACGACCGCCGCACGCAAATCGTCGACAAGGTCGACGAGATCAAGCTGGAAGATTTAATCGCGGACACCGACATGCTGATTACCGTCAGCCATGCCGGTTACATCAAGCGCACTTCCACCGACACTTATCGCCACCAGGGACGCGGAGGAAAAGGCCGCATCGGCGCACGCACCAAGGAAGAAGATTTCGTCGAGCATTTGTTCATTGCTTCGGCGCACAGCTATATTTTGATTTTCACCTCGAAGGGGCGCGTCTATTGGCTGAAAGTTTATGAGTTGCCGGAGGCGGCCGCTGCCACACGGGGCAAAGCAATTTCGAGCCTGGTGAAATTTCAGGAAGATGAAAAGCTCACTGCCTTGGTCGCTGCGCGCAATCTCGAGGAAGTTGGCCGCTACGTTTTCATGGCCACGAAAAAAGGCACGGTCAAGAAATCCGCGATTGTGGAGTTTTCAAATCCGCGTTCTAACGGGATCATCGCCATTAATCTTGATGGCAATGATGAGCTGATTGGCGCGAAGTTGACCGACGGGAAGCAGATGATTTTCCTGGCCAGCCACGAAGGACAGGCTATTTTGTTCCGCGAAACGGAAGTGCGGCCAATGGGCCGCAATGCCGGCGGCGTAAATGGCATGGACCTCGACAAAGATGATTACGTGGTCAGCATGGATGCCGTGCCGCCTGACTTCAGCATCATCGAAAAAGAACATAAGCAAACGTCACAGAATCTCGAGGAACTTGAAAACGAGCAGATCAGGGATTCGCTGGTGACCTTGATGCTTACTGTCGCGGAAAAGGGCTTCGGCAAGCGGACGCCGCTGGCGGAATATCGCATCACTTCGCGCGGCGGCAAAGGCGTGGTCAACATGAAGACCACCGATCGCAATGGCTATGTGGTGGCCACTTTGCAGGTCACGGAAGAATCTGATGTGATGATCATCACGCATAACGGCAAAGTCATTCGCGTGCATGCCAATGAAATTCGTGAAGCAGGCCGCTCCACGCAAGGGGTGCGCTTGTTGCGGCTGGATGCTGATGATTCGGTGGCCGCAGCTGCGGTGCTGCAGGAAGAATCAGAAGAAGAAAAGAAATAATCGGGACTGTCGGAAGCTGTGACTTGTCCCCGTGTCAATTAATCGTCGCGCCACGCTGTGCTGGTGCGTGGGAATTTTGTCACTAGCCGAACGCAATCTGTTTAGCCCAGGGATTCCTTCACGCAAACTTTTTTTCTTGGCGCACTGCTTGTAACATCTGTCCATGAAAATAACTCGCCGGTTTTTTGCTTCGTTACTTATCGCAGTCACACCGTTGTTATTGTCTGGCGCCCGGACGTCCGGCGATGATTCAAAGCCGTCGCAATATTTCGCGTTCATTGGTACTTACACTTCCAAGACCGATAGCAAAGGCATTTACTCATTTCACTTTGACGTTGCTACCGGCCGCCTGACGGCCATGGTTCTAGCAGCGACAACGCCGGACCCCTCATTTCTCACGGTGGCCGGCAATGAAAAATATTTTTATGCCGTTAACGAGCTGTCCGAGTTCGATGAGAAAAAAAGTGGCGCGGTGACGTCATACTCTCTAGATCGCAAATCCGGAAAGTTGACGCAGATGAATCAGGTTCCCAGTGGCGGGGCCGACCCCTGTTACATTTCCTTCGATCAAAACGGCAAATATTTGCTGGTTGCAAATTACACCGGCGGCAGCGTCTCTGTTTTTCCCGTCGCATCTGACGGCCGCATCGGAGCCGCTTCCGCGTTTGTGCAACACACTGGCTCCGGCCCTAATAAAGAGCGGCAGGAAGGCCACACGCACCACTACATCGCGGCGTCAGCCGATAATCGCTTTGTATTTGTAGTTGATCTGGGGCTCGATGAGGTTTTGGTCTATCGTTTTGATCCGGCCGAAGGTTCGCTGACTCCCAACGATCCACCGTTCGCGAAGCTTGCTCCCGGGGCCGGGCCGCGCCATTTGGCGTTCCATCCCAATGGCAAATTCGCTTACGTCCTTAACGAAGTGAACTCTACGGTTACCGCGTTCACTTACGATTCCAAGAACGGATCGTTCTCAACGCTGCAAACGCTGTCCACAATTCCAAAAGATTTTACGGCGCACAATGACACGGCGGAGATTGTGGTGCATCCTTCCGGCAAATTTCTTTATGCCTCGAATCGCGGCCGCGACAGCATCGCCGAGTTCGCCATTGATCCAGCCAAGGGGACACTGACGCTTGCGGGCGATTTCTCAACCCAGGGTAAAACGCCCAGGAATTTCGCGCTGGATCCAACGGGAAAGTTTTTGCTGGTCGCCAACCAGGAATCAAACAACATCGTGGTCTTCCGCATTGACCAATCCACGGGGGCGCTCACCGCGACGGGGCAAGTCGCGCAAGTTCCCGCACCCGTGGACATCGTGTTCGTACCCGCCAAATAACAAAGAAGGCGGGTGTTGCAGACCAAAGTCTTCTTTTGTATTAATGAGGTAACTTACGTGTCTACATCTAGATACGGGCGGTACAATTGAGGACCCAGTAGCGTACGCAGCAGGGCGCGAGGGATCGACGTGAGATTCCTTCCATTGCGCAGGGCCGACTCGCTCGCGGACGAACGAGGAGAAAAAGTTTCCGCCTGCTCCGGCCGGAATGACCGTTCTCGGTAGAATTGGTAGTTGGTAACAGGTGTTGGGGATGACTGCTTTCGGTTATTGATCTACTTTATCCATCCTTGTTCCAGGACTTTGCCATCTGGACTGAAGCGGACGCGGTAGGTGAACGACGGAGTGCGGCGTCTCCCCATTCTGGGAAAGCGCAAATCGGAAAACTCGACGATGGGTTCGCCATGTTCTTCGTGATAGCGGGTCACCGGAAAACGGTCAAACCACAGAACCTTTTGCACTTCCGAGAGCTCTCTCGCAGCTTTGATATAAGCATTGGGATTAGCTTCGGGGTAAAAACGGTATTCGATGGGTGGGCGCTCTGGTTGAGCTATTGAGGAGCGCCCTGCCGGATTGGCGCCCGAGTAAGTCTCGAAGGGCGATCTCTGACTCAAATCCATACGAACCTCATAAACGCCGCCAGCGGTGCGCACTAATCCGTCCCAGCGCCACAACGAAGGAGGAAACGGCAGCGCACCCAGTGATTGAACGTCGAGTTTTTGCAGTGCTGCAAAATTTCTGACGCGGGACAGCGCGAAATGATGGGCGAGGACGGCCAACCCCAGATAGGCGCACGCGGCCATTAAACCGAATTGATTCCAGCGCCAGCGAACATTTGCGCGAGCCACCTCTCGGGATTCGAGGTCTGAACGCTGTGAGCGCTGGACTGTTTCGGCCGTTGGAAGGGGCAGCAAAAAGAAGCCGGCCAGGATCAAGACGAACAGTAGAACAGAGGCCGAGGAAATCGGCGCGCCGACGGCATCCGCGATTCTCTGAATGACGAAAACGGCCATGGCGAAAATTGCGAATGAGCCGATGGCGCGACGCCGAGCTTTTTCGGGCCGCTCCTGCACCCAGGCAAGAATTTGAGGGACGAGCAAAATTGCGGTGAAGCTGAAATCCACGATGAAGATCAGATCCCACGCGGGTCTTGACCATTTCAGCGGCGACCACACCATAGTTCCGAAGCTGGTTACCAGGTCGAGCAAGATGTGACTGAGAATTCCCGCGGCGTAAAGTCCGGTCAGCACGGCCAAGGAAGGAGCGTCCCATTTTCGCCAGCGGGCGACCCAGCGAGTCAGCGCCGCGAGCAACAGCGCAAAAAACGGAAGACACAGCAGCGAATGGGTGATGCTGCGATGCCAAGAGATAATCAGCAAATCGTCATGGGAGAGCAGTTCACGAAGCACGTCGGAGTCGGGGAAGATCGCGCCCAGCGTGGTGGACCAGGTCAGGATGCGCTGCCGAGTCATCGGGCCTGATGAAAATAAATCGTCGCCGTTGAAGAGCGCCTTGGCCATCAGCGCCCCGGAAATCCCATGTGTGATGGTGTCCATAATTACTTGATTTCTGACGAGAGATTTAAGGGCTGCGATCCGCAGGCACGCTCACTGCACTGTGTCCAGCGAACCGGCGATGAAAATGAATCGTCCACTATAGGCATAAAAAAGACGATTTGCGAATAAGTTTGCACCAAACGATGTGAATGTGGTTTCATCTCGACGCAAACCGGGCCCGTTTTTTTTTTTACAAATTGCACCTACAGATTTGAGTCGGGAGGAGTGTCTGGCTAGCTATGACCTCTATCGTGGTGCCGTCTAATTCCGCCATTCGAAAGACCCTGAGCGAATTTGAGATCGACGCGGATGTGGACCAGATTGCTCGGATTCAGGAATACATCCGGCTGTTACTGGTGTGGAACGAAAAAGTTAACCTCACCGCTATACGCGATCCGCTGGAGATTCTTTACCGGCATTTTTGCGAGAGCATGTTTGCTACAAAAGTCGTGGACATGAGGGAATGTCGACTCGCCGACATTGGAACAGGGCCGGGGTTTCCGGGATTGGCGTTGAAGATATTGCTTCCAGAGGCTCAGGTCGTTCTGGTGGAGTCGAACGTTAAGAAGGCCACTTTTACGGCGGAAGTGGTTCGGGCATTGGGGATTCGAGGAGCGAATGTATTGGTGAGCCGATACGAAGAGCTGGGTGAGGAGATCGCTCCGGTGGATTTTCTGTTGGCACGGGCGCTGGGAGAGTTTGAGGTGTTTTTGAAGTGGGCGGCTTCCCAGACGGTTGACGCGAAACGAGTGATCTTGTGGGTGGGCGCGGGGGATGTGGAACAGGTGCGTAAGAGCTCGCGATGGACGTGGGAGCCGATGGTGACGGTGCCGCATTCGCTTCGGCGGGTGCTGATGATTGGAAGCAAAGTCGGTGCCTAGTGATGATCGGTTGTCGGAGCGCCGACATTGGGGCGAATACTGGGTGAGGATCTCCACCTGCTGACAGCTATTACCCGACTTTGTGGCGCGATTGTCGGATCGTCGACATTATCTGCCTGATTTTGGCTCGATGGATCGTAACTACCCCCGAAAATGGCTGTTTCACGTGAAACGGAGGATATGCTGGGATTGAATCGGTTATCGGGCTCCCGTGATACTTTCAAGGTCGCCAAGAGCTAGGGCGTCGTCGATAACCTATTCCCCTGTCCCCACAACCTATTCCCTGTTCCACGTGGAACAAGAGCAGGACACCGCCGGGCCAAACCGGCGATTCAAAGATCAAGTTGTGGCTCAACCGACTGTTCCACGTGAAACAAGGATTCGCGCAGCGACGCAGGTACAAAGCAAGCGGTGCACGTAGCTGTGTGTTCCACGTGAAACGGAGAATCCGTACTGGGGGCTTCTTTGGGGAAGACTCGTTTCACGTGAAACAACATGAGTTAATTGGGACGCAATTTGCGCGGTTTTAAAGAAGAGGGCGCTTCGACGCTGGGTTCCCTCTGATCGCACGTTACAAGACCCACCTCAAAAACCCTTAGGGTGGGCCACTCCTCCGCGTTTGATAGACATGACTCGCCTTTGGCCCAGACTCGTTTCACGTGGAACAGGATGAGTTAGCCGGAGAACCCAATCGCGGGAGTTTTGAGGCAGGGCGCTTCAATGAATGGGACTACTGCGATTCCACGTTACAAGGCCCACTCTCAAAAAATCTGAGGGTGGGCCACCCACCGCGTTTGTGCCGTGCATGACCCAGCTTGGCCAAACATCGTTTCACGTGAAATTGAGAAACGTAATGCGGGTCACCCAGGGTTGCCGTCGAAGTGTTCCACGTGGAACAGCCGTTCATCTAAGACCAGCGTTTAGGGCTAAGTACACACGGTGGCAGGGCCGCGCTTGTTTCACGTGGAACAGGAATCTGGCGACTCTGCCTGTTCAAAAGTCGGGGTGCCGACAATTGGTTCAGAACGAAACGGTAAACGTGCTTTTCACGCGAAACAACTTGCAAGTGTGCAAGACCTTTGCTAAGTTTTCGCCCTGGGGAAACATTTGGCAAGAATCATCGCTTGTGCAAACCAAAAGGGCGGTGTCGGCAAAACCACCACTGCCGTTAATTTGGCCGCTTGTTTGGCCGCCTCAGAACAACCTACCCTTCTCGTTGATTGCGATTCGCAAGGAAATGCTACTGCGGCTATTGGTTTTGCTAAAGATCCGGCACGCAGGACACTTTATCACTCGCTGATCTTGGGTGAGCCTTTGGAGAAAATCGTTCAAAAATCTCAGGTGGAAGGACTGGATGTCATTCCTGGAGATAAGAATCTCGCTGGAGCGGCCGTTGAGTTGGTAACTGCGGAAAATCGAGAATATAAACTGCAAGCTGCGCTGAAAACATTTAAAGATCGCTATCGGTTTGTGGTACTCGATTGCCCTCCTGCGCTGGATTTGTTGACTTTGAACGCACTGGTCTGTGCGAATTCGGTGCTGGTACCAATCCAGTGCGAATATCTGGCGTTGGAAGGCGTTTCGGAGTTGCTCGATACCTTAATGCGGATTAGAAGAACATTAAATTCTAGTCTCGAGATTGAAGGGATTTTGCTGACGATGTTTGATGAACGCACTACGCTGTCTAGGCAAGTGGCCACTGACTTGAGAAGTTTCTTTGGGACACAGGTGTTTCAAGCGGTGATTGCGCGAAACGTCAGATTAGCAGAAGCGCCTAGTTTCGGTAAGCCTATCATTTTCTACGATATACACAGCAAAGGGGCCGAGGGGTATACACAACTTGCGCAGGAGGTAATAGCGAATGACGAGAAACGCGTTGGGACGGGGGCTCGGAGCGCTCATTCGGGAGCCTGAGCCGCCAGTTGCACCTCAAATCACGCCGAATCAAGCAGATCAGCCGTATGCCACAACACCCAACGGGGCCGCTGTTGCGCTCGCACGGGATGGAAGTCAGACGCTACAGGTCGATATCGACCTGATTGATCCTAGTCCGTTTCAGCCGCGCACAACGTTCCGGGAGACGGCTTTGGAAGAACTGGCACGCTCGATTCTGGCGAGCGGAATTATACAGCCACTACTTCTGCGTCCGGTCGGCGACCGTTATGAATTGATTGCCGGCGAGCGCCGCTGGCGGGCCGCCCAACTGGCAGGACTGACCAAGGTGCCGGCGATCGTTCGGGAGGTTCGGGATGAACTCGCGCTGGAAATGACGCTGGTTGAGAACATTCAACGCGAGGATCTGAACCCGATTGAATCGGCGCGGGCGTTTGATCGCTTGATCACCGAGTTTCAGATGACGCCGGAGATGGTGGCGGAGCGCACCGGGAAAGACCGCACGACGGTGTCGAACGCGATCCGGCTTTTGAAGCTGGAATCGACGATTCAGGAATGGATTGAAGAAGGGAAACTTACCGCGGGGCATGGTCGGGCACTTTTGGCGGTGCCTGATGCGCCGTTGCGGATGCGCTTCGCGCACAGAGCTTCGCGTGGGGGCTTAACGGTAAGGCAGATTGAACGGCTGGCGGCCCGGCGGGCTCGGAATCGAGTGCCGGTAGCCAGGGAAGAATCGGACGCCAACACGCGGTCTGCCATTGATGAATTGCAGCGGAACCTGGGAACGAAGATTATGTTGCGGCCGCACACGAAGACGCATCCGGGGCAATTGATCATTGAGTTTTACGATGAGCCTCATTTGATGAGGCTTTACGATCAGCTGATGAAGTAGCTTAACGAGAACCGCGCTGTCGAAGAAAAGCTTAGCGATTCCCTTCCGTCAATCCACGTGGGAGGAATGTTCCAGCCACTTTTGACGGACGGCGGCGAGGAATTTTTGTTGGTCTTTTTTGATCTGGCGAATAAGGTCAGGATTTTGAGTCTTCTCGTGGGCGGCAGCCCAGAGCACCATTTCTGTTAGAACCGGCGCCAAGTCCATTCCTTTTTCGGTGAGAGTGTAAATGAGTTTTCGTCCGTCTAACGGGTGCTGTTGTGTGGCGATAATTCCATAGCCTTCCAATTTTTTTAATCGATGGGCCAGAATATTTGTGGCGATGTGTTCGTAGGAGTCAAGGAATTGGGTGTAGCTGCGAAAACCGCGCAACATCATGTCGCGAATGATCAGCAGCGACCAGCGATCACCGAGGATTTCCACGGAAGCGTTCAGGGGACACCCGGAGCGGAACTTGGGCGGGTGGCGGCTTCGTGGCATGAGAGAGTTTAATATTTTAACTTGCAATTAACAAGTAATCTGACAAAATGTGCTGAAATTATCGGGCATTTTCAACGTCTTTATAGAGGAGGCAACCTGGAGGAAGGAATGAGCGGAGTGCGAGTTTTGGTGGGAACACGGAAAGGCGCGTTTGTGCTTACTTCAGATGGAAAGCGCGAAAAGTGGGATATCAGCGGACCGCATTTTGCGGGCTGGGAAATTTATCATGTGAAGGGGTCACCGGCAGATCCGAACAGGCTGTATGCATCACAGTGCAGCGGGTGGTTTGGCCAAATGATTCAACGTTCGAACGACGGCGGGAAGACGTGGGAGCCAGTCGGCAATAAATTTATTTATGACGGAGTTCCCGGAACTCATCAATGGTATGACGGCAAACCGCACCCCTGGGAATTCAAGCGGGTGTGGCATCTGGAGCCGTCATTGACCGATCCGGATACGGTGCACGCGGGGATTGAAGACGCGGCGTTATTTCGTTCGACGGATGGCGGGCAGAATTGGGAAGAACTTTCGGGGTTGCGTAAACATGGCTCTGGGCCACGCTGGCAGCCGGGCGCTGGTGGGATGTGTTTGCATTCGATTATTCAGGATCCGAAGAATCCGGGACGAATGTTTATTGCGATTTCGGCGGCGGGCGCATTTCGCTCGGATAATAATGGCGAAACCTGGCAGCCTATCAACAAGGGGCTGAAGTCACTGTATATTCCGGATCCGGAGGCAGAGGTCGGCCATTGCGTGCACCACATTGCGATGCACCCGGCGCGGCCCGGTGTGCTTTTTATGCAGAAACACTGGGACGTGATGCGCAGCGACAATGGCGGAGACTCGTGGCAAGAAGTGAGCGGGAACTTGCCCACAGATTTTGGATTTGTGATTGATGTGCATGCGCACGACCCGGAGACGATTTACGTGGTGCCGATCAAGAGCGACTCGGAACATTATCCGCCGGATGGAAAACTGCGAGTGTATCGCAGCAAGACCGGGGGAAACGAATGGGAAGCGCTGACGCGCGGGTTGCCGCAAAGCGATTGCTACGTGAATGTGTTGCGCGATGCGATGGCGGTGGATTCCATGGATTCGTGCGGCGTATATTTTGGCACGACGGGCGGACAGGTTTACGTGTCGGCGGATGCGGGAGATAACTGGAAACCCATTGTGCGGGATTTGCCGGGTGTGCTTTCTGTAGAGGTGCAGACGTTGGCATGATTCGCGTGGTGATGCCGGCGCATTTGCGGACGCTTGCGTCTTTTCAGGGCGAAGTGCAGCTGGAAGTGCAAGGGGCGGTGACGGTGAGGAGTGTGCTGGACGCATTGGAGGCGCGGTTTCCGATGCTGCGCGGGACGATTCGCGAGCATGTGACGCAAGAGCGGCGGCCGTTTTTGCGATTTTTTGCGTGCGGCGAAGATTTGTCGCACGATTCGGTGGACGCTCCGCTGCCGGACGCAGTCGTTTCGGGCGCCGAGCCACTGCTGATTATTGGAGCGATTGCAGGAGGATGACGCGGACTGGCCATTCGGTCAAGAGTGCATACGACACTTTCAGAACGGGTTGCGTTGACTTGCCGGTGCGCGGGACTACAGTAGAAGAGTCTCCGCGGAGGATTTCATGGCCTGGAAATGGCCCGGCGCATCGAGTAACAACGTCACTGAAGAATGGACCGGATTTATAGATCAAGGAGTGACGCTGGAAGGCACGCTGCAGGTCAGCGGAACTTTTCGCATTAACGGAATTGTGAAGGGCAATATTATTTCGGAGCACACGGTAATATTGGGCGAAGGCGCAAAGGTTGAAGGGCAGATTGAAGGCAACCGCGTGGTGATTGCAGGGCGATTCGACGGCGTGATTTTCGCCAAGGGGCGCGTGGAGATTCAGGCCAAGGGCGTGGTCACCGGCGAGGTGCACGCACCGTGCATGGTGGTGGATCCGGGCGGGATTTTTGATGGACGATGCCATATGTTGGCGTCGTCGGATATGACTTCGGGAGTTACGATTCCGATTCGGGCGGCTGGGCGGGCGTAACGGCGTTTTGAGTTTGGCACTTCTTCATAATTTTTTCTGCAACAATTCAACCTACTGAATTTCGTGGCAACGCTATTTCGAGTGTTCAGGCATGCTCTTTGGATTTTTGCAAGAGAAATAGGACTGTCCTAACTAATGCGTAGTAGGCAAGGGCGTTGATAAATATCGTCAGAACACAGACCACGGGAGGGGTCATAACAGTTGCGAATGGTCCAATGAACCATCCAAGATAAAGAGCCACGACGCTTCCAGGAAGTTGAATGTTAAATTTCCAGTTCGGCTGGACAGAAGTGAGCAAACTCCAGTCCCCACCAAGCAGAGTGACCGAGATGGCTACCGCAAAAATCGTTGCACCCTCAAATTAAGCTTATTGCAAGCCAATTGCAGCGCGCCGCTCTCTTTGAACACCTGGTCAAGAACTGAAGGAATTGTTGCCGTTTGATAGTCAATCGGACCTCGCGAGGCTTCCAGTATAGGCGGCCTCGGCGCAATTCAAAGTAGCCCACTACCAATTTTTTCCGGGAATTTTGCGGTTTACATTTGCCTGGGGCTTAAAAGCCCCAGCGTTTGGAGGCTCGTTCGTGTCGCGGCTAAAGCCGCGACCTACAAAACAGACCTACAAAACACGTGCTGTATAATGACGACGGAATGGGTAAGTGCAGATGAAGGTGTTGTTGATTGGTGGGGGCGGGCGCGAGCATGCGCTGGCGTGGAAGTTGAAGCAGAGTCCGCGAGTGACGAAGATTTGGTGCGCTCCGGGGAATGCTGGGATTGCGGCGGAAGCGGAATGCGTGAATGTGGACTCGGGGGACGTAGCGGCGATAGTCGCGCTGGCTGAGAAAATTCGTCCGGACTTGACGGTAGTGGGACCGGAGTTGCCGCTGGTGAATGGAATCGCGGATGCGTTTGCGGCGCGGAACTGGGCGATTGTGGGGCCGACGCGAGAGGCGGCGAAACTGGAAGGCAGCAAGATTTTTTCAAAGGAGTTTTTGCAGCGGCATAACATTCCGACCGCGAAGATGTACGGCGCGTACGATTCCGCGGAGAAAGCGAAGGCGGCGCTGGTGAGCGTGAAATGGCCAGTGGTGATGAAAGCCGATGGATTGTGCGCGGGCAAAGGGGTTTTCCTGGCACCGGATAAAAAGGTAGCGACGAATTTTATTTCGAGCGTGATGGAGAAACAAGAACTGGGAGCGGGCGGAACGCGGATTTTGCTGGAAGAAACGCTGCGCGGCGAGGAGCTGTCGTTTATTATTTTGATGGATGGCGAGCGCTATGCGCCGCTGGTGCCTACACGGGACCACAAACGTGTTTTTGATGGGAATGAAGGGCCGAATACGGGCGGGATGGGAGCGTATTCGAGCGACGAATTGTTGGGGAGCGGGTTGCGCGAGAAAATCGTAACGCAAATTGTAGCGCCGACACTGAGGGGGCTAGCGGCTGACGGAATTCGCTACCAGGGATTTTTGTATATCGGGGTGATGTTGACGGCGAGGGGGCCAAAGGTGCTGGAGTTTAATTGCCGGCTGGGCGATCCGGAGACGCAAGCGATTGTAGCGCGCATGGATTTTGATTTGGCGGGTGTGTTGGCGGACGTGGCCGCGGGACGCGTGGATGCGTCGAAATTAAAATGGAAGAGTGGCGCGAGCGCGTGTGTGGTGCTGACGTCGAGAGGATATCCGGGGAAATTTGAGACGGGCAAAGAGATTACGGGGTTGCGTGAGGCTGGGGCGGTGCGCGAAGTGAAAGTGCTGCATGCTGGAACGAAATGCGACGGGGATAAAATTGTGACTAGTGGCGGGCGGGTGTTGGGCGTTACGGCGGCGGGAGCGAGTTTGGACGAGGCGCTGGGCCGTGTGTATGAAGCGGCGCAGAAGATTCATTTTGCGGGCGCGCACTACAGGAAGGATATTGGAGCGCATGCTGGCGTGAGGGGCGGGAACGATTAATATGATTCCACGTGACAAGACCCACCCTCCAAAAATCTGAGGGTAGGGCACCCTCCGCGTTTTTTCATTTTTGCGCGCAATTCGTAGAGGTTGATGAGCGAGAGGAATGCAAATTATGGCGAAGATTTTGCATATATTTCGGGCGCCGAAGAAGCGGCTTCCCATGGAAGAGCTTGAAGAGGTGCGGGTGATCAGCAATGTGGGCTTAGAGGGTTGCGCGCACGGGCGGCCGGACAGCGGGAGGCAAGTGTTGCTGGTGGATCGAGAAACGCTGGAGGCGATGGACTTACGGCCGGGAATTGTACGCGAAAATATTACGACCGACGGAATGGATGTGAATAGCCTGGCGATGAAGCAGGAACTGCGCATCGGCGAAGTGCGATTGCAAGTGAGCGAGATTTGCCATCCCTGCGATCAACTGGAAAAGATACGGCCGGGGTTGCGGCGCGAGATGCGCGGGCGGCGAGGAATGTTGTGCCGGGCGCTGGAAGGCGGAATGATTCGCAGAGGCGACGCGATTGAAAAAGTTTCGCCGGCGGAGACGTTGCCATTTGCGGAAAGCTCACGGGGTGGGCTTGCGGCGAAGTGAAGGCGCGCTGGGCGGGCGCGTTTTGTCGTCAGTTTTGTCCGTTTTTTCCACTTTTTCCAAGGGCTCATCGGGCGGAACAATCCAGTCAAAGCCATGTTGCTCTTCCATAGTGCCAAGAAAAAATTTGTTGCCGCCTGAGATTAGAGGCAGAGCCGCGCGCAGAAAATCGGCGGAATCGGTGGCGGAAGCTTTTTGCGCCTGGCCATGGTCGATGGCGTCCATGACCTTGGCGAATTTTGGCTCGCTGGAACGCAGCCTGGCGAGAGCGGGATCGCCGGCCTGGATTAAAGCGATTAGAGGCGGTTCGGTGTTTTGCGTTACCACTCTGCTGGCTAGCACGCTGGGATCCTCGGGGGGATAGCGCGCTTCGACCAGGGTGTGCGGCGCTTTCTTACCGCCTTCCGGCGGATATAGTTGAGTGAAGCGCGGACGCAGGATGCGCGTCTGCCAATATTCTCCGCGCGCGGCCACCTGCTGCTGCTCGATGCGATATTCCACTTGCCAGACTTCGGGGCCGTAATCGGGACCGAAGCCGAGAATGACCAATTCGAAAAGCGCGTCGTCGGGGCGAAAATCGAGCTTGTGATGAAGCTGCGCGACCAGCGGGCGAAGTTTTTCGAGGAAGGCGACGCCAATGGTTTCTAGATCGGGGGCCTCCTGGCCGGGATACGGTGCGTAGTGCTGGTTGTTGGCGGACTGCACGATGCTTTGATAATCGCGATCGAGGCGCACGGAAGTGGGAGCTGAAGGGATTTGCCATTCTGATGCGCCGAGGAGGACGCCGACATGCGTGGCATCGAGCTGCAAGAGGCGAGGGGGGACAGAATTTTGTTCTACGGGCTGATTGATGGCGGCGAAGATGATGACGTTGTCCTTGGCTACTTGGGCGATGACGCGGCCGCCAGCCAGGCTGGCTACGATTTCGTCTTCGCGCTGGAGAGATTGGGCGGGGGCGAGGAGCGGGAGCAGTAGCGCCGTGGCGAGGAAAATCGGAAGTAGGGAGCGACTTGGCACGATAGATTCACACTACCACAGTGGTTCGGAGGGCGGGGCTTGCGTGTTGGCCGTTACCTGCGTTCACTGTGTGCGGAGAGACTCCCGAGATAGTACCGTTGCTAGTAGAGCGCGAGGGATCGAAGAGAGATTCCACTACGCAGGCTGACTCGTTCGCGGACGAACGAGGGGGAAAAGCGTCGGCCTGCTTCGGTCGGAATGACCGTTGGTAGAAAGACTGAAAGAACCTGGAAGAAAGAGAACCCAGAAAAAAAGAATCCGGAAAAAAAAGACAACCGCCACCCTACAAACCGAGGGTGGACCACCCTCCGTGATCATTTGATTTGTAGTGAAACGGGAGAATCCGGTTGGTATGGCGGTTCCGTAAAGACGGCATTTTCGGTAAAGTGCTCAGTGGCAAAACAATTGGACGGCAGCTTAGGAGATTACGTTGCTTGAGTGGGAAGAAGCGATCGAGGGCAATTACGATGGGACTGAAGAAGGCGAAAAGCATCACGCACAACGGGAAGAAGTTGACGGAGGTTCTGGAGGCGCATGAGCGGTTTTTTCGCGGGCAGGATGGCGGGAAGCGCGCGAATCTGGCGGGGGCGGATTTGTCTGGGGCGGACTTGAGCGGCGTGAATCTTAGCGGCGCGATATTGACTGGGGCTAACCTAGCGGGCAGCGACCTGCGGAAGGCGAAGCTGCCAGGCGCGGATTTGTCCGGGGCCAAGATGCATGGAGTGGATTTGCGCAATTCGGATTTGACGGAGGCGATTTTGCCGGGCGCGGATTTGTCGGAAGCGCAAGCGAGCGGGATCGAGTTTTTTCGATGCGACCTGACGAATGTGAATTTTGAACGCGCGCTGTTACGGAATACGAATTTCAGGTTGGCGAATATCAGGGGGGCGAAATTTGCGGGCGCGGATATGGGCGTGGCGATTTTGCGGGAGACGGATTTGACGGGCGTGGACCTTTCGGGGGTGGATTTGGCGACTACGTTGATGCCGAAGGGGTTTGTGGCGGCGGGGAAAAAGAGCGCGTAGGTATATTCGGTGGCTGCAGGTGGTTTGGGTTTTTGTAGACAGCGGGTTGTAATTTTCTGAGATTTTCTTTTTTGGCTACACCAACGGCACAATTCGAACGCTCCATGGTGCGCGAACGCGTGCTGGAGGAGATCCGCGGGTTACTGCAGGAATTGGGGAGTGGGGGTGCGATGCCGATGCTGAACGGCGCGGCGCACCTGGAGCGCGATCTGGGATTGGGGAGCCTGGAACGCGTGGAGTTGATGGCGCGACTTGAGCATGCGTTTGGTGTGCGCATCGCAGACCAGGCGGCTACGCAGGCGAATACGCCGGACGATCTTGCTGGAGCGGTAATGGAGGCGCCGGAAAGCGTTGCGGAGGGCGGCGGAGTTTCCGCGGAGCGGGCGTCGGTTATGGTGCAGCAGTTGCGGCGCAAAGCTGAAGAAGGTGGGGTGGTATCGGCGGAGACGCTGGTGGATGTGCTGCATTACCGCGCGGCGCATGACGCTTCGCGAACGCACCTGATAATTACCGAGGATGCGGACGGGCAAGACAGAACGGTAACGATGACGTTTGGTGAGCTGCACGCGGCGGCGCAACGCTGCTCGGCGGAATTGATGCGGCGGGGAGTGACGGCGGGAAGCCGGGTGGCGCTGATGCTGCCGACTTCGCGGGCATTTTTTGTTTCTTATGCGGGGATTTTGCTGGCGGGGGCGATTCCGGTGCCGATTTATCCGCCGTTTCGCGCCGATCGCATTGAAGAGTATGCGGCGCGGCAGTCGGCAATTTTGAATAACGCGGGGGTGATGTTACTGCTGACGTTTCGTCACGCGGAAACGGTGGCGAAATTGTTGAAGCCGCGTGTTGCGTCGCTGACCGCGGTGGCGGATGCGGAAAAATTGATGGGGGTGGCGGACAGAGTGCCCGTTCCCTCACCGGGGGCGCGACCGCTGCATTTAAGTGGAATGCGCGCGCGAACCGGAAAGGATATCGCGCTGCTGCAATACACTTCCGGCTCGACTGGAGACCCTAAGGGCGTCGTGCTGACGCATGCAAATTTACTTGCGAATATTCGAGCGGTGGGCGAAGCGGTAAAGATCGGGCCGGACGATGTAGGCGTGAGCTGGCTGCCGCTGTATCACGACATGGGGCTGATCGGGGCGTGGCTGACGCTGCTGTATTACGGGATACCGCTGACGGTGATGTCGCCGATTGCGTTTTTGATGCGACCGGAGCGGTGGCTGTGGGCAATTCACAATCAGCGCGGGACGATCAGTACCGCGCCAAATTTTGCGTACGAGTTGTGCGTGCGAAAAATCGCGGACAAAGATATTGAGGGGCTGGACCTGAGTTCCTGGCGCATGGCGATGAATGGCGCCGAGCCGGTGAATCCGGGGACGCTGGAGCGCTTTGCGACGCGCTTTGCGAAATATGGATTTCGTGCAGACGCGTTGCTGCCTGTTTATGGATTGGCGGAGGCTTCGCTGGCAGTTACAGCGGGGCCAATGGGACGTGCGCCGGTGGTGGATCGAATTGAGCGGAAACTGTTTGAGTCGGAGGGGAAAGCAATACCTACACGGGCTGAGGATGAAAATTGTATTGCGTTTGTTTCGGCGGGGAAACCCATACCGCGGCATGAAATTCGGGTGGTGAACGATGCGGGCGCGGAAGTAGCGGAGAGGACGGAGGGATTTTTGTGGTTCCGCGGACCATCGGCGACTACGGGGTATTACCAAAATAAAGCAGCGACGGGTGCGTTGCTGCCATTGGGGCCCGGCGATGGGAGTGGAGAATTCGCGTGGGTGAATTCGGGGGACCGCGCGTATATCGCGGATGGCGAACTGTATGTAACCGGGCGCGTGAAAGACATCATTATTAAAGGCGGGCGGAATTTATATCCGCATGAAGTGGAGGAGTTGGCGGCTCGAGTGGAAGGAATTCGCAAGGGCTGCATTGTGGCGTTTGGAATTAAGGATCAAGCGAGCGGAACGGAAAAAATGGTGGTGGTGGCGGAGTCGAGAGAAACAAATGCTGCGCGGCGCTCAGAGATGGCGGCGAAGGTTACGGAAGCAGTAGCGCGAGGTTTGGGATTGCCGCCGGATCGCGTGGAACTGCTGCCACTGGGGAGCATTCCGAAGACGTCGAGCGGGAAATTGCGGCGGGAAGAGACGAAACAATTGTATCTAGCGGGAACGCTGTCGGAGAACAAAGCGCCGGCGTGGCTGCAAATTGCGCGACTGGGCGCGGGCGGAGCGGTATCGGCTACGGGACGCGCGATTGCGAAGGGCGTGAAGCGTGCGCTGGAATTTCTGTACGGAATTTACTTCGCGGTGATGTTTACGCTGTGGATCGTACCGACGTGGATGATCGTGCAGTTATATACGGACCATCGAGCGGCGGGAAGATTTACGAACGGCTCGCTGAAGATTTTGTTTTTCCTGATTGGGTGCAAAGTGCGCGTGACGGGAAAAGAATATATGGAGACGCCCGGGGCGAAGATATACGCGTCGAATCACACGAGTTATTTCGACGTTGTGGCGTTGATGCTGGGGCTGGGAGTTCCGTACCGATTTGTGGCCAAGATGGAAGTGACGGGGATGCCGTTCATCGGGACGTTTATGCGGCAGATGGGGCATTTGTCGTTTGACAGGTCGGATGCAGAATCGCGACTGCATCAGGCGGCGGAAATGGAAGATTTTCTGCGCAAAGGCGAATCTGTTTTTGTTTTTCCGGAGGGAACATTTACGCGCGATCCGGGAGTGCGGCAGTTTCAGTTGGGCGCGTTCAAAGCAGCGGTGGAGACGGGAGCGCCGGTTATTCCGGTGTCGCTTCGTGGGACGCGTGAGTTTTTGCCGGATGGGGCGTTCCTGCCGCGGCCTTCGGAGGTGACGATTACTTTGTCGGCGCCGATATTTCCGCGTGCGATGAGCGGGGATGCGGCGGCGGGCGGAGCTGATTGGCATGAATTGATTCGGCTGCGGGACAGTGTGAGGGAATCGGTGGCGAAGAATTCAGGAGAGGCGATGTCGTAGGCCGGCCGGGGCGCGAACGTGTGCGCCCTAGCAAAGAGCCAGGTGACTTGATCAAGGATGTATAAGACGAGTCCTTCGCGAGTGATCATGCAGATTGCGGGCTCGGCGTTTCGCATCACGGCGAAAGAGTGGGCGACGGCCATGGGGGAATGCCCGCAACTTACGCAAGAGCAAAAGGTGCGGTGGGGCATCCTTCGCGTGATTTTGGTTGGTGACGGGGGAAGCTCAGCGATTGAGTTTGTAGATTACGGTGATGTGCGTGTCGACTTCTACAGAATGGCCATTGAGGAAGGTGGGTTTGTAACGCCACTGGCGCACGGCGTCTAGGGCGGATTGATAAAACATGGCGTCGCCTTCTAGGACTTGCAGGGAGCGAACTGCGCCGTCGGTGGCGATGATGGCGTGGAGTTCGACGCGGCCTTCGCGGCCGGTTTGGCGGGGTAGCGTGGGGTAGATCGGCTCGACGCGATGAATGAGCATGGCGGGGTCGAGCTGGGTGACGCGGACGATGCTCGGTGTTGTGTCCGGCGGGATAATCGGCTGAATGCGACCGTGGCCGATGAGCTCGGGGCATCCGATACATTCTGGACCGGGGTCTCCGATGATATTGGTGTCCGCGAAGTTATCGTCCGGGTGCGCGGTTACAGTGGATTGCGTGTGAGAGGCAGCGAGTACCGGTGGGCATGTGAGGCAAAACGTAAATTGTCGAGTGCGGGGGATATGCGGCGGGCGCGGGGCGGCGTGATCCGCAGTGGCGGCGTGATAGTAGGGTGGGACGGGCATGACGTTCGCGAGAGCGATGCGCGGAGTTTTTGAAAGCAGGGGGAGCAAAATCAGCGCGGCGAGTATGGTGATTTGCAGGAGCACGGAAAGAAGCAAGGAGCGGCGACGCGTGCGGCGGGCGCGATGGAGTTGGTCCTCGTCGCCGTCGACAAGACAGGCGCTCAGGGATGATGAATCACGATTTTCGACAGGCTGGTTTTGCGATTTTGCACACACCACACACCTCCAGATCATTACGAGCTTTGGATTGCTGAGATTGGCGACGCCGACTTCCTGATTTTTTTAAATTTCAGGAAACCGGCGCCGCGCTCGCAGGGATGTGAGGTACGCGCGTTCCTCAGTTCATTGGACACCGGGGAATGGTGGAAGTTCCTGCTTCCTCTGTTTAATGAAGTACATGGAGGGTGTGGCAGGAACTGCCGGATTGGGTTTTGCGGGGCGGATGGAGTCGATGAATAGTTCAGAGATTACGTAAATTGGATATTTTCGAGGAACTGTACCGAAGTGGGCCGTGGGTGCATCACACCCCTTGTGGACGTGGATCCCAAGGAGGGCAATGCCATGGACCGGCGTAATGTGGAAACAGTAGGTGTACGCCGCACGGGCTGGGCCGCTCTGGACCGCGATCCGCAGCAGGATACGGTGGAATACACCTGTCCGCACTGCGGGGCGCAGGGCCAGAAGAACGCCCGGCGCGAGCGTGCGCAGTATCACTTCACGGATGGATTTTTGCAGGATTTACAAGGTGAGGCAACGCATTGCCGCAGCTGCAATGGGTCATTGCGGGTGGTGCCGGTAGTGCTGTTGCATGACCAGGACGAGACGCGGCGGTTTGAAGCGGTATTTTCGGAAGAGCTGGCGGATGTGCCGGTAGGAACCAACTGATAGAAATAAAAGTACTTATCCAATCATAGAAACCGAGAAGGCGCCCAGAAACGGGCGCTTTTTTGTTTTTGTGGGCTGAGGGCGGAAAAAATGCCCTAAAAACGAAGACGCAGCCTCGACAGCCGACTGCGCCTTCGCGAACGTTCTTGGGGGACTTGTGGATCAGCCCGTTATTGGCCTTTTCTTGGCCTAATGTGCCCTAAGCTATTGGCCTAATTTATCGAGGGTGCTCGTCTCGGTCATGATCACGGTCGTGATCGCGATCGCGATAGTGCTCGTGGTCTTCATCGCGCCAATCGCGTTCGGTATGCCAAGTCTGGGTATCGGCGTCCCACCAGCGGTGACCGTTGCCCCAGCAATATTCGCGAGCTTCGGCGAGGTTGTGACGTGCGCTGTCGGCCTCGGGACTACGATAGCCGTGGTGCTCGATAGCCTCATGAAGGCGGTGGTCGGCGCGATTAATGCGTTTCTGACAGCCGTTTTCATCAGCACGCAAGCTGGGGGCTGCGCCTAACGTGGCAAAGGCCGCGAGGGCTGCGGTCATGAGTGCGGTTTTGCCTAGATGTTTCCATAAATGTGGCAGGTTCATTGATTGTGTCTCCTTGTGAGGCCCAGCCTCGAAAGGGAGCGTAGGGGTGGGGTTTGATTTGAGCTATACAGCAATATGCGTAAAGGTGCTTAGGTTGATGCGGTAGGGTTTAATGGGCTATTAAAGCACTAAGATTGAAGAAACGAATCGACTTGCATGTGGTACTTCTCAAGGCCGGCCCGGATGTGGTTGAAGGCCTCATCGACGGTATCGGCGAACTGCAACATTTTAAATTCACTTTCGTTGATGGTACCGGAATTCACCATGGCTTTCCAGTTGAGGACTTGGTCCCAATATTTTCGGCCGTAGATAAGAATGATGTTGTGCTCGGCGAGCTTGTGGGTTTGCATGAGTGTGAGCATTTCCATGAGCTCGTCGAGAGTGCCGAATCCGCCGGGGAAAATTATGAGGGCTTTGGCGATCTGCGCGAACCAGAGTTTGCGCATGAAGAAGTAATGGAAGTTGAAGCTTAGTTCGGGACTGATATAGGCATTGGCGAACTGTTCGTGGGGAAGCTCGATGGAAAGGCCGATGGATTTGCCGCCGGCTTCGGTTGCGCCACGGTTGGCGGCTTCCATGATGCCGGGACCGCCACCGGAGCATATTACGAAGCGACGCGGACGTGGACCCAAGGTCATGGCCCAGGCGGTGATTCGACGAGAGAGTTGGCGGGCTTCTTCGTAGTAGCGGGACATTTCGAGCAAACTTTTGGCGCGGCGAACGGCGGCGCGGTGCTTGACGCGATTGACGGGAGGAATTTTATGCGCAGGGAGGAGCTTCAAACGGTTGTAACGCGCCAGGGCCAAATCGCGCGGGAGGATGCGCGCAGAACCAAACATGACGATGGTGTCGCCGATGCCTTCTTTTTTTAATTGCACGTAAGGGTGAATGTATTCGGCAAGGATGCGCAGCGGGCGCGCGGGAGTGCTCTGGAGAAAATCTGGATCTTCGTGGGGGGCTTTAGGCGCGTGGCGGGGCTTGAGCTTTGGTAATGCGGCAGACATGCTTTTCTCTCCGTAAGGACAAACTTTAATTGTAGGAAGCGGAGCTGGCCGCGGCAACATCTAGCGGGTCGCAGGCGTCGAATTCGATACAGTGGCGCTTCATGGTCTGGTTCTATTGTGTTCTGGCACGGGGCGCAAGAGAAGCACAGACTGCGAAGAGTGTTACATCAGATTATGAATGCGGATGCGCAACGCTAGCGAGGTGAGGATGGGTGGCGTGCTAGGAACGGCGCGGGCGGCGTTGTTGTTGCTTGGCCTGACTGGCGTGTGTGGACGCGCTTGGGCACAAGCCCCGGAAGGGCCGATGGCTCCGAAGCCGGGGATTGCGGTACAGCAGCCGCCTCCAGAAGTAGAAGCACGATTGAAGGTGCGAGTTTCGCTGGTGAATACGCCGGTGACGGTGCGCGATGCGCGCGGGCAAATGATTCATGATTTGGACGCCAAGAATTTTGCGGTTACGGACAATGGGGTCACGCAAAAAATTACGCACTTCGATTTGGGTGGCGATCCGCTTTCGGTGGTGATTTTAGTGGAGACGAGTTCGCGTATCGATTCCATTTTCCCGGAAATGCGCAAGACGGGAATTCTTTTTACGCAAACGGTGATGGGGCCGAGCGGAGAGGCGGCCGTGGTGGGATTCAACGATTCCGTGGATAAGCTGCAGGATTTTACGGCGGACGATGAAGCGATTGAAAAGACGATTAGCGGGATGCGAGAAGGGACATCAGGCTCGCGGTTGTACGACGCTATGGCGGTTGCAGTGGAAATGTTGATGAGCCGGCCACAGGTATCGGGTAACGCGGCGGGGCGACGCAGAATATTGTTCATCATGTCGGAGGCGACGGATGTGGGCAGCGGAACGAAATTGGGCGAGGTGCTGCGGCAGGCGCAACTGGCGAATATAACGATTTATAGCGTGGGGCTGTCGACTACGCGCGCGGAGCTGCAATCGAAGACCAAGAAAAAGCCGATAGAAGTTACGCCGCCGGGAACGTTTGGACAGCCGCCGCTGCCGGGCACGGTGCAGACGCCGGAATCAGAAGCGCAGCGTAACGGGAATATTGATTTGCTGGCGCTGGCGGTGTGGGCCGTGCAGCACGCGGAAAACCAAGTAAAGGCGCATGCATTGGAGGTGGCGGCGACGGCGACGGGCGGCGCGCACTTGGCGACGTATCGGGACCGCTCCATTGAGCGCGCGATTGATGAAATTGGCGGAGAATTGCATTCGCAGTACAGCGTGAGTTATACGCCGACCGGAACGGGAGAATCGGGCTACCACGAGATTAAAGTTAGCGTGGATCGGCCGGGAGTGATGGTGCGCGCGCGGCCGGGATATTATCTGGGGCCGCCAGAGAGTTAGGACTATAGAACGTGCTGCGCGTGGTTGAAGCGGTTCCGTCTTCGCGTGCGGGATTTAAAAAAAGCAGATATGCGCAAAGCACTTCTTCAGTTGCCCATCGTCCACCCGCAATCGTCTATCGCGCTCGAACGGCGTTGCAAGCTAGATTTTCGATTCCCTCTTTTGGTCAAGCGCCGAAATCCCTGAGAGCCGCGTGATCAGCACTCGCCAAAAAGCCGCGCACGTACCGAATCATCCACGGGCAAGTCCGGGCCGCTGAACAAATGATCTGGAACTCGGGATAAATCTTCCGCAATTTTCGGCATGGCGCGTTGCCGGAGCGCTTGGGCCAGCGGGCTCGGATCCTGGAACAGTGTACGAAGCCATCCGCACACTTTATATTCCTTCTGGAAATAGACGTCATGGCAGCGAGCATATGCATGGCCCGCTTGATCCCAATCGGACTGGGCAAGCAGGGCGTCGCGCAACACGCGGGCATCTCTTAACGTCGTGGCCATTCCTTGGCCAAAGGTTGGGTCGCTGGTACTCGCCGCGTCTCCGAGGAGGGCAACACCGTCACGATAGGGATGCTCCACCCAGGACTCTCCAACCTCGAAGGCCGCGAGGGGGCCAGCAGTTTTAGCTTGTGCGTAGGATTCGGCCAAATTCGGAGCAACTTTCTGCGACTCCTTCATAAGGTTCCCATGTTTTCGTTTCCCTGGACCAGCAGTCCGCCCGTTGTGGGATACCCGAGATAAGCTCGGGTGCGTTGCCTCGGCAGGGGTGCACTGGCTACGACCAAGCCCAGATCGGGATGGAATAGAAAAGTAACAATGTCGTCACGGCCCGACACTTCGGTCAAAAGTACTCCGGCAAAGTGGAAGGGCTGGATGTTCTTTTGCGTTATAAATCCCGCCCATTTCCGTACTCCAGAACCTCGCCCATCCGCAGCGACCACGAATCGCGCCGCAATCCGTTCCGCACTCTTATCTCGGGCAACGACGACCGGATTATTCGGGTCCGGTTCAATGGCCTCTACCGTGACACCTCGACGTACTTGCACTCCTGCTTGGGCCGCCTCGGCCAGCAATGCTTCCTGCATCTCCGGATGAGAAAAGGTAAAGAAAGGTGCACGCTGCGGAGTCGTTTCGACGAAGTTGCGCGGACCAAAGCCCATTTCAACCCACGGAACTTCTTTGGCACACGTCCTGAGGAGGACGGCGGCAATGTCCAGTTCCTTTGCTTCTGCGACGCCCCACGGTGGCAAAGCTTCGCCGCGGACTAGGTCGCGAAATTGACTTTCTCTCTCCAGCACCAGGACGTGCGCGCCGTGTTTGGCCATGGATAACGCCAATACCGAAGCGCCAAGGCCGCCGCCGGTTACCAGGTCAAAGCGAGAAATATTCATGGAGGACCTTGTCAGTGCCGGTGTTACTCACCGGGGGCGTTTCAGGTGTTTCGAGAGCATGGCTGCTCAATGGCGCGAATGCTAGCACGCCGGTAATTAAGCTAGAAGTGTTTTTTACCGGACTGCAGTCGCGTGCATCCTTCGCGCGCGGTCTGTGATCACAGAGTTTTCCAAACGCACAAGCCGCAAACGAAAAAATTGAGGCGCATTTTTATTGAAGGTCGATTGCTTCAGGATTGCCGGTGACCCGTCCAAATTCAGCGGCGCACGCACAAAACTTTTATTGCCGCGTGGCGGAGTATAGATCTAGGCCGAATAAAACAAAAGGCATTTCGTACTAAAGCAGGAGGCGATCCCATGTACCGCCATACCTGACGGCACGAACCATTTCTCTCTCGTAAATACTCTGGGGGAATCCGAGTTCGATTTGGCTTGCTCTGTCGAGGGATTTCAATTGTTCGGCCGAGAACTCCAGATCCAAACTGGCGAGATTGTCCTGGAGTTGAGATAACTTTCGCGCTCCAATGATCGGGATTACTGGGACCGGTCGATGGCGCAGCCAGGCGAGTGCGACTTGCGCCATGCTGCGACCAAGCTGTTCGGCGACTGACTTCACCGCGGAGATGATGCGCGCCGCGGGTTGTTCCTCAGGCAGGGAGTCCGCCATTCCCTCATGAGTCATTCGCCCTCCGTTAGCCTTACGCTCGCCGTGATATTTCCCGGTTAGAAGTCCACGCGCCAGTGGAGACCAAGCCACAACCCCCGTGTGCAAATCTTTCGCCAGGGGAATCAGTTCGCGCTCGACCGTCCGCTCAATCAGGTTGTACTCGATTTGCAACCCGACGAACTGTGTCCAGCCTCGAAGCTCCGCCAGCGTATTTGCCTGGGCAACCCACCAAGCGGGAGCGTCCGAGATGCCGACGTAGAGAACCTTACCTTGGCGAACGAGATCGTCCAGTCCGCGCATGACTTCTTCCACGGGCGTGATCCCATCCCAGATATGCACCCAGTACAGGTCGATGAAGTCGGTCTGCAATCGCTTCAGACTGGCTTCCAGGGCTTGGTTCATGCTTTTGCGGTGATTGCCGGCTGCATTCGGATCATTGCCGGGCGCGGCGTTGGAGTATTTCGTAGCTAAGACGACGCTCTCACGATGGCCTTGCATGAACTCTCCAACGAATTTCTCGCTGGTGCCGTTGGTGTAGAAATTCGCTGTGTCGATGAAGTTTCCGCCTGCCTCGCGGTAGGCCTCATAGACTTTCTGCGCTTCAGTCTTCGGTGATCCCCAACCCCACTCTTCGCCGAAGGTCATCGTGCCTAGAGATGCTTCGGAGACCCGCAGTCCGCTATTGCCGAGTAATCTGTATTTCATTTCGTGCTCCTTGTGCGCCGGCTAAAACCGGCGAGGTGGAGTGAATGCAAAAGTCATACGAATGTGAATTAGCGACCCACATCGGCCCCGAGTCATGCGGAGCCTCTCGCAAGGGCGGCGTCGAAGCGTTGCCAGGGGAACGTGCGGGCCGGGTATTCAGCCGCGTAAGACAACGAACAGCAAAGGCGTCTCCGGCGCCGCAGACAATCATGGTGCCTAGTGACGCTTCGGAGACCCGCAGTCCGCTCTTGGCGAGTAATCTATATTTCATAATCGTGTTCCTTTCGGGATTCAGCAACTCAGGAATTGATTCCGCTCTTTGCCAGGTACAATCGGCTGTCGAAGCGCCCATGCTCCTTCTTGGATGGACCTAGACCCGGCCAGCCGGCTTCCGAGCAAGTTCCATTGTGAGTACTCACTCATTTATACGATGCACGGACTCATTATTTGGTTATGCCGGCCCAAAACATTTGAAAGCCGCTATCCCGGTATTTATCCGCTTTGGATGGGTTCGCCACCGTAAGGTCTATCGTCGCCTCTCCCAAGGCTACTAACGACTTCGAGATCAGTTCCACCGGGAGCTCGTTCCGAAAGACACGCTGCTCAATCGCGTCGCGAATCATGGTTTGGAACTCGACGAACGGCGCGCCAGCGGCGTCTCTGGACTCTTTGGTGAGTACCTCCGACACCGTTAGTTGCGCCAGCACCTTGCGCTGCTTAGGATTCGCAAAGCCCCAATTTACATAGCGATCCCAAACGTGTCGCAGCCTGGTACGAACATTCTTCTTCCGGGGGAAATCCGACATCATGGCGTCGGCGAGTTCCAGCTTGATCTCTCGATAAAGGGCGTTGAGCAAATCATCCTTAGTCTCGAAGTAGGTAAACAGAGTTCCCTCGGCGACCCCGGCCTGTTTGGATATCTCTGACGTTGGAGCAGCAGTAAGACCGCGCTCCGCAAATAGGCGGGTCGCGGCGTCGAGAATGGCATTGCGCTTGTCTTCGCTTTTGGGACGAGCCACTAAGCTCCTCGTATTATTGAGTGTATACTCAACAATAGGCGGGATTTGTCCGGATGGCAAGCCTCATGGTCAGGCGATTTTCTTCCAGAAGGTTGATTCGCGCGAAGCTAACAGAGTGTCCTTGCGGGCGTTCCAGCGCAAAAAATGTGGCGTTTGTTTGTGGGCGGCGTGCGCTTCGCGGCTGGACCAAATCTCATAAAATAAAAAATCTCCGGGGAGGTCGGCGGAACGGTGGAGGTCGTACAAGAGGCAGCCTTCTTCGTTTCTGGTTGGGCGGACCAGAGCGGTAAGTTCGGCCTGGAGGAGCAACTCCTGGCCTGGTTTGGCGTGCATCATGACGACCAGGGCTACGGCGTCTTTGGGGAGCTTGGCGGATTTGGCTGAGCGGGATGATTTACGCTTAGTGAAGATGCGGGATTTTTTTGGTTTGCGTTTGGCCATGGCGCGGGATTGTACTCCAGTTGCGCCGGGAATCGAAATCCTAGGCGGGGGACTTGGGAGATTTGTCGGCGGGGTAGATTACGACTTGGCGTTCTTCGCCTATGCCGAGGCTTTCGGTGCGGACGCCGGGGATGTCTTTGAGGGCGAGGTGCACGATGCGGCGTTCGCGGGAAGACATGGGATTGAGCCGGAAAGGTTGGCGGGAGGATTCGACGCGTTCGGCGGCAATTTTGGCGGTCATGCGTAGTTCTTCGAAGCGCAGGGCGCGGTAGCCGGCGCAATCGACGTGAATTTTTTCGTGGAAGGCAGGCTCGAGGCGAAGGGCGCGGAAAGCCAGGTGTTCGATGGCTTTCAGGACTTCGGCATTGCGTTCGAGCAGGATTTCTTTGTCTTTTCCGTCCAGGTCGGCGATGACTTCGGCGTGGCCTTCCAGGCCGGTGGTTTCGGGAGGTACGGCGCGGACATTCACTTTCAAGTCGAGGCCGGCGGCACGCACGCTGTCATCCAGAAATTTCTGCAAAGCAGCCGCGGTGGCGGTGCGGTCCAGCTTGCCATCGTGGATGAGATTGGGAATCATCAGCCCTTCGAACGAAGTGGTGCGATTACGAGCGGGTGTTTTCGCCTATGACTTTTTGCTACGAACAGGTTTTGTAACCGGAGCAGCGATTACCGGATGGTGGCGATTCAAGTACCACTGCTGCCCGATGCCAACGATGCTGCTGGTGAGAATATACAC
>Ga0185299_10002512_pt1 | contig 27956 bp, 23 predicted proteins | sample PaiPotPPA55metaG_FD_128002 | JGI IMG/M metagenome (GOLD analysis project Ga0185299, IMG submission 128002) | Iron sulfur acid spring bacterial and archeal communities from Banff, Canada, to study Microbial Dark Matter (Phase II) - Paint Pots PPA... ...
GAGGTAGCTGGCGTTTTTCTAAGACTTTATAAAAAGAGGCCAGCACCGCGAAATCGCCGCAGGCCGGACACCAGGTGGGATGATCGGCGGTAACCGCCTTTTTGGTCAGTTTCTCGCGTTCCGGCGCTACCGGAGGGACGGCATCAAGTGGATTCATTTAAGGGCTCCTTCCAAAATTTCGCGAACTCGGAATGTTAAGCCATCGGTCTTGGTGAAACTTTCAATCTTTGGGTTACAGAATCGTGCTCTCAGCAGCGCAGCCAGCTGGCCGTAGCCGTACAATCCCTGGTCATTCATCTCTACGACTACAATTCGTTTGAAACGGTCGAAGATGGCTTCCAAACCCCTGGGCAATGGATGGAGATGTCTTAGATGTAAAGAAGAGAGACTCTCCCCGCGACCTCGAGCTTGGTTGACTGCTTCTGAGATTGGACCATAAGTGGAGCCCCAACCCACTAACAGCGTTTCGCCTTCGGGCTCGCCATGAATAGGCGGAAGCGGCAACTCATCGGCCAATTGTTGGTATTTCTTTCGCCGCTTGGCCGTCATCGCGGTATGGAGCCGGGCAGACGCCGTCGGGTGGCCCATTTCGTCGTGTTCGAGACCGGTTACGACCGGATATTTTCCGTCTAACATCCGCGTACCAGGTGGCGCATGCTGAGTAATCTGATCCAGCGGATACGGCTTTACGCCCGGCGAGCGCGGACTCAGGTCCGGCTTCGGATCCAACATTACTTCGGACAGATTCGGCTCATCGAACGCCTCGATTCTGGTCGCGAGCGACGTGTCACTCAGAATAAAAACCGGCGTGCTGTATTTACGCGCGATGCGGGCTGCCTCGATCGCGATATAAAAACAGTCTTCAACGGTAGCGGCGGCCAAAACGACGCGAGGACTATCGCCATGCCCTCCAAAAACCGCTTGATGCAGGTCGCTCTGCTCCACATTTGTTGGCAGCCCCGTACTGGGACCGCCCCGTTGGACATTGATCACAATCAGCGGAATCTCGGCCATTGAGGCCCAACCGATCGCCTCAGCCTTGAGCGAAATACCGGGCCCTGCGCTACCAGTTACCGCTAACCATCCCGAATAAGAGAATCCCAGTGCCAGAGAAACTGCGGCTAACTCATCTTCGGCCTGAACAAACAAGCCGCCATATTTCGGCAGCTCCGACCGCAGCATTTCCATGATGGACGACCAGGGGGTGATTGGGTAACCAGCTCCGTACCGGACGCCCGCCGCGATCAAGCCGTAGGCTAAAGCCTGGTTTCCATCCATGGTGACCTGCGCGCGCTCCGTTTTTCGCGGGCTCGGCTCGAACTCGTACAGATGAGTTAAAACGTTGCTGACCGGATAAGCGTAACCGGCTTGAAAAGCGGTGATAGCGGTGTTGACCACACTTTCGTCCTTACCGCCGAAGCGTTCGCGAATCAGCGCTTTCAGTTTATCTACGTTTAGCCGGAAGATGCTCGCTAACAGACCGAGAACGAAAATGTTCTTACCTTTATCCTTAGCCGTACCCCCCAAAGCCTCAACCGTAAGCCCGGTGATCGGCACACCAACATACACGAACCTTTTATCGTCGAGGTTAGGCTGGACTTGGTCCGAATCGTAAAGGAGGATGCCGCCCTCCCGCAGAAAGTAGACGTGCTCTTCGTAACTGTGCTGATAGAAAGCCACGAGAAAATCGGCTTCATCGCCCGCAGAAAGAACTTCTCCGGACCCGATTCGAACTTGGAAAATCGACGGTCCACCGGAAATGGTGGAGGGAATGGTCATGTAAGTCATGACATCCTGAGCACTTCGTCCGGCAAGCCGGGCTAAAAACGCGCCGGCAGTCTGAATACCGTCTTGCGAATTGCCAGCCAAACGGATGACAGCGTCGCGGATATGCTCTGGTCGCAGGTCGGCACGTCCTGCGGAAGTCGGAGTTGCCGATTCAGGCAAAACTGGGGAGGAACTCACGTTTGGGGTTTCTGGGACGCTAATAGAACAAATGGGTCGTTGTCAAAGAAGGAGTACAAGGAGTTCGAGGAGTTGCAGGAGTTCAAGGAGAGGAGTCAGGAGCCAGAATCCAGGAGCGAGGAGGGTCTGGGACGTGCGGGCGTGTGGGGCTCGACGAACGACTGGGGCTCCGCGAACCAATGGGACCTATGGGACCTATGCGACTTATGGGACGAATGAGACTAACCCATGCGTCCCACAAGTTTCACGCGATCGCCACGCCCAGCGCCGGCCCTGTCTGACACACACTTGCACGCCACAGCCCCCTCTCCTGACTCCTGGATTCTGGCTCCTGACTCCTGCTGCCGCCTCACGCCGCGTGCACAGCTTGCACCAGATTGGTCAACGACTCTTTGGCGTCGCCGTAAAGCATTTCGCAATTTGGCTTAAAGAAGAGAGGGTTGACCAGCCCGGAAAAGCCTTTCCCCTGTCCTCGTTTTAAGACCACCACCGTCTTGGCTCGATCGACTTCCAGAATCGGCATCCCGGCAATGATACTCTTCGGGTTATCGCGTGCGTCCGGATTAACCACATCGTTGGCGCCGATCACCACCGCGACATCCGTGGTCGGAAACTCCGGATTGATCACTTCCAGCTCCTGCAATTGGGAGTAAGGAACATTCGCTTCGGCCAACAGAACGTTCATATGCCCCGGCATGCGTCCCGCCACCGGATGAATCGCATATTTCACGGTCACGCCTCGCCCTTCGAGCGCATCGGCAAGTTGACGCAGCACATGTTGGGCTTGCGCGGTGGCCATGCCGTAACCTGGCACAAACACGGCTTGCCGCGCGTAAGCCAGCTTTATCGCCACATCTTCAATATTGGTCTCGTGCATGTCGCCCGTACCCGCCTCCGTAGTTTCGGAAACGCTGCCAAAAGCTCCGAACAACACATTGGTGATCGAACGATTCATCGCTTTGCACATCACGATCGAAAGAATAAATCCGGACCCACCGTCCAGCATGCCCGCAATGATCAGAACATTGTTACCAATCACCATACCGGTAGCAGCCGAAGCCAGGCCGGCATAGGAATTGAGCAGCGCGATCACGACCGGCATATCCGCAGCTCCAATCGGTAGTACGAGCAACACGCCAAAGACGAACGACAGAAACAGCATCAGATAGAAGAGCTCGGCGTGGGCCGGAAAAATCAGGAGCAAAATGAAACAGAGAACCGTTATCCCCAATAGAAACAGATTAAAGATGTTCTGCCCTTTATAAGTCAAAGGAGCCCCAGGTAGCACACCCTGTAGCTTGGCACAGGCGATCAGACTGCCAGTCGTAGTCAACGAACCGAGCAGAACCTCAAAGCTTAGAGCCGGTATCTTGATGGGTCCTAAACCGGCGCCGTGCAGGTAATACTCGGAAACACCCACTAGAGAAGCAGCCAAAGCGCCAAAAGCATGCGACAACGCGGTCCGTTGCGGCATGGCGGTCATGGGAACCATCAAACCCATCGGCAGCCCAATCGCACAGCCAATTACCAGACCAGCCAGGATCCATTCGTAACTGACGATTTCACGATTGACCAGCGTACCGATAATCGCCAACAACATCCCGACCTCGGCCAGGTGCATACCCCGGCGGGCTGATTCCGGATGGCTAAGGCCGCGCAGCCCGAGAATGAAGAGTATGGACGCGACGATATAACTGAGCTCAGTGAAAAGGGTACGCGGATCCACTGATTATTTCTCCTCCTTCGAGGGCGGCGCCGCCCGACGCTTGAACATCTTCAGCATGCGGTCGGTGAGGATGAATCCGCTTACCACATTGGTGGTGGCACAGATCACCGCGCACAATCCCAGGATCGCGCTCACTAACGTCTGATGAGCGCCCGCCGTCACTAACGAACCTACCAATGAAATACCGGAGATCGCGTTGGTAGCCGACATCAAGGGTGTGTGCAACAGGGATGGAACCCTGGAGATAACTTGGTAGCCGAGAAATGCGGCCAGAATCAGGACATAGAATGTCGCTAGTAGAATTTCAGGTGCCACGGGGAGAGGATGATTGGTGAATGGTGATTAGTGATTAGTGATTAGTGATTAGTAGCGCCGAGCACATCTCCTACTTGGCTATTGGCTATTCGCAGCGCCCAGTGTTCGGCCCGTTCTCAGCGCAATTTGTCATTTGTCATCCTGTCATCTGTCATTTCTTATGCTCCGCCGCCGTAGGCTTGCTTGATCGTTTCATTCACGATCTGGCCTCCGTGCGTTACCACGCAGGCCTTAAGGATTTCGTGATTAAGATCTAGACCGAAGCTCTTGGTTTCCTTGTTCACAAAATGCTGCACAAAAGCGCAGAGGTTATTGGAATACATCTCACTCGCGTGACCGGCGACGCGACCGGCCAGATTGGTAAACCCGATGATCTTGACTCCGTTCAAAGCCACATCCTGATCGCGTACTGTCCCTTCAACGTTGCCACCCGTCTCGATGGCGGTATCCACGACAACGCTGCCCGGCCGCATTCTGCGAACCATCTCCGAAGTGATAATCACGGGCGCTTTTCTTCCAAAGACTTGGGCTGCGGTGATAACAATATCGGCTAAGGCAACATGCTCGGCCATGAGCTCCCGCTGTTTTTGCAACTGTTCCGGCGTTAACGGTTTTGCATAGCCACCAGCGGTTTCGCCCGTCTCACCCAAATCGAGTTTCACAAATTTGGCTCCCAGCGACTTCACTTGATCCTCTACCACCGGTCTGGTGTCGAAGGCTTCCACCCAAGCCCCTAACCGGCGCCCAGTCGCGATTGCCTGCAATCCGGCCACCCCAACGCCGATGACGAACATCCGTAGCGGTTTGATGGTGCCGGCGGCGGTTGTCATCATCGGCAGGATGCGATTGATACCAGCCGCAGCCAAAATCACTGCCACATAACCGACCAGATTGGCCTGGGAACTCAATACATCCATTGGCTGAGAAACCGTTACTCGCGGAATCATTTCCATGCTGACGGCAGTGACCTGCGTCTCCGCCAAACGCCGTATTAGTTTCTCCTCATTGAAAGGGTCGAGCAGGCTGACGTGAATTGCCGCTGGTCTTAAATACTCGACTTCTTCAATCGGCGGTTTCCGAACTCGGAGAATCAACTCGGCTTCTTTGAGTGATTGCGATCGGTCCGCACTCAGGCGAGCGCCGGCCTTTTCATAATCCTCATCTGCCCAATTGATGCCAGCACCAATGCCCTTTTCCACTTCGACCTCAGCCCCGAGCTTGGCGAGCTTTGAAACACCACCGGGTGCGATCGCGACTCGCGTTTCGCCCGGATACACTTCCTTAGGAACAAAGATTCGCATGATCTTTCAGCAACCGGCTGGTTTCCACTGACGATGGCAAAAAACCAGGGATCGATGGCGACAAGGCTGGCCGCCCGGCGGAGTCACTGCGAGCGCTGCGATCATAGTTTGGGGGGACTTCGTCTGGATGATGCCTAAATTTTTAGAAACATCAAGCACCGGAGGGTGGAGCGTGCCTTCGCCCGGCCGTGCGACGAAGACGAACCTCGAGCCACGGATATTAAACCAAGTACAAAGCCTGGCCGTCCACATCAATACAATTTGAAGATTATCTTATGAAAAGATTGGTGGTTGCATTCTGCCTAGTGCTCTCCTGGTATGCGCTCCTCTCGGTCTCTAGCGCCGATATTATCCACTCTGCTCACCCTACTCCACACCGGACTCCGTATTATTGGCGGATCCCAACGCAATGGCTTCATCTGCACAGTCCGTCCGTGTCACCAGCTCCATCGACCGCCGGTCCAAGCCCATCGGCATCGGTTTCTGAAGCGTCGCCTGCAATCAATCCCTCCGTGTCACCAGCTCCGTCGGCCGCCAGTCCAAGCCCATCTGCGTCGGTTTCTGAAGCGTCGCCTGCAATTCTCGGTTCAGGTGTGCTGGTCGCTGCTCTTGCGACCGGCTCTTTGCTAGGGATTGTCCTGATTAGAAAGAGAAAACTGCAGGAGTGAAAAGCCGTTAGGCTCAGTCTCGTCTAGATCGCTCGTCCGTTATACATTGCTAACTCACATCCGAGTCGCTAAGAAGTAAGTGAGCATCAGGGACGCCTTATTAGCACTGCTTCTAACCGAAATCGTGGAGATCGCGGTAGCGCTATTCCTGGGCTACCGGCGCCCGCGAGAGATCATCGTTGTATTCCTGGTCAATCTGGTAACGAATCCAAGCCTGAACTATCTTCTATTCCTAAATGACTATTTCGGCATCATCAGATACCGCTGGCCATTGATTCTCTTTTCAGAACTGGCCGTGGTCTTGGTCGAGTGGGCCCTGTTAGTTTTCGCTTTGCGCGGAAACAAAAAATCCCTGTTCGTTCTATCGTTCGCGATGAACACTTGCTCCTATCTCACCGGCGTACTGATTTTTGGTTGGTAGCGGTGACCAACTGTTCGCGCTTCAGAGCCTCCATGCCCGGTTCAGGCAAGCCCGTTATCCAGAACCCAGTGGGGACTGCGCGCTTTGGGGTCTCGACCGGCTGAAGCAGCGTCGTAAACCACCATAGTAGAATGAGCTGTTTTGCGACAACAAAGGTCGGCACCAACCAATCTCCCAAAAACCGTAACCAGGTGTCCGCATTGTCTTGGATGAAAAAGTATATCAGACCGATTGGTATGCCGATGAACAAAACCGCCGGCACAGCTGGGCGGCTCCGGGGATGGCCGAGAGTGGCCAAAGCAAAAAAACCGTTCGCGGGCAAGATACAAAATGCTCCAATCAAGCCGAGCAACACATCAATCGCTCCGTAGCCGATGCCAAACGGTTCATGCAATTGCAGGTGATCGGACGGACTCGGCCAGAGTTCGATCTCAATTAAGATACTGCCACTCAAAGCTGCTAATCCCAAGACGCCAAAGACAAACCCCGCGATGGCGTACGCCCGATTGTCCGCCCCTACCAGCCACGCTAGCACCGCGTACACGCATACTTCGAGAAGGTTATGGCAGAGCATGAGCCAATCCGATATGACGTCGAGTAAGGAAGGTTTGGCGGCAACCCCGGCTTCGGCTCCCGGCGTAGACATTGCGAACGCGACCATGGAAGCCACCATCACCGCGACTTCTAGGGAGATCAGGACACAAGCGAAACGCAGCAAAGACGCTTTCTTGTCCATATGAATAATCCGCCTACTGTAACAGAACCGAGACAAAACTCGATACTGCTAGTAAAAGCGTTTATTTAGTCAATCCAGATACTACTGCTATTACGGAGGATATGGTAATAATGCGATTATTGAGGCGCCGGCCATCGAGTCGACTCGGGTTCAACGGCGTACCGTGAACAAAAACTCCCAAAAATGCCATGATGACTATCGCTGATCGCGCTGCCGGCGCCGTTCTCGGAGCTTTAATCGGAGATGCCTTGGGACTCGGTCCTCACTGGTACTACGATCTTGCTGAGCTACGGAAGGAATACGGAGATTGGATCGATGGATACGTCGATCCCAAACCCGGACGGTATCATGCCGGGATGGAAGCCGGCCGGGTAGATCAGACCGGTTTGTTACTGGTAATGTTGCTTCGGTCGATCCTCGAACATCGGGAATATGTTGAAGAAGATTTTACTCGCCGGGTCGACGAAGAGTTGTTCCCGCTCCTTGACGGGACTCCGATGAATGGCCCTGGCGGTTACACCAGCCAATCGATCCGGGAAACATTCAGACGCCGGGTTCAACAGAAGAAGAGCTGGAAAGAAACCGGCGGACATGCGGACACGACCGAAGCGGCGGAACGCGCGATCCCTCTGGCTGCGCGTTACGCCAAAGATCCGGACGCGGTGGCCCGTTTGGTCGCGGCCCATTGCGCTTTAACCCAAGCGGATGAAGCGATTGTCGCAATGTCGACGGCGTACAACTGTGTCCTGGCGGCGCTAATCCGCGGTGAACCCCTCGACGAGAATCTTTCCGATAAGTTAATGCTGTTGGTAAAACAGGGACGGCTCCCTTTTCACGCCGTCACCAGTAACGATCTTGGTGTCCCTCGACCCGGCGATCCTGACCCACCCAGAGCGGGTAAGTTTTCGTCACCTGATGCATTGTTGACTCCCTCCTACATGGCAGAGGCGGCCCGGGATCCAGGAATTCGCATCGAACCCGCCTGGAAGGTCTCCATCGTCTACGGCATGCCATGCGCGATCTATCATCAATTGCCGGCTGCCTATTACCTCGCCGCCAGGTTCAACGACAATTTCGAACTTGCTGTTCTCCACGCCATTAACGGCGGCGGCCAAAACATGTCTCGCGCATGTCTGACTGGCGCCCTCGTGGGAGCTCAGGTCGGATTGGCCGGGATTCCGAAACGCTTCGTCCAAGGACTCCAAGGGCATGAAGAATTGGTTTCTTTGTGCCAGAAATTAGGGGCGTTGGCGGAGCGGTAGGAACCCAGGATTTGTACAATAACGAGGCGTCTAATTTTTGTCCCGAAGGGACGTAAGGACTAAGCCTGGGGTTTCAACCCCAGGAAAACGCCAACAGACGTCCCGCCCTCATAACGCGCTTCGTCCTCGTCCTCGTCGTCGTCCTCGTCCTCGACTGGTCTTTCGCGTTCGAGCTCCGACGAACGATTAACTGCAGGCCAAATGGGAACGGAGGAGACGATAAATCGCGTTTCGGAGTGGTACGACGCTTTCGAGGACGAGGACGATTGATGATTCACGATCGCATCGGGGCGACCGATTCCGATGAAAACTAGCAACCCAAACCCGGTTGGTGTAGAGACCCGGGCAACCCCCTTTTGCAACTTTCCCTTTTACCTACCCATCATGCTCGCCAAACCACGAATAAACCGGCTTTTCGCCGCTGACGGTAAATGTTTCGATGTCGCCATCGATCACGGATTCTTTAACGAAGCCGCTTTCCTGGCCGGGATCGAGAACATGCGCTCCGCAATTCAGACGGTTCTATCCGCCGGACCCGATGCGGTCCAGCTCACGGTAGGTCAGGCGCCTCTGCTGCAATCAGTCCCGGGCAAACACAAGCCGGCGCTCGTGCTCCGGACCGACGTGGCCAACGTCTATGGTAAGACGTTGCCAGCCTTTCTGTTCAGCCGAATGATCGATGACCCCGTCAAGCAAGCCCTCCGCTTGGATGCGGCCTGTTTGTGCGTGAATCTGTTCCTGCTACCGGAACAACCGGAGGTCCACGCCGAGTGCATCGAGAACATTTGTTTACTTAAACCGGTCGCCGACGAATACGGGATGCCGTTGATGGTTGAGCCTTTGGTGATGCAGGACAATCAGCAGGCAGGCGGTTACATGGTGGACGGTAATATCGAGAAAATTATGGGACTGGTGCGCCAAGCGGTTGAGCTGGGCGCCGACATCATTAAGGCTGACCCCTGCACTGATATCACTGAATACCACCGGGTGGTTGAGGTGGCCGGCGCTGTCCCCATCTTGGTTCGGGGCGGCGGCAAGGCGTCCGATACGGAAATCATTGAACGAACGGTTGAGCTCATGCGACAAGGGGCTAAGGGAATTGTTTACGGCCGCAACGTCATCCAACATGAAAAACCGGCGGCGATGACTCGCGCCTTGATGAATATCGTTCACGATGGGGCCGATACTAAAAAGGCGCTAAGCATCCTCAGCGATAACTGAACTAATGAGCACGGAAATCCGTTTCGGAGTTATCGGCCTCGGGTTGATGGGACGAGAATTCGCCAGCGCGGCCGCCCGCTGGATCCATCTTAGCAATCTGAATGTCCGACCGGTACTGGTCGCCGCTTGTGACACCAACGAAAAAGCTTTTGACTGGTTTCGGACCAGCGTTCCCACCCTTCAATTTACGACGACCAATTATCAGGAATTGCTCGCTCGGCCGGACGTTGATGCCATCTATTGCGCCGTCCCGCACAATCTTCATGCCCAGGTCTACTGCGATATCATCGAGGCCGGCAAACATCTGCTCGGCGAGAAACCATTCGGCATCGATCTGGTCGCTAACCAGAATATCAACGATGCCATCGCCGCTCACCAAAAGGTCTTTGTCCGTTGTTCGTCCGAGCTTCCATTTTATCCCGGAGGCATCGCTATTATCCGGTCCTTACTGGAAGATGATTTCGGCGAGTTTGTCGAAGTCGAAAGCGGTTTACTTCATTCCTCTGATTTGAACCCGGAGAAACCGATCAATTGGAAACGAATGATCGAATTTAACGGCGAATACGGTTGTATGGGCGACCTCGGGATGCACGCGTTGCATGTGCCGTTAAGGTTCGGCTGGTTCCCTCGTCGGGTAGAAGCTCAGCTTACCAAGATCGTTAAGGAAAGACCGGATAGCAAAGGGGGCATGGCGCCCTGTCGCACTTGGGATAACGCCACTATTTTCGGCGAGGTCGAAATGCCGGCCGGCCACTGTTTCCCGATCACCGTGCACACCAAACGCATTGCTCCTGGAGAAACCAATACCTGGTTCTTGAAGGTAATCGGCACCAAGAGATCGATGGCTTTCTCCACGAAATATCCTCGAACGCTCCAAGTCATGGACTATAAGCCGGGAGGAGTACAAGCCTGGCAGCAGATTGACCTTGGCTATCAAAGTGCATATCCCACCATCACCGGTGCGATTTTTGAGTTTGGTTTCACTGATACCATCCTGCAAATGTGGGCGGCGTTTTGCGATGAACTAGCGCACGGAAGGACCGGCATGCAGCAGCCTTTCTATTGCGTAACCCCAGAAGAAGCCCACCAGAGTCATCTAATTTTCACAGAGGCACTGCGTTCGCGCGCGGCCTCGGGTGCCGGCTTGAAGTAGTCACGGTAGCCGAAACAGGCCAAGTAGACGGAGTGGACAGAGAGTGGACCTGTTGCGTCGGCTCCAGTCCACTACGTCCACTACGTCCACTCGGCCTGGCTCCCCACCCACTGAGTTACTGACTACTAATCGAACCCATGGAAATCCTAATGTGCTCCGCTTCACCGGGTTCGCAGGGCGACTGACGTTCTATCGATGAAGGGCTACGCTAGATCGGGTTGCTCGCCGACTTGTCCGACATAGCTTTGCTGTGCCTGGTGTCGTCAGTGGGAAGGCCCAGCGACGTCGGAGCCGTTAAACTCGCCACGACCCACGGCTCGGCGCGCGGAACGGTCTAGCCTCACCACGCCTGTTCCGAACCATATACCTTCGCGGGCGTTCCCAGGCAATTCTGGAGCCTCGCCCCCCTACCAACCATGGGCCACTCCCAACCAAGGCCATGGCCCACAATCACGAATCACTGACGAGCCGTAATAGCGCGACGCACCGCAGCTAACGGCGCGCTATCATCGAAGACCACGTGTCCATTCACTTCCTTCACGCCGAGCTTCTTCCAAAGCCCATCGAGATCGACCGTGACCGGTGTCGCTTTCATTTGCTCATAAAGCTCGTGCAAGACTGGAACGCCCGTAGCCTTATCGCCCATGGCAATGGCACGGTCCAATGGCCATTCCGACTCGATGTTCCCTCCAGCTAACACCGCACGCAGGGCATCTTCTAATCCCTTCTGATTATGGGTCCGCTCCCGAATCTGCACATCTGCTAGCAGACAAAAGATCGCTCCACCCCAATAAGTACGCCCCCAGGTATGGGTGAAATCCAGACCTCGATCTCCCGGAGCCGGTTGCCCTTGAGGCATATCTCTAACCATATCGCCCCATATTTTCTCCGGAGTCAGTTCGCCGATCCGCGCTCTCGCCACTGGTTCAATGTAGACTGCTTGTCCTTCCTCGATCCAATGATGCTGATCTTCTTGAGATGGAAACGCTAAATGCACCATCTCATGCGTCGTTACCCAATCGTCGGCAAAATCTGCAGCCGTGCTTTCCTTTCCGACACTGAGCCTAATCCGGGCTCCGTCCCAACCAGAAGCGTGGCCGCCGCTCACTCCTCTCCCGAAACGCGGAGAGATATCGATCCGAACCTCGGGCACGGGATACCGCCTATAATAATTAACGATCGCTTTGGCAGAGAGCTTGATTCTATCAAGAACCAGGCCCTGCAGACCGTCGGACACAGGCGAACCGAACACGACATCGATCTGCGAGCCCGCAATCTGAAGTTTGGTTTCTTGACCGGAAGCAGTCATCGTGGCGAGCGCCAGGGACAAAAAGCACAGGGAACGCTTCATGGGAGGTGGGACAGTTCAGGGGCGATTGGTGAATCGTGGAAGTGGCGCGGGGAGCAATAATTAGTAATTAGTAATCAGTAATCAGTAATCAGTAATCAGTAATCAGTGTGTCAGTAATCAGTAGATTGATGCTCTCTCCAGCGGCTCTATTCCCGGATAAAACCGACGGCTTTAACTGATTACTGTTTCACTGATTACTGATTACTCTTGTGCCACCCCCCTGGCGTCGGAGCACACCCCAGCTAACCATCAATTCACCACATTGACCGCCGGTTTCCCCATAAGAAAATCGGCAATCGTGCGAACTGCACTGGTGCGAAGCTGTTGGCTTGCTTCTTCTGAATACCAGGCCACATGCGGACTTAAAACGACACTAGGCAGGTCAAGATACTCATTGGGGACAGTGGGCTCGTGCTCAAATACGTCCAACCCCGCTCCGGACAACTTGCCCTCGCGCAAACCCGCTGCCAGGGCGGCACTATCGATAAGACCGCCTCGGCTAACATTGATGAGAACAGGCTGACGCTGCATCCAACCGATGGTTTCCTGATTGATCAGGTGATGCGTCCGTTCACTAAGCGGCAGGTGCAGGCTGATCAGGTCAGCACTTTCCAGTAGCGGCCGCAGATCTTGAGGGACTGCTCCACGCTTCTCGATCTGATCAAAGGCAAGGCCAGGATCATAGGCGACCACTTCGCGTACGAAAGGTTTGATTCTGGACGCGAACTGGGCACCGATCCGCCCGATCCCGATGACCCCAACCTTTTGTTCGCTCAGGCGCCGAATGGGCCACTCCGTTTGATAACCCCAACCTTTTTGTCTGACTTTCCGATCATAGGAGAGGATCCGTCGATGCACTGTGAAGAGAAGTGCGATGGCATGGTTAGCCACTTCTTCGACCCCATAATCCGGGACATTGCAGACAACCATACCGCGCTCACGGCAAGCGACACCGTCGACCACGTCAAACCCTACCCCAAGCCGAACCACGATCTTGCAGCGCTGTAGACAATTCACCGTCTGCCGCGTGACCGGGGTTGTGTCGGTTAGAATTGCATCGATCTGATCACTCACCGATGCGATATCGGCGTCGCTATGGACTTTGAACCGGACCAGCTCAATCCCGGTTCCTTTGAGCACATTTTCCTCCAGGTCAAGTTCCGGATAAGTAGGATTCAGGTAGAAAAGCTTCACAGGAGGAATAGCAAATAGCAGATAGCAAATAGCAAATGGGGAAATCGCCTGGCAGCTACGAGTCTTATGTTGACGCGGACGGGCGGCGCGGAACTTCCAGCGGACGATTTCCTATTTGCTATCTGCTATTTGCTATCTGCTATTGTGAGTTGTGTCTCTGCGGGAATACGCAAGAAAACGGGATTTTGAGCAAACCTCCGAACCCACGGATCGCACGCGGGCGCGGAAGTCAAAAAAGTCTCGGTTTGTCATTCAAAAACATGCGGCTACCCGCCTGCATTACGATTTCAGGTTGGAGATGGATGGAACCCTGAAGTCATGGGCGGTGCCGAAAGGAATTCCTCTGAAGAAAGGAGAAAAACGGCTGGCTGTCCACGTGGAAGACCATCCCCTGGCTTACGCTGACTTTGAGGGAACCATCCCAAAAGGCCAATATGGCGGTGGCACGGTGATGGTCTGGGATTTTGGCACCTTCGAATTCTCGGATCGTTATCCCGAAAAAACCCTCGAGAGCGGCCAACTACACATCGTTCTCCACGGCAAGAAACTGGAGGGCGAGTGGGGCTTGGTGCGTTTGAAATCGGAAGAAAACCAGTGGCTGCTAATTAAAGCTGGTTCTGACGGGGAACCAATCTCACAAGAGTTGGACGACACCTCAGCCGTTTCACAGAAAACCATGGCCGAAATCGCGCAGACGGCAGCGACTTGGGAGTCACGGCCGGCTAAGAACAAAAAGCGGCGACGGCTCAGTCCCGGACCCGTAGAGATGCCGAAGTTTGTCGAGCCGATGCTGGCAAAGCCGGTGTCAGAGCCACCGGCCGGCGACTGGTCGTATGAGTTAAAGTTCGACGGTTATCGAGCCGTTGCCTTAAAAGGCGGCGATGAAGTCCGTCTACTGTCACGCAACGAAAAAGACTTAGGGAAAAAATTTTCCGCCGTCACCCAGGCGGTCGCCGAGCTCGATTGCCGGGACGCCATTCTCGATGGCGAGATCGTGGCATTGGATGAAAGCGGCCGCCCCTCGTTCCAACTTTTGCAGGCTTATGAAAAAGGGGAGCAAAGGCCGCCTCTCTATTACTACGTATACGATCTAATACAGCTGAATGGAGACGATTTGCGGGGTCGACCGCTTACAGAACGAAAAGCGATCTTGCAGGAGCTTCTGGAGGATGGGCCGGAAACCCTCCGCTACTCGATGCCGTTTGACGCCGAATTGGAAGATCTGCTCGAGCAGGCCAAATCGTTCGGATTAGAAGGATTAATTGGGAAACAACCCAATTCACGCTACGAAAGCGGCCGCAGAACCGGCGCCTGGATTAAGCTTAAATTAGTTTCCAGCCAAGAATTCGTGATCGGCGGATACACACCACCGGCGGGCGGGCGCAAATATTTTGGCGCGATCATCGTCGGCTATTTCTCGGATAACGCCCTCCACTTCGCCGCCAAGGTCGGTAGCGGATTTTCCGAGAAAACTCTTAAAGAGTTATATCATCAGTTCGAATCGCTCGCTCGCGATGATTGCCCTTTCGTCGACCTGCCGGAAAAACGAAACGGGCGCTGGGGTCAGGCCATCACCCCGGCTGAGATGCGCCGTTGCCATTGGGTTAAACCGACGCTGGTCTGCCAAGTTCAGTTCACCGAGTGGACCCAGGACGGCAAGTTGAGACAACCTGTTTTCCAAGGCCTGCGAACCGACAAAGAACCCCGAGATGTCGTACGCGAATAGTTAGTGTCCTGTCCCATAAATAACATGGCAACAAAGACCGCAGTCGAAGTGGATGGACGGACGCTGTCGCTCACTAACCTGGATAAGGTTTTTTATCCGAAAGCCGGGGTTACTAAGGCTGACGTCATCCATTATTACGCTCAGATTGCGCCTTATTTGCTGCCGCATCTGCATGATCGGGCCATCACGATGAAGCGGTATCCTGATGGGGTTGACGGTGATTACTTTTACGAAAAAGAAGCGCCGTCGCATCGCCCCAAATGGGTGCAAACCACAAAAGTGGCGAAGGGATCTGGCGATTCAATCAACTACTGCATGATTAACGATTTGCCGTCCCTGGTCTGGGTGGCAAACCTGGCCGATCTCGAGCTGCACACTTTTTTGCATCAAGCGACGGACGACGATCGTCCCACCATGATGGCGTTCGACTTAGATCCGGGACCGCCGGCAGACATTGTTCTGTGCTGCAAAATCGCCCTGGATTTGAAAGCGGTCTTCGATGAGCTCGGACTGCAATCGTTCGCCAAGACCTCCGGTTCTAAAGGCTTGCAGATTTATGTGCCGCTAAATACTCCGACCACCTACGAGAAGACCAAAACCTTTGCTCATACGCTGGCCGGACGGTTGGAAGAGGAGCACCCGGACGAGGTCGTTTCAAACATGAAGAAAAGCTCGCGCCAAGGAAAGGTGTTTATCGATTGGAGCCAGAACGACGACCATAAGACAACGGTCTCGGTCTACTCATTGCGAGCAAAGGAACAGCCAACGGTATCGACGCCCGTCTTTTGGGAAGAAGTCGCCCAATCGTCCAAAAAGAAGCGCCCGCTCAGTTTCACCTCCGATGATGTGCTCGCTCGAGCCGAGAAACATGGAGATATCTTTGCCCCAGTGCTCTCCTTGAAGCAAAAGCTGCCGCCGGTGGGGAAGGTCTAACTTGTAGGGCGAGGCTCCCGAAAGATCCAAACGCTTTCGCAAGGCGATTGGTCTTCACCTGACGAAGCTACACCGCTAGACCCTCGACGCGCCGACTTGTCCGACGAAGCTTCGGTATTCCCTAAAGAATCAGGCAGGGAAATAGCGTAGTCGGAGCCGTGGTGCAGCGGTTGGCCACGGCTCGGCGCGTTTATAGACTTAGCCGTATCAAGTAATTGGTGTGCGTCGATTTTCTCCGGTGAAACGTCTTGGTCTTTCAGGAGCCTCGCCCCACCAAATTAGAGCCTCGCCCACCAAATTAGGGCCTCGCCCCACCATTCGCAGCACCCCAATCACCTTTCACCTTTCACTTTTCACTCATCACCCTTACCTATCTCAGCAATATGAGCACAGAGGTTTTTACCCTGAAAAATCCGCAGGGCGCGGAAGTGCAGATCACGAACTTCGGCGCTCGGGTTATCTCAATCAAAGTTCCAGATCGCGAAGGCAGGCTTGGGGATGTTGTTCTTGGGTTCGATTCTTTAGCCAGTTACCAGAGCCCGAATCCTTATTTCGGCGCAATCGTCGGCCGATACGCCAACCGGATCGCGAAAGGCAAGTTCACGATCGAAGGAGTCGCCTATCAGCTCGCGACGAACGAGCGAGGCAATCATCTCCATGGCGGTCTAAAAGGATTCGATAACGTCGTATGGACGGCGCGCCTCGACGCCCCCTCCCAATTACACTTAACCTACGAAAGCCCGGATGGAGAAGAAGGGTATCCCGGTACTTTGATAACGGAGGCGACTTACTCGCTCACCGAGGATAACGGGCTCGCAATCGAGCTCCGTGCAACGACCGACAAGCCTACCGTCGTCAATCTGGCTAACCACAGCTACTTCAACCTATCTGGTGACGGTACAAAAAACATTCTCGATTACGAAATTCAAATCAACGCTGATCGCTTTACTCCCACCGATGCTCAATCGATTCCCACGGGAGAATTGGCATCCGTTGCCGGTACACCATTCGATTTTCGCACCTTGACTCCGATTGGAGCCCGGATCGCCGAGAAAGACCAGCAATTGATCTACGGTTTTGGATACGACCATAACTGGATCCTAAATAAGACTGATCCGACCGAGCTTTTCCTAGCGGCGACAGTGGTCGATCCCTTATCCGGCAGGCAGCTAGAGGTACTCACCACTGAGCCCGGGCTGCAGTTTTATTCCGGCAATCTGCTCGACGGATCGGTGACCGGCAAAGGTGGCGTTCGCTATGCCAAGTATGCCGGCATTTGTCTTGAGACTCAGCATTTCCCGGATTCGCCTAATCAACCCTCTTTTGCTTCGACGGAGCTAAAACCTGGTGAGGAATATTATCATCGAGTCATCTACCGCTTCTCCGTAACGAAATCGTAACCTCTTCGAGTTATAGGTTCTAGGTTTTAAGTTAGGCGTTCTACGCCTTGGAACCTGACGGCCAACGCACTCTCCAAAGGTTGGAAGCACGACTCGCAACATAAAACGTAGAACCTACAACTTAGAACCTACAACCTATAACCCTTCATGTTGGCTTATAAACGGTTTTCTTGCTGTCTTGGTTCCAGGTTGGCGGGGCCAGTCATCGCCGTCATCCTGATCGTCTTGTCCTCAGCACCAGCGCTTGCTCGCAACGTGATCATCTTTGTCGCCGACGGGCTCCGGTACGGTTCGGTTAATTCAGAGGATGCGCCCACCTTGTACCAGCTTCGCCAGCAAGGAACCAATTTCTCGAATAGCCACGCTGTTTTTCCCACGTTCACAACTCCTAATGCGTCCGCGATCGCCACCGGTCACTACCTCGGCGACACTGGTGATTTCAGTAATTCGCTTTACCTAGGCTTCCCGATTCCCACCACCTTCCCTGGCGTGCAAGTTCCGTTAACCCAAACTCCCTTCATCGAGAACGACGCGGTGCTGGGCTGTATAGACGAACATTTTGGCGGTAACTACCTGGACGAGCAAACCCTGTTGCAGTACGCCCGCCAAAACGGATTTCTCACCGCCGCCATTGGCAAGCTGGGTCCGACCTTAATCCAAGATGTGGCGGCTGCAGCTCGCCAGGATGGAAAGGTACCCGTCCCCAGAACCGTGATCATCGATGATAGCACCGGAAAGCTGGGAGGAATTCCGCTCGATCCAAAAATCATCGTGGCCCTGAAAAAGGCCGGACTAGGCCTGGCCGCTCCCGATCGAACGAATAATCAACCCAAAACCTCGCAAGACAACAGCAACTACGGCACCAACGACGAGCCCGGAACCTTGGTCCCCAATTTTGTTCAGCAACAGTATTTCGCCGATTGTCTCACTGACGCGGTTCTGCCCACCTTCGTTCAGGCTCAACAACCTTTTGTGGTGGTATTCTGGTCACGCGATCCGGACGGGACCCAACATTATGAAGGAGACAGTCTGAATCGGCTTCAGCCGGGGATCAATGGGCCCACTTCCCGGAACGCGGTACGGAATGCCGACAATAATCTTCGCCAGATTCTGGAGTACTTGAAGGCGGCAAATCTAATTCAGGATACCGACATTTTTGTGACTGCTGATCACGGTTTCTCTACCATCACCAAACACGAGTTAGATGCCTCCGGCCAGATCCAGACGAAGTGTTTTTCAACGGGACGCACCTATCGGGATGGGACGGGGAGGCCGGAGGTTCATCCGGGTTGGATTCCGCCCGGCTTTGTGGCCATCGACCTGGCTAACGCACTGCAGCTTAAGTTGTACGATCCCGATCGAATCACCGTGCGGGATGGAAAATCTGCCTACAAAGTTGTGCTGACCGATTCGGAAACGCCGGCTGAAGGCCAGGAGGAGCGCCCGTCAACGGGCGACGGGTTAATTGGCGGGGACGGTTTCATCACCGATCAGACGGATGCCAAAGTGATTGTGGCAGCAAACGGTGGCTCCGATCTCATCTACCTGCCCGACCATGATTCCGCCCGATTGAAACAAATCGCCGACTTCTTAGTCACCCAAGATTATGTGAGCGGGTTGTTCGCGCACTCCCGATATGGCGAAACGCCGGGGACACTCACTTTAGCGGACGTAAACCTGGAAGGCGCAACACAAATGCCAACGCCCGATTTAGTGATTAATTTCCGCAGCTTTGCCTTGGATCCGAAGAACCCTTTCATGAGCGCGGTGACTATCTGCGATACTACCCTGCAGGAAGGCCAAGGAATGCATGGCAGCTTCAATCGAGGCGATACCTGCAACAATATGGCCGCTTACGGCCCCGATTTTAAAAAGCAATTTGACGATAAAGCGCCCGTCGGGAATACCGACGTTGCGTTGACTGTGGCGTCGATTCTAAAACTCGAGCTCCCGCATAAAGGTCACTTGCTGGGTCGAGTCTTAAAGGAAGCGTTGACAGACGGCCCACCGACTGTCCAATGGACCGAGACCAAGAAATCATCCGCACCCGCCAAGAACGGCAAGCAGACTATCGTCTACTTACAAAAAGCCGGTGACACGCTGTACTTCGATGCCGCCGGTTTTCCAGGGTGGAGTGTGGGGGTGGGGCCCGAAGGGGCGAAAGGTGATTGGTGATTGGTGAGAGGGCCAACGGCCAGGCGCGAAGCGTGACGCCTAAGGCGAGGCGCGAAGCGCTGGTCAGATTTTAGCCTAGGGTGAGTCCACGAGCCCTAGGTTTAGCGCTGAAAGCGCGGTAGAATCGCGATCTCGGAATGCATCTCGGTGCTATGAACGGATTGCCGACCAAGACAGCATCTGTTCTCCGGAATGTACTACGATTCTGCAGCGGCGTTGCTTGTCTTCCGCGCTTTCAGCGCTGAACGTTTTTTTACGACCTACCTAGGGCTCGCGGACTCACCCTAGGCTTTAATCTTGCCAGCGCTTCGCGCCTATGATCGTCTCACCAATCACCAATCACCCGGCCCAATCAGTAATCCGTATCTTTCCCCGCCTTGATCGCGGTCGCGAGCGCAACCGCCAACTTCGGATCCAGCTGTTTCAAGGTCGCTAGATCTTTTTCGGCGTCTGCCTTTCTACCCAGTTCAACAAAGAGTACCCCGCGATACTCATAGGCTCGAGCTAATTTTGGGTTCAACTTGAGCGCCGTGTTGTAATGCTGCAATGAACTGGCGAAGTTCTCAGGGCTTTGTTTGCGAAGACAAAATGCCAGGTTGTTATGAGCTTCGGCCAGGTTCGGATTGGCCTTTAAAGCCTCCTCAAACTTAACCTGAGCTGCGGCAAACTTTTTAGCATTCATCAATGAAACACCTTCATTGTAAGGCGTAACCGCGTCCGCCGTCTTCTGAGGCACTTGCGGTACTTGCGGTACCGTCAGCTGCCTACTTCCAGCGGCGAAAACAGCCGGCGCACCGGCTGTCGATAGGAACAAAATCGCAATCGCTACCAAACGATTCATAGGCAAACGTCCACGCTCCTGCGGCGAATGGCAAGCGCGGGATAGCTAGCGGATATCAGGGGGCAGCAACGAAAGTAATCAGTAATCAGTGTGTCAGTAATCAGTTTAGGATCTAGAATCTAGGAGGCGCATCGAGCGTCAGCCACATAAGCCCCACAAGTCCCATCCGTTCAAGCCACCACGCGCGCGTTATGTATTCCGCGCGTTTCCTGCGACGTCACGCCCCATCCTGGCTCCTCCACTGATTACTGACATACTGATTACTTCCGTGCCACTCGCACGTGCCGCGGATCGTCTCCGAGATAACCACTACGCCAAATGCGTCTCCCCTCTCTCGAACGCAGACAATACGTCGTCAGGCGTCTTCGCGGTCTCCAATGCCTTGCGGAGTTCATCGTCACGGAATGCCCGCATCAGAGCACCGACCATCCGGAGGTAATCCGCATCCATGGTCTCAGGAATACCGATCACCAGGACAAATCGAATACTGGCCGGCCCGCGCCGGATCGGCTGAGCCAAACGGCCGAACGCCATCACCATCGACGTCACCGTTCTGGTGCGATTATGCGGGATCGTCAAACCTAGCCCCGTATTAATCTTTCCGCTGCGGGCGCACTCCGCCAGCGTTTCGACAAACCGGGGCCAATCGATGATACGGTTATCACCCTGCAACGAATCAGTAACCACCGTTATCGCCTCTTCCCGGGTCGCTGCTTTGACGTTCAACAGAATTTGCTTGGGCAGCAATATCTCCCTGATCCGGTTCATATGGCGGTTCCACTCCACCGTAGTTTTGCGCGCAACACGCCGGCAAATGTGAAACTGCTCGGCAACACCAGTGGCAAGGTGACGTCTGCAGCTTTGACCGTTACCTCGTCTCCGACATGAAAATGAATTGCCTCCTGACCGTCGATACTCAGTGAAATCGGTTGCTCGATGCTTCGGTGGCTGGCTTTCAGACGAATCGTGGAACGATTGGAAACCACCACCGAGCGGTTCGTCAGTACGTGTGGACAGATCGGGGTCACCACGAAAACGCCGGAGTTCGGTATCACAATCGGGCCGCCAGCGGAAAGCGAGTAAGCTGTCGACCCGGTGGAGGTCGCCACGATCAACCCGTCAGCATTGTACTCGGTGAGACAGACCCCATCGATCGCCACTTCGATTTGCACCAACCGCGACCGCTCACCTCGACTGACGACTACGTCGTTGAGGCCAACTCGCGAAACGATTTGTCCGTCCAGGCCGCGCACGGTGGTTTCTAATAAAGTGCGTTCTTCCACTCGATAATCGCCTGACGCTAAAGCCTTGGCGGCCTCAACGAAATCGGGGCCCCCAAAACCAGTCAGAAAACCGAGCGAACCAAAATTAATTCCCATCACCGGCTTCATTTTGCCGCGCAGATCGCGGACCAAACGGAGCAGAGTGCCATCGCCGCCCAAGGTAATGAAAAGATCGACCTGGTCGCGTAGCTCATCCACACTCTGCCCTTTGAGACCGATTAACTCGGCTGATCTTTCTTCAAACAGGGTCTTGATGCCAACGCTCTGCAAACAATCATACAGAGCCTGCAACGAGTTCGCAGCCGCCTGTTTCCGCCAATGGGCGTACAGCCCTAAGGTCAACGAAGACATGCTAAATATTCCTGGTTCCCTTTCGCGCCGAGAGTCGGAGAAGGGATGACTCCGCGCCATTCTCTTCCTAATCGATGTACGACAAACTCCCGTATTTTCGCGACTGCGTCCAGGCGATCGGCGTCGTGCCGAACGATGCCGCCTTTGCCGACTCGGTGAGGGTCCAATTCAAACTGGGGTTTAATAAGCACGATCGCCTCGCAGTTGCGCCGCAAAAGCTTTAGAATGCTATCTAACACCAGGGTCAGCGAGATAAAAGCAAGATCAGCAACGGCAAGATCGAAGTCAGTCCCGACTTGCTCCCCGGTAAAAAACCGAGCATTGGCGCCCTCAATGGTAGTTACTCTCGGATCAGACCGAATTTTCCACGCGAGCTGATTGTGCCCGACATCAACCGCCACCACGTGGGCAGCCCCCCGTTGCAACAGACAATCCGTGAAACCACCCGTGGACGCACCCACGTCAAGGCAACGCCATCCGGAGGGATCAACCTGGAAAAAATCAAGGGCCGCTTCCAATTTGAGGCCGCCGCGGCTTACATAGCGCTCGCGCTCCGCCACCCGAATGGGAGCTTCCGGTAAAACCAACAACCCGGGCTTGTCCGATACTCGCTCATTCACCAGGACCTGACCGGCCAGAATCGATCTCTGTGCCCGCTCCCGCGATTCAAAATGACCGAGATCAACCAATAGTTTGTCTAAACGAACTTTCTTGGCGACCGCCATTTTTTGATCCTTCTTCAGACGTTCTCTGATAACTTTACGCTTGATTAAAGATTTAATCCGCCAAATCTATTCGGTCCCAATCGGGCTAGTCCCTATTTATGCCATCAGAAGAACTTAAGGAGCAAATTAAGGACATGTTGATTACGAACCTGATGCTCCGAACTCCCAAAGAAGAAATCGCTAATGATTTGCCTCTTTTTGGCCCGGACGGCTTGGGCCTGGATTCGATCGACGCCTTGCAACTGGTCGTCAGCATCGAAAAAGCTTTCGGCGTTGGGGTGCCGAACTCCGATGTCGCCCGAGTCGCATTAGCGTCGGTGAATACCATTCACGACTATATCCTCGAACAAACCGGGCGCAGCGCGGCGTAAGCGACGAGCCTTTTTTGGTGGGGCGAGGCTCCAGAATAACGCAATGCATTCGCAGGGCCGCGAATTTTCTCGTGCCGGATCGTGCCGTCAGGACGAAACGCGCGCCGAGCCGCGGTCTAGCGCTGGGCCCCGGCTCGGCGCGTCTATCGGTCTAACACACATCTTCTGCCACAAAAATCTAATCCTCGCACAAATCGCAAGGTCGTTCCGGAGCCTCGCCCTACCAAATTAGCGCTCCGCGGCCGCATTGATCCCGTCAATCAACTGCCGCATCCGGCCGAAATTTCGGCGGTGTGGACCGCAAGTCAGTCTTGGCAGATGCAGCATATCCGGCTCATTCTTCTCCGGTTTCAACGGGCTCGTAACCACCAACGGACGCTTCTCGAAAAGATCGACAAACTCGTTGTTCAACCACTCAATGGCCTGATCAGTCAGCTGTCTTTGCAACCGGAACACCAGCTGCTCCCCGACCCAGCGGTAAGAATGAAAATTCCGGTAAAATCCAACGATCTCTTTCACGGCAACGCTTAAATCATCCGTAACACTGAACAGATGAAAATCATCCCTCGAAACCAGACCCTCCTTCAGGAGATGGTCGTGAAGAAAATTGATCCACGTTTTCCAATAGTTTCCGCCCGGTTTATCAACCAAGACCATCGGGATGATCCGTGCTTTCCCCGTCTGCATCAGGGTCAGGCACTCGAAACCTTCATCCATCGTCCCAAACCCGCCCGGGAACAGCGCGATGGCGTGGCTTTCTTTCAGGAAATTGAGTTTTCGCGTGAAGAAGTAGTTGAAGTTCACGAGCTTCGGATCGCCGTCGATGATCTCGTTGGCTCGCTGTTCGAACGGTAAACGAATATTCAAGCCAAAGCTGTGCTCCCGACCCGCACCTCGTTGAGCTGCTCCCATGATGCCGTCCCCTCCTCCAGTGACGATCATGTAGCCCTCGTTTCGCATGGTCAAAGCGAACTGTTCGGCCGCTTTAAATTCCGTAGCGCTAGACGCGGTTCGAGCAGACCCGAACACTGCGACTTTGCGCACTCCCTGATAAGGAGCGAAAACCTTCGATGCTGCTCGTAGCTCTTTCAACGAGCGATTGATCATTTTCAGATCTGCCACGGGCACCGCGTCTCGACCCATGCGCAACGCCGTGACAATCATCTCCGCGATCAACTCCGGCGATGCCGTGACTCCCCATTCCGCTACCAATTCCCGGATTCGTCGATCGAACTCTTCATCTCCAGACGACGCAAACGCTGCGTGCAGCGCGTGAATCCCACCCGCCGTAAAATCTTGCACGCCCAGATCTAGAACGAGATTCGATCATCCGCAACTGCGCTCGCCTTAGGCTCGCGCAATGACAAATGACAAATGACAGATGACAGATGGGGCTCGGCTCCGCGTCCAGAGCAGGGTTGCAAACGATTTGTCATCTGTCATCTGTCATTCCGCCGGCGAGCCTCAGGCGAGCCGGCGGGGCCGGCTATAGCACCGAATGCAATAATCCCCAAATCCCTACGCTCAGCGCCGCCAACGAATCCCCCGCGATGAGCCCGCCTCCAATGAGCGAAGTGGTGCTCATATCAGATGGTAATCCCTCGGCAGGAGAAGTATCGCCTGTTGCGGGAACACCCGTGGAATCGGCGCCATTCTTCAGAGCCTTCGAACGGCGCGCAGATAGAGCGGACGTCAATCCGTTGTACAAAGCAGCCCCGACGCCTCCAGCGGTCCACCAGAGCACCGACGGTAGCTCCACAAACCCGCCAAAAGAGGATGCGTAGGGGCTTGAGAGAAACACGGCATCCAGAAGAAAGTCTGACACCTTTCCCGTCCGGGAACGGGCTACGAACTGCTTGTATTGGGGGCGCGTCTTAATGAGCTTGCGAAGGATCTCGATCACGAGGCCTAGAGCAATCCCGAGTCGCAGCGCATCCATCACTTGCGGCTGCGCTGCCGTAATCCCTTTCAGGGCGCCGACAAATTTGTAGGTCATTGCAGATTGCCATTTCTCGGCGCCGGCCAGATGCGGATTACTAAATTGATCCTGCGTCAGAATGGGATACGCGCTCATGAAAACCTTGGCCAGAACGACGGCAAGAATCGCCCCCATCGTGATACCGATAACTTGGTAGCGAAATTGAATCACCCGGTTAGTGCCCAATCGCCAGCCGGTCGAGCGATCTTGCTGCATATCGCCGCCTTCACTACAAGCAATAAAGACGATAGAAGCAGCCAAAAGACCAACCCCGGGGTCGCGTAGTCCCAATGCTGCCATCAGAAAAACACTTAACACAAACGCGCTGGAGATTGGATTCCAATCCGAAATACCCAGGGAAATGCCGTTAACTAGAACAAACAGAAAGGAAAGCAGAACTGCGATTGCTAGAAAAATCCAGGGTTGATGTAGAACTTGGCTTCCAACCACCACAATGCCAATCCCCCAGAATAAGATCCAAGCGATTAGACCGACCTGATTGACTCGTTTCCAATCCTCCTGAGGTGGCGCCGCTTCCGCGTTCTTTTCGATGAACCGGCGGACGGCTTGTATCAGAATCAGGATAATATCGACAATGGCCGCGCCTAAAATTGTGCCCAGGGAAATGATGAACCCTATTTTCCGAAACGGATCTCCGGGGTGAAGCCACCCGATACTTATCAGATGAGGGGTTTGCCAGATGCCGATAAGGCCAACCACGAGGGCCGGGATCGCGATTCGAGCGCCCACAATCATGCCTGCACCCAGAGTCGATGCCGAAATGCTCGCCTTTTCCAGCATCGATACTCCCGACGCGGAAAGACCAAAACGAGCAAACCAGGAAACGTTCAGGGAAGATACCCCGATGAAATAACCGGCTGCCAGCCCGCTAGCCAGCTTCGTGATCGACCGCTTGAGCAGTTCTTTGTCTGACAGCGCCCGCAAAATGTTAGCGACCGCAAATCCGGATGGAAACATCAGCTGCATGCGATCGACCAAGATTGGCGTGTAGAGCATCCCCACTCCAACCCCGAACATTCCGATACAGAGATAGTAGAGCACCAGTTCCCAGGCTGGCGGTTGCGGTAAACCTAGCCAGACCATCGCCTGCGCCAGCACCGCCATCCCGCACATACCAGCCACAGAAGCGGCCATGGTCTGAATATAGTTTGCGCCATGCTTCCCATCAGAACCGTAACCGAAGGTCACGGCACTACCGAGAATCCCTGCCAGAACTTGTCCACCGACGAAAAACCCGATGGAGAAATTCATAAAAGCGGCCGTGATACCTCCCAGCGGACCCAAAATGAAGATGGCGACGGCTCCCAACAGGAGATAATACCCGCGAGAGCCAATAGGAGGTAAGAAACGCGGACGCTTGGTGCGATTCGGTGATGGTTCTTCTAATGTGGGAGCCGTAATGGGATCGCTCATAAGGATTTGAAGGGGGGAGCAAAGATCATACCGATGTGCGCGGCGGAGCACAAGGGACAGATAGTGCGCTATGAGGGGTGGCCCGGAAAAGTAATCAGTAATCAGTAGGTCAGTAATCAGTCCAGAAGCCGGCCGTGCCGCCGAGACACGTCATTACTGATTACTGGTTTACTGATTACTGATTACTGATTACTGATTACTTCCGCGCCACCCGCGTTGGGCTTGCTCGCACTGCCCCTCCCGTGTTATCAGAGCGGTTCCGCATGATTGTTATCCTTAGGCCGCATTCGACCGAGACAGAGATCCAGAACGTGATTGAGGAAGTAGAAAAGCTAGGCTATACGCCCCACCCGATCCGGGGAGCTCTGCAAACCGTGGTCGCTGCCATCGGCGACGAGCGCGTTCATCAAACCCTCGAATCGCTGAACGCATTGCCTCAGGTTGAGCGTGTTCTCCGGGTCCAAAAACGTTACAAACTGGTCAGCCGAGAATCAGCCGAAGGAGATACAGTGGTTGACGTCGATGGAATTAAGATCGGAGGAAAGAATTTCGTGATTATGGCCGGCCCTTGCAGCGTTGAGTCCGAAGACCAGCTCTTGGCCACGGCCCGCGCAGTTCGTAAACGAGGCGCCAGCATCCTCCGGGGCGGCGCTTACAAGCCCCGAACCTCACCTTACGAATTCCAGGGACTAGGCAAGGAGGGTCTACGCATTTTGGACCTCGCCCGCCGGGAAACCGGACTCAAGATCATCACTGAGGTCCTCAGCGAACGGGACGTTGAGCACGTAGCGGAGGTCGCTGATATCCTGCAAATTGGGGCGCGCAACGCTCAAAACTTTCAGCTGCTGATCGAGTGCGCTAGATCACAGAAACCAGTCCTCCTGAAACGCGGCATGAGCCAGAAAATTGAAGAATGGATGCTTGCCGCCGAATACTTGTTGGCAAACGGCAACTCCCGGGTCCTGCTTTGCGAACGCGGGATACGAACATTCGAGACCTATACTCGCAATACGCTTGATATTGCCGCTGTCGCCATTGCCAAAAAAGAATCTCATCTACCCGTCATTGTTGACCCGAGCCAGGGGTGTGGGCGCGCGGATTTAGTGAAGGTGCTATGCCGTGGCGCTGCCGCCGTGGGCGCAGATGGCCTCCTGATCGAGGTTCATCCGAACCCGCCTGAAGCCTTGAGCGATGGTCAACAGCAGGTCGATTTTTCCACGTTCGGCGACCTCGTCACCGAGCTGGCTCCGTTTCTGCAGGCTGCCGGACGGGTGCTGGTCTGAGACGAAGTAATCAGTAGGCTCTTGACTAGCAGATTAGGATGAAAGTGAACCTAAGATGCTCAAGGGCAGCAAGATAAGTCGATATCGGATTTTAAAATTGATTGATTGTTATAGTTTGGATCTACCGGCCAGCAAAACGGCGA